>Ga0315277_10000064_pt1 | contig 163825 bp, 155 predicted proteins | sample YL17G05_15_MG_FD_203695 | JGI IMG/M metagenome (GOLD analysis project Ga0315277, IMG submission 203695) | Sediment microbial communities from Yellowstone Lake, YNP, Wyoming, USA - YL17G05_15 | ecosystem: Environmental > Aquatic > Freshwater > Lake > Sediment | place: USA: Wyoming | collected...
GCGCCTCCAGTCTCGTTTGCTCAGGCAGAAACCGCCCATTAATGCATCCCATCCTGAATGAGCTTTCGCTCATTCAGCCAGATGATATGAGCCTCGGACGTTAAGAATTATGTGTCACAGCAGCCACATCCGAAGGGCTTATATTCGGCATGACTCTTCTCGCATCTGGATGCTGTCCACGAAAGAGGTCCTCTCGAAGGACCGAATTGGAAAGAAGGTCGAGGTTCGAGGATGGATCTATCGCACGAGGAGCAGCGGTGGGATTGTCTTCGCCGTGCTCAGAGACGCGATGGGGATCGTGCAGGTGACCATCAAGAAGGGCAACGTCCCGGAAGATCAGTTCGCGGCTGCAGCGAAGGCAGGCATCGAATCGTCGGTCATTATCGCCGGGGAAGTCGCCGAGGACAAGCGCGCTCCTGGTGGCTACGAGATACGTGCCAGCAAGTTTCAAGTCGTCGGCGATTCCGAGGCATTCCCGATAACTGAGTATCAGAGCACGGAGCTTCTTCTCGACCTGCGGCATCTCTGGATAAGGTCGCGCGAGCAGACCGCGGTCTCAAGGATCAAGGCTTCTCTTCTTCGAGGCGCGCGTGAATGGTATCACGAGAACGACTATGTCGAAGTCACGCCGCCAATCATAACAGGCGTCGCCCCGGAAGGGAGCACGACGCTTTTCCAGGTCAAGTACTACGACCGGATCGCATATCTCTCCCAGAGCGCTCAGTTCTACCTCGAATCGCTCATCTACTCCCTTGAGCGTGTATGGGCCTTGACGCCGTCCTTCAGGGCTGAGAAGTCCAGGACACCGCGACACCTCGCCGAATACTGGCACATGGAGATGGAAGCAGCGTGGGTGGACAATGAAGGCAACATGAAAGTCCAGGAAGAGCTCGTGACAGCGATGGTGGGGAACGCGCTCAAGGAGTGTCCCGACGAGTTCAAGCTTCTGAAGAGGGACATCAACCCGTTGAAGAAGATAGAACCTCCCTTCGAGCGCATGAAGTACGATGAGGCGATGGAGTACCTGCAGAAGAAGGGCCACGAGATCTCATGGGGCAGCGACCTCGGGGCTCTTGAGGAGCGCACACTGACAATCGACCGCGAGATTCCCATGTTCGTCGTGAACTATCCAAAAGAGCTGAAGCCTTTCTACATGAAAGAGAACCCGGACGATCCTAGAACTTACAAGAATAGCGACCTCTTGGCCCCAGAGGGATTCGGCGAGATCATCGGTGGCAGCGAGAGAGAGACCGACAATGCGCTTATACTGGAGCGTCTGAGGGAGAAGGGCGAGGACACTAAGAGCTACGAGTGGTATCTTGATTTGAGAAAATACGGCTCGGTACCGCACTCTGGCTTTGGTCTCGGAATGGAACGCATTGTCACCTGGGTCTGCAAGCTGGACCATATCAGGGACGCGACCCCATACCCACGCACCGTCGCGCGCGTCTATCCCTAGGCCTTGTCGCTCTAGATGCGCAGCTCCCAATCACACGTCCTGTGGGAAGCGTTAGCCCGTCGCCATCCTAGAGCAGTACTCGATGTAGATCTCGACGGCTTTGGCGATTTGCTCCACGTCGACCCATTCATCATTGCAGTGGCATACCCTGGGGTCTCCTGGACCGCAGACCATGAGCACCTTGTTGGAGTTTTTGAACATGACCATCTCGGTTGCATACGGTACAGCCGTGATCCTAGCAGCGGGTCCTACGACATCCTTGAGCGTCTGGACCGCAGGCAGCCTGGTGTCGGTTTCGACCGGGTCGAGCTCGTGCAGGATCTTGATCTCATAGCCACTATTTCCCACTCGGTCTCTGATGAGCGTGAGGACCTTCTCGGTGTTTAGATTCGGGGGATATCGAATGTCGATCTCAGCCGTGCAGCTGTCAGGGATCACGTTGATTCTCGTACCACCATGGATCATGTCCACGCACATGGTCAACTCGTTGATGGGGTTCTTCGGTATCCTCTGAAGATCTTCGGTCTTGCCGAGGATCCTCACTAGCTTCACAATCGCGTTGTCTCCCAACTCGGGCATGCTGGCATGTGCGGAGACCCCCTTCGTGCTCAGCGAGAAGTGGAGAAGCCCCTTCTCCTTCACCACGATGTCGAAGGCCGTCGGCTCGGCGACGACTACGGCAGGGGCCTTTTTCAGGGCAAGGTCCTTCGCCGCCGCTTCTGCCCCTATCATGGTCGTTTCCTCATCGGTGGTGAAGCACAGTGAGAACGGGACGTTCGCAGCGACCAGGTCTTCGGCTGCTAACAGCATAGCCGTGCAACCGCCTTTCATGTCACACGAGCCCCGACCGTAGAGCTTTCCGTTCGCGAATTCCCCGTCTTCGAACTTCCAGTTTGTTCCGTGCGGTACGGTGTCTAGGTGGCCGGACAGGACGACCCCATTCTGTCCGAATTGAGCCACGATCGCTGGATGGCCCTTGTCTCCATAGTATCGTAGTTCCAGCCCAAGCTTGCTCAATTTGGATGATACATACTCTACAATCTGTCTGGAATCATCCTCTGAAGTGCTTTTTATGAGAACGAGATCCGTGAGGATCTCCTTCGCCCTGTCATTCTTCAATCGTTCACCTGGCTTTGGCGTTCTTGGCTATCCTTTCTGCCAGCTTCAAAAGGAGCTTGGACATGTTCTCCATATCCTTGATGCTGGCGCACTCTGTCGGTGAGTGCGTATACCTCATGGCTATGCCAAGCGCCATCATTAGCGCTCCGTATTCCTGGACGACTGAGCCATCCGTGGTGCCACCGCCCGAGCCATATTGGAGCGGTATCTTGGCCGCCTTCGCGACTTCCTCCACCAGCTTCCTCATCTTAGGTGATGCGATGGCATAGTTGTCGAACATCCTCATCGCGGGGCCCTGGCCGAGGCAGACCTTCTCGTAAGTGTCGCCTTGCTTAGGCGCATCTGTCGTTGTCATCGTGTCGACCGCGAAGACGAAATCAGGTCTGTACATGAAACCGGCCACCTTGGCTCCTTTCAGACCGGTCTCCTCCTGCACGCTCCAGACGAAAGCAATCCTTACCGGCAGCTTCCTGTCCTTCAGCTTCTCCAGGACGTCAAGAAGTATCGCACATCCCATCCTGTCGTCCACAGCTCGCGCGCAGATTATGTCTGGCGTGAGGTATGTGATGTCTTTCTTGAAGACCATCGGATCGAGCACCCTGATCCCCTTCTTCACAGTCTCCTTCTTGCTCCTGGTGCCGACATCGACCCTGACCTCCTCCCAACTCACTACCTTCTTCTTGTCATCAGACTCAGTCATCAGGTGTGGAGGCTTCAGACCGAGAACTCCTGTGACAAAACCTTTCTGAGTCTTTATCTCGACCACCCTTCCGACCAAAGTGCGGTCATCTATCCCGCCGACTTTTCTGATTCTCAGGGAGCCGTCATCCTCGATCTTCGTCACGATCAATCCGAGCTCGTCCATGTGTGCGATGAGCATCACGACAGGACCTCTGTCGCCGACGGTTGCGTGGAGGTTCCCTATGTTGTCCTCGCGGGCCTCTACGCCGAGATCTTCGATTTTCTTCTTGATGTATTCTCTGATATCGTCCTCGTACCCGGAGACTCCAGGCACTCTGATCATCTCTTCCAAGATTTCTTTCATCTCAATTCCTCTTCACGAAAGGTGGTTTGACGATTCCAGCAAGGACTAGGTTGTCCCTGATCTTGACATGGACATGTGTGCCGACGATGGATTTGTCGAGCGGGACGTAGCCCATCGCGATCCCCTTCTTGAGGACTGGAGAGAGCGTTCCGCTCGTTACCTGGCCAACCTTCCTATCGCCTGCGATGATGTCGTATCCGTGACGCGGGATCCCCCGGTCCTCTACCTCCAGGCAGACCAGTTTATCGTACTTACCGCTGGCCTTCTGCTGGACCAGGGTCTGTCTTCCTAAGAAGTCGTGTTTCCAATCTACAACCCAGCCCGGGCCGGTCTGGAGCGAAGTCTGTGTTCCGTCGAAGTCCGTTCCGGATAGCAGAAGACCTTTCTCCAATCTGAGCGTATCCCGAGCGCCAAGCCCTATGGGTTTGAGTCCGAATGCTTTGCCCTTCTCCAGAACGGCGTTCCATACGGCGACAGCGTCCGCGTTCTCGCAGACGACCTCGAATCCGTCCTCGCCAGTGTATCCTGTGCGCGACACGAATGAAGTGATTCCCTTCCCTGTCCCATTGATCGGTTCTCGTCCGCTCAGAAGGGGCGTCTTCGGAGTCGAGCCCTCAGTCGCGATCTTGTCCAGGCGGACGAACGCCCCCCAGAAGAAACCGATCGATGATAGGTTGGCAGTTGTGAGCTGAGCCAGGACATCCTTCGCAGTAGGTCCTTGGACTGCAATCGCACCAAGGTCGGTCGACATATCGTGGAACCCCTGTCCGCGAAGATGTGCCTCTACCCATTTCCTGATCTTCGCGGTTGTCGCCGCGTTTGGGACCATCAGAAACTCGTCCCGGCCGAGAACCGTGACGATGGTATCGTCCAGTATTCTTCCCTGTTCATCGAGTATGTGTGCGTAGACGCATCTGCCGACAGGTTGGTCCTTGATGTCGTTCGTGCACAGTGTATTGACGAGATTGCCGGCGCCATCTCCCTTGATGATGAAATCCCCCATGTGCGAGACGTCAAAGGCACCCGACTTTTCCCGGACAGTCATGTGTTCGTCGATGATGGTGGTGTACTGGATAGGCATGTCCCAACCGGCAAACCAGACCATCTTCGCGCCCAGCGCGACATGGAGGTCGTGCAACGGGGTCTTGTGCATGGGGACCGCATGGACTATTCCGTCCTAAAGGTTATGCGACGTAGCGGTCGTATTAACATTCTAGAGAAACAGAGCTGCGAGAAACGACTCTCAGCGGTACTGATCTATCAGCGTGGTGAAATCCTTCTCGAGACTCACACTCATCGCAGGCTGCTCGATGACTTCTACATTCCTCTCGAGCAGTGCGAGCTCCTTCTCGCTGAACGCGCTCGGGCTGATGGGTATGAGAACAGTCGAACGGCTCTGCATGACCTGCTCGTTGATGTGCTCGACGAACCGTAGTACCTGCTGGAACCCGTTGTTGATCACGAGGTACTCCAGACCGTCTATGAGCACGACACATCTCTTGTAGCGCTCTATGAAAGAAGAGATCACCGTAGCAAGGGTTCCGATGCTCGTCGGGTTGTGATGGTCCACGCCGGGCGTGTGGCTTAGCCACAGGATTCTTGTCTCCTTGAGGTCGAACGCCTCCCTGACCTTCTCAGGGAACTGCCTCGTGACGCACAGGCCGGGCACGGTGTCCGTCAAGTTCGTCTCGAAGAGTTTGTATGCGAGGAAAGGCTTGCGCTCCCTAACAACATAGCACAGACCTTCCAAGACGCGCACTGCTTCTACGGTCTGCTTGTCTTCGTCCGTGATGCGCTAACCCTCCCTTGAGAAGCTGAGACGGAGGCTGCCGTATTTAAGGATTCTGACTGAGTATTCACGTACCCTTCGAAGGATGTTCAATGCTCGTCTTTGAGCATTTGGCGCATCCTTTGCTCGAGCACTTTTGCAGGTATATCAAGTAGCGTGATGACCGTGGTCTTGCCAGATATGCCCGGGCCGCTCTTCTTGGCGCTGACTACGCCGAGCATGTCAAGGTCCTTCATCAGGCTCCAGAAGGCGGTGTGCGCTCTGGGTTTCTCACTGTTTTCCTCGCAGGCCACCTTGTAAGCGGATTCGGCCTCGCCAGTAGTCACATAGGCCTTTCCTCTCGACGCCCTGGCAATGCCCAAGAGTGAAAGCTTTTGATGTCTGTCCAAACCGGCAAGCTTCGACTCGGTTATGGAGCTGTAGGCCTCCGCCTTCGCGCCCCTCACGTGCTCGACGGATATCCTGCCGGCGCTCTCCTCGTCCGCGAGCATGCCTGCCTTTTCCAGTATCTCGATCGCGAATCTCGCATCTCCCCACTCCGATGATACCTCGGCTATCAGGCTGATCGCATCGTCGTCAATCGCTCCGTCATGAAACGCCAACTCAGCTCTCGTCTTCACGATGTCTCTCAGCTCTTCTGACGAATACTTGCCGAATTCGACCACATTGGTCCTCTTGAAGGTGCTCGTGGAGGACGCGTCAAGCATGTCGAAGATGTTCTTCTGTGAGATTAGCATGAGCGAGACGAGCTCTCTGCCGTCGACCTTCTCCTCGCCGAACCTGGTGAGCTTGTAGATGATGTCTGGTCCAGCCTTCTTGAGGATCATGTCAGCCTCGTCCAGGACGATGACGAGGTGGACTTTCCGTTTCTCGAGGTCCTTCCTCAGTATGCGGAGCATCTCGGTGATCGAGAAACCTCTGTCTGGGAAGTTCGGCTGGAAGTGGTTCACGACGTGCAGTACAGCGCTCGACTCGCTGTTCCTCTGCCTGCAGTTCACGAGAACCCAGTCGACCGCCTTCTGCTGCTTCTCTGCGAAGTCCTTCAGGTCCGTGCAGAATCGTTTGGCGGTGGCGGTCTTACCAGTTCCCACACTGCCGGTGAGAACGGCGTTCTGAGAAAGGTTGGACTCGACCACTGGCCTGTAGAGCATGATCAGTTTCTTCATCTGGGCTTCTCTGTGAACGAGCCTCTGAGGCACGTAGTCGAATGACAGTGTTCGCTGGTCCTTGAAAACGCTCTTTCCTATGGTGTCCCACATCTGCGTCAGCTTCTGGAGTCCGCGTGGCTATCGACACATTGTCTTTTAAAAGATTCGCGTGCGGTCGGCGAAACTCCTCCGGAAAGGACAAACGATTTAAGCTCTAAACGCTGTCGATGGGCCGGAGAGAGGATGGCGGACGAAGACATCATAAGCTCCGTAATCAAAAGCACAAGATCCATGCTGAGTTCTGAGACGCTGCTCATTGAGGCGGTCCAAGACCTCGTCAAAGACGAGGTCAAGCGGACTATCAAGGAGAAGCTCGACGCGAACCCAGAGCTGAAGCAGGAGTTGAAACAGGCGGTTCAAGAACTCATGGAAGCCAAGGTGCACGAGGCATATGCTCTGCTAAAGGTCGGCAAGGTCGGCGCGAAGGTGGGCATTGAGCTCGTGCCTCCGAAGCTGAGGAAGGAGATCGGGCAGGAGATCGTATCGATCTTCGAGAAAGAAGTCAGCCGAATGCTCGAGCAGAGCTGAAGCTGGCACCTCGGATCTGCGGACCGATTCAACACCGTCCCAGCTTCTGTATCGTTCTCTTGTTTTCTAAAGGAGATACTGCGAAGAGGTTTGAAAAAAGAGAGCTAGGGTCTACCCGAAAAGCGCGCTGAGACCGGCTGCCGCTTCCGCTTCCGTGACTCCCTTTTCCTCTTTCTTCTCTTCCTTCTTCTTGTCGTCCTTCTTCTCCGCTGGTCCCGCTGCTGGTGCGGCTGCCACTGCGGTAGCAATGGCCTCGTCGATGTTCACGCCCTCGAGAGCTGCGATGAGCGCCTTGACGCGGGCGGCATCAACACCGACACCAGCTGCCTTCAACACGCTCGTCACACCATCTTCCGTCACGGGCTTCTTCGCCGCGTGCAGGACCATCGCGCTGTACACATATTCCATACTTCTGCCTCCTTCGATAGATTATCCGAACAGTGCTCCAAGGCCAGCTGCAGCCTCATCCTCGGAGACCTTCTTCTCTTCCTTCTCCTCTTTCTTCGCTTCCTTGCCCTTGTCTCCCTTGTCCTCTGGCGGCTTCGGAACATTGGTCAAGGCACCCTTCAGGTCGTCATCGAGCGCGGCCGGGACCTTGGATGCCAGCGACAGCATCTGGGCGTTCGCCTTAGCGAGCATCAGTTTGATCGTAGCCTTGTTCGCGATCTTCGCGTTCACCGCGAAGTTTAGCGCCTTGTAGTGAGCGTTCGCGAGCATTGGTCTGATGGATTGTTTTGTCGGGTATGAGATGAATACAGCTAGGTTCATCGCGCTTGCGGCGGCGGACTTGACCTGGCTCAAGACCATCGCGTCGTCGACTGCCAACACATTCTTCTTGTAGATCATGCCGTCTTCGAAGGCAGCACTGAGGTCTAGTCCTACGGTCAGCGGGTAGATCTCGAGCTTCGAGAGCACGAGCGCGACGTCTCTCGGGATCTTGTCGCCCTTCTTCACGAGCAACTTGTCCTTCTTGATGACGACCTTGCCCTGCTCGATGGCAGCCGGCAGACCGGCCTTCTGCAACTCGCCCACCACGGGGCCCGGTTTGAAAGGAGTCTCACCGGCTTTGATTTCGATGTCATCCGGGGCGACCTCACCGCCCCTGGCAGGCATCTTTGTCTTGGTCGAGTTCAGTTGCTTGAACAGTCTGAACGGGTTGAGCTCGGAAGTGACTACCGCGCACTGTCCGTCGACACTCGCGGCGAGCTTGTCTAGCCCCTTCTTGTCCTTGCCCGCCTGCTGGAGCGCGATCTTCAGAAGTGTGTTTTTCAGCATGGTGATCTCGGCCTTGCCCCTGAGGTTCGTCCTCATGGTCTGGAACGCTGGGGCGGGCACTCCGTGGACGTTGATTATACCCACGACTTTGCTCTTGGAGATCTGTTTGGCGAGGTCCGTAACGGCGTCTTTCTTCCAGCCGGCTACGTGCGCCATCTCACATCACCTTGAATGACGGACCCATGGTCGTCTTCACATATGCCGATTGGATGTTCATCTTGCCCCTCTCGAGCTTGGTCAGAAGCCTCTTCAGGACTGCGTCGAGGTTCTCGGCCAGCTTCTCCGCGGGCATGTCCTTCGTTCCTATGGGCAAATGGAATGTCTTCCTGTCCCTCGTCCTGACGGTCACGCTGCTTCTCAGCTTCTCGATCGCCGCCTTCGGGTCCGAGCCCGGTGGTATCGGCTTCGGCATCTTGCCTCTCGGGGCGAGGACGACGCCTAGGCGCTTACCTATCGTGGGCATGAGAGGGGCCTCGGCGAGATAGTAGTCTGCGGTCCCCGCGAATTTCTTGGCTTTCGACTTGTTGGATGCGAGAGTCTCGAGCTCTTCGGGCTGGATGATTACGTCGGCTATGCCCTTTGCCTTCATCGCCATCTCGGAGCTTCCGAAGATGCCGACCCTGATCTGCTTGCCCCGGCCGTTAGGAAGGATGATTTCCTCCTGAAGCCTGTTCTTTGGGTTGGTCAGGTCGATGTCCTTAAGGTTGACTGCGAGTTCAACCGATTCCAAAAACTTCCTCTGCTTCGACTCGGCTTGAAGCTTCTTCATGAGGTCGACGAGGTGTTGATCTACCACTTGTGTTCCCTCCGGTGTAGTACATGCGAGCTTCTGGCTCTCCTACATGCCTAGGGAATGGTGCCAATGCAGAAGGGGTTAATAAGTCTTTTGTGGACACATTTTCGCCATCTGGCTCGGCCATCCGTCATATCGCGCGTCATCTCCGGAGATGGACGTGGAAACAATTTAACGGTAACGATGTTATTCGAAACCTTGCCGGGAGAGCGCGGTTATGGTTCGGAGGATCGTTATTGTCGGCGGTGGTTGCGGAGGTGCGACTGCCGCTCAGTTCGCCAGGAAGACAGACAGGACCGCAGAGATAACGATCGTTGAGCGCGAACCGTACCCGCAGTATTCCAGATGCGGTCTGCCGTATGGCATTTCCGGCATCATCCCCGAACTCACCAACCTTATCGAGGCCCCGGAGGAGAGGCTCAAGAAGAACAGGATTGCGTGTCTCCTTGGAAGTTCCGCTGAGTCCGTCGACAAGGCCAAGAAGATAGTCCATGTCAAGTGTCCTGACAAGAAGCTGGAGCTGCCCTACGACTCCCTGATACTGGCCACGGGCGCTCGGGCCGCCGTCCCGCCCATCAAAGGAGTGGTCAAAGAAGGCGGCAAACCAGGCGAACTGAAGCAAGGCGTTTTCGTTTTGAGGACGATAGAGGACGCGAGAGGCATCCAATCTCTTGGAACCAAGGGCAAGAGGGCAGTTGTCATCGGTGCAGGCCTGGTGGGTCTTGAAGTCGCCGAGGCCTTGATGATCAGGGGCTGCAAGGTGACCATCGTCGAGTATCTCTCGAACTGCATACTTGCCATGGTCGACGACGATATGGCACAGCTCATGAACGAGGCCATTGCCAGACACGGCGTAAAGATGTTCACCGAGTATCAGGTGACTGAGCTTCTCGGCGATGAGAAGTCCAATGGCGTTGTGGCCAAGCACAGGAAGACCGGCGAAGAGCGGGAGTTCTACGCGGACCTGATTGTCGTTGCAACCGGTCAGCGCGGCGAGACCGAGCTGGCAAAGCAGGTTGGATGCAGCGTTGGCGTGACGAAGCAGATTGTCGTTGACGACAGGACCGAGACGTGCGAGAAGGATGTCTACGCGGTCGGCGACTGCACAGAGTATCCTGATCTCGTGACGGGCAAGCCTGATGTCAGCGGTCTCGGAACGATCGCGGTCAAGATGGCTATGGTGGCCGGAGTGAACGCGGCTGGCGGAGAAGATCATCTTCCGAAAGGGTTCTTGCTCACGAGGGCAACAGAACCATTCGGTTGCCAAGTTGCGGCTGTGGGCCCGACCACACCTCAGTTGGAGGCTGTCGGGATCAAGCCTCTCGTGGGCAAGGTGAGATCGTTCACATTGCCGGATTACTACCCTGGAAGGAAGGAGATATACGTCAAAGTGCTGGCGCACCCACAAACGGGGAAGATACTAGGTGCGCAGATCGTCGGCGAGGAGAGGGTGCACATGAGGATCAACGCTTTCGCGGTTGCGATCCAAGCAGGAATGACGGTCAACGATCTCTCGAAGTTGGAGACCGCATATTGTCCTCCCGCTGCTCCAACGATCGACCCGATAACGATTGCGTGCGAAGCTGCCAAGTTGAAGCTAGCTCGAATGGCGCAGCCAGTGGTCGGATGAGGAAGCATGTCGTCCAGCCCACAACTCCCTATCAAGTCCAAAGCAGAATCTCCACAACCGCTTTCCGCAGCAATCATCGGAGTCATCTGTTGTGTGATGATTGCATTGACATTCCTACTCCCATGGTATGAAGGGGAGTACAGCTGGAACGGCTCGCGGGCCTATCAGGATGAATATGGTCTCGGCGACTTCACTCGGGAAATCTCAGGGACGGAAACCACTCACGAGTATTCCCCAGGGATGGAAAGAGTCGGCGATCTTATGTCGAAGGTGACGATTGTCCTAGCACTATCCTTGGCGGCGTCCATCATGGCTACCGTTCTATCCTATTTGCATAGGAGGGCGTCAGGAGTCTTCGTCGGCATGGTCTCCGCGGGACTGCTGCTGGCGGCGGGCGGAATCTTCTATTTCGGGATCATCGATGCGCTCAATCTCGATAGCTTTGTCGGGTTTACACTCCTCAATCGAACGTGGTCGGTCGAGGCCGGGCCAATGATGGGCTGGTGGTTGGCCGTGACCGTGCCTGTAGTTCAGTCAGCTCAAGCGGTCGATTTGGCTTATTCAAGCAGGAATGACGGTTGACGACTCAGGCCAGGCAGTAAGTCGTGCAGGCCGAAATATGTGTCAAGGGTATCGACTACCAGCAACAACTTGGCAAAGTGACCTCGGGCTCGATCGTATCCCCGAGTCCCTTCTAACTTGTCACCGCCTCAGAATAGCCCCGCGTACCCACCCTTTTCAATCTCTTTCATGATGACTTTTGGGTCCTTGCCGTCGACCATGACACCCATCGAGACGCAGGTGCCGACGACCTCCTTGAACCTGGCCTTCTTGTCCTTGCCGAGCATCGAGTCCTTCTTCATCTCGGCTATCTTCTGGACTTGCTCGACTGTGAGATTGCCGACCTTCGTCGCCTTCGGGCTGCCGCTGCCCTTCTCGAGCTTGATCTCCTTCAGAATGAGGGCTGAGACGGGTGGTGTGCCAACCTTGATCTCGAATTCCTTGGTCTTCGAATCGACCAGGAGCGAGACTGGAACCTTCATTCCCATGAACGCCTTCGTTTTCTCGTTGATTGCGTTTACGACCTGGATGACGTTCACGCCCATCGGGCCCAGCGCAGGACCGAGCGGCGGGCCAGGCGTTGCCTTGCCACCGTCTACCAGGACATCGAGTTTCTCTACCATTGTGTTCATCTCTCCTTCTCAAGGACTCTCACGTGATCGCCTCGGATGGTAACGGGTATCGGCACCATCGCCTCGAACAGCTCGACTGTGATCTCCTCTTTGTTCTCGTCAATCTGCTGGACGCGCGCCTTCTCACCCTTGAACGGGCCAGCGATGAGCTCGACTATGTCTCCCTCGACTATCCCTGATACGATGGGTTTCGGCGTCAGGAAGTGCTCGATCTCCGCGAAGCTCGTCTCGCCCTTGACGATGCCTCGCGTCCTTCGGACTCCTTTGACGAGATCTCTCAGGCTGTCCGTGTTCATCGCTTCCACGAACACGTAGCCTCTGATCGTAGCCGGGGACAGGATCGCGAACACGCCGGACGGTTTTGGCTTTGCCCTGCTGGCAATGGAGTCTGCGACAGCCTTCTCGTGCCCTATTGATGTCTTGACTGCGAGCATCGACTGCCTCGCGGTCGCCTGCATGGTCGCGACATCGTTCATGCTCGGGTTGTCCTTCAGGCTCGCGTTCACGAGCACGGTGATCTTGTCGCCGTACCTCGCGCCCGTCGGTGATGTGATCTTGAGAGTGAATGACTTCTCCTGGCCAGGCATGATTTCGAAGAAGCGCTCAGTTGTCTGGTCTGCGGAGGGAGTGTTCTCCCAAACGACGCCCACCGCATCGTACAGCTTCACGAACCATTCGGGTGAGCCCTCCTCCGTCGAGGAGAAAAGCGTGTCGACCTTGACCACAATATCGTGCGGCTGACCGTCATCTGGCAGCTTCAGAGTCATCTCGAACTCCGAAGCATCGCCGGACGCCATCATGCGCTTCGTCTCGCCCTGGACCACGAACTCGAGAGTCTTCGCTCCCGCTTGCGGAACCGGTGTCTCCTTAACTGGTTCCTCTTTCTTCTTCTTCGGTTCTATGTCGAAAAGTCCCAATCAAATCCCTCGTGTTTCATCATGCGCCTGGAGTCACTTGAACGCGTTTATCAGGTACTTCGAACCGTACTCGAATATCCAGTAGATTAGGAACCCCAGGCCGCCAATCAGCAACAGGCCGATGGAGGTGATCTGCGTGACCTTGAGGTACTCCTCTCCGGTGGGCTTCCTGGCCATCTTTATCACGCGGCCGTACTTGCCCTTGCCAACGTGTTTCGTCTTCTCCTCGATCTTCCGCTGAAGATCCCAGGACTTGTCCACTATCTCCTTCATCTCAGGCATTGAGTTCAGTTCCTAGTACAACAACTACTTTATAAAGTCTAGTCCCAAGTCCTTGCCCTTCCTGTTCTTTGCAGGGCCCAGGATATGCTTGGACTTGACCCCAGTTATGACGACCATCACCCTGATGGTGTTCTCAAGCGTCTCGTCGATCGCCGCTCCCCATATGATCCTCGCATCTGGGCCTATCTTGGACTGGAGGACCTCGGCGACCTGCTCGGCCTGGGTGACAGTCATGCTGGGTCCACCAGTGACGTTTACCAGCGCGGCTGTCGCCTCGCGGATGTCTATCTCGATCAGCGGAGAGCTTATCGCCTCGTTGACCGCCACTACCGCCGCATCGTCGTCATCGGACTCGCCCAGACCTATCATCGCGACCCCGCCGGACTTCATGATGGTCTTGATGTCGTTGAAGTCCAGGTTGACCAAGCCAGGCTTTGTGACTACCTCAGTGATGCCTTTGATCGACCGCATCAAGACTTCGTCGGCGACTTTGAATGCGGCGTTGACCGAGAGCTTCGGAACAATCTCCAGCAGGCGGTCGTTGGGAATCACTATGACGGTGTCCGCAATGGTCCTCAGCCTCTCAAGACCCCACTCGGCGTTCTCGGCTCTGACCGCTCCCTCAGCGGCGAACGGCCATGTGCAAATTGCCACTGTGAGCGCCCCCTTCTCCTTCGCTATCTGGGCTGCGAACGGTGCAGCGCCGGTCCCGGTTCCGCCACCAAGTCCGCATGTGATGAACACTATGTCAGCGTCCTTCAGGGCGGCTTTGAGTTCTTCTTCGGCTTCTCGAGCGGCTTCCTCTCCCACTTGCGGGAGAGCACCAGCACCGAGTCCTCTTGTGACTCTTCTACCGAGAAGTATCTTGTGAGGGGCCCTCGTCATGAGCAAGTGCTGAGCATCAGTATTGGCGGCATAGAGTTCAGCACCGACAATGCCCGCCTCCGCAAGCCGATTGATGGTGTTCGACCCGCCGCCTCCACACCCGATGATCTTGATGTTGGTCTTCAGACCCTGCAGTATCCTTTCGAGCTCTTCGTCCTCAGCGGTGAGAGCTCGGAACGACTCGGGTGATTTCTTCTGCTGCTCTTGCTCGGCAGCGGAGATGACGCTATCGACCAGTGACTTCATGTCGAGCCTCCGAAATGTTCATACTTGATGTGACAAAGCACGGCCCTGAGCCAAGCTCACGGGCTGAAAGCACCGTAGCTGATTGACTCTATTAAACGTTTCGGATAGCCATTCCAGCGCGCTCAGCGGACCAGATCGACCTCGCCAACTCCTCTGTATCTCTTCTCTTGGCCGGGCTTCCCTAGAATCTGTTTCGACTTCACGCCGGTCGCGACGATCATGATTCTCACGGTCTTGTCCATCGCAGGGTCGATCGCTGCCCCCCAGATAATGCGGGCGTTCGCGCCTACCCTTGCCTGGACCTCCTCGGCCGCTTTCTCGGCCTCCGAGATAGTCATGTCCGTTCCGCCGATGACATCGACGAGCACGCCGTTCGCCTCGCTTATGTCCACTTCGAGCAGCGGGGAGTTGAGTGCCTGGTCGATCGCCTCTTGGATCCTCTCGTCTCCAGGTGCGTCGGACTCTCCGAGTCCGATCATGGCAACTCCAGCGCCCTTCATGATCGTCTTGACGTCGTTGAAGTCCAAGTTGACCAGTCCGGGCCTTGTGATGACTTCGGTGAGACCTTTGATCGATCTCATCAGGACCTCATCCGCGACTTTGAACGCCGCGTTCAGAGAAAGTCTCGGGACAACTTCGAGCAGCTTGTCGTTCGGAATTACAACAACTGTGTCTGCCGCGTCCCTCAGTCTGTCGAGACCCCACTCGGCGTTCTCCATTCTCATCTTGCCCTCTCCCCGGAAGGGCAACGTAGCGACCGCGATTGTAAGCGCACCCATTTCTTTTGCCTGTCTCGCGACTACAGCGGCCCCGCCCGTGCCGGTTCCGCCGCCAAGTCCGCAGGTGACGAAGCATATGTGCGTGTCGATGAGGATCTTCTTCAGCTCCTCCTCGGCCTCTCTGGCAGCCTCTTCACCGATCTGCGGCATTGCGCCGGCTCCAAGCCCTCTCGTGACTCTTCGTCCAAGAAGTATCTTGTGCGGTGCGTGTAGTGTCAATAAGTGCTGCGCGTCCGTGTTCGCCGCGAACAGCTCAGCGCCGACTATCCCCTCATCGTAGATCCTTGCTATGGTGTTCGATCCGCCGCCGCCAACGCCGATTATCTTGATGTTGGTCTTCAGGCTCCTCAGTATCTGTTCGAGCTCAGCATCGACACGTTGGTCTGCGCCGAGCGCTGCGGCCTGAGCCATGCTGGCTCCTTGGGTTTCTTCACGGGCAAGTGCGTCTTCGACTAGCGATCTCATCATTTTGGGTCACCTTCGGGGAACGTCGGGCGGACGCTCTTCCTTGTGCTGGAAGTGCATCCCTCACACGCGCGTGCGTGCACGTTAAAAATCGCTATGTGAGTATAAAATGCTTTGGTAAAGGTCGTTCGAGCGTGGGGCGTGGGAGTTTTCTTCTCCTCTCGGGTCGATTAGAGTGCGTGAAGGTCCGCGCTCACGTGTTCTTCGAAGGGCTAGTGCAGGGAGTGTTTTTCCGTGCGAACACGAAGAAGTGTGCAGATTCATTCAAGCTGACTGGTTGGGTCAGGAACACATGCGATGGCCGTGTCGAGGCGGTCTTCGAGGGCGAGGAAGAGAGAGTCCGCCAAGCGATCGAGTGGTGCGCTTCAAAGCAGCCTCACGCGAAGGTAGACGGGAAGGAAGTGGAGTTCTCAGAAGCGAAGGGCGAGTTCGAGGATTTCGCGATCCGCTATTGACCGAACGCATCCCCGTAGGTCATGAGCGGATTGTCGTGATGGATGACGTACGCCTGCTCCTCGGTCATCAGCCCCTGCTGAATGAAAGCAACGGTCCTCTTCGGCACCGTCGCGATGGCCAATACCGCTCCCGGCCTCCTCGGGTCGTCCAAGAAGTCAGTCTCCATCATGAACCTGGTTCCCTTCCCGAGGGCTTCTTTGATCGCATCCTTTCCTGCCAAGACCGACGGCATCAGGCCGAAGTTCTCAATCGGTCTGATGAGCGGCGGAGAGTAGTGCTTGACGACCTTGCCTCTGTCAAGGCCTGCCTTGTCGGCCATCTCCGCTAGCTGTTTCATCGACTCGGGTGTCGCATGCTCCGTGTGCAGCACTATTGCGCAGCCCGTCTCCTTCGCGAGCCCCATCGCATACTGCATTATCTCGTTTGAAGCGAGCCACGCCTCCGTCGAGATTGGGAAGTGCGGTCTCCCCACCTCGCCTATCGCGATCGCCGAGCCATCGCGGACGTATTCCGAGGCGATGTCCATCCCCTTCATCATGATCTCCTTGGCCCTCTCGAGACCATGGATCTTTTCCAGGCCGAGGAGTTGCACGGGATACGGCCCCACGGTAGCGTACGCCTTCACGCCCGTTTCTTTGTTGACTCTATCCTTGACTGAGATTGTGAGGTCGAAGCTCTTGCGAAAATCCTCCGCGGACTGGACATGGACCTCCTCATACGGAAGATGGGAAATGATGAGGTGAGTCCCTCCGTGCCTCTCGAAGTCTCTGACAGAATCGACGTTCGCTCCCCTGAGCGGCTCAAGGTGAATGTGGTTGTCCAGGATGGGAACTGTCATGTTGGTCCTCGGTTCACTTCAGCAGACCCGCTGCCTTGAGTTCCTCGGTGATCTTGGCCACCGCCTCCTCGACGTCCTCAGGCTTCCTCGCACCGGTGCAGACGAGCTTGCCGCTGCCGAAAAGCAGGACTACGACCTTCGGGACATCGAGCCTGTAGACCAGACCAGGGAACTGCTCGGGCTCGTACTCGACCTTCTCGAGTCCCAGGCTGATGGCTATCGCATTCAGATTGATCTTGGCGCCCAGGTCGCTCGAGGCTACGATGTTCTGGACTTCGATCTTCGGCTCGACCTTTAGCACAATTCCCGCGGCCTCGACTTGCTTCGAGACTTTGCTGATCGCGGTCTTCACTTGCTCAAGGCTCTTAGCACCCGTGCAGACGGCCTTACCACTCCTGAATAGAAGTGTCGCGGTCTTCGGTTCTTTCAGCCTGTATATCAGCCCGGGGAACTGCTCCGGTTCGTATTCCGCGCCGTCAAGAGCTAGTGCGATCGCCTGCAGGTCCAACTCCCCGCCCAGCGATGTTGAGGCGACAACATTCTCTATCCTGATGACTGCCATGAAAAGCACCACCGGCACCTTCTGTATTTAAATGAGTATTTAAATAGGTTTCTCGAAAAAACTTCGTTCTCCGCGAACATCCCGGGACATGCTGGCTTCTGTTGTCATCGATGTTCTGGCCAACCGAACTCTTGGCGAAACCACTTCCGTTCCTTTGTCGACGAGAATGTAACTGTGTTTGAGGATTGCCGAAAAAGCATGCTTCTCACACGCACGATTCCTGAGAAGTGGTCACGCGCCTGCCTTTGGGACATGCAAGCATGCACTCGAAGCACAGATCAACTCCCTCGGGCCTGTTCTCCACGTGTGTGTCGCACGAGTCGAAGTCGAGGACTTCTTCGGCAGATTCTGGATGGTCTTTGAAAGTCTTATCCTGAAGAGCTCTTGCGGGGCACGCGAGGATGCAGCTCGTGCATTTGCCGCACGCGTTCGTCATCGGAAACCCGGTTGCAAGGGGCATGTCTGTGAGAACGGTTGTGAGACACACTCTGGGACCGAACTCCGGTGTGATGAGCAGCAGTGATTTCCCAATCCATCCGAGACCAGCAGCTTTCGCAACCGATTTGTGTGATATCTCGCCTTTCCATCTGAGTGGCGGTCTCTCCTCGATCCGTTCATCTGCGGCAATAGCGTGCGATTTGAATCCCTCTTGCTCAATGAATTCGCAGACTCTCGTAGCAATTCTGGTCAGAAGCGGAAAAGCATAGACGTCCTCTGTCGAGTCCTCATACAGTCCGTACTTGTCCAAGCTCACTGCGATAGAAACGCCGCACTTCCAATTGCTGAGGAGCGCCGGAGGGAAAGTGAGAATCCCTTTCAGCTTCTGCAAATCGGCAACGCCGACGAGATCAGCTCCGTGATCTGCCGCGATTTTGACAAGCTTCTCTTTGTTGTCAAGTTCCGCGCTTTCAGGCACGCTCTTAATCATGTAGGTAGACTGAGTTATTCCTTTCTGAGCAAGAAGCGAACGATGAGCCAGACGTCTCTCTAATTGCCATTTCTTCCGTGCTGGCTCGTTCAAGAAAATTATAAATACTCGGCAGTACATACTGACATTTGTCTGACGAAACACCGAATATCGTCGGACGGCAGAAGGCGGCCAGATGGTAGAGTCAGAGAGGGTCACAATCAGGTTGCCCAACGAGAGGGTTCAAGCGCTGCAGGCACTCGTTGAACAAGGCAAATTCTCCACAATATCTGATGCAATCCGAGCTGCCATTGACAAGTTCGTCGAGGGTGAATTTACGCCCGAGTACATCGAGAAGATCACAGTCGAGCTTCCGAAAGGAAACGTCGTCAACCTGAAGCAGCTTGTTCAGGAGGGCGACTCCGTTTCTGTAGACGACGCCATCAGGAACGCAGTGCGCGAATACATACGAAAGCGAGTGTCCAAAGCGATGGAAGAATTGGAAAGGTGACGCTCTAAACATAGGCGCAGGGGAGGGATCATGGTCGCACACGCATACACACATGAGCTCAAGCGCTCGAAGGAGGGCGATCGGCTTGCTTGACAAGCTAATCAAGGAAGCCCTCGACAGCGGATGCGATTTCGAGGCCCACCTAGCTCCCAAAATATGCGTGATTGGTTGCGGGGGCGGCGGATCAAACAGCGTCCATCGGCTCGGGCGGCTCGAGCTTGACGGCGTCGACACCATCGCGATCAATTCGGACAGCTTCCACCTCGCCAGGATCAATGCCGACAAGCGTTTGCTGATCGGCGAACACCTAGCCCACGGCTACGGGACAGGCGGTGACCCTGTGCTCGGGGAGAAGATGGCCCGTGACGACATCGACAAGATAGACGCGCTCGTCAAGGACTACGATATAGTATTCATCACTGCTGGAATGGGCGGCGGCACGGGCACTGGAACAGCTCCTGTCGTCGCGGAGACCGCAAAGAACCACGGAGCTGTGGTCGTCTCTCTGGTCACACTACCCTTCGACATCGAGAAGAGCAGGTTGAGAACAGCGCTCATGGGCATCGCGAAACTGAAAGAACGGGCTCATAGCACGATAATCCTAGACAACAACAGATTGCTAGAGATAGTGCCGAAACTGCCCGTCGAGCAGGCCTTCATGGTGATGGACCAGCTCATATCAGAAGTGATCTCAGGGATCACTGAAACGATCTGCCAAACGAGCATGATCAACTTGGACTTCGCGGACTTCCGGACCATGATGATTCATGGCGGAGCATCGACCGTCTTGTACGGCGAGAGCGAAGATCCTGAAAAAGTGGTGCTGGAAGCGCTCAACAACCCCTTGCTCGATGTCGACATTGAGGGAGCTTCGGGCGCCCTGATTCACATCACGGGTGGCCCCTCCCTCTCCCTGAGGAAGGCTTACCAGGTCTTCAACGGCGTCACGAGCGAGCTAAGCGACAGCGCGAATGTGAAGCTCGGCGCGAGAATAGACGAAGACTTCGGAACCAACATCAAGCTCATCGGGATCGTGACCGGCATCACGTCGATGGACGCTCCGAGGAATTCGGTCGGGATCGATGCGATCATCGGTGGCCCGTCCGCTGGCTACGCTGGCATTGACATGATAGGATGAACAATTCCTCCCCCAACATACAACAAACAGAAATGCATCCGTCACCGCAACTTCGACGGATGCTACCCCTTCTTCTCATCGCGCTTCTTCTTTGGCAATGCGCCTGCCGTAGATTTCTTCACCGCGCCGTCGACCACGCCCATCAGGGTGTGGAACTCCCAGGTGGTCGGGACTGCCCGTCCTATTAGTCGTCTGAACATGACCTTGGTCTTCTCTTTCTTGTGGGGTGGATAGTCGATCGCATCCAGAAGCATCGAGAAGTATTCGTAGAGTTTGTCCTTCTCGACATCACCAGCCTTCCTCGGTTCCCATCGAACGATCCCGGCAGAGAACAACTCATAGAACAGGATGGCGGCTGCGTGGCTGATGTTAAGGATCGAGTAGTCGGGGTTGGCAGGGATCGTCACCAGGAAATCGCATCTCCTAATCAGTCCCTTGTCCAGGCCGAAATCCTCGCGGCCGAAAAGCAGAGCAATCTTCCCCTCTGTCCCTCTGATTTTCTCAGCGAATTCCCTCGGCGGCATGGAGATGCGAGAGAAGTTCTTCTCGTTGACGGTGTCCACGCCCGAAGTCGCTGCAATGAAGTCGATTCCATCAAACGCCTCATCATCAGCGAACACAGTGCGCGCTTTCTTCAGGATGTCGATGCCGTGCATCGCCCTCTTGGTGGCCTCCTCGCCAATCGCACAGGGCCTCACAAGCACGAGTTCTTCGAGCCCAAAGTTCTTCATCGAGCGAGCTATCGCTCCGATGTTGCCATCGTTCAGCGGTTCGATCAGAACAACTCTGAGTTGGGGCACGTACCCGGCACAGATACCCTAGGTATTTAACGCTGTAGCTGCTGACGCTGGCGTGGACCGCGAACGCAGAATCGCCCTCAAGCTTGCCTACGACGGCTCCGGATTCTACGGCTTCCAGAGACAGCCTGAGAAGATCACGGTCGAAGGCGAGCTCGTCAGAGCTCTGGCGAGGGTCGGCGCCATCAGGTCAGCGCGCGAGTGCGGGTTCAGGAGCTCCAGCAGGACCGACCGCGGTGTGAGCGCTCTCGGCAACATCATCTCGTTCCGGACATCGTTCCCTTTGTCTAGACTCTGCTCAGCCGCCAATTCCAAGATGGAGGGCGTCTGGGCCTATTCCGCGGTCGCGGTACCGGACGCTTTCAACCCGAGGGCGGCGAGACAGCGCTGGTACAGGTACTATCTCGCGAACACCGGTCAGAGCCTGGCGCTGATGCGCGAACTCGCATCTCGGTTCGTCGGCGTCCACGACTTCTCTGGGTACGTACGGAAGGACAAACGGAACCCGATGAGGAAGATTGACTCCATTGAGATTTCTGATGCGGGCATGTTCTATGCGATCGATTTCAGAGCCGAGAGCTTCCTCTGGAACATGGTCCGCAGGATTGTGTGGATGATCAACGAAGGGAGTGCTGGAAGGATGCCAGTCAACTCGATCGGCCCGAAATCGTCGGCCAAACCCGTCCGTGTCGGCCTATCGCCTCCCGAGTATCTCCTCCTCATGGACATCGACTGCGGAGTCGAGTTCCCGACAGATGAGAAGGCCGTTCTCGGCATATCGCACGCGCTCGTCCGCAGGATGCGCGAGCACGGCATGAGGCTCGAGTTCGCCAAGACCTTGCTCGACGCCCTCTGACCGTCGTTTCCTATGAAGCTTGATATCCGCGCAACTTGGTATCCCTCGTTGCATGAGGATCGCCGTCACCGGCACTCCTGGGGTGGGAAAGACAAGCTCATGCTCCTTGGTCAAGAGCATGCCCGTCGTACATGTGAACGATCTTGTCGACAGGTTCGATGCTGCGTCTGGGTACGATAGGAAACGCAAGACGAGAGAAGTGGATGTCACAAAGCTCGCCCGGTCGTTGTCAAAGCTTGAGGATGATGCCATCCTCGAAGGGCATTTCTCGCATCTTCTGAAACCCGATGTCGCTATTGTGCTTCGCTGCTCACCTTCCGTGCTTGAGAAACGCCTGAAACGGAAGGGGTGGGACGAAAAGAAGATCCGGGAAAACATGGAGGCCGAAGCGGTCGACGTGGTCTTGGTCGAAGCCCTCGAGAATGTTTCGGAAGTCTGCGAGATCGATACGACTCATAAGAGGCCTAGTGAAGTGGCCAAGGCCATTGAAGACATCATCGCGGGAGAAAGGAACAAATATCGTGCAGGCAATGTTGACTGGAGCGAGGAGGTTCTGAGCTGGTTCTAGACAATTATCGCAGCGAGGCAGACAAGATCCTCTCCCCCGCTGCGAAGCGTCTCAGCAACGTCAACCCTAACCACATCTCTCTAGCTTCGCTTGTATTCGCGATACTCGCAGCAGTCTTCTTTGCAGTCGACTGGACCACTGGTCTTCTGATTGCTGCAATCATGGTTCTTGTGAGCGGCTTCTTGGATGCTCTCGACGGGAAGGTCGCCAGGATCTCATCGAAGGCGTCAAAGCGCGGTGATTTTGTCGACCACGTCATCGACAGGTACGCGGACGCGATAATACTGGCTGCAATCGGTCTGAGCGCCAGGTGCCCTGTGTCGTTCGCCTTGTTCGCAGTGATCGGCGTGATGCTTGCCAGCTATATGGGAACCCAAGCACAGGCGCTGGGTCTGAGCCGGGAGTACAGGGGAATACTTGGCAGGGCAGACAGGATCGCCGTCCTTGTTGTCGTTGCATTGATTCAATACGTATTCGAACTGTCCGGAACCTCTTCGCTTGACATCAATGACATCTTCGGCTATTCGCTCATCGCGTGGATGATGATATACTTCGGTCTTGCTGGCAATATCACCGCTGTGCAGCGCGCGCACACGATATGGAAGTCACTTACCTGACCTGAATGCCTTTCCCTTGACCCTATAGTAGTTCAACGGGTGTTTGATCCTGTTGCATAGAGCGTCCGGGTCGAAGCAGATCCCGTAGCTCTTCATCGTGCTGCACTCGGGCGGGGTGTATTCGGTGCCTGATATCTCCCCAGTTATGTGATCGACCTGATACCTGCTCTTCCTCTCGTCGAAATCGGGAGCGGTCGAGAAGGTCTCGAGGATCTCGTCGGAATCCATGCCGAGCGTGTGCAGGAATGCCACCAGCGCGAACCTGCCAGTGTGAGGGACGTTCTCGCCCGCCCTGATCATAGCCAGAAGCTTCTTCATGCAGGGCGGGAACCTCACGATGCTGAGCCTTCCCATCCCCTGAGCGCGCTGATCCTTCCGCCTCTGTTCCAGAGTCTTCCTTATCTCGCCTATCTCGCGCGAGAATCTCTGGAGAATCTCGTCATTGACCTCGAGGGGCAGCTCGGAGGAGATCCTTTCCGTGAGCATCTGCTCGATTATCCTCACGAGCCTGAACTTGTTGATGAGCACTCTGCCATCTCGGATCCTCTGGTTCACGAGCTTCCATGATTTGCTCCTCATGGTCGCTGAGAACCTCAGGAAGTCCGCGAAATCGACAGAGAATCCGCCGTCGTCGGTCGAGACTTCTAGGCCGAGCTCATCCGCCACCCTCATGACGAATTCGGTGCTCTCGCTCTTGAGTCTCTCGTTCGCCTTCTTCGCCTCGGCTATCGCGTATCTCCTCACGAACGCAGGGTCCGCGACGGCAGAAACGATCATCCTGGCGATCGGGTAGCTGAGCAGCTCAATCGTCGCATCTATCTTCGAGGAGACGGGGTGATCGTCGATGGAACCGTCATCAAGTGCTTCCATCACGCGCCCTCTTCCCTGATAGCGCGCGCGCTCGTATGCAACACTGGAGACGAGTTGGTCGAGAGAGACGCCCGTATCTCTCAGATACTTGGCCGACTCCTTCAGAAACGGATACTTCGCAGCCGTTGATACTTCCAAGCCTTCGCCCCTTTTCCCACTCAAATCGAGAGGTTCGTACAAGTAACTGTCTACTGCTTCTCAACTACATTTCTTAAGGCTAGGTGAAACTGCGCTGAGGCCAAAGCATTGGATTCATCGAAGAGCTTCCAGAGGTCAGCCTCTGTGGCAAAAGGTCTCTTTCTGACGATGCTCATCGCCCTCCTCTTCCCAATCCCTGGGATCGCCTCGAGCATCGAGAGGGTTGCGGAGTTCGCGTCGGTCGGGTGTTCGACTCCATTGACGCTTCTGAACCCCCGTCCGGTGACGGCCACATCGATTCTCTTGCCGATGTCGACGGCATAAGGTATGGACACCAGCAAGGGGTATGTCCCGACTTGCCTCCCGAAAGTCCTTCCTCCTTCCCTGACCTCAGCGTAGACGGATCGCAGTATGGTTCTGTCCGGGACGAGCCTTTCCAGCAATGGCCCGTCTATCTCCTCCCGGATCGCTCTCTTGAACTTGGTGAAATCCGCCTTGGATTTCACACCCGGGAACTCGCCCCTCGACGGGATGACCTGTCTGATGTTGATCCGCCTCAGCATCAGCCCTCGGCTCACTACATCTCTGAGGAAATCGAGGTTGAGCCGGTAGGTCTCCTTCGTCTCCCCGTCAAGGCCGCAGACGAAGTTGATACCTGGAAGGACGCGCTGCAGTCCGGTTGGCCCTCTCGCAGCGCCTATCTCGTTCACGAGTCTGATGGCTTCGAGAGTCTGCTCAGCTGTCGCGTTGAGATTGTTCGCTCTCGCCACTTTCGGGTCCGCTGACTCCAAACCGAAGGCGAGCACATTGCCGCTGGTGCAGTATTCCGCAATCGCTTTGGTGATCTCTCGCGATTCCTTCGGATGCTCCGCTATCACCGCGGGGTTGGCGTTGTCTAGATGGAAGACCTCGGGTCTGGCGATTGCCCGGATGCCTTTGAGAAGTCTCGAGATAGCATCTGGATTTGGCGTCGGGGTCTCTGACCTACCAGTCTCATCCGACATGTAGCAGTAGACACAGGACTGCGCCCCTAGTCTGAAGTTGCGGACACCCGCGTAGGCCAGCGCCTCGACCTCAGCGAGTATGTCTGATGGTCTGCGGAACTGGACATCGCCGAACAACGGCTCGATGCAGAACTTGCACCCGCCACTGATGTACCTAACACAGCCGCGGTACATCTGGACCTCTGCGATGAGCGCTCCTCCATAGTCCGGATGGTGAGCGCACACGCTCGCTCCTCTAACTAGCCACGAATTCCACTCCTCGTAGGTCCGCCGCCGTTGTACGAATTCACCCTTTGTGACGAGATCATAGATAGAAGCGTCGAAATCGCTCGACGACAGGTGATTGAAAGCCTCCCTGAGGTTTGATGGGGCTTTCTCTGGGCCGACACCCAGGCTCGCGGCGCTTCTCCCTTTGAACGAGGAAGCGATATTCACTAGCTCCCTGTCGCTCGCTGGCATTCCTCTCAGGTACTTGCCCGGGACGGCGATGTTCCTGATGACTGCCAAGAGGTCATATCGGTCGAATCTGACCGTTCTGGACCGCCACTGGTCTATGGTCGCATAGTCGACCTCGGCGCCCGCACTGGCAAATGCACCGAAGGCTAGCCTCGCGTAAGGGGAGACGAATGGCGGCACTCCTAGGCAGGCCGGCTCGTCAGTGTATCCGTCAAGAACGAGAGCCCTCATCACCGTCGAGAAGCGTTTTGCCCCTATTATATGTTCAATTCTCGTCTCGGTGTTTGTTGCACTTGGTCAGAGTGGCCGATCTAGCCTGCATCTGTACGACGATAATGTATTAATCGACGGAATCCTTCTCCGCTCGTCGGATTTGAGAAATCCGATTGACGACTTTCGAAATCGAACGAAATAGATGAGGTAGATTCGAATGGCAAAGAAATCCAAGCCGGCCAAGAAGAAGGCCGCGAAGAAGGCCGTGAGGAAGGCTCCTGCGAAGAAGAAGGTCTTTGGGAAGCCGCTGGAGAAGATGTCGGTGGAAGCGGCTCTGAAGAAGGCGTACGAGCCCGCCAGGCTCGCGATGATATATCACCCGTTCTACGAGGGGAAGATCGAGATAGTGCCGAAGTGCGCTGTCTGGGACTTCAACGCCTTCGCCGTTTGGTATACTCCAGGCGTCGCGGAGCCCTGCAAGGCGATCAACAAAGACAAGGATCTGTCATACATTCACACTAACAGGTGGAACACCGTCGCTGTGATCTCTGACGGCACAAGAGTGCTTGGTCTCGGCGACATCGGACCTGAGGCCGGGATGCCAGTCATGGAGGGCAAGTCGCTCCTGTTCAAGTATCTCGGCGGCGTGGACGCATACCCGCTCTGCCTTGGCACGAAGGACCCTGACAAGATCATCGAGACCGTGAAGATACTTCAGCCATCATTGGGCGGAGTCAATCTCGAAGACATCTCGCAGCCGAAGTGTTTCTACGTGCTCGAGAGACTGAGAGCCGAGTGCGAGATACCAGTTTGGCATGACGACCAGCAGGGCACGGGCACGATTGTCGCGGCAGGTGCAATCAATGCAGCCAAGGTCGTTGGCAAGAAACCCGCTGAGATGAAGGCTGCGTTCATCGGCGCGGGCGCGGCGAACATCGCCATCTCAAGGATCATGCACCTCGCAGGCTTCAAGTGGGAGAACATGGTGATGTGCGACTCCAAGGGCACGCTCAACCTCAGCAGGTGCGACGAGGTCAGGGCGGCGTACAAAGAGAAGCTGTTTATGTGCGAGCACTCCAACAAGGAACAAGTTGTAGGCGGACCCGCTGAGGCACTGAAGGGTGCGGACATCCTCGTTGCAGCGTCTAAGCCCGGTCCAGGCACGGTCAAGCCCGAGTGGATCAAGGGCATGGCCAGCGACTCCATCGTTTTCGCGACCGCCAACCCGATACCAGAGATATGGCCTTGGGAGGCGCTCGACGCGGGCGCGAAGGTCGTAGCCACCGGTAGATCAGACTTTCCGAACCAGGTCAACAACTCGCTCGGCTTCCCCGGGATATTTAGAGGGACACTCGACGCGAAGGCGAAGACTATCTCGGACACGATGTGCGTTGCCGCGGTCATGGAGATTGCCAAGACTGCAGAGGACAACGGCCTCAACCAGAACTATATCGTGCCGACCATGGATGAATGGGAGGTCTTCCCGAGGGAGGCTGCGGCTGTGGCGACTGCAGCTGTGAACGAGGGGCTTGCGCGCACGAAGCTAAGCTACAAGGAGTTCTACGAGAAGGCAGAAGTGATCATCGGGCGCGCAAGGAAGCAGACCAAGATGCTGATGAAGACAGGGTTCATCAGGCCGCGACCGAAGGCGTGAAACCCGAGACCTGTTTGATACTGAAACCATTTCCCTTCGTTCTTCTTCTCTTCTGCGCAACTCGCGAACGAAGTCTTAATACTTGACTGGCAAATGATACTCCGATATGGCTCAAGAGGAAGACGGCAAGCATTTGACAAGTACACACCTTGCCGCTACGACCAGACATAGACTCGCCTATCCCGCGCTAGCGCTCGTCCTGTCGTATTTGGTCCCCGGAAGCATTCTGCTCCTCTATGTTCTCAGCTGGTCTTGGGATGTCTGGGGGCATCCGTACACCTACGACTATGAAGTCATCTTCAGACCGTACAGATACTGGACCCCTCTGGTAGCCTTTCTGATCGGAGCCGGAATCGCCTGCTTCTTTGGCTATGCGGTTCTGTGGTTCAGGAAGCCGAAATGGAATGTTCATTTCATCGCGGTTTTCTCCTGGTTCAGCATCATATTCGGAATAGGCTTCAGCATTTGGGTTCTGCTTTTTGCATTTGTGATTCCGACTGGGTACTACTCCTGGGACGGACCATCGGGAGGCGGTTCCGGTCACACTCACGATCCGCCAATCCAGCTTCTCATATCCGTACCCATTCTTGGAGCGGGAATCTATGGCGAGAGAGTCGCAAGCTGGATTAGGAGACACCCTTCTCTGGCATTTCCCTCTGACTTGCGCAACAAGCCGAATCATTTCTCAAAAGTGCAATGGCTTTCTTCTGGGCTCGCAGTCGTTGTCGCTCTATCAGTCGTCTTCGGATTTCTCCTGAACCCGGCGTTGTCACCAATGACATATGTTCACGACAGAGATGGGGATGGAATCGCTGACAGGTTCGACAGCTTCCCTGACGATCCGACTCTGTGGGAACCTACAGGGTTCTGGATCAGAGTCACAGAGTCCGCGTATGCTTTCAACCTCACAATCCTAGAGACATACACTGACAACTCGATGCCGAGTGCGGACTTCTTCGTGAGCGTGACGCACACAAATGGGATTGCCGAGCTTCACAGGAAGCAACTCGGCGATATGGAATCTGGCACAGCCTACAATGGTGTGCGATTCTACGACGTGTCCGGGCCGGGCTTCATCGACAAGGGGGACATTTTTGTGTTTGATCGAGCGGTGTACGAGGAAAGGTCAGTGTTTCTACTGTCGGATTCTCGCGGAGAAGTGCATTACTTGGAGTGGGCCCTCGCTCCCACTACATGAGATCACGAGGACACACGAGTGCTCATAGAAGACCCATTTCGACTATCTCAACACTCTGAACGCCAGTAACGCCAGAAATCGCACTCTCGACTTGCTCCGCCCCGCCCTTCTTGTCGTCCATCACGATCAGGACGTGCAGCGCCTTCAGACCAAAAGCCAAAGGTCTCTGCTCCGCAGCCCTGAGTTTCGTGCCCTCTGGCAAGGCCTTCTTGATGTCCTCTTCTAGTTTCTTGAGGTCGACTTCGAGCCCCTCTGGTAGAACCCTATACTGCAACCCGACTTCTCCCACGAAAAACACCTCAAGGTCCAACGAACCCGCAGTCAGGGCACTTGTAGTGAACGCTCTGGTCCCTGCAGTTCATGCATCTGCCAATCATGGCCTTTCCGCAGCTGGGACAGAGGAAAGTCGTCTCTGTCTTCCTGACCAAGCGGACGCCGCATGATGTGCAAATCTTTTCCTGGCCCATCAAGTCTCTTCGACCTCGGGGCTGAGGTAACGATTCCGTGTATATAATGATAATAGTGCGACCGCGATGGCCAATCCGAATTCACAAACTAGATACCAACCGACGTCGATTCCGAGTGCAAATTTGGGGGAATGCAGCATGAAGGGAATCGTCGCATACGACAGTTACTTTGGAAACACGAAGAAAGTGGCCGAGACCATAGTCGAACAGATAGCGGCAGATGGTCATGATGCGGAACTCCGGAGCATAAGGGAGAGCTATCCATCACCTCCGCAGGGAGATTTCATGTTTGTTGGGTCTCCGAACAGAATGGGAGGAGTGACCGGAAGGGCGAAGCGCTTCGTAAAGCACCTTGATAAGGCGACATGGAAGGACAAGCCGATGGCCGTGTTCGCAACCGTTGCTTCCCCTCCGAAGGGCGAAGTGACCGAGGATCAGAAGCAGAGCTATGAGAAATGGGCTCTCAGAGCTGCGCCCAAACTGCGAGATTTGGCGAAGGCTCGCGGGCTCAATGCGGTCGACGCGGTTCTGGCAGTCGGGGTCAAGGACTCGAAAGGACCGTTGGTCGATGACGGTTTGGAGAAGACGAAGCAGTTCGCACATGATTTCCTGCAGACTCTCAGGAAGTGAGGGTCAGCAGGCCCGATAACGCGGATCTTGGGCAGGTCCGTCCTTCGTTTGACACCTACTCGCAGTCGGAAGGTTCAAAGACCTTTCGCCAAAATCGAATTTTATCATCTCGAGTTTAATTAAGTGGAGGTTGGAAATGTACGAAAACGTACTAACACAAACAAGAAAGTTGAAATTCAAGAAATCATTATATAGGCGAAGTGTCTACACGGCCTGCTAACGCAGCCAAGGGTATCCACGCCGCCCAGGGCCCGTAGCTCAGCTAGGTAGGAATCTCATGCATTTCTTGTGTATTGGACTCCCTAGAAAGAGCATCTGCCTTTTAAGCAGGTGGCCCGGGGTTCGAATGACTATGCCTAACCGACTAGTCTCGGAAATCCCCGCGGGCCCGCCAGGCGTATTCCAGATTGAGACGGGGGAGATGGTGCGGATGAAACGACTTTCTAGAGCCGACCCTGTGCTTGCGGGGTGAATCCAGATGGCCGAAGAATTTAACGTCCTGGAGCATGAGCTCGTTCCCGAGCATCATCTCCTGCCGGAGAAGGAGGCCGAGAAGATCCTGAAGGAGTTGAAGCTCACGAAGGACCAGCTTCCAAAGATGAGACTGGCGGACCCATGCATACGCGCGCTAGACGCTATCGCGGGCCCAGTGGAAGAGGGAATGGTAGTGAAGATCGTACGACGCAGCGCGACCAGCGGTGTGTCCGTTGCGTATCGTTTGGTGATAAGGGGGTAGGCCCTTGAGAGAATTGGTTGAAACCTATTTCAGAGAAAGGAGCATTGTGAACCATCACATTGCATCCTACAATGACTTCCTGCCGACCATAGACCACCCGAACAGCAGGATGCAGAAGATTGTCGACAACGTCCGCTCTTCGCCCGATGAGACCGACAGGGGCGTCATCAGGCTCGACCCGGACAGGACTGAGGGCAAGGTCATCGAGATCCACATAGGCCGCAAGAGGGACGAGAAGACAGGCCAGATCGATGGCAATGCCAGGCCAACGATCACTGTCGGCAGACCTGTAATCAAGGAGGCTAACGGCGCCACGCACGACCTCTACCCGATGGAAGCCCGATTGAGGAACCTGAACTACTCAGCGCCCATCTATCTCGAATTCACGTTGTTCGAGGACGGTATCGAGAGGGAGCCGGAGAAGGTGCACATAGGCGACCTGCCCGTGATGATCAAGTCCAAGAAGTGCAACCTGCACAAGGACAACATCGAGATGGACCGAGAGCCGACCGAGGAAGAACTCACCAAGTTCCTCGTGGATCAGGGCGAGGACCTGTGCGACCCAGGCGGATACTTCATCATAGGAGGCACCGAGAGGGCGCTCATATCGCTCGAGGACCTCGCGCCGAACAGGGTAATGGTCGAGCTGAACGAGCGCTATGGCACTAGCCTGCATGTCGCGAAGGTCTTCTCTCAGAGGGAAGGATACCGCGCGCTCACGTTGATGGAGAAGAAGAAGGACGGCATGCTTGTTGTCTCAGTGCCAGCTGCGTCCGGACAAATACCACTTATCGTTCTTATGAAAGCACTCGGGATGGAAAGCGATGAACAGATCTTCAAGGCCATCGTCTCGGACCCGCAGATGGCGAACATTGTCTACGCCAACATCGAGGAGTGCCAGAACAAGAAGCTGTACCCCCCGAATGGGATCTATACGACAGAAGACGCGATCCTCTTCTTGGAGCGAAAGTTCGCCACCGGCCAAGCCAAGGAGTACAGGGCGAAGAAGGTCGAGAGCATCATCGACCGCTCGCTGTTGCCGCACCTGGGCGACACGTCCGATGTCAGGCTCAAGAAGGCCATCTTCCTGGGCAGAGTCGCGAGGACGATACTCGAGCTTGAGCTCGGCCACAGGAAGGAAGACGACAAGGACCACTACGCGAACAAGAGGCTGAAGCTCGCAGGCGACCTGATGGAAGACCTTTTCAGGGTCGCATTCACGAACCTCATCAAGGACCTGAAGTACCAGTTGGAGAGGGGCTACACGCGCAAGAAGGGCCTCAAGATATCCTCAGCTATCAGGCCTGACCTGCTCACGCACAGGCTGCTGCACGCATTCGCGACGGGCAACTGGGTCGGAGGCAGGGCAGGTGTTTCGCAGTTGCTGGACAGAACCTCGAACATGAGCGCGCTGTCACACTTGAGACGCGTTACTTCTCCGCTCACCAGGAGTCAGCCGCACTTCGAGGCCAGAGATCTGCACCCGACGCAATGGGGCAGGCTGTGCCCGAACGAGACCCCCGAAGGTCAGAACTGCGGCTTGGTCAAGAACTGCGCACTCATCATCGATGTTTCCGAAGGGACTGACGAGAAGGAAGTCATCTGGCTGCTCAAAGACCTTGGAGTCAAGGAGGTCGGGGAGCAGCAGACGACGGAGACGAGGGTCTACGTCAACGGCGACCTCATCGGCCTTCACGAGAAGCCCAAGGAGCTCGTAGAGGAGATACGCCAGAGGAGACGCTCAGGCTTGATGTCGCCAGAAGTGAACATCCGCTTCGACGACAACATGAACGAGATCATAATCAACTGCGACGAGGGCAGGCTGAGGAGGCCTCTGCTCGTCGTTCGCCACGGCAGGACGCTGCTCACGCACAAGCATGTCGATGACATGCGTGCGGCCAAGACCAGGTGGAACGACATCATCCGCGAGGGCGTCGTTGAATGGATCGATGCTGAAGAGGAAGAGGACACGTACATCGCGGTCTTCGCATTCAAGACACCTCAGAAGTGCGAGCACTGCGGGAAGTTCCTCTCGGAGATTGATGTCGAGTGGAAGAACCCGGGAGATGAGGGCAAGGTCACGCTCGAGTGCAAGGCTTGCGGAGGCGTGATGCACGTCGAGTCCATGTTGAACGACCAGCACACGCACCTCGAGATCGACCCGATGGTCATCCTCGGAGTATGCTCTGGCCTAGTTCCGTATCCGGAGCACAATTCGAGCCCTAGGGTCACCATGGGTTCAGGCATGGCCAAGCAGTCGCTCGGATTGAGCTCTTCCAACTACAGGGTCAGGCCTGATACGAGAAGCCACCTGTTGCACTATCCTGAGAAACCACTGGTCACAACCAAGGCCATGGACTTCGTGTACTTCAACCAGAGACCGGCAGGGCAGAACTTCGTCGTCGCGATCCTGTCCTATGGCGGGTACAACATGGAAGACGCTGTCATCATGAACAGGTCTTCCGTCGACCGGGGACTCGGCAGGTCCACATTCATGAGAACTTACAGGGCAGAAGAGCGTAGGTATCCAGGAGGTCAGGAGGACCACTTCGAGATCCCGAGCCCGGATGTCCGAGGCGCTCGCGCGGATCTCTCGTACAGCAACCTGGGCGAGGATGGGCTCATCAGCCCGGAGACGGGGGTCAACGGCGGGGATGTGCTCATCGGAAAGACTTCGCCTCCGAGATTCTTGGAAGAGGAGGCAGACTTCCTCACGCCTCAGAAGAGGAGAGAGACCTCTGTCACTGTTAGGTCCGGCGAGAGTGGCTGGGTCGACAACGTGATGCTCACGGAGTCGGAGAACGGCTCAAGGCTAGTGAAGGTCAAGGTCAGAGACGAGAGGATCCCTGAGCTGGGCGACAAGTTCGCATCCAGGCACGGCCAGAAGGGAGTCATCGGACTCTTGGTCCCGCAGGAGGACATGCCGTTCACAGAGGACGGATTGGTCCCGGATCTTCTGATCAACCCGCACGCGGTGCCGTCTCGAATGACCGTCGCTCACGTTCTAGAGATGATCGGCGGCAAGGTCGGCTCCATGGAGGGCAGATACATCGACGGCACTCCGTTCAGCGGCGAGAGGGAAGAAGCCATCAGGGACTCGCTGGTCAAGAACGGCTTCAAGCACAACGGCAAGGAAGTTATGTACGACGGCACGACTGGCAGGAAGATCGAGGCCGAGATATTCATCGGCGTCATCTACTACCAGAAGCTGCACCACATGGTCTCCGGCAAGCTGCATGTGAGAAGCAGAGGGCCTGTGCAGATACTCACCAGACAGCCGACAGAGGGCAGGTCCAGGCAGGGCGGCCTGAGGTTCGGAGAGATGGAGAGGGACTGTCTGATAGGTCACGGCGCTGCGATGGTCATCAAGGACAGGCTGCTGGACGAGTCTGACGGCACGCTCCAGTACGTCTGCGGCAACTCGAGCTGCGGCCACATCGCCATACTCGACAGGCGGGGAACGCTGAGATGCCCGGTCTGCGGCAACAACTCGAAGATCTACCAGGTGCAGACATCCTATGCTTTCAAGCTCCTGCTGGACGAACTGCTCTCGCTTGGAGTCGCCATGCGCCTGCAACTGGAGGATTTGAAATGAACGTCACCGGCGTGACCAAGCGCATCTCGTCAATCAAATTCGCGCATCTATCGCCTGACGAGATCCGGAAGATGAGCGCGACGAAGATAATCACTGCCGACACATACGACGATGACGGCTTCCCAATCGACATGGGCCTGATGGACCCGCACCTGGGCGTGATCGAGCCTGGACTGAGGTGCAAGACCTGCGGCAAGAAGGTAGACGAGTGCCCGGGCCACTTCGGCCACATCGACCTCGCGATGCCGGTCATACACGTGGGCTACGTGAAAGAGATCAAGAAACTGCTCCAGTCCACTTGCAGGTCCTGCGGCAGACTGTTGCTCACCCGCGAGCAGGCCGAGGAGTACAGGAAGCAGAGGGACCGCATGGAGGAGCTGGGCGCAGGAGAGCTCGACACCGGCGCGGTCTCAAAGGAGACTGCCAGAGACGCGGCTTCGAGGACGACTTGCCCGCACTGCGGCACCGTCCAGCTGAAGATCACACTCGACAAGCCCACGACCTTCCGGGAGGAAGGGCACAAGCTCACTCCGAAGGAGGTCAGGGAGAGGCTCGAGAGGATCCCGGACGAGGACCTCAGTTCTCTCGGCATCGACCCGACCGTATCGAGGCCGGAATGGATGGTGCTCACTGCGCTTCCAGTGCCTCCGGTCACGGTGAGGCCTTCGATCACGCTGGATTCAGGCGACAGGTCCGAGGACGATGTCACTCACAAGCTCGTCGATGTCCTGAGGATCAACCAGAGACTGCGAGAGAACAGGGACGCTGGAGCCCCGCAGCTGATCGTAGAGGACCTCTGGGAGTTGCTGCAGTACCACGTCACGACGTACTTCGACAACCAGACGTCCGGTATTCCGCCTGCGAGGCACAGGTCCGGCAGGCCGCTCAAGACGCTGGTCCAGAGGCTGAAGGGCAAGGAAGGTCGGTTCAGGTCGAACCTGTCTGGCAAGCGTGTGAATTTTTCCGCAAGGACGGTCATCTCTCCGGACCCGATGCTTTCCATCAACGAGGTCGGCGTGCCCGTCGAGGCTGCTAGGGAGCTCACAGTGCCCATACACGTCACTGAGCGCAACCTCGAGAAGGCGAAGGAGATGTGTAAGAGAGGCCCTGTTCCCGCCGGTCCGGACTACAGGCCGGGCGTGAACTACGTCATCCGCTCGGACGGCCGCAGGATCAAGGTCACCGACAAGAACGCCGAGACAGTCGCGGAGACCATCGAGGCGGGCTACGTAGTCGAGAGGCACCTGATGGACCACGACGTCGTGTTGTTCAACAGGCAGCCTTCGCTGCACAGGATGTCCATCATGGCGCACGAGGTCAGGGTCATGCCCTACAAGACCTTCAGGTTCAATCTGTGCGTCTGCCCACCATACAACGCGGATTTCGATGGCGACGAGATGAACCTGCACGTGCTCCAGAGCGAGGAGGCCAGAGCAGAGGCGAAGGTGCTGATGAGGGTCCAGGAGCACATCCTGTCCCCGAGGATGGGGGCGCCCGTAATCGGCGGCATACACGACCACATCACGGGCTCGTTCCTTCTGACGCACATGGATTCCAGGTTCACGCGCGAGGAGACGCTCAAGATCATCGAGAAGGTCGGCGACATCAAGCTGCCCAAGCCGAAGACCCAGGGAGGCATCGAATACTGGACCGGCAAGCAGCTGTTCAGCCTGATCCTGCCACCCGACCTGCACATGACATTCAAGTCCTCGATCTGCCAGAAGTGCGCAAACTGCAAGAAGGACAAGTGCGAACACGACGGTTTCGTCGTCATCAGGCATGGAAAGCTGTACATGGGCACGATCGACGAGAAAGCTATTGGAGCGTTCAAGGGCAAGATACTCGACAAGCTCTCGAGGGACTACGGCCCCGACAAATCAAGGGAGTTCATCGACATGGCCACGAAGCTCGCGATCGGCGCGATCATGGTCCGGGGCTTCACGACTGGTATCGACGATGAGGACATTCCAGACCAGGCGAAGCGCGAAATCGATGATGCGATGACGCAGGCGAAGATGAAGGTCGAGGAGCATGTCCAGGCGTACAGACGGGGCGAGCTGGAGCAGATGCCCGGCAGGTCGCTCGAGGAGACGCTCGAAGTCGAGATCATGAAGGTCCTTGGCAAGGCGAGGGACACCGCGGGCCAGATCGCGGGCAGGCACCTGGGTCTCGAGAACTCCGCGGTCATCATGGCCAGATCAGGCGCGAGGGGCTCGATGCTTAACTTGTCTCAGATGGCCGGCGCCATAGGCCAGCAGGCAGTCAGGGGGGAGCGCCTGTCCAGAGGGTACTGGAACCGCACGCTCCCGCACTTCCAGAAGGGCGACTTGGGCTCCGAGGCAAGGGGCTTCGTCAGGAACTGCTACAAGAGCGGCCTCAGCCCGGCAGAGTACTTCTTCCACTCGATGGGTGGTAGAGAGGGGCTGGTCGATACTGCGGTCAGGACTTCCAGGTCGGGATACATGCAGAGGAGGCTCATCAACGCGCTCGAGGACCTTAAGGTCATGCAGGACGGCTCCGTGAGAAACACCGCTGGCACAATCATCCAGCTCAGCTACGGTGAGGACGGGATCGACCCGACGAGAAGCGTTGGAGGCGACGCGGTCGATATCGACGATGTCATACTGACGGTGCTAGGAGACCAAGGCGAGTTGATCGCCAAGGTCCGGGAGAAGGGCGCGCTCAGCTACGGTATCCAGGACAGGGACCTGCTCGAGACGCCATCGGAAGACGCAGAGGCGGAGACCGAGGAGCCCGAATTCGAGGGCGGCGGCTCCGAGGAGGGATGAGCACCATGACGGCAAAGAACGCGATGGATGTCTTCATCCGTAAGGGCGTCGACGAGAAGACCGCTGAGAAGATCGTCGAGAAAGGATACACATTCACGAAGGTTGCGAGAGCATCGGACAAGGTCAAGAGGGATCTGGAGAAGCTGCTCGGAGAGAAGAAGCTGAAGCAGCTCCTCGGAGCAGTCAAGGCCAAAGACCGGATGCCGAGGAAGAAGAAGGAGAAGCCGCTCAAGAAGCCGGTGTTCTCGAAGAAGGAGTTGCCACGCAAGGCGCCTCAGATCACCCCTCTCGAGGGCAAGATGATGAAGATGCTCGAGAAGAAGAGCCGAATGCTCCCGCGCTCGGTCCTGAGCGAGATATCCACAAGGCTCGAAGGAGTCGAGATACCGGAGAAGCTGCTCGAGAAGATACTCGACCTCACGATCGAGAGGTTCCAATCGCATACGGTTGACCCGAACGAGTCCGTGGGCATCCTTGCCGCGCAGAGCATAGGTGAGCCAGGCACACAGATGACCATGAGGACTTTCCACTATGCAGGGGTCGCGGAGATGAACGTCACGCTCGGTCTGCCGAGGCTGATAGAGATCGTCGATGCGAGGCGCGTGCCAAGCACTCCGATAATGGAAATACATCTGGAAGAGGCGGCCCAGGACGAGCTGGACAAGGTGCGCGAGATAGCATCGAACATCGAGCGGACGAACCTTATAGACATCGCGGATGTCGAAACCGACATCAACAACATGGAAGTCCTCGTGAAGCTCGAGAGGAAGAAGATGGAGCGCAAGTCCATCACGCCGGAGGATGTGCTCCGGAAGATTAACAAGTCCAAGGGAGTGAAGGGCCTCGGCGAGATGCGCGAACAGAACATTGTGATCAAGTGCGACGAACCCTCATACAAGAAGCTCCAGAAGATCTCGGAGGACACCAAGGCGTGTCCGATAAAGGGCGTCGAGGGCATCCAGAGGGCGGTGATCCGAAGGGTCAGCGGCCACTACGTCATCTACACGGAAGGCTCGAACCTCGAGAAGGTCCTGGAGATCCAGTACGTGGACAAGAAGAGGACTTCGACCAACAGCATAATGGAGATATACGAGGCGCTCGGGATCGAAGCCGCGAGGAACTCCATAATCAACGAAGCCACCCGAACGCTTGACGAGCAAGGTCTGACAGTCGACATACGCCACATAATGCTCGTGGCCGACCTCATGACGAACGATGGTGACGTGAAGGCCATCGGCAGGCACGGTATTTCGGGCCGCAAGTCGAGCGTACTCGCGAGAGCAGCGTTTGAGATCACCTCGACGCACCTGCTCCGTGCAGGCATAACAGGCGAGGTGGACACCCTCGAAGGCGTTGTGGAAAACATTATAGTGGGTCAGCCGGTTACTGTGGGTACTGGCGCTGTCAATCTCGTTTGGGCACCGTCTGGGAAGGGAGAAGGTGATAAGGAATGATTGACATTGCTCGCGCTCTCAAAACCGCTGCGACCACCGGCGACGTGAGGTTCGGCCTCACGGAGACGAAGAAGTGCATTGAGAAGGGCGAAGCGAAGCTCGTGGTCGTTTCGAGCAACTGCCCTGAGAAATCGCTTATTGAATCTGGCTCGTCACCGAAGGTACTGGTATTTGATGGAACGAATGTTGAGCTGGGGTCTGCGTGCGGGAAACCTTTCCCGATATCCGCGTTGGCCATCATAAGCCCTGGAGAGTCCAACATACTCTCCGCCTGATGAGTGGTCACATGGGAGACATCACTTTCACAGAAGACACCCTGCGGTACATCACCCTGTTCGAGAAGGTCACCGGCACCCAGGTCAAGGATTGCCTGGAAACCGAGGAGAAACTCGTTTTCGTGGTGGAGAAGGGCCAGGGAAGCAGAGCCGTGGGCAAGAAGGGCGAGAACGTGATCCGGCTGAAGAACCTCACGGGGAAGAACATACACGTCATCGAGTACTCGGAGGACCCCGAGACGTTCATCAAGAACGTCTTCCACACATACTCGGTCCAGAGCGTCACGATCGAGGACCGGGGGAATATCATTCACGCGACGGTCACAGTCGACCCGAAGGTCAAGGGAAAGGCCATCGGCAAGAACGGGAAGAACCTGCGGATAGCCCGCGAGATTGTCAACAGGCACCACAACGTGCAAAGCATCAGCGTCGCTTGAGCGGCACGCGCTCCACCTCTAATCTGTCGGCCGTGGGGTACTCTTCAACTATGAAGGATTTGTGGTCTAGCTCGCCCGCGATATCCTCGAGGACCCAAGGTGCGACCTCCAACCGATTCTTGCCAGGATTGCTCCAGACAAATCTGCCAGGCAGATCGAACTTCTTCATGATGTATGCGGCCGTCGCGGCCACCTTGTCCGTCTCAATCACGCCTATGAGCAGAGTCCCATCTTTTGTCAGCAATTCGTGCGGTCTCCGGACGTTCTTCGTCCTCCGCGAGATCCTCCTCCTCAGTTGGATCCCGTCCTTGAACGCTGAAGAGCAGTAGTGCAGCGGCACATCGGTCTCGACTCTCAGGAGGTCCAGTGCGAGCTCCTCGCTCCCGGCCACCCCAGAAGAGACGTCGTTCTCCTCCTTGACATCGAACCCATGAGCCCTCAGCGCGCGCCAATTGGTCTCGGAGAACTCGAGTTCATTCAGGTTGACGAAGTCCAGCCCATGCTCGTCCGCGAACGAGATAGCTCCGAGGATGTCCTTGGCCCTCCCTGGGATTGCAGGTACTTCCAGGCCGACCTTCAATTTGTGTTTCTGCGCCCTTCTGATGGCATCGACGAAATCCGATCCGTTGAGCTTGCTCCACTGGTTCATTGGCGGGTGGAACCTTATCTCGTCCAGCCCGGCCCTTGCCACCATGTCTATCTTCTTCAAGTCGGTCGTCGAGGTGTACAGATGGATGTGGTGTCGTTTTCCGAATCTCTTCTTGAGCGCTTTGATGGATTCGACCGTCTTGTCGATCGCCTCAAGCGGGTCTCCACCTGTGACGCCTGTCCCGAGTGCTTCCATGAGCTCGGCCTCGTGAATCACCTCATCGACGCCACGGACGTTTCTCTCGTTCGCGAAGAAGACATCTTTTCCTTTCTTGGCCGACGACAACGGACAGTAGCAGCATCTGCGGGAACACTTGCCGGTGACGAGGAGTACGAGCTTCGCGCCTTTCTCGCAGAGGACGCAGCCCTGAGGCAGCTTGCCTGTGTGTGCGGAACCCTTCGGCATTCTTTTGATCTTGCCCACGGGGGTCGTATGCCCTTTCGGCATAATGATAGTACTTTCTGGAGGGCTACGTACAGAAAGATTATTCAAAGGGTAGTGGATTTGCCACGGGGAGCAGATGCAGAAGAAGAACAGGATCATCTTGGCGCTCGATGTGACATCCCGTGCGGACGCGATGCGTGTCGTCGAAGCCGTCAAAGGTTATGTGGATGCGATCAAGATCAACTGGCCGCTGATCCTCGCAACTGGTCCAGACATAATCAGAGAGATGTCCCGCGTCAAAGATGTCATCTGCGATTTCAAGATTGCCGACATCCCGAACACGAACAAGCTCATCGTGGAGCAGGCGATGTCGCGGGGAGCGAGCGCCGTGATTTGCCATGGCTTCACGGGTGACGATTCTGTCAAGGCATGCGTCGACGCCGCAAAAGGACAGGTCTTCGTCGTCACAGAGATGAGCCATCCTGGAGGAAAGCAGTTCACCGCACCATTGGCGGACAAGCTCGCCGCCCTTGCTAGAAATGCGGGCGCGCGCGGCATAGTCGCGCCCGCAACGAGGCCCGAGAGAATTTCTGCTCTACGAGAGATCATCGGCGGTCTCGAGATAATCAGCCCGGGTGTGGGAGCACAGGGTGGCAAGGCTTCAGACACCATCAGAGCCGGAGCTGACTACATAATCGTCGGAAGGGCGATATACGATGCCTCCGACCCTGGCGGAGCCGCGAAGGCTCTTGCGGACGAGGTCAAAGCGGGTATTTGAGCCGGGCGGGGCGTCGAGAAACGCAGGCAGCATGATGGCAAATCGTGACATGCCAGATGATGCTTTCCAGCGGCAGATTCTGAGCGTGTCTTCCGGACAACGTATATATAGCACCCTCGGTATCGGTGGGCTACTATCACCAGGTGGCACAATCTTTGGCCGAGGCAAGGGAAAGCCCTCCGAGGTCTTTTCTGTCCAAGATCAAGAGGGGGGACGGGAGACCGAGTGAGTTCAGGAAGTGGATGACCGTCAATTGGCCATCCCTCTTCATGCTGTTCTTCATCTTCGTTCTTGCCCTTTTCATCCGCTCGTACTTCGGGTACGAGATGGCTGCCAGCAACGGATACCTGGTATCTGGCGGCTCTGACTCGTACTACTGGCAGAGGATCATACACTACTCTGCTGACACTGGAAAGCAGATGTACCAGGATCCTCTGCTCAATTTCCCTGATGGGATCAGGAATCCGCGTCCGCCGTTCTTCAGCATGTCTGTTGTTGTTCCCGCGACGATTGCACAGAGCATGTTCGGGTCGCTTGATGACGCACTCGGCTGGACATTCCTGTGGTCGACGGCCTTCTGGGGAGCTTTGACGGTAGTCCCCACATTCTTCCTCGGGAAGGAGACCTTCGGTCGACGCGCCGGCTTGGTTGCAGCATTCTTCCTAGCAATCATGCCGAGCCACATTCAGAGAAGCGTGCTCTCAGAAGCCGACCACGACTCCATCATCCTGTTCTTCATAGTGCTCACTTTCTACTTCCTGCTCAAGGCTGCCAAGACGCAGGAGCACAGGAAATGGATCGAAAGCTGGCGAAGCTGGGTCAGCATCAAGAGCGGATTGCGAGACTACTTTGCGCACAGCAAGAAGCCAATCATGTACTCACTCTTGGCCGGAGTCGCCTACGGTGCCGTCATCATGACCTGGGTCGGGTTCGGCTACGCGACCGTGCTCATACTCGTTTACTATGTGATACAGGTCGTCCTGAACAAGTTCAAGAACTTCGACTCCACGAGCATCACGCTGATCGTGTTCATAGCCATGGGTTTCGGATTTCTGATATCGTTCCCGGTGTACTATGAGCAGACTCTGATTCCGGTCCGGTTCGATGTCCCAGTGTACCTGTTCCTCGCCTCTATCACCTTTGGAATGCTGTTCGTCGTCTCCCGGGACTATCCGTGGACGCTCACGCTCCCGGCCATCATCACACTCCTGGTCATAGGTGTGCTGATCGTCAATGTGGTCGACCCTGCGCTGGGCCAGGCGATCATGAGCGGCCAGGGATACTTCGTCCAGAACAAACTCTACTCGACCATTGCGGAGGCGAAGGCACCCGTGTTCAGTGAGCTGGCTCTCGGCTTCGGGATGGTCACATTCTTCATGTCTCTGATAGGTCTGATATGGGCTCTGATCAAGGTCCCGAAGAGAGCGACCACCGAGTACATATTCATCGTGGTCTGGCTTGGAGCCGCCATATTCATGGCGATATCAGCAGCGAGATTCATGTTCAACGCTGCCCCTGCATTCGCGATCGCCGCGGCGTGGGTTACTGTCATCATGGTTGACAGGCTGGACTTCAACAGCGTGCGCAAATCCCTCGTGGGCGCGAGCGGTTCGTATCTCAGGATCATCAGAAAGAGCGTCAAGATAAGGCATGTGGTCGGCGCCCTGTTCCTTGCATTCCTGGTCGTTCTGCCAAACGTCTGGTATGGCACCGATGCGGGGATACCGTCTGAGAGAAAGACCGCGATGGACAAGCAGATTTACTTCAGCATCCCCGAGTTCATGAGACCCTCTGGCTATGACAAGGTGAACGGGTCTGATTGGTACCTCGGGGCTTTCGGGTACTCGCTTCCATTGCCCAGGTTCTACTTCCCAGCAGCGTGGGATTGGTTTGCACATCGCGATGCCGGCATCGCCCCAGATTCGGAGAAACCAGCATACGTTTCCTGGTGGGACTACGGTTTCGAGGCGGTGCAGGCAGGCAAACACCCGACTGTCGCCGACAACTTCCAGAACGGTTACCAGCTAACTGGTAACGTCTTAATGGCACAGAGCGAGCAAGAAGCGATCGCGATCTTTGCGTACCGTCTGATTCAAGCCTCCGTATCGAATCACATGGAAGATCAGGTTTCTGCCCTGTTAGAGAAGTACGGTGCTGACTCGAACCGCATGGCGCAGATACTTCATGGTCCTGGGCAGCCGATAATCAACGAGGTGCTCGCTGACTCTTCAACCTATGGTCCAATGGACAGCGCCCTGAGCGATGCCAACGCGAGGATCGTTGCAGCGAGGGTCGAGCTGTCAAAGATTGGTCTAGACAGCCTCGTCTCCCTTTACGGTGAGCTGTGCGACATGACCGGCTGGAGCATACGATACTTCGGCGTTGACTCGAGGATGTTTCCGCGCTCCGGCCAGGACACCGGCATCTTCTACGCACCCGCCAAGCTCTCCGACAGGCGGATAGTCGACGGTTCTACCCCGATAGACTTCTTCGAGATCAAGGCGGTCAACCAGAACGGCCAGCAATATTCGCTGGACCAGGTCACCAGTGACATGACCATCGTCGACTACGCGCTCGTCTACAAGGACATGTTCTACAAGAGCATGCTCTACAGGGCGATGGGTGGTTACATGGGCACGGACATTGGACAGTCCAACGACGGCATCCCCGGCCTATCAGGTCAGACAATGTCTAACTACCCGGGAGCTCCGGCCTGGAACATGACGCACTTCAGAATGGTCTACAGGACCGCATACTACAACCCATACCCGGATCCCGAATACATCAATCATCCGGATGCCTGGCGGGCCATAGGCCTGGACGAGGCCATTGCCAAGAAGAAGCTGATAGACAGTGGCCAGTTGCAGGGTGTGATCGACCAAAGCGCTGGCGTCGTGTACACCGCGGGCGCGGTCTTCCTCGAGTACTACAAGGGAGCCTACGTCAACGGCACTCTGACGACGGAGGAAGGCGACCCTGTTGCGGGCGTGCGTGTCACTGTCCAGGATGAGTACGGAATACCTCACGGGAGCGTGTTCACAGACGGCAATGGTCAGTACTCGTTGCTTGCTCCTTTCGGGAACGTCACGATTGTGCTGTCGACAGGAGATGCGAAGAACATCGCAGTGGCCGGCTCCAATGTGATAACAAGGCTCCAGTTCAATGTCACGGACGACCAGGCTATGAGGGTGAGCGAAGACCTGGACAGCAACGGTGTTCCGGACTACATCATCACCAAGGACTTCAAGATGAAAGGGTCGGAGACCACTGGCAACATATTCTGGGACGTCGACAAAGATGGCAACTATACAGCAGATAAGGACAATCTAATCCCCGATGTGATGGTCACTGCGAAGGAACTGAAGACGAACCGACAGTACGCGATCAAAGCGACCGATGGGACATTCGATGTTCTTTTGCCACCTGGACAGTACGATTTCGAGGCGTACTTGTTCGGCTCCAATGTATCTATGGCCAGCAAGACCAACATCTCCGCAGGTGCCAAGTCGGAACAGAAGCTGGCGGTTCCGGTGTGCGGAGTCATAGGCGACATAACATATGAGAACGGCACGCCAGCGGCGAACATTGGGTTGATCTTGACTGATCTTTCCAATGGCGTTATGCGCACGCTGTATACGAACGAGAATGGCACATACTCCTACGACCCGATACTTGCCGGGCACTACATCCTCACAACCAGCGCGCCAAATGATTTGTTGTTCAACGCGCTGATCGACCTTGCGTCCTCGCAGATGCTGGTCAGGAATCTCACGGTCTTCCCGCGGGCTACGATTAAGGCGCAAGTGCTCCTCGGGGGATCTCCCGTACCCTATGCTGTGTTTATGGCTTCCAACGATTACGATCAGACCGAGGCCATCACGGGCCAGGCTGATGCTTTCGGATGGATCAACATTGAGGTCCCGAGGGGCTCGTGGACGATATATGCGACATACTTCGCGGGAGCAGAAGAGTGTGCCGGGGCATCGCACTTCGACGCCTCCGCCTCATCCACTGCCAGTGGAGCGATTGCCCTGTCCAGCGCGGTCCGAGTCGCAGGCAGCCTCAAAGACCCCACTTTCCTTCCCTTGGCCAGCGAATACATCTTCTTCAAACTGTCGAACGGGGCCAGAGTTCCGGTAAAGGCGGACAGTTCGGGCGTGTTCAACATCCAGCTCCCCGCAGGCACGTACGAAATCACGAGCACGAGCGTCAAGGTGAAAGGCCTCTACTCAGGAGTCGTGACGATCCAAGACACCGCTTCGAGCCCCGTAGTCAAGCTGACTAGGGGCGTGCTGCTCCAAGGTCGCATCTGGATGGACAAGGATGCCTTGGAAGGCGTCTCGTCAGCCGATATCGGGAGATTTGCAGAATTGAAGGTCGCGAGTTCCGATGGCATCGCTTTCATGACCAGGTCTCTTGCGGATGGCTCGTTCGCGGCGGTCCTTCCAAAGGATACCCAAGTCGTGATGACCCTTGGGAACCCAGGATACTCTCATTGGTCCCAGACGTCCTCAGCGACGGCCGACAGCAACTCCGAAGTCGTGGCCAAACCTGACAATGTGACCGTCGAGGGCCGGCTGACATGCAGTGGCGAGAGTATCAGAGGAGTCACGGTCGCGTTCCTTCCAGATTCATCCCTCATGAACCCGGTCTATGTCAGGACCGGCGCGGACGGCATGTACTCTGCGTTACTTCCTCCGACATCGTACCGGGTTGTCGTCGAGCAGGACACCACCCCGATGGGTGGCGAGAGGTACATGTACGACCAATCGATTCAAATCCTGCCCGTGGGCGAGTCCGTCTTGCGGAACATCCAGGTTGTGAAGAGAGTCGAGATGTACGGGTTCGTGACTGGTGCATCCCAAGACCTCAAGCTCACGCTGAAGGGTCCGGAGACGAGAGACATCACTCTGTCATCCGTGAACTACTCAGTGTTCATCCTGCCAGGAATCTATAAGGTCTATGGAACTGGCGTCGTGGGATCGGCACACTATGCCGGCATGAGCACAGCGGTCGTGTCGTTCTCATCGAGACAGCACGACTTGCAGCTGATGCCCGCCTACCAGATCTCCGGAATGATCAGGACGGGGTCTGAGCCCGTTGTCAGGGCGGCGATTGTGACCGCGACATCCCTTACCGGGGAGTCGGTTGCGAAGCAATCCTCGACTTCCGGCGCATACACGATCGAGCTCCCACCTGGCACCTACAACATATCGTATCTCCTGGAGACGAGCAGCTCGTCTGACGGGCGGGCACTCTATGTGGAGTGGTATGGCGACAGGACGATCACTGTCGGGTCGTCCCCGATCGCACTCGACGCTAGCCTCGCCATGCGACTGGACAACACGACATACTCCGGCACGGTCCTAGGGTTCAACGGAGCCGGTCAGGAGGCATATGTGCGGCTCGTCGCGAACACGAAGGTCGGTCTGAATGCGTCTTTCTTCACATCAGCTTCCGGCGCGTTCGATGTCAAGGTCCAGCCGGGGGACTACACGCTCTATGTGACAAGTCTGCGGAATAAGAGAGCCTCCTTGAGCACGGTTTCGTTCTCGAGGAACTCGCCCTTGGATGACCAGATCAACCTGTCAGATGCGAAGTACCTCTCCGGCAGGGTTATGGTCGGAGACTCTGGGTGCGCGTTGGACGTGTCGGTCTCCCAGGGCAATGCGAAATTGCATCTCACGTCCGGACTTGACGGGAGCTTCATCGTCCTCGTGCCGCTGGGCAACAGTACGGTGAGCGCTTCTACGTCAGCGGTCGAGCGCGGAATCACGGTCGCCTATTCGGCCTCCAAGACTATCGCAGTCGGAGTGACGGATGTCTATTCAGATATCAATCTGGCAAGGGACACGAAGTGGAGCGTGTCCTCAAGCTGGAACGCGAACCTGACCCAGACTGTGAAGCCCGGCGTGAAAGTCGCGTATTCGTTCACGGTCACAAACACCGGCAATGTGGCAGGACTGTTCCTTGTCACATTCGTAGGCACTGGGTTCGATGTCTCGTTCTCGCCCAGCGAGGTCTGGCTCGAGTTCGGCACGGACAACCAGGCAACGATATTCGCCAATGTGACTGCAAAGAACACGACGCCAGCGGGTCAGACGAAGGTCGATTGCCTTGTCCGTTCGAAGACCACGGCGTCCGCTAGGTCGTCCGTACCATTGTACATGAACGTCTCGAAAGTGAATGGCGTGGCGGTTACGAGCCTGAACACTTCGCAACCGGTCTCATCGAGGAGTTCCGTGACGACCTTCAGGTTGAACAATACGGGGAATGTCGACGATCTATTCGTTGTCCAGGTGGCCAACATGGACGCCCTCTCCGCAGTAGGTTGGACAGCAAACATCATCGATCCCACGACGAACCTGACGGTCAGCGAGGTGAGCATCACAGCCTTCGGTTCGAAGGAGCTCACAGTCAACTTCACGATGTTGAGATCGAGTCCAGATACTGAAGCGAAGGCGTCGGTGATGGCATATTCGAAGTCAAATCCGGGCGCCAGCGCTTACGGATCCGTGCCGGTCATACTGCCGGACCTTTCGGTCGGTCCAGGCGGCCTCCAAGTAGTGCGCGGAGATGTCTCATATGAGTATGACCGGAGCGCAGTCTATGTCGATATCGCGCTAGTGAGCTCCCTTGCCGCGCTGTTCGGCGCGTTCATGTTCCTGAGGAAGAAGAAAGGGGGCGGGGGAGGCGGTAGGAAGTGATAGGATCGCGCGCCACAAGAGCGCTCCTGATGCTTGCGCTCGCGTTCTCGATAGCTCTCCCCATCGCGTCAGTCACATATCTGACCCATGATGCGGCTGCCTGGAGCGGGGTAAGCATAGATCTCGTTCACCCGGCCTATGCGGCCAAGGGGCAAGTCGTGGAGTGCGTTCTGACGGTAGAAGGCGGTCCTGCCGGAGACTCGGTCGGGAACTTCTCGTACAGAGCCGAGATTGTGGGTACCAACACCACGGGCTCGGCGGTCAATCCCAGCACCGGGACCTCGGCAACGGGCGTGTTCGTGCTGAACATCACCATGCCGAAATCAGCTCCGCAGACCATCAAGATTAAGATCAACGCCACGTCAAAGGAGTCAGCCAGCAGCGTCTCAATCACGGCCGAAAGGGAGTTCTCGATGAAGGTCGTCGATCCCGTCGTTATCCTGGCAACGGTCTTCAACAACGGACCAGTGGATGCGAGGAATGTCACGGCGAGGTTCTACGCGGATAGTGAGCTGCTCGAGACACGCATCTTCAGCGTGTCGGCCAACTCGTCTAAGCAGATCGAATACAACTGGACCTTCCTGGACATCAAGAAGGGCAAGCACGTGATCACAGTGACAGTTGACGACCCGAACAACATCGTGGAGTTCAGCGACGGGAACAACGTGTTCTCGAGGACCGTCTACGTGGGCAAGCAAGGGAACCCTGCTGGGGCAGTGCTCACCGTCGGCATCATCATCATGTCCGTCCTGGTCGGGCTCATGTACATGTCCAAGCCCCAGGCGCGCAAGAAGAAGCCTTGAGGCTGCCCCAGAAGACCGTCGTCTGTCTGGAAAATGTCTTTATATTGAGGATTGTTTACCTCGGGCCACCACAAGGAAGCGATTTATTTGTCTGATGACATCCTCCACATAAACGATGCCAGCTTCGATTCGACCGTGAAGTCCTCCGCGAAGCTGGTTGTAGATTGCTGGGCTCCGTGGTGCGGCCCCTGCCGGATGCTAGCGCCGACGTTCGAGGCGCTTGCGAAGGACTACAAGGACAAGGTGGCCTTCGCGAAGCTGGACACGGACGAGAGCCCGAAGACGGCGATGTCCCTCAGCATACACAGCATCCCGACGCTGATATTCTTCAAGGACGGCAAGCAGGTCGAGAGGCTCACGGGAGCCCACCCGAGAGCGAACATCGAGGCCGTCATCAAGAGGCATTTCTCGTAGGCGGCTAGCCTTTCCTCAGAACCTCTTCGATCTTCTCGTGAAGGTTCTTCGCGCTCGCGGCGACTGCCACTTCTCCTCGAGTCTTCTCGAGCAGGCTCCGCGCGACGTCCTGTTTGTGCCTGAGAGGCACTATCGCCTCCGGATAGTCGAAGCGCATGATTGCAGTGAAGATGTCCTCCATCCGGTCGAGGAAGTGGTTCGCCCTCGCAACCTTGCCTGTCTTGAGCTCTTCCAGGCAGAACCTCCTCAGCTCTCCTACGGAGTCGCCCAGGCCAAGGAGGTACGGCTCGTTGCCGATGCCAAGCTCCTCGGGAGAAGGCACATCATCCTTCTCGACGATCGACATTATGATCCCGACCTCCGCGTACTCCTGCAGCGCGTTCTCCACGTAGCCTGCGTGTTCGAGTTCAGGATGGTCTCCGAGAAGACTCAGGAGCCGCAGGACCTCATCCTTCAACTCGCTGATCTCGGCTTTTCCATCCTTTCCTCGATGGAACCCTCTCAGAATGCTACCAGCCATCCTGGCGACGGCGCGCGAGGACTTGAGAGCCACCTCTCTGATCTGATCCTTCTCGTCCAGTTCCGCTTCGATCTTGGAGATGACCTTCTCTAGTTCCTTCAAATGCGTCCACTCCTGATGTCTTCCATTCTGCGCACTTTCGCGTCGAGCATGCCCTTCTTCGCGATGTCGTGCCTCACATGGATCCTGCCGCTCACGTGTCTGATGGCGTTCTCAGCCATTCGTTCGGAATCTTCTATGGAATCGGCTATCCCGACGATGCCCACCGAGCGCGAGTTCGTCGTGTAGATCCTTCCTTCTTTTTCGTTGACGCTCGCGTAATACAGTAGCGCTCCCTCCCTCGCGATCGCCTGTTCGTCAACCTTTATCTCCTCGCCTGCGAGTGATTTTGTTCCGTAACCCTCGGGGACCACGTACTTGCAGACGGAGGATTTCGCCTCGAACCCCGCGTCCTTCATCGAGATGTTCCCGTTCGCCATCTTCTCGCAGATGGTGGCGAAATCACTGTTCAATATGGACAGTACGTTCATCGCCTCTGGATCTCCGAACCTGGCGTTGAACTCAATCACCTTCGGCCCTTCTCTGGTCAGCATGAATTGGCCATAGAGTGTGCCCTTGTACTCCGCTCCGTCCTTTCTCAGGGCATTGATGACATTCTCCATTATCTTCACTGCGTCCTCGTACTCGCCTCTTCCAAGGAAAGGAAGAAGGCCACCCTTCTGAGAATAGGATCCCATCCCGCCTGTGTTCGGACCCTTGTCTCCCTCGTAGGCGCGCTTGTGGTCCTGCACGGCTGGCATAGGAACGACCCGTCGCCCGTCGCAGAACGCCTGGATAGTGAGTTCCTCGCCCACCAGCTTCTCCTCGAGGACTATCTTGGCGCTGCCCCCGATATTCTTGGATAAGATCTCGTCCACGTATGCTAGTATGTCCCGCTTGGTCATCAGATGCTCCCCGACCACCTTCACTCCCTTACCTCCGGTCAGGCCAGTAGGTTTGACTACAACGTTCATCCCGAGTTCATCCAATGCAAATTCCAGGTCGCGTCTGGTGTCCACGATGGCGAAGCGGATCGAACCCTTCACCTTGTGCCTAGCTAGCAGCTCCCTCATGAAGCTTTTCGAAGTCTCGATTCTCGCCGCGGATTTGCTCGGGCTCGCTGTTGGAATGCCAGCAGACCACAATCCGTCCGCAAGCCCCACCTCGAGAGGAGTTTCCGGGCCGATGACCGCCAGTTCGACTGCGCTCGCCTTCGCGAATTGGATCACCTTCGGGACGTCGCTCTCGTTGACCAGTGTGTATCCCTTAGCTGCCTTGCATATCCCGGGGTTCTTGTTCCTCAGGCACGCGAAAACATTGGCTCCTGCACGCACGAGCGCAGCGATGATCGCGTGCTCTCGCGCCCCTCCCCCTACAGCCAGGACTTTCATCTTATGCGACCTTCCAGTGCATAAGGTTCGAATCATAAAACATTGTCTGTTGTGGTCCAGTGGCGCCAGCAAATGATTTAAAACGAATAACCCTATCCACCGGTTGATGAAGTACTCTGGCCTCGTTGGCAAGTTGCTGGACGGAGCAAACGCAGAGCTTGGCGATGTCATCGAGGTCCGAAAGGCGAAGGATGTGCAGACAGGCATCCTCATGCCGCACCACGATTTCAGCGATGCGTCCATAATCACGCTCAAACTCCCGAACGGCTACAATGTCGGCATAAAGGTAGATCAGAACACGAAGACCAAGGTCGTGTCCAAGCGTGAGAGCAAGGGACACAAGAAGCTGGTCCTACCGCGAGATCCCGCAAAGAAGGAGGTCGCGGTGATCAGCACGGGTGGAACGATAGCCTCTTATGTAGACTATCGGACCGGGGCGGTCCATCCAGCCATATCGGCCGAGGAATTGATATTCTCCGTGCCTGAGCTACTCGATCTCTGCAATGTCCGCGCGAAGGTGCTCTATTCCATCCTGAGTGAGAACATGAAGGTGGCTCATTGGCAGGGATTGGCTAGGGCGGTGGCCGATGAGCTCAACTCAGGCGCCGTCGGAGTGATCGTTCCTCACGGAACCGACACCCTAGGATTCACCTCTGCCGCACTGTCGTTCATGCTGCGGAACCTGACGGGTCCGGTTGTTTGCGTCGGATCTCAGCGGTCGTCCGATCGTCCGTCATCAGATGCGATCATCAACCTGCTAGCGGCGACGAGACTTTGCGTCGAGAGCGATCTGGGCGAGGTCGTGGTTCTGATGCATGGCGAATCCGCGGACACATTCACTCTTGCTCACAGAGGAACGAAGGTAAGGAAGATGCACTCGTCCAGGCGAGACGCCTTCAAGAGCATCAACATTGAACCGATTGCCAGGGTGGAGGGCACGGAGATGACCTTCCTCACTGAATACACGAAGCGCTCGAAGGGGCCGGTCGAGCTGAAGGACAAGATCGATGGCAACGCGAGCATGCTGCACTTCTACCCAGGCTTCGAGGCTGACCACTTCGATTTGATCGCTGAGAAGGTCAAGGGCATTGTTGTTGCCGGCACTGGCCTCGGCCATGTGTCTGAGGAGATAGTCGGTTCCATCAAGCGGGCAGTGAAGAACGGGGTCCATGTGTACATCACGACGCAGTGCCTCTACGGCTCGGTGAACATGAATGTGTATTCCACTGGCAGGGACATGATCGTTGCCGGTGCGGTCCCACTCGGTGACATGCTCCCAGAGACTGCGTATGTCAAGCTGATGTGGGCCATGGGACAAACCAGAGACCCTGAGGAAGTCCGGAAGATCATGTTGACCAACATCGCAGGGGAATTCACCTCAAGGAGGCAGGTCTGATTTGGACTATAGGACTCTCGGGCTGAAGGTCGGCATCGAGATTCACCAGCAGCTCAACACGGGCAAGCTTTTCTGCGACTGCCAGACGGAGTTATCGGACGAGCACCACAAGGAGTTCGTCAGGCACCTGAGGCCCACCCAGAGTGAGATGGGAGAGATCGACAGGGCAGCGCTCGAGGAGTCCGAAAGGAGACTTCATTTCAGGTACCAGACAGTGCCGTATTCGTGCCTTGTGGAAGCGGACGAAGAGCCTCCTCATGATGCGAACAAGCGCGCGATAGAGGCGGCGCTCGAGATGACATGCCTTCTTGGCATGACCCCAGTGGATGAGGTTCATTTCATGAGGAAGATAGTCATCGACGGCTCGAATACCGGCGGTTTCCAGAGAACAGCGCTCATCTCGACCAAGGGTTCGGTCCAGGTCGGAGACAAGGAAATCGGTGTGTCGACCATCTGTCTCGAGGAAGACGCTGCGAGGAAGATCTCTGAGCACGGAAGCGAGGTCACTTATCGTCTCGACCGCTTGGGCATCCCGCTCATCGAGATCGCCACCGACCCTGACATCTCAACCCCAGAGGAAGCTAGGCTCGTCGCTGAGAGGCTTGGATCCCTTCTGAGGGCGACCAAGAAGGTGAGGCGCGGGATCGGGACTATCAGAGAGGACATCAACATCTCAGTCTCAGGCGGTGCCAGGGTAGAGGTCAAGGGCGCCCAGGAACTCAGACTACTCCACATATACGTCGAGGAAGAGGTCAAAAGACAGCTTGCCCTGCTTGAAGTCAAGAAGACTCTCAGGGAGCGAGGGGCAAAGAGGATTGAGCTGGATATCAGGGACCTCTCGGGCCTGTTCAGGGAGACCCGTTGCAAGGTGGTCAAGGGCGCACTCGAATCGAAGGGCAGAGTGCTCGCCGTGAAGCTCCCGAAGTTCGGAGGCCTCTTGGGACCGACCGAGAACGGGGTCAAGCGCCTTGGTCCAGAGATGGCCGCGCATGCCCGTGTGGCAGGCGTCAAGGGTTTGTTCCATTCTGATGAATTGCCAGGATATGGAGTCACGGTCGCCGAGGTCGAGGATGTCGCGTCAGCGCTTGTGGTCGAGCCAGGCGACGCTTTCATGTTCGTTGCTGATGAGGAGGACAAGGCTAGGGCCGCCGTCGCCAGAGCAGTCGAGCGAGCGAATGCAGCGATCGAGGGCGTGCCCGAGGAAACCAGGGACCCGCTGCCAGATGGTCAGACAGTCTACAGCCGGCCGTTGCCGGGAAAAGACAGGATGTATCCGGAGACGGACGTGCGGCCAATCCTCAACAACGAGGCGGTCCTGGAAAGTATCAGGTTGAATCTGCCGGAGATGCCAGAAGCGAAGGTCGCGCGGTTCGTCAACGACTTCGGGATCAGCGAGGAGCAGGCAGACGCCCTTGTCAAAGAGGGCTATGAGGACGAATTCGAGCTCCTTGCCTCTGGGTTCGGAAATCCTCAGGTCGTTGCGCGAATATACCTGAACACATACCCCGAGCTAGAGAAACTGGGTCTCAGTCCGTCCTCGCTTACACTCGAAACAATGAAGGATGTTCTCACGAGTCTGAAGAGCGGCTCCTTCGCCAAGGAGGCAGTGCCCCAGATACTGGCATCCGTGCTTGAGAACGGTCATGGAATCGCCAGAGCGGTAGAGACGCTCGGGATCGAGACCATCGACATGGACGCTGTCAGGGCGGTCTGTGACAGGATTGTGAAATCGCGCGAGAAGTTCATCAGGGAGCGAGGGAAGAGCAGCCTGGGTCCATTGATGGGCATCGTGATGAAGGAACTCAGAGGGAAGGTCGACGGGAAGATCATCAGCGATATTTTGAGCGAGAGGATAAAACAGCTCCTGTGACCGGCGGCTTGCGGGTCAGAACGGCGAGAAAGTCCTTGCAGTACTGGATCGCTGCGCCCTTGTCCGTGTCACCGCACGTCAGAAAGCTCTTGCAGAGCTCTTCGAGGTCGTTCGGATTGTTGTACTTCTTCGGCCTCTCTTTCGGCACTGGTTCACTCCTGGGACTGGGTAGACAGAATTAGAGGTAGCCCTAATAATACTTCCCGCCTCACTCTCGAGACGAACTCCGGGGTTCCAGCTTGTATGCGAATATCGACTCGAAGAACATGCGCTGCTCAATCAGCATCTCCGCGCTGTATCTCTCCTTGGCCGCCTTGAGCACAGACATGAGTCCTCCTATGGAAGAAAGGATCATGTAGATCCGTCCTCCCGGATTGAGGTGTCTCCATGCGTCCCGGAGAAATCTGACCGCTACCTCGCTTCCCTCCTCGCCTCCGGACCAAGCCTTCTCTATCCATGTCGTCGAAGTCGCCTCCCCTGGCAGGTATGGAGGGTTGAACGCGATGACATCGAAGCTGCCGGGGACCTTGTCGAATAGGTCACCGTGAACTATCTCCAGCCTGACATTGTTGCGTGCCGCATTTCTCCTCGCGCAATCGATAGCGTGCGGGTTGATGTCTACGGCGGTGACCTTTGCGCCGAGTTTCGCTGCGTGAACTGCGACAAGGCCCGTTCCAGTGCCCATTTCAAGGAGACTTCCGCCCGGCGGCACCTCGACCACTTTCAGGAGAAGGTAGGAGTCGTCGTTTGGGTTGTAGACGTCAAGAGAAGCATCTATTTCCAGGCTCGGGTCCAGTCTCACAAGTAGCGTAGACCTCCCATCGAGCTTAAGGTTTTACTAGCTGAACTCAATCACCGGGACCGTCTGAGGGCCCGGTTCATCTGTAGGGCAAATAGTCGGAGATCGCACGGAGATAGGATCATGGAACCTTGGGTTCTGTTGGTGATTGGCGTTGTTATCGCCGCTACATTGTACGCTACATGGAAGCAGTTCAGCTATTCGATAGTAGCCAGCGTCATCTGCGTGTTCACCTACATCGCGATGTCACTTGCCGGTCAGAACAACTGGTATGCCGCACAAGACATGATTGCCTTCAGCCCAGTCGACCTGACTGATCCGGCGCGCGTCTACACTGTCTTGACATCGATGTTCGCCCATGCGAACCTCTTTCACCTGATGTTCAACGTGTTGGGATTGATATTCATCGGCATGGTCTTCGAGCAGAAGATTGGTACGAGACCATTCATACTGTTGTTCCTCTTGAGTGGATTTGCAGGCACATTGGTCTTCGCCGGCATCCATTGGAACAATGGCATGTTCTTGGTGTTGGGGGCATCTGGTGCGATCAGTGGAGTGTTGGGTGCATTTGCCAGGCTATACCCGAACGAGAAGATGTCCATGTTCATCATGTTCGTACCCTTGCCTCCATTGCCGATCTGGGTCATCGTCGGCATATTCGTCCTCATCCAGTTGCTCCTCATCCCGACTTCATCGCAGATCGCCTACGAAGCGCACCTTGGCGGCCTAGCCGCGGGCATACTTCTCGCGCCGGCCCTTGTGAGACTTCCATTGTCCAAGAGGGTGAAGCGCGCGGCGATATCTCTCAGTGCGCTTCGCAGACTTGCGACCACTCCTGAGCTCAAGACAATTCTGAGGAGAATCGAGGAGGAGAGCGTTCCCGACGTCAGGAGCGCATGGATCGAGCACTTCGTCTCTATGGCCAGGTGTCCTCATTGCGGTTCCCCATTGAAGGCGAGCAGAGGCCAACTGATGTGCGAGAAAGGACATCTTCTATGACTGAAACACCGAACGCACCGAAAGTCAGAGTGATCAGGGAGGGCAGCCTAGTTCGAGAAGGCTCGGTGGTCCTCGACGCTTCTTCGACCGTCACCTTGGTCGAAGTCTCCGGTCAGCGTCTGATAGTAGACACTGGGTCCTCGAGGGACTTCGACAGCTTATCTGCATCATTCAAGAAGATGGAGATTCCGCCGGATTCCATTGAGTTCGTCGTCAACACTCATCTCCATTCGGACCACATCGGGGGCAATGGGATGTTCCCCAACGCAAGGGTCGTTGCCCACGCGTTCGAGTCTCCGCCCATCGGTTCGATGAGGGTGACTGAGCGGGTTCAGCTGCTTCCGCACATAGAGATCGTGCCCACCCCTGGCCATTCAGCGGGGAGCATTTCAGTATTCGTAAGTGCTGACAAGAATATCGCCATATGTGGCGACGCTATCCCAACGCGAGAGAATTACGAAAAACACGTGCCGCCCTCGATAAACATCAACCCCGCTCTGGCGATCAAGAGCTTGGACATGATCATTGGATGGGCGAAAGTCATCATTCCAGGGCACGACACTTCGTTCGAAGTGAGGACAAAAAAGTAAGATACATGAGCGCAATCACGCTTTTGTATGACTCTCCCGACTTCTGTGATGGTCGAATGCCCGGTCTGTCGCCAGGAGACTCTCCACGAGGTCCTGTCTGGCAAGATCGGCGGAAAGGCACAGACCGTGCTAGATTCGACCGTGAAATGCAGAGAGTGCGGCCAAGTGCATCATTCCCTGATGAAGGCTGAGAAGCCGATCGATGTCCCTGTCATCATAAGCTGGCTGGAGAAATCCGCGCGGTCATCAGTCTGTCTCGGGCCTGACGAGTCTCTCTCTGTAAACGATGAGGTGATGTGCGGCGAGGAGCCCGTGCTGGTCACATCGATCGAGTCGAAGGGGGCGCGAGTCAAACGGGCGAAGGTCAGAGACATCGAAACGGTCTGGGGCAAGAGATACTCTAAGGTCAGAGTGCCCTTCTCGGTCAACCATCTCGGCAAGAGCTACTCGGAGCATGTGATGGCCGTGCCCGACGAGGAATTCTACATAGGTGACATAATCAACCTCGGAAACCACGAGGTCGTCATCCACTCGATCAAGATCGAGGACAAATCGTTGAGGACCGGCGGGGCCGCTGCCAGAGACATCGTACGAGTGTACGCCAGCAGGGTCAGAAAGACATCGACCTGAATCAGTCGTCAGGTTTTTACCTGGGGTTACGATTCATTGAGTGTGTTGGAAGAGTTTGAGGGAGAGCGCACTCGCTTGGTCGATGGTCTCGTAAGACGAGGCTACATCACGGGCCCGGCGGTTGAGAATGCCATGAAACGGGTGCCTCGGGAGGAGTTCGTCCCTGCGGAGATCAAGGACGAAGCCTACGTCGACACGCCTCTCCCTATAGGCGAGGGCCAGACGATCTCAGCCCCCCATATGGTTGCGATCATGGCGGAGAAGCTGCAGCTCGAAACTGGTCTGACTGTGCTGGAAATAGGTGCCGGCTCAGGATATCATGCGGCGGTATCCGCTGAGCTGATAGCCCCAGGCGGTCACGTGTACACAATCGAGAGAATAGCGAGTCTGGCCAGTTTTGCGGAAGACAACCTCAAGAGAACAGGCTATGCCAGCCTCGTCACTGTGATCTTCGGTGACGGCACGAAAGGCCTGCCGAACAAGGCGCCGTTCGACCGGATATTCGTGGCCGCTGGGGCGCCTGATATCCCCGTTCCACTGACAGACCAGCTTGCAGAAGGCGGGATTCTTCTGGTTCCTGTTGGCGGCCGTTACTATCAGGACCTAATCAGAGTTGTTAGAAAGGGCAAGAAACTGGAGAAGGAGAATCTAGGTGGATGCGTGTTCGTCCCGCTCATCGGCGAATATGGATACCACTGACGCGTTCAGACGTACTTCAGTATCCCCGAAAGGTCTTCACCTTCAACGATCGCGTCAGCGCTCTCCTTCACACCCTCATCCGAGGGACGGAAGGCGATGCCTTTCCCGGATCTCCTGAACGTCGAAACATCATAGTGGGAGTTGCCCACGCTCACGATGTCCTTCGGCTTCACGCGGAAAAGCTTTCCGACCTGAGCGACCGCATCTCCCTTGTCCATAAGTTTGACTCTGAGCACTCCCTCGCCGGAAAGCTTGCCTTTGCCGTCCGTCACGAGACCGTTTGCCAGCTGGTGATCGATGTCCAGTTCATCGACTATCCGCTCTGCAAGAAGGTCGATGCCCGCCGAAACAATCGCCGTCTTGAGGCCAGATTCGCGAAGTTGCTTGACCGCCCTGGCCGCGCCAGGCATGAGTGGCACTGAAGCCAAGACTTTTCGAATCTTGTCCACGGATACCTCGGGGTCCATGTCCTTCCACAGTTGGATGTCCCTTCGGATGAACTCGAGGTCATCGATCTCGCCCCTAAGATACGCATACAGCGAATGCTCGTTGTTGACCCCGAAATGGTCGTGGACATATACCCACGAGCTCTGGATGTCCGCCAAAACACCATCCATGTCGAACACGACTAGCCTGGCCACGGTCTGCGGATGGCACAAAGGCTTATTAAAAGAACGTCATGCTGAACCAGGTCGGATGATAACTCTCATCGGCGTCGGGCACGTGTTCGCGATTTCGGAGAACGTGAAGGATGTCATAAGGTCCAGGCGGCCGGAGGTCGTCTGCCTGGAGCTCGATCCTGCGCGGTACCATTCTCTGATGCAGCGCGAGCGGTCGGGCTCGGTCCCGATACAGTACCGTCTTCTAGCCTACTTCCAGACGCGGATGGCCGGCAAGTTCGGCACCGAGGTCGGTGGCGAGATGATGGCAGCGGTGACAGCAGCTGGTGAGGTCGGGGCGAGCATCGCTCTCATCGACATGGACGCTGCGAGGGTGTTCGCGAGGCTCTGGGCCAAGATGTCGATTAAGGAGAAGCTGAACCTCCTTGGCGGTGCCCTGGTCGGACTAGTCCTGTCGAAGCAGACCGTCGAGAAGGAGATGGACAAGTACGAGACCAACGAGACGGAGTACCTCGAAACCCTAGGCAAGGGTTTCCCATCGGTCAAGGAAGTGCTAATCGACGACCGCAACAAGCACATGGCCAATATGCTGGAGTCTCTCTCGGCGAAGCACAAGAATATCGTCGCTGTGGTGGGTGATGGGCACATTCCGGGGCTGCTGCAATCGCTTAAATCGGCGGAGGTCGAGACCATAAGATTGAAGGACATCAGGACCGGGAGTGTGCAGCTAAAGCAAGATACAGTGGAGCACACGGTGACGTTCTGGTACCGCAACGAGTGATGGTGGTTTCATCCACGCTCGTCAAAAGCCTTTAGACACCGGAGGTCTTTAGGCCAACTCCCGGCAGGTGCGGAATTGAAGGTCGTTCTTCTCAACTACACCAAGAACCCCGACAGGATATGCGCAGCGGCGGCTCAATCATGCTACTCGGAGAAGGGGGCATCCGAGCTCTTCGAGACGACGACGGATGAGCGCGCCAGGAAGATGATCAAGAAGGTCGTGGACATGGGGCACTTGTCCGTCGTGGAGCACGCCTATTTCACGTTCAGCATAGAGGGTGTCTCGAGATCACTTACCCACCAGCTCGTGAGGCATAGGGTGGCGTCGTATTCTCAGCAGAGCCAGAGGTACGTCAGCATGGACAAGGCGGAGTACGTGATACCGCCGACGATCAGGGAGGATCCCGAAGCAAAGCTGCTCTTCAAGAAGGCGATGGACAATAACTGGAAGGTCTATAAGCAGCTCGCAAAGAAGGTCGCAAAGGAGGATGCCCGCTATGTCCTGCCGAACGCCTGTTCCACCAACATCACCGTCACGATGAACGCGCGCGAGCTTTGGCACTTCTTCAACTTGAGATGCTGCAGGCGCGCGCAGTGGGAGATACGAATGATGGCGTGGAAGATGCTCGAGAAAGCGAAAGAGGCCGCCCCCATACTTTTCGACAACGCCGGTCCTGGATGTTTCAGGGGACCATGCCCGGAGGGCGAGTACGCGTGCGGGAAGCCTTACAGAAAGGGCGAGATTCCATCGGACAAGGAAATGCTGGTCGAAAGCATGAAGCCAGAGGGATGAGCTCTCGGAACCCCATCAGAGAAGCCATCCAGATAGGTGTTTTTCTTTCGACTGCAGGATTCGACCCATCCAAAAGCCATATATATGCCCTTCTCCTACCGAGGCCAATCGGTGAGCCCATGGGCAACATCAGACCGACGTACATCAAGAGAATAGCCATCGAACTGGTCCAGAAGTATCCGGAGCAGTTCACGAGTGACTTCCAGCACAACAAGCTGATGGTCTCGAAGCTCACCGATGTGCGCTATGTCGCGATGAGGAACAAGATCGCCGGATACGTCACGAGGTACCGGACACACTACGAGGCGTAGGAGATCCTGTTGTATCAGTCTCCTCTTGCGAACTTTCTTGTAGCCTTCATTGTTCTACCATGAGCCAATCCTAGCCGCTTGGTGAGCATTCAATGGAACCTGCAGTAGAGACAGAGTCCTTGACGAGGGTATTCAACCCCAAGAAGAAGAAAGAGGGCAAATCAGTGACAGCTCTCGACAGCGTCGACCTCAGGATCGAACGCGGAGAGCTGTTCGGCTTGCTTGGTCCCAACGGTGCGGGGAAGACTACGCTCCTCAAGATCCTCAGCACGCTCCTTCTTCCCACCTCGGGCAAGGCCTACGTCGCCGGGTTCGATGTCGAGAAGGATTTCCAGGAGGTCCGGAAGCGGATCAACATGGTCTCTGGTGGGGAGATATCTGGCTACGGTCTTCTGACGGTCAGAGAGAATCTCTGGATGTTCACTCAGTTCTACGGGATGAAGAGCGCCGTCGCGTTCAAGCAGATTGACACGATGCTAGAGCTGTTTGGGATGGTCGACAAGAAGAATGAGAAGGTGCGGACTCTCTCGACAGGCATGAGGCAGAAGATGAACGTAATCCGTGGCTTCGTCACGGATCCAGACATCCTGTTCCTGGACGAGCCGACCCTGGGACTCGATGTCAACGCAAGCAGGGTCATCCGAGACTACATCGTCGAATGGGTGGAGAAGAAGCCAGACAAGACCGTCCTCCTCACCACGCACTACATGGCCGAAGCTGACCAGCTCTGCGACAGGATTGCGATAATAGACGATGGCAAGATCCTCGCGTGCGACGCGCCCGACACCCTGAAGAGGCTCGTCAAGACGAGCACGATGCTGAAGATCGATGTGACCTTGCTCAACAACAAGAGCGTTCTGGGAGAGATTCCAGGCGTCGAGAAGTTCACTTACACAGACGACCCCGCGAGCAATCTCACAAGCCTGAAGTTCGTGCTGCAGGATGAGTCAGCGGTCTCTGATATCGTCTCTGAGATCGTGCACAGCGGTGCCAAGATACTTGCTCTCAGGAAGACCGAGCCCACTCTCGAAGACGTCTTCATCAAGATGGTGGGAAAGGGATTCGAATGACGGAGACTTGGCTCTTAAGGAACATGAGAGCCGTGAGGGGACGGGCCTACCCGCGGATAATCGGCTCGACCCGTGAACCGAGCTGGGTCTTCTTCGATGTTGTCCTGCCGTTGCTCACGGTCTCGGCCTACGCTTACATCTACAAGTTCATGAAGGCGCCAGAGGAGTTCGTCGGGTTCGTCATACTCGGCGGAGCGATGACCGCTTTCTGGCTCAATATTCTATGGAGCATGGCGTCCCAACTCTACTGGGAGAAAGAGATAGGCAACCTTTCCCTCTATCTGATGGCGCCGATATCGCGGATGTCGATACTCGCAGGGATGGCAGTCGGGGGGCTTTTCGAGACCACGCTGAGGGCAACCTCGACCCTCGTGATAGGAATCCTCGTTTTCGGCATCGCTCTCTCACTTTCCAGCCCAGTCATGCTAATCGTGGTCTTCGTCGTCACAATGGTCGCTCTCTATGGGATGGGGATGATGTTCGCATCGCTCTATCTGCTGTTTGGGCGCGAGGCATATCACATGTCGAACCTGATGACGGAGCCTATCTATCTGGCATCCGGATTCTACTTCCCAGTGAAGGCCCTTGGATTTTGGGCTGCCGCTGGCTCCTCGATCATTCCAATAACACTGGGCCTTGATGCGCTTAGGCAGCTGTTCTATCCATCATCTGTGTCCGAGTATGGGTTCCTCGCGATAGGGACCGAGACGCTGATCCTCGCGATCCTCTGCATCGTATTCATCGTGCTCTCGAAACTGTCCCTTGACTACATGGAGAAGCTGGGCAAGACCAGCGGGAGGCTGACACTCAGATGGCAGTGAACAGCGAGCTGCGCACGTTCAAGAACGCCGCTTGGCTTGGCTGGCAGATGGAGGCAAACTGGACTGATCCGTTCCTGTTCGCTATCTACTCGGTCGTGAAGCCACTCGCCGGCACGCTGATACTCGTGTTCATGTACCTCGTCATCACGCATGGCGAGACGGAGACGATGTTCTTCTCGTACATGTACGTGGGGAATGCGATGTACATGTTCGTGGCCGACGTGCTCTTCGGGGTGACCTGGGTGATACACGATGACAGGGAGCACTACATGACATTGAAGCAGGTCTACATTGCCCCGATCAAGTTCGAGACATACATCTTCGGCAGGGCTGCGATAAAGATAGCCATCACCTCGTTCGGCGTTCTTCTCACCCTGCTCTTCGGTGTGTTCGCCCTTGGTGTTGACATCGATTTGGCCGCGGTGAACTGGCCGCTGCTCGTCGTGGCCTTGATCCTCGGTCTGGCCACACTTGCGATCATGGGGCTCGCCCTGGGCGGCGTGACATTCTTGACCGCGAAGCACGCGATGGGCATCAATGAGGGGGTAGCCGGGATATTCTATGTGTTATCGGGCGTGATCTTCCCGATCACGATCCTGCCTGGCTGGGCACAAACGATCTCCAAGTTCCTCCCTGTGACCTACTGGATGGAAGGGGTCCGGAGAGGGCTGGAGCCTGGCGTGATCACTGCACTGGGGCCGACCACCGGCCTCCAAGGCTTCAGCGACCTTCAGCTCTTGCTAACTCTCGTGCTCACGGCGTTTGCGTTCCTGTTCATCTCGCTGGGCATCTTCAGGTACGCGGACAAGATTGCGCGTCGCAAGGGAAAGATCGATTGGACCTCCGCCTATTGATGGAATAGCGGCTATGGTAGTCTTTTTCTACCGATGTCTTCATGAAGGTGTCTGCGCGCAGGAGCCATGCCCGAGTGGGGTAGCTTGGATATCCTAGAAGCCTGCGGAGCTTCGGACCTGGGTTCGAATCCCAGCTCGGGCGCCTGCGCCTATGTCTAGAGGAGCATCATGTGAGTCCTTTGATGAACTCTTCCATTCTGGTGGACTCATCCTTCGTGACCGTCGGGGCTCTCGGTCTGGCTAGAATCGTTCGGACTTCCTCCTTCGCTTTTCTGAGCAGATCTCCTCTCTTGCCCGGGCTTCGTCTGCCGGAGAACGAGCTCTCCGGGCTGCTAGATCCCGAGAGCTCTTCCTTGAATCGCGTGAGAGTGTGCCTTTTGCTGAGGAAGTTGCCGTCCAGGCCGGCGTCCCGGATTGTTTCGAAGGATATTGCGAGATCATCGGCCGCGAATTGGCGCGCGAACTCGCGAGCCACCTCCCAAACCCAAGCATCGACTACTAGCTGCTCGTAAGAGGCTCCCGCGGCTTGGTCGATTCCTCCCAGGCCGGAACCGAGGTCGGACGGCACCAACCCCTGCATGGCCATGTAGGGGACGCCGTCTCTCACCCTCGCAAGAAGATGGGAGGTGTTCTCGATGCCGATGCCCGCGACCATCGTTGGGAGCCCGTAGGATCTGCCCATCTGGCCTGCACCAGCTCTGATGAGATTGGCTTCGAGTGCACCGTAGTCTATTGACCCTGTGCTTAGGTCGCCTGGGACCGAATCGCTGCTGTAGATCCAAGGAGCCCCCTTTTTGCCAACCTGCGATATGACCAGGCTGGCGAGGTTCTCCGCGTTGATCTGCGCGAGAGAGCCGGCAAGGGTGACAGGAGAAGTCATGCCGACGACAGAGGCCACCATCGCGACCACTGGAATCCCATTTCGTGCGAACTCGACCTGCGCCTCGACAAGTCCGCTCTCGAAAGCGAGGGGCGATATCGGACACTGAACGGCGGAGATGAAAGGTCTCTTGCGGAGCTCTTCGTGGCTTCCTGCGATGATGGACGCGAGTTCGACCATCTTCCTTGCCTCCTCTGCGCTGGAGGCTCCGCCTTGGAAATGCTTGGTGGTGTTCTCGAAGCACGTCTTCAGCTCCGCGATGTTCTTTAGATGTGGGGGTTGGTCCAATGCGCCGACCATCCCCCAGCAGAAGTCCACCTGGGGGAGGGACTCGGCTAATACCATGAAATCCTGCAAGTGCTGGAGGGTCGATGGTCGCGATTCGCCAGTGAGCAGATCCTTGACGTAGACTCCTTCTCCCCCATTGGCGACACGGATCCTATCACCCGCAGGGATGTTGACGTCCCGCGATTTGTCCCTGGCAGCTAGGAGAACAGATTTCGGAACGCTGATGAGGGATGCCTTGACAATGCTGTCAGGAATCAGGATCCGTTTCTCGCTTTTCGAGGCTTCCGCGCCAGCATCAATAAGCATCTTTCTCACGTTCTCGCTGTGGACAACGATCCCGACTTCACCGAGCACTTTTAGTGATGTCTCGTGGATTCTCCTGATCTCGTCGTTCTTCAGAAATGCCAATCTTCCCCTGGCCATTCCTTCACTCCTAATTCGGGTTGGAGATGCTCTCCTGCCGAATGTACTTTTTGCTGCTCTTCTTGGACAAGACCAGTGCAGAAGGGGGTCCTGCCAACGGTCATATATGCCTCTCTCAATCACGGTCTAGCATTCGGCAGTCACAACTCCTGAGGAGACACGGGTCATGGATACTGAGATTTCGGAGATGATCAAGGTCGCTGAGGCGTGCGTCAAGTGCAGATGCGGATGCTGCAAAGACGAGTGCCCGATGTATTCCGAGATCCTCGAGGAAACTATATCACCGAAGGGAAGAAACGTGCTCATCCGAGCATTGGTCAACGGCGTTCTCGAGCCAGACGAAAGAGCCGTTCGGATCGCATACTCATGCTTGCTTTGTCGTAGGGATGAGTTCTCGTGCACGGCACATCTCAAGAACGCCGAAGCCACCGAGACTTTCAGAAAGTATCTCGTCGATAGAGGCCTTCCCTATCTGCCTGGGCACGCGTTGATGATCAAGAGTCTTGAGAACTACGGCAACCCATGGCAGGAGCCGAAGACAGCCAGGAAGAGATGGGCGAAGGACTTGAGGGGAAGGCGTGTGGTCCCCGGCAAGACCGGGACCCTGTTCTATGTGGGCTGCACGTTCGCTCTCGACCAATCTCTTCAGGAAGGCCCCGCCGCCCTTGCTCACTTGATGGAGCTTGCGGGCGAGGATTTCGGCCTTCTCCTGGAGGACGAAGTCTGCTGTGGCTCCACTGTGAAGCGCGTGGGCAACTCCAGACTCTTCGAGAAGCTTCGCAAGGAGAACGAGAAGCGGTTGAGAGAAACAGGAGTCAAACGAATAGTGACCGCGTGTTCGGGCTGCTACAAGACGCTGAAGCAGGACTACCCAGGCCTTGGCAAAGATATCGAGATCCTGCATTCGACAGAATACCTGTCAAGACTTCTGGCCTCTGGTCGACTGAAGCTGAAGAACACGCCGCTCAAGGCGACCTACCACGACCCATGCCATCTTGGAAGGCACACCGAGGTCTACGACCCGCCCCGAAAGATACTCGAGTCGATCCCAGGTCTCAAACTGACGGAAATGAAGAACACGAGAGAGAAGTCCAGATGCTGCGGCGGAGGTGCCGGAGTCAAGACCGCGTATCCCGAGGTATCGATGAAGGCTGCCGTCAGAAGGATCATCGAGGCTGAGAAGACGGGAGCCGATGTCCTTGTGACCACATGTCCATTCTGTGTGCAGACTCTCAGGACGGCTGCCCAAAGCATAGGCTCGCGAATGGAAGTGCTCGAGCTATCCGTCCTTCTGGACCGCGCTGTAGTTGACAAAGGAGGCGCCAGGTAGTGCTCGAGCCAGCAATCCACGAGGCGGTCAGAAAGGAGCTCGTTGCGGCGATAGGGGAATCCAAAGTCCTCTGGATGAAATCCGACCTTCTTCCATACACGAAGGACACTTACAGGATAAGATTCGAGCACGAGTACAAGTACTTCCCAGATTTCGTCGTGCTTCCCGAATCGACATCCGATGTACAGAGCGTCGTCAAGATCGCGTCCTCGAAGAAAATCCCGCTGATACCGAAGGGAGGCGGCTCGAACAGGACCGGCATGCTTGTCCCAGTCTACGGAGGCATCGTCGTCGACACGATCAGGATGAATCGAGTCATCGAGGTCGATGTCGCCAACCTCTACGTCACAGTCCAGACAGGGATCACCCTGAAGGAGCTCGAGGACAGGCTCGCGGAGCACAAACTCTGGCTGACTCAAGAACAGGGCTCGCTCAGGATGGCTACGGTCGGCGGTTCGATATCGACATCTGGCTTCAGCAGAAGGAACCACAAATACGGCACCATAGCGGACCGCGTGATGTCCCTGGAGGTGGTGCTTGCTGACGGTAGCATCCTGCGAACAGGGCCTAAGGTACTGTACACATCCACTGGATACAGGCTGCATCAGCTCTTCATCGGCGCCGAGGGCACGCTTGGCGTAATCACCGAGGCCACTCTCCGAGTCGAGCCCATTCCTGAGGCCCGAGAGATCGTCCTGGCGTTCTACTCAGATTTCTGGACCGCAATGGCCGCCGCTCAGAGACTGTTGGCATCCGGGATTGGTTTTTCGGGAGCGGAGACCTACGAAGCCAGCGACATGGACGAGCTGGTTGCTCCGAAAGGCCTGAAGGCATTGCTGTACGTAATGCTCGACGGCACGATGGGTGAGGTCGAAGCGCAGGTGGACTCTGTGAAAAAGCTCGTTGCCGGCACGGGAGGTGTCCTCGGGGCCCATGATGTCGCGCTGTCGTTTCTCACGAGCTACGTGGAGCAATGGTGTGGCGCTCGAGCTCTGACGGGATTCGAGGACGTGATCACCTGTTACGTTCCCATGGAGCACATGCGCGAATTCTACGACAAGCTGTGGGGCGACATCGGTCCCAGGCACGGGATCGAGCCCTTGCCCGGGGAGAAGTTCAGTTTCGACGCAGGTCGCTACAAGATGGCAGGGGGACGATATTGGCTGCCAAAGGGCGAACATGCATGGGAGAAGTATCAGAAGGTCCTTCGCGAGATAGCTGTGCTTGCGACGAGGCTCGGGGGCTCGGTGCAGGGTTGCCACGGTGTCGGTATCCAGCACAGGGATAACCTCGACCTTGAGTACTCCGAGGTCGCTCTGGAGACCATGAGGCGGGTCAAGGACGCTTTCGATCCTCAGAACATAATGAACCCTGGCAAGAAGCTGCCAGAGAGGAAGTGATAGCGATGCAAGCCGAATGGAGAAAAGCCATACAACGGTTCGTCCTCAACAATCTCGGTCAGATGGATCAGGAGGACGTCGAGGCTTGGTTGGATGATGAGCTGGCCCTCGCTCCCCTCCTCGAGGCACCGATGAAGGCGCAGGCCCAGCACCGAGACCAGATTCTGAGGGAACTCCATCAGATGTCTCCATCGGAGATATTCGACCGGTTCCAGAAGGAGCATCCGGAGCTCGTGTTCTCGGACAATGACAAAGCGATCGTCAAAATCGGGAAGGAGATCGAGGGTCTGAAGGCCATAGTCATAGCTCTCTAGGAAATTCACGACAGAGCGACTCGGAATCGTTCTTCACATGCGTTTCTCGTTTTCCGACAACATCAATTCGGAAACTGGGCATTTGTACCCCCCAAACGGTTATAATCGGGTACTTTCTACGCAACAATGAACTAGAATGTCAGAGAAGTCGAAGGCCTCAGTGATTGATGCAAAGGGCGACTCCTACTATCAGGCATTCGCACTCCCAGACTGGCAGCAGAGGTATGCTGAGAAGATAAGGACCCCCGAACAGGCAATTGCCACCATAAAAAGGGGCGACAAGCTCTTCATCGGCTCGGGTGCGGCAGAGCCTCAGGTCCTGGTCAAGGCGTTGATCGAAGGCGCGGGTCGTCTTGCGGACACCCGCATCATGCACATCATGACCCTCGGTGTTGCGCCCTATACTGAGGAGAAATTCACAGACCAGTTCAGACACAATGCGTTCTTCATCGGGGCGAACACGAGACATGCGGTGGCCGAGGGTAGAGCGGACTACACGCCGGTCTTCCTTTCGGAGATCCCCGCACTCTTCAAATCCGGGCATGCGCCGATCGATGTCGCACTCATCCAGGTTTCCCCGCCCGACAAGCACGGATTCTGCAGCTACGGCGTCTCGACCGATGTCGTGAAATCCGCATCCGAATCGGCTAACAGAGTCATCGCGGAGGTCAACCCGAGAATGCCCCGTGCACTTGGAGACTGCTTCATCAGAATGGACGACATCGATCTGGCCATCCCTGTTGATGTTCCGTTGCTGTACTCTCACAGGGAGCGGGCGGACGATGTGGCAAGGCGGATCGGGAAGAACATCGCGAGTCTCATCGAGGACGGCTCTACGATGCAGATGGGCATCGGGACGATTCCAGATTCGGTTCTGCACTTTCTGACCGACAAGAAGGACCTGGGCATACACACCGAGATGTTCTCGGACGGGTTCATGGAGCTGGTCGAGAAAGGTGTTATCAACAACTCGAAGAAGACGCTTCATCAGGGCAAGACCGTTGCGTCTTTCTGCATCGGCGGCCAGAGCTTGTACGACTATGTCGACAACAACCCGGCGATTGAATTCCATCCGACTGAGCACACAAACGATCCGTTCATTATATGCCAGAACGACAAAATGGTCGCTATCAACTCGGCTATCGAAGTCGACCTGACAGGCCAGGTTTGCGCCGACTCCTTGGGCGCTATGTTCTACTCCGGGATTGGCGGCCAGTTGGATTTCATCAGAGGGGCATCGAGGTCGAAGGGTGGCAAACCGATCATCGCAATGCCATCGACGGCGAAGAACGATACTGTCTCGAGGATATCCATCAACCTCAACGAAGGCGCGGGCGTCGTGACGACAAGGGGAGATGTTCACTACGTCGTGACCGAATGGGGCGTCGCGTACCTCCACGGCAAGAACATCCGCGAGAGAGCGATGGCCCTGATCGGCATCGCCCATCCGAAGTTCAGGAAGAAGCTCCTCGAGGGTGCGAAGAAGCTGAACTACATCTACAAGGACCAGATGCTGAGCCCGGAGGAATCCGTCTATCCAGAGGACCTTGAAATGATGATGGCAACCAAAGATGGCGTCGAGCTCCTCGTAAGGCCGGTCAGACCGACCGATGAGGAGATGCTAAGTGACATGTTCTACGACCTCAGCGACCAGACGATCATCAACAGATTTTTCAGCATGTTGAAATCGATGCCTCACAGGAAGCTTCAACAGTTCTGCTGCGTCGACTACGTCAAAGAGATGTCCCTCGTCGCGATCACAAAGGAGGGTCCGAAGCAGAAGATAGTCGGCCTGGGAAGCTACCACCTCAATCCAGCGACACACAGGGCGGAGATTGCGTTCCTTGTCGCAGATGCGTGGCAGGCCAAAGGGATTGGGAGCTTTATGATGCAGTCTCTCGTGAAGATTGCGAGGTCGAAGAATTTCAAGGGATTGACAGCCGAGGTGATGAGGGACAACGTGGCAATGATCGCTCTCATGCACAAGAGCGGTGTTCCCCCGAAGTCAGTGCCGGTCGACGGCTCGTACCTGTTCACCATGGACTTCTAGGATTATCTAGTCGGTCGCGGATTACAAGCGCGGAGAGCATTCCTTGCTGCTAGGTGCCCATATCTCGATCTCTGAAGGCGTCGACAAGGCGCCAGAGCGCGGCCGGAAATTGACATGCGACTGCATGCAGATATTCTCCAAGAACCAGATGCAGTGGAAGGCTAGGCTGTTGGACCCAAATGAGGCAGAGGACTTCAAGACGAAATCCAAGGAGTTCGAGATCGCCGAGACCGTCATCCACGATTCATACCTCATAAACCTCGGAAGCCCCGACAAGGCTCTTCTAAAGCAATCCAGGGAGGCATTCTTGGAAGAGATGGTAAGGGCGAAGCATCTCGGTGTGCGCTATCTCATCTTCCATCCGGGCGCGCACATGGGTGCCGGGGAGCAGGCGGGTCTGAAGAAGGTCGCCGAATCGATGAACTGGGCTAGGAAGGAGTTCGGGTCTGGCGACGTCGAGCTGATACTTGAGACCACCGCGGGTCAGGGGACTTATCTCGGCCACTCGTTTGACCAGCTCGCAAGGATCATAGGCTATCTGGAGGACCAGAAGAATGTCGGAGTGTGCTTCGACACATGTCATGCTTACGCTGCGGGCTATGACATCAAGACCAAAAAGGGATACGAGGCGACTTTCGAACAATTCGACGAGACCCTGGGCATGCAGTATCTCAAGGCAGTGCATCTGAACGACTCGAAGGGGAAGCAGGGCTCCCGGCTGGACAGGCACGAACAGATCGGCAAGGGATTCATCGGCATGGAGGGTTTCAAGAACCTCATGAATGACGAGAGGCTCGAGATGATTCCGATGATTCTGGAGACACCTGCGGGAGACAAGAAGTACAAGCAAGAGTTGAAAGCACTCAGGTCATTGATCAGGGGATGACCAGTCCGACTTGCTCGACGATCTCCAAATCACCCGGTGGAAGGATGCTCTGGATCTCCTCGATTGGGACCTGGAGAATATCAGCAAGTTGTTTCGCGAAGGAGTTCTTCTCTCTGTCCCCCGGTCTGACTATCACATACTTCTTTGAGCGAGTCTTGACTGCGGTTACGGGTGAGCACATGATCTTCCTGCTCCCTTCGAACTCGATCTCGCCGACACCAAGTCTGATCTCAAGTTTGTCAGAGTAGTTGCGCTTCCCTCTGATGACGAATGCCCCTCTCGCCAAGTATTCGCCGCTCTGCGGAGTCTTGCTCACCTGTTCTGGAAGGACCCAGTACCCTGCTGCCGAACCAATCTTGGCGTTCCATGCTTTTGAAGTGGCGACTGCGAATTCGCAGGCTTCGTAGAGCGTCTTCTCCGTGATGCCCTCTTTCATCTTCACGACGACGCTCGGTGCCCCATGTATGTCCGCGTGAGCGTATCGGTCGCCCGCTTCGAGATGCTTCTTGACGAGCATATCGTTGGCCCTCGCATCCTTTCCTCCCAAGACAATCGCGCCTTCGCTGGATATGAACCATCTGAACCGTTCGAACCAGAATCTCTTTGTGGGCTCGTGTTTCTTCTTTCCCTTCTCCTCGCTCCGAGTCACGCCCTTGGACTGCTCATCAATTTCCTTCTTCGCTTTTTCAAGGGCTACGATGACACCTTCGAGTTTCCTCCTCGATCTCTTCGCATCCTCGTAGTATCTTCTTGCGTTCGACTCGACGCTCCCTTTCACATCGAGTTCGACCTCCGTCGTTTTCAATCGGACCTTGAGAAGCGCATCCTTCTGGTCGTAGGAGACGAAGTTCGGAACTTCATCCATACCCTTGGAGTCAAGGAGGAGGTCCTTCGCCTTCGAGAGCGTTCCAGACACTTCGCCGTAGTTGGCGAACACGAAGTCTCCCATTATCTGAGCCTCTCGCGCGTCGTCCTGGAGCTTCACCACGGCTGCTTCCTGCTGAGCAAGCTTCCGTTTGAGCCTCTCCAACTCGAGGACGACTTCCTTCGGCTTTTCCTTCAGAGGTTTGGGGATTCGAGGTATGTAGTTCTCTACCGCCGACGAGAACGTGTCGAATTCCTCTCGGGCCATGCCCTCATAGATGCGCATCTCGACGGGCACGACATCCTCCACTTTGGTGTCCTTGAAGATCACAAACGCCCTTTCAGAGGATGAAATCTCTCTCTTGAAATCGCTGATGATCTTCAGAATGCGCCCGGCTTCCTCGACCGTGATCTCCTGAGATCCCTTCCTTTTGTCAACGCCAGTTCTCGCACAGATCTCCTCGCTATATCTGCCTCCAGTATTGAGCTTGGTCGCGAGCGTTCTCACAAGATCAGTGTCGGAGGAATGCAGTATCTTCAGAAGCTCATCATCTGACATCTCGGAGGGGTCAGGAATGGCTGGGGGGAATTCGAATTCCCTCTTAGCTCTTACGTCTCTGTGCTTCCAAGTATGGCTCGTGAGCGGCTGGACTATCGCACCGTCCTTCACGAGGATGACGTTTCCATCAGCGAACATCTCAAGAACGAGATCGTACTTGTCGTCCTTCTCGAGGGACATGATGGCTATTCGATCGAATCCCTGCTGCCTGACCGCGCATATCCTAGCATTCGCAATCCTCTTCCGCAGCATCATTGCGAAATCAGACGGCTGCTGAGGCATCTCGCTGCTCTTGTCGGAACGGTAGAGCCATCGCCCTACGCGGAAGTGAACGAAAGACTTGCTCTCTCCCGGCAGCCTTACAGCTAGCACGAGGTGATCCAACCTCGGGTGGTAGATCTTGTCGATATGTCCTCCGACGAGCGCTTGAAGCTCTTTCACGGAGGCCATCACGTCGAAGCTGCTCTGTGACTCCTTCATCGTGCGAACTAATCCCTTGAGCCCATAATAAATGATGCGCAGGCTTGACTGGGGCATGGCCAGTGTCCTGACGCCAACAACCTTTTAATATGCAGGGCAAGATGCCATGCGGCCGCGCTTCATAAAGCCACTGTGGCTTAGAGGTATAGCGACGCCTTGGTAAGGCGTAGGTCGAGGGTTCGATTCCCTCCAGTGGCTCTCCTACATTTCTAGTTCTCAACTTTGAAGTACAAGTTTGTCGTTTAGTCGAATCGGCCATTTCTTCGGCCGGGATGGAACGTCATTTGTCCTGGATAGATCCAAGAATAGACCCTAAGGCACAGCGCTCTCCGATGAAGAGGTGGGGCAAGTGGCTGAACAAGCGGCGTATAGGATTGATCCTCGGCCCTCTGTTGTTTCTCGTGATTGTACTGATTCCAGAGCCTCAATCGATGATTGATGCTGCCCTTGACCCATCGATAGGTGCTCCGGAGAAGGCTCCTCTAATCGCTCTGGCAACCATGTTATGGGTACTCATCTGGTGGGTAACTGAATGCGTTCCATTGGGGATCGCTGCTCTCCTTCCACCTATGGTGTTTTCGATGTCGGAGATCATTACATGGAGATCGGCTCTCAGCGCATTCGCCGACCCGATCATCTGGATATTCATGGCTGGTTTCGTACTGGCCGCTGCATTCAGGAAGTGGGATCTTGATAGGCGAATCGCTGTCCGGCTCGGTTCGCTTTACAAAGGAACCAACCCGATGATAGCCGCGTTTTTCGTCGCGGCACTGCCGGTCTTCATTCTCACCTTGACGGGCTCGATAACAGCGTCCACATCGGTCGTCTTCCCCTTCCTCATCGCGTATCTCTCAATGACGGGCGTGAAGGCCGGTGGCAAATACAGCGAAGCCTGCATGCTCGTTCTGGCTCAGGCTGCGACGGCTGGGGCGATGCTGCTGCTCATAAGCACGCCTCCGAATCTCATTGCGAAGAGCACCGTCGAGGAGTTCTCAGCCTCGGACGTGACCTTCCTGGATTGGCTCCTGATCGGGACTCCTCACGCACTGATCGGATTGGTTGTGACGTGGTTCGTCGTCTTCAAAGTCCTGAAACCTGAAGAGAAGGCCGTCAGCGCGGACAGGGCCAAGATGACAGCCGTCTCGAAACAGATTGGGAGGATGAGCAGGGGCGAGATGGCAGTGGCGGGGCTACTCTTCCTAGCTATCGCGCTTTGGATAATCCCGTCGGTCGTTAAGGTGTTGGCTAGCTACGATCCTGATCTCGAACCGTTCTCGGCTCGCCTGACCAGGGTCATGCCTGAAGCTATGCCAGCGGTCCTTGTGATACTTCTCGCGGGCTTGATCCGAATAAGGAATGAGCCGCTCCTCAAATGGGACGAGATAGCAAGAGGGATCGACTGGAACATCGTCTTCCTATTCGGTGGAGGTATCGCTCTGGGCATGGGATTGGAGGCGAGCGGATTCGCCCATTGGCTCGCTGGACAAGTTGCCCACTCGCTTGGTGCGAACCCGAGCGAATGGGCTATCTTCGCTGTTTCATGTCTCCTTGGATTCGCCCTGACCTACGCTGCATCCAATACTGCAGCTGCCTTGATATCCTGTCCTATAGCTGCATCGCTGGCGCTGGGCGCGGGCATGTCCCCAGTGCCTCCGATAATCGGCGCAGCGCTGGCGTGTTCAATATCGAGCGCAATACCTTCCACCACTCCCCCTATGGCCATAGTCTACAGCTCGGGATATGTCAGAATCTGGACCATGTTCAAGGTCGGGATAGTGTCAGATCTGATTAGGCTAGGTGCTCTGATTCTGATTGGCCCATTCCTCACAAGCCTTGTGTATTAGGCAACTGGCGCACGGGCGCTCGCATTTGCAAGGCGCGCATGTGCGCGTGGTTTGCCGTGATTCTCCGCACCTGTTAAATAGTGGGCGCTCGCAGTATACGTATTGGGATGCACTATGCCAAACAGTCTCATTGAGAGTGCTCTCAGCGGAGCCTCCCCACAGAATCCGAGCAGTGATCAACAGCCGCAACAACAGAAGACGGCCGAGGATCAAGAAATCGAAAAGATAGCTAGCCAGCTGGACGTTTGCATCAAACTTGTCGGATGCGGTGGAGCTGGCTGCAACACAGTCAACAGGTGCCTCGAAGAGGGTCTTTCCGGGCTTCAGATGCTCGCGCTGAACACCGATGCCAAGCACCTTCTCACGATCAAATCTCCCAGGAAGATACTCATAGGCAAGACGACGACCAGAGGTCTTGGCGCTGGCGCGAGGCCGGAGATCGGCGAGAGGGCAGCGATGGAGAACGAGCCAGAAATCAAGGAGTGGTTGAAGGGTTCGCAGATCGTCTTCGTCACTGCGGGGATGGGAGGCGGTACCGGCACGAGCGCATCGTTCGTAGCCGCGCGCGTGGCAAAGGAATTGCGTGCGCTTACAGTTGGAGTTGTCACGCTGCCCTTCAGATCGGAAGGGGAGCTGAGAATGGAGAATGCAATGGCTGGTCTGTCCAAACTCGCAAAGGTTTGCGACACGACCATAGTGATCCCGAACGACACTCTCATCGAACTCGTTCCCAACCTGCCGGTTCAGGCTGCATTCAAGGTGGCAGATGAGTTGCTACTGCAGACCATCAAAGGCCTCACAGACATGCTCACGCATGCGGGCCTTGTGAACGTCGACTACGCCGATCTTCAGACCATACTCAACGAAGGCGGGGTCTCCCTGATTGGAGTCGGAGAGGCGGACGGAAAGCCGAGCGAGAGGATCGAGGACGCAGTCGAAGAGGCTCTCAACTCTCCCCTGTTGGGCAAGATTGACCTGAAAGACGCAAGAGGAGCTCTCGTTCGAGTCGTAGGCGGGCCAGATATGAACATCGAAGAGGCCGCCGAAGCAGCGGAGATCATCACGAGCAAGATAAAGCCCGAGGCGAGGCTGATCTGGGGATGCTCTGTCGAAAAGGAGATGCAAGGCAAGGTCAAGATATTGCTCATCGTGACTGGTGCACGCTCACAATATGTCCTCCTGAGGGACGGTACTGAGCCGATGATCTCTCGCACAAGCGAGGACTACAAAGGCAGTGTAAACGTCCCTCCAAGCGTTCATCGGGACGAAGATCTCTCGATGTTCGTCCGGTGAGGAATCAGGGCCCAAGTACTAGATTCGCCACCGCTCCCATACCCAGCGCGAGCAAGAATGATGCCAACGCCACCATGGCCGTGCTTCGCACGCCGAACTCCTTTAGCATGACCGCGAACGCAGCGAGACAGGGCATGAACACCGCCATCACCAACGCGAACACGAACATCTGATGCTGAGACAGCACCAGAGATATGTTGCTCGTACCCGCGATGACCATCATCATCTGAAGGGCCATCTCCTTTCTTAGTATGCCGAACACGAGCGCAACTGCTGTGAACGCGGGGAGGCCGAGCACCGTCAACATGAACGGACCTGCTGGTTCGAGGATCTGTTGCAGGACATCGACGGCCAGGAGTATCTCGAGGATGATACTTCCGATGAGCAGCAGAGGGAACGCTATCGTCAGGAACTCCTTGAGCCGGATGTAGGTCTTCGTCGCGGTCTGCTTCAAGGACGGCCATCTCATGTCGGGAATCTCGATACACATGCCTGTCGGCTCGAACTTGATGAACCGGTGAAGGGCAAGGCCCAGGATCACGAGAGTCCCCATCAGTACGATATATATCAGGAGAGCCCACCAAGCTCCAGCGAACTTTCCAACCGAGCCGATGATGATTGCGGTCTGAGCCGAGCAGGGCACTGCGATCGTGATGAGCACAGCGAGGATCAGTCTCTCTCTTCTGGAACCCATTGCCTTTGTTGCCAGAATTGCGGGCACGTTGCACCCAAATCCGACGACCATCGGGATCACGGCTCTCCCGTGCAAGCCCAGCCTGTGCATCACGCCATCGAGCAGGGATACAACCCTCACGAGGTATCCGGTGTCCTCCAGTATCGAGAGCATCACATAGAACACCAGTATGTACGGCACGACCAGGGCCAGCATCGCCTCTATGCTGAGAGACACGCCCATTACGATGCCCGACAGGATGCCGTTGTGTGTTTGGGCAGCGAGGTCCTCGAAGAAAGCCCTTCCCGTGTCGGCGTAAGCACCGACAAGGATGCTCTCGATGGCACCACCAGCGAAGACAAGCGTAACGAAGACGAGTCCAAGGACTCCTATCAGGATCGGGATGCCGGTCAACGGTCTCAGCGTGATGTCCGTGGCCAGGCTCTTGTCTTTCTTTCTCGCTGCAGCTGCGGTGCCGATGACCTCTTTCGCGATTCGCCCAGCCTCGCCGAATCGGTCCCTCTGGATATGAACAACCAAATCCTCGCCGTGGCCTGCTGCGAACTCCTGACGGAGTCTCTCGGCCATGCCCTTGATTTCCGGCGACGCTTTGCTCATCACGTTCTGATCCGCCGATAGCAGCCTGACGGCTACTGCTCTCGGCGGAAGGTCCCATTCGTCCTCTTTCAAACTACCTTCCAGTTGAGCAATCATGGCCTCGATGTGCGAGTCGTATCTCACACGGAATGTGCTCCTTCGGCGGAGCTGGATTGCAGTGTAGAGAAGGGAGTCGATGCCCTCGTCCTTGGTGGCCACTGTCGGGATCACAGGCATCATCAGAATGCGTTCCAGTCTGCCGATGTCTATGCTCAGCTTGCTCTTCCTGACTATGTCGTACATGTTGAGCGCAACAACGACGTTATGACCAGATTCGATCAATTCGAACAGGAACACAAGGTTGCGCTCGAGTCTGGTGGCATCAAGGACTGCGATGACTGTGCCGGACTTCCGCTCGTACAACAGATTGGTCGCCACTCGCTCCTCGTCTGTGTTGCCAGCCAACGAATAAGAGCCAGGCAGGTCGATGACCGTTACTGTCATACCCATGAACTTCGCTTGTCCCACTTCGTACTCTATGGTCGTCCCTGGATAGTTGGCGCTTATCACTCCCACGCCGGTGAGCTTGCTGAAAATGATGCTCTTCCCGACATTGGGGTTCCCCGCGAGGGCGATCTCCACAGCTTTTGCCTCCTTCTCAGGCTTTCATAACGTGGAGCAAGTTGCCCCTGTCTCGCGCGATCGCCACTTTGGTCCCCTTTAGGCTGACAATGATTGGGCCTCCCATGGGTATCTTCTTCTCGACCCTGACTTCCGCCCCTGGCACAAACCCCATTGAGAGCATGGAACAGAGTTCGTCTTGGTTCCTCGACATCAAGTGTGAAATGATCACGCGCTGCCCTTCAGCGATTTCCGACAGCGGAGTGTCGGTGCTAGTGCATTTCTCGCACGTTGTGGACCTGTCGCACTTCGGTATCCTCCTTCCGTGAGGACACTCCGTGGGATGGTGCATTATCCTGCACAGGTTCTTCTCCGCCTCGTCCGTAAGGGCGTGTTCCATCTTGCACGCCTGTTCGTGTCGCGATTTGCCAGACACACCGACGAAGTCCGCAAGGAACCTTTCGAGGAGTCGGTGCTTTCTCGAGATCTTGCACGCGATCTTCATTCCTCTGGGTCGCAGAACAACCCCCCTGTAAGGTTCGTGCCTGACGTATCCTTTATCTGAGAGCTTATGGAGCATCTCGGTGACGCTTGCGGGCGCAATATCCATGGCTGAAGCGATGTCAGTGGTCTTCGCCATCCCTCCTTCTTCAGTCAGGTTGTAGATCACTTTCAGGTACTGCTCGACTATCTCATGTGCCATCGTGTAGCAAGTTAGGCGGGCCTAAATCTTAAAGGTTTCCCCTTTCGCTGATTGCCGGGGACTGCGATCTTCGCATTCGCGCAGCTGTTCGATCATTTCTTGGAATCGAGATGCTTCTTGAAAGGATAGGTTTTCAGCTTCATGTCGCCCTCACCACTGGGAGGATATTCCTCTTCGTACTCCTTCTTGGCGAGTGCGAGCCCCTTCTTGTTCAAGCCATTCGCCCTCAGACCGTACACCTGGACGAGCCATGTGTCGAAATCCCACTTCAATTTGCCACCGAGAAGTAACTAGCCATCGAGGAGATTAAACCTGCTCCGAATAAACCGCTCTTCCGCTTCGTCTTTCGATCTCCGACAGCGCACATTTCGGGTCCTCCGCAAACAGGTCGCCAGTCATTGCGTACGATCGAGCGCGACATCCGCCGCACACTTCTTTCTGCGAACACTCTCCACATATGCCCTTCAAGTTGTTGCGGTTTCTCAGGCTCTTGAAGAGGTCCGAGTCCCTCCAGATGTCAATAGGTGTCACATACCTGAGGTTCCCACCGCTCAAGGGGACGAATGCGCAGGGCCAGACATCGCCGTTCGGCTTGATGTAGAACATTCCATTGCCGCAGATACATCCTCGCAGGACATCGCTCACTTTTCCCCCATTCTTCAGGACATTGAGCAATGCCCAATATTCGGGGAGGCCAACTGGTGCAATCACCGGATGCAGATTCCTCTGCTGTGCTCCTACCTTGAGTATCTCATCTCGGAACTCGTTCGTGGTAAGCTCAAGTGCCGAGTTCTCCTCGCCTCTTCCTGAAGGAATGAACTGGTAGAGCAATATGACATGCGCCCTGAGATCGTCTGCAAATGCGATAATCTCTGGCAATTCATCCTTGTTGATCTTTGACGCCGTAATGTTAATCTGGATGTACATGCCCTCGGCAGCAGCGTTCGCAATGCCTTCCTTCGCGAGCTTAAGGGCTCCCTGCTTCTTTCGGAATGCGTCGTGCACCTCGTCCTTCAGCGAGTCTATGCTGGCAGCGACGCCGAGTGTGCCGGCCTTCTTGAGCTGCTCCGCCACGGTCGGAGTGATCAGAGTGGCATTGGTCGCAATGATGGGATAGAAACCTCGCATCTTCGCGTGTGCTATCAGTTCGAAGATGTCCTCTCGCACCAGAGGTTCGCCTCCTGAGAATATGAGGCTTTTGAAGTCATCGACCTGGGCGAGCGGGTCGATCACTCTCTCTTTCGCCTCCTTGGTAGTCAACTCATCCGGGCACTCAGATTCACCTGCACGCGCATGGCAGTGGTCGCACGTGAGGTTGCATCTCGCGGTGACCTCCCAGACCGGGTGCACGGGATAGCCGAAGCAACCGATCCCTTGGCAGCCAGCGGCTATCTGGAAGATCTTGCCAGCCTGAGTCGTCCACCAGGGCAATTTCGTCCAGCCTGTTAGCCTACGTATCAGAAAGGCACTCTTGAGCTGCTTTCCGAGCAGAGAGGGGGGATTGTAGAACGGCTTGACTGTCTTCTGACTCACTTGAACTCACCAGACGAGCACGACGGGTATGAACATGAGAGATGAAAGCAGGTTTGCTAGTAAGGTTATCCCGGATATCTTCATTTGAGCAAATGGCTGAGTGTAGCCCCCCTTCAGAGTCAGGACGGTCGCAGCGATTGTCAACGCAAGCACGGGCAACCCGGCGACTGCTATCCAGGGACTGATGCCAGCCGCGATGGTCGCAAGCATGGCAGGGTATACGAGCAGCATGACTACTGCGTACACAACGGAGCCTCTCGCTGGACCAAGGCGGACTATCAGGTTGCGTTTGTTCACGGCCTTGTCGGCTTCATAGTCAGGGAACTCGTTTGCCAAGATCACCAGAAATATGGTCATGGATGCCGGAAGACCGACCAGTAGCATGTTCAGGTCCAGGACTCCGGACACCAGATAGAAACCACTTACGAACGTGAGAATTCCGTAGCAGCCCCCGATGACGATTTCTCCGATCCCCTGATAGGCCCACTGGAACGGGGGATGAGAGTAGAACACGCCACAGAAGGCGCCGAAGAGCGCAAGCGGGAGCAGGAGTGGGTAGTCTTCGAAGTAGAAGAGCATGTAGATGACAGCGATGGCGACTAGAATAGCAACAGACGAATATCCCGCTATCCGCGCGACCGGCCTCGGGACCATATTGTCAGGAAGCGCTCTGCTCCCACCTGAGAACTTGATGAAAGTCTTGTTGATGATGTCTCCTTCGTAGTCGAAGTACTCGTTGAAGTAGTAGGTTGCCAGCATGATGAGTACTAACCCGAGAATCGACATCCAGACGAGAGCCCCGCTCGGGTCGTAGCCTTCGCTCAGAGCGATCACGATCCCGGTGACCAAAGCAGCCACCCCGGGAGACAGGAAGGGCAGTCTCGAAAGGATTAGGAATCCCTTAACGGCAACGCCCTTGTTCGCAGGTTCCCCTCTTCTACCCAAATCATCTTCCATTGAGCTATCAGCATCTCCTGGAGTCTTGACTTACCTTATTGCCTTTTCTGATGTTATGAATTCTATTGAGAATCAGGGTGTCTTCCTCCGACCGCCGACAAGATGAGCGATTGCCAGCATGGTCAGGCGTTCTAGTGGGCCCAACCGGATTTGAACCGGTGATCTACGCCGTGTAAGGGCGTTGTCATAACCACTAGACCATGGGCCCGCTCAGCCAATACGCTATCCCGTTTTAATACATTGTCAAGTCCGGTTTCTTCTCGATACGGTGTCAAACCCTTTCGAGAAAGCTGCCAGATTCTCCCTGAAATTGCGTAGAATGTTCATCTCTATGGCCTTCTCGAAGTGCTTCTTGTCAAGGTTCGTCAAACCTGTACCTGCCAAAGCGCCGACCATCACTATGTTAGAAGACATCGGCACTCCGGCCTCCAAGGCAAGCTCGGAGGCTTCGATTAGCACGAACTCCCCTGCTATTTTGGTGACATCTGTTCGGACTTCATCAAGCGTCGGATACTTGAGCTTCTGCGATGACACGCTGAGCGGAATTGTCCTCTCACTGGAGCATACAACAACTGTGTTCTTCGACGCCTTGCAGACAGCTCTCAAGGCTTCCAGCAGCTCGAATGACAGAACGACATCTGCCTGACCGTCTGGAATCAAAGGGCTGTAGACTTCTCCAATCCTGGCGGTGCACACTACCGAACCGCCTCTTTGGGCCATCCCGTGCGTCTCACTCAGAAGGACGTTCTTCCCTGCCAGGATCGCAGCGTCTCCAATGATCCTCGATGCGGTGATGATCCCCTGACCGCCGACGCCCACCAGGTAGATGTCGGCCATCACCTAGTCTCCTTGATGGCTTTGTAGGGGCATACCTGGGCGCATGCTCCACATCCTGCGCACGATGTGTCATCGATTGTCTGGACCTTATCGATACTTGAGATGGCGGGGCATTGGAACTTGTCCACACAGGTTCTGCATTTCTTGCAGATCTCTTGGTCGATGTACTGCTTCTTCAGGATCGCGCCTTCCTGGTCCCTCTTCGCGATCAGGGCGCATTCCCTCCTGGCAATGATGACCGAAACGCGGTTCTGTGTCAACGCCTGTTTGACCGTGTCTGTCGTAGTCTTGATGTCGTACGGATCGACAACCTTGAGCCACTTGACCCCGCAACCCTTGACGACCTCTTCGATAGAGACCGATGTTATGTCGCAGCAGGATGGACCTCTGTCGCTGCCTGGATGAGGCTGGTGCCCAGTCATGGCGGTCGTGCGGTTGTCTAGTATCATCAGGAGGAACTTGTGACCGTGGTGCACGGCGTTGATCAGACCCGGTATGCCAGCATGGAAGAATGTGGAGTCTCCGATGAACGCGATCACTGGTTGGTCGTTCACTTTCGCCAGTCCTCCCGCAGTCCCGACGCTCGAGCCCATACAGACAAGGAGATCGGCGGCGCTGTAGGGCGGTGCGACCCCGAGCGTGTAGCAGCCTATGTCGGATGCGAATATCGCCTTCCGGTTCGTTGCCTTGTTGACGGCGAAATACGTGGCGCTGTGCGGACAGCCAGCGCAGAGCACCGGCGGTCTAACCGGCAGATCCTGCAGATCCACAGAGACAGTCTTCGCAATCTCTCCTTTCAGGCCAAATGCCTTCACGAGTCCTGAGGCCACGATTGCCTGATCGAACTCGTAGGCCTGCGGGAATGCGCCATCAGCTTTGCCGAGTATCTTCGTCTTGAGCCTCTGGTGTTGCGCCACCGCTCTGATAGAGGTTTCGAGAATCGGTTCAAGCTCCTCGACGACTGCGACCGAGTCATGTGTCTTAAGAAACTCGACAATCAAGTGCGCCGGGAGTGGGTGCGAGAACCCGAGCTTGAGTACATCGGTCGACATCCTCAGCATCTTCGCAGCATCCATGACATAATTGAACGCTGCGGACGACGTGATGATTCCGGACCTGCTCCTAGCTCCGATCTTGTAGACTCTGTTGAGAGCGGATTCATCAGCCAGCTTCGATGCTTCCTGCAGTCGTTCTAGAAGTATCAAATGCCTTGCCCTGGCAACCGCAGGAACCGTGACGAACCGCTTTGGATCCTTCACGAACTCCCTCTTCTTTGGCCCTGGGACTATCTTGCCGACCACGACGTGCCCACGCACGTGCGACACTCTTGTGGTCGTCCTGAGAATGACAGGCAGTTCGAGCTTCTCGGAGAGCGCGAATGCCTCCTTGGTCATCTGATAGCATTCCTGCGGCGAAGAAGGTTCGAGAAGCGGAATCCCTCCAAGTAGAGCATAGTACCTGTTGTCTTGCTCGTTCTGGCTCGAATGACAGGATGGATCGTCCGCAGTCACCAGAACGAACCCGCCACGCGTGCCCGTGTACGCGAATGTTATGAGTGCATCAGCGGCCACGTTGAGCCCAACGTGCTTCATGCTGACGAGAGCCCTCACGCCTGAGGCGGCTGCTCCGATTGCGAACTCGGTCGCGACCATCTCGTTGGTCGAGTACTCGAAGTAAATTCCTGCGTCTTTGGCCACGCGCGCGAGCGCGTCCCCGATCTCTGACGCGGGCGTGCCCGGGTACGTGGTCGCTACTGCGACTCCCGCTTCAAGAGCTCCTCTGGCGATCGCTTCGTTCCCGAGGAGGAGCACCTTCGACCCTGGGGCAGCGTCAAGAACTCTGTCCATTGCGGCAAAGTGATTGGATACAGAGTGGAAATACCTTTTCCAGCTATCCGTATTCATACGCCAATTTGCGGCTTCAACCAATAATACCGTAGTTCTGGCCAGCCCTCTTCGCGCGTCATTTTGATATATGAACATCTGGTTTGAGTAGTCGTGGCGGGCAGGACTTTTGCTGAGAAGGTACTTGGGAGAGCCTCAGGGAACAATAAGGCCAAGGCGGGAGAAATCGTCGAGGCCTCTCCGGATCTGGTGATGTCTCACGAGAACACGTTCCTCGTGAACAAAGCATTCTCCGAGATCGGACTCAGCCGTCCCTGGAATCCGGACAGGATTGCGATTGTTCTTGATCATCGCACGCCAGCAAATACGGTTCGGACAGCAGAGGTTCATTCGCGAATCAGGAAGCTGGTCAACGACTACGGCATCAAGCGGTTCTACGACGCGGGCGAAGGGATAAGTCACCAGCTACTTGTTGAGGATCGGCTCGTGAGGCCTGGGCAGCTGGTGCTAGGCACGGATTCTCACACGACGACCGCTGGGGCGGTCGGGGCATTCGCAACTGGGGTCGGCGCGACCGAGATGGCGGGTGTGTGGGCAACTGGGAGTCTCTGGCTGAGGATACCTGAGACTCACAGGGTCGAGTTGTCAGGGCATCTCCAGAAGGGAACATATCCGAAGGACGTGGCTCTGAGGATTGCCGCGATGATCGGACCTTCGGGCGCTGATTACAGGTGCATAGAGTTCAACGGGTCCCTCATCCAGGACATGCCAATAGCCGGCAGAATGGTCCTCTGCAACATGAGTGTCGAGATGGGCGCCAAGGCTGCGATCGTCGTTCCCGATGCAGTGACCAAGGAATGGTTTCGAGGATTCGATCCTCCTGTCAGGGCCGTGGTGAGGTCAGATTCCAATGCTGTGTTCGAGCGTCGGATAGAAGTCGAGGTCTCAAAGTTGGGTCCAATAGTCGCTGGCCCTGACAAGGTGGAGATTTCCAAGGGTGTGGACAAGTTTGAAGGCGTCAGCGTAGACCAGGCATTCATTGGAACATGCACAAACGGCCGCCTGGAAGACCTGATTGCAGCTGCCGAGGTACTCAAGGGCAGAAAGGTGTCTCCAAGCTGCAGACTCATTGTCGCACCAGCATCTCGTAAGATATTGGTCGATGCCATTGACATGGGTGTTGCCAAAACAATCGTCTCTGCGGGCGGCTCCTTGCTACCTCCTGGCTGTGGACCGTGTCTGGGCTCTCACGAGGGTGTGCTGGGTCCTGGAGAAGCCTGTATCTCCTCGAGCAACAGGAACTTCCGTGGGCGGATGGGATCCGAGGAGGCTGTCATATACCTCGCGAGCCCCGCCACGGTTGCCGCGAGCGCAATCGAGGGCAAGATTACCGACCCGAGGAGATTCTTGAGATGAGTGGCAATCCGCGGATCTGGCTCTTCGGGGATGACGTCAATACTGACCTGATAATCCCTGGAAGATACCTGGATAGCTACGATCCCGACCATCTCGCCTCTCATGCGATGGAGGGCGCAAACAAGGGTTTTGCAGCGGGGGTTTCGGAAGGGGATATCATCGTAGCTGGCAGGAATTTCGGATGTGGCTCGAGCCGAGAACAGGCGGTCATCGCGCTCAAGCGCAGTGGGGTTCAAGCCATCGTCGCAAGGTCGTTCGCGCGGATATTCTACAGGAACGCAATCAATCTGGGACTACGCGTCATCGTTTCGGGAACGGCCGATTCGGTGTTCAAGGATGGCGATCCAGCCGTGCTGGAGGTCGAAGCAGGCACCCTTGCATCAACTGATGGCTCCAAGATGGCGGCTCTTGACAAGATTCCAGAGCACGTTAGGGTGATTCTTGACCATGGTGGTCTGATTCCTCACATCAAAGCAAAGCTCGGAAAGAAGTGATTCGGCTCAATCCTCTTGAACATGGAGCAGGCTGTATCTTGTCGAATGGTCGGCGCTTTCATCGAATATCCTTTTGGTATGCTGGGTCTGGCGATTCTTCTGTTCATCCTGGTGTATGTCATTCTCCGTCTGTTGACTCATAGGCACTGACGACTTCGCCAAAGGATATTATAGGCTGGGTCAATCACTACTCAGGGCCCGTGGGGTAGTTAGGATATCCTTTTGGCCTTCGAAGCCGACGACGTGGGTTCAAATCCCACCGGGCCCGCTACAATCGATTCGAAGGACGTCTTCGGCTGTCAGCGTTTCCATCAACTGGTGGAGGTGATGGCTAGGGTTCAGCGCTCTGGCGCTTTTTGTCTAGGTGACCCCAAAATCCTCGCCTAGGCATTCGTTCGCCAATAACTAGATAAACCGTCTCGCGCTCCGTCATAACGCCGTTATTGACGGCGGTGAATTGAAATGAAGTTCGAGAAACTCACGAAAGAGCAGTACGCTTGGGTGGGGATCAGACTAGTCCTCGGCTGGACGTTGATTTGGGCATTCTTTGACAAGCTGTTCGGTCTGGGATACGCCACGGCGTCGAGCAAATCATGGTTGAACGGAGGGTCTCCCACCGCGGGATATCTCAAGGGTGCGACTGGCCTGTTCAGTGGCTTCTACCACGGCTTGTCAGGAAACACAGGAGTGGACGTCCTATTCATGGCGGGGCTTCTGTTAATCGGCGGCGCACTAATCCTTGGAATCGGCACAAAGATATCCGGCTATTCAGGGGCGTTGCTGATGCTGCTCCTTTGGTCTTCGAACGTGCCCCCTAAGTCAAATCCGATAGTCGACGATCACATTGTCTACTTCATACTCTTCCTCGTGATGACTGTCGTGAAGCCCGGCAGATGGCTTGGTCTTGGACAGTGGTGGTCCAACACTCCGTTGGTGAAGCGCTTCCCGATATTGGAGTAGACGCCACAGGAGGCGGGCTCACGCCCGCCTCCCCAAACCTCAACCTAGTGACATGTCTGGCGCAAAATAGGCAGCTAGCCTCACAGCTCGATAGTGCCCATTACCCTGAGTTTGCCACCTTCTAGATGAGTGACCACGGCGCGAGAACCCGGCTTGAACACTAGTTCCTTCTGAAGACTGAGGGTCAGGAATGGCTTTCTCCAGTCGTCACTGTTCATCACTTCCTCGATTCTAGCTGGAACGAACTGCATCCAATGGCCCACGTGGATCACCATGCCGGGCTTGATCGGGTTCAGCCAGTACTTCACCAGATTCGCCCTCACGGTTAATTTGGCCACACATTTCAGAGATGATTCATTCGTCAGAACCATCCCTCTCTCTAGTCCGTCCACTTCGATTCCTTTCAGAGCGATGCCTACCCTGTCTCCTGTCACTGCCCAATCGAAGTCATCATCGTGTTTCTGGATTGACCGTATTTCAGTGTCCATGGTGCCCGGGAGCAGTTTCACCTTGTCATGCCTTCTCACGAAACCCTTGGCGACCCAGCCCAGGACTACGGTCCCGATTCCTCTCACATCGAAGAAGTGGTCGATTGGAATGGATCCTGCGGACGCAGTCTCGACAGGCGGTCCGTCGACTCCCAGTTTCTCGGCCTCAGCCATGAGGGTTTCCCGGATGCGGACGGGGGCATCGATGATGAAGACATAGTTCTCAAGAACCGTCTCCTTGATGAAAGGTGCGATCTGCTCTGGAGTCAGGAAGTTCCTCAGGACGATGCAGCCTCTCTTCACTCCGACGCAGTCGAGCATCAAGATGCACTCCCCGAGGACTGGGTTGATCTGATCGATGATGACGAGAGCGATATCTGCCATCGAGGCTGCGTAGAAGAGAGGAGCAAGCTTCTCAGGGTACTTAGTCGGCTCCACGAATGTGATTGTGAACTCCCCTTTCTTCTGGTCGAAGAAGGTTATGTCTGAAACCGTCTATTTCTTCCCTAGGTTCTTCGCGTAGTCGGGGACTCCGATGACGGCCACTGTCAGGTTGCCCATTGGCGTGAGGGTACGAGACTATGCTAAAGAACCTTTTGAGGCAACTCACAAGTTCTGGTCAATTCGCTTCCGGATTGTCCAAGAAACAGAGACTGAGATTGACGACTACATAGAACGAGGTTTCTTACTTCTTTGTGCCCTCTTTGGCTGCCTTCTCCTCATCGTTGTCAGGGACCTCGGGGTACAGCTTCGCCCCGCACTTTTCGCACCTTGGCTGGTCTGCGCCGTTCAGAGCATCGCATTGCGGGCATCTCGTGGATCCAGTCATGGCTCTTCGAACCGCCTTCAGTTTGTCCGGGTCGAGCCTATAGAGAGTGGCAATCGTCATGTCATGGTACGAACCGCTGTCTTCCCTGTCATCGGACATTTCCGCCAATCCTCCCGATGGCATCGACTGGCGAGTAGATAAATGGAAGCCTAGGAATCCCGCCAATGCGGGATTCCAGAAAAGGAAAGAGAGTTTGTGTGCTCAGTCCGCTCTGTTCTTGTTGACGAACTTGATGCAGTCCTCGAGGATCTCGAGGCCGACGTCGAGCTGATCCTGCGGTATGTTCAGTGGCGGAATGTACCTGATGTTCGATTTGCCGCACGGCAGGAGCATCAGGCCCTTCTTGAAGGCCATGTTCGAGATCTTGTCCCTGCTCTTCGCAGCGTTCTTCTTGGATTTCCTGTCCTGGACGAACTCGTGCGCGAGCATCAAGCCTAGGCCGCGGGTGTCTCCGATTATCTCGTACTTCTCCTGCATCTCCTGCAGGCGCTTCTTCGTATCTTTGCCGACCTTGGCCGCGCGGTCGATGAGCTTCTCATCTTCGATTACGTCGAGTGTTGCAAGCGCGGAAGCGTGAGCAAGCGACGCGCCTCCGAACGTGTTGGAGTGCCTTCCGTATCTGTCGAAGTTCAGCTTCGCATCGACGATGGTGGCTGCTATCGGCAGACCCCCTCCAAGCGACTTTGCGCTGCAGATGATATCTGGGACCACGTCGAAGTGTTCCACTGCCCACATCTTGCCTGTCCTGCCCATGCCCGATTGGACCTCGTCGTCGATGAACAGACACTTGTACTTCCTCGTGAGGTCGAATACCATCTTGACGAACTCCTTCGGTGGCACGACGTATCCGCCCTCACCCTGGACAACCTCCATGCATATCGCGGCGAGGTCGTTCGGCGGAATCTGCTGCTCGAAGTATACATCCTCGATGACCTTGGCGCACCACATCCCGCAGCTCGGGTATTCCAGCTTGTAGATGCATCTGTAACAATATGCGTACGGCACATGGAATACGCCCGGCATGAGTGTCGCAGTGTAGCCTTCTCTCTGTACCCACTTGCTCGCGGTCAAGCTCATGGCACCTGTCGTCCTTCCGTGGAAGGCTCCCAGGAAGTCCAACAAGACCTGTTTGCCGGTTCCCCTTTTCGCGATCTTGATCGCCGATTCAACGGACTCCGCGCCAGTGTTGGAGAAGAAGACCATCTTCTTGTTCTTGCCTGGGGCGGTCTTTGCCAGCCTCTCGGCGAGTCTCGACTGCAGTCCACAGTAGAAGTCCGTACCCGCAACATGCGTGTACTTCTCCACCTGGTCATGGATCGCAGCCACGACCTTGGGGTGCCTTGCACCAACGTTCAGGACGCCGACTCCAGCGTAGAAGTCGATGTACGTGTTTCCGTCGACGTCTTCAATCACTGAGCCCTCCGCCTTCTTGAACACTAGCGGTGCGGTCTTTGTCGCCTTGACGATGTACTCGTCGTCTTTGGCGACGATCTTCTTGGCCTCCGGGCCTGGAGGCTCAACTCTGATGTTCGGAACCTTTGGCATTTTGATCCCCTGTTGCGACTAGGTAGGCTCACTACTGATTAATCAGTTGTGGAAATACGGAACTTTCTTGAGCGAAAATGAGGCGAATCCGAACATCCGGATACGATTATCGTATGGTGTTCCTGGCCCGCGACGTCCGCAGTGCGTTCAAGAAGCGAAAATTATAATTCGATTCTAAGTATAATTTAAAAGAAATATATTTGCGGTAGGCCCAAGTTCTCTCCGCTCCTCTTCCATGCTGGCGTGAGGCTGACGGCTTTTCGCGAAGCGAGGCAGACCCCAAACGTATATAAAGGGGCCACATTTTAGGGGATACCTCCACAGTGAGGCTAAGAGCTTGAAGTATACCAGATTCGAGAGGGCCAGGATTATCGGCGCCAGGGCGCTTCAGATAAGCCTCGGAGCCCCGATACTTGTCGAAGTAGCTGATGAGACGATCGATCCCATCGAGATAGCCATCATAGAGTACGACAAGAGAGTCATACCCATGACTGTCAAGAGAGAAACCTGAGGAATCCAGATGGACGAGGTCGAGGTATCTGACACGCAACCGCAGACGGACACTGGCACGCATCTCTTGATTCCAGAGGATGTCTACCTCACGTCTGGAGTCCACATCGGCACTCAGCAGAAGAGCGCCGACATGAAGGAGTTCATTTTCAAGGTCCGCTCGGACGGGCTCTACGTGCTCGATGTCAAGAAGACGGACGAGCGCATCAGAGTCGCGGCCAAGTTCATCTCAAGGGTCGAGTCTGCGAGGATTCTCATAGTGTCGGCAAGGCAGTACGGTCAGAAGCCGGCAAAGGTCTTCGGAAAGGCCATCGGAGCGATGGTCGTTGCAGGGAGGTTCGTGCCCGGCTCCTTGACGAATCCGATCCTTCCCAAGTTCGTCGAGCCGGAGATGCTCTTCGTGACCGACCCGGCAGCTGACGAGCAGGCGCTCAGGGAGGCACTCAACGTCGGCATTCCCATCGTCGGGATATGCGATGCGAACAACGAGACGAAGTACGTCGACCTGGTCATCCCGTCGAACAACAAGGGAAGGCGCGCCCTCGCGACCGTGTATTGGCTCCTCACAAGGGAGGTCCTGAAAGCCAGGGGACAGCTGGCAAGCGATGAGGACTTCAAGATGACTGTGGAGGAGTTCGAGGCTTCTCTCTAGGCGAGACGGTCTCATCGTCTTATGTCGGGTAAATCCGAAAGGCTATTGGCAGCCCGATGCCATCCACTTCCTCGGGTTAGGAGGAACATGAGGCGTCCTACTGTCGCAGGCACGTTCTATGCCGGTGATGAGCGCTCTCTGAGGAATCAGATCGAATCATGCTTTCTCGGCCCGCTCGGTCCTGGGAAACTGCCGAAGATCGGGTCAGCAAAGCGCCGAATCCTTGGAGGGATGGCTCCACACGCTGGATACGTCTTCTCAGGCATGATCGCCGCGCATCTGTATTCTAGGATAGCAGAGGACGGCATTCCGAAGACTTTCGTCATCCTGGGGCCGAACCACACCGGCCGCGGCTCTGGTCTGGCTATCACGACACAGGATTTCGAGACTCCTCTCGGCGTGGTCAAGGTTGACCGCGAGCTTGCAAAGGCAATCAGGAAGGACCTCGTGGACGAGGACGATGAGGCTCACAGGGGAGAGCACTCGATAGAGGTTCAGCTTCCGTTCCTGCAGTACTTATCATCGGACATCAAGTTCGTCCCGATATGCATGGGATTCCAGGACTACGAGGCGGCGATATCGGTCGGCAAGACGATCAGGGACGCCATCAAGAGCAAGGATGTCGTCGTCATAGCCTCGACGGACATGTCCCATTACGTCAGCAAGGAAACGGCCAAGAGAAAGGATGGGATGGCTCTGGAAGCGATCAGCGCGATGGACCCAAAGAGGCTGTTCGAAGTTGTCCGCGACGAGAACATATCCATGTGCGGCTACGGACCAGTTATGGCAATGCTGACGGCATGCGCCGGGGGCAGGGCAACGGTCTTGAAGTACGCCACTTCCGGCGACGTCCAGCCTATGAGGGACGTGGTTGGCTATGCCTCGGCTATAATAGAAAAGTAAGATTAAGGGGCCCCGTGCTAGCGGTGTCGATGCGGCTCCCGAAGATCACGTCTAGGGTCATTCTCGCGCTGCTCATGCTCTCCTCGGTCTGGCTTGCGTTAGTCGTGATGTCTCCCTTCATGGTTCGCCCGAACACCTTACAGGACCTCTCCGGCGTTGTGGGAGGCCACGAGAATGAGAGTCAATTCAAGAACCTCAGTCCCGTGCCGCATGCGATTTACTGGTTGGGAGACACCGAATGCCACCAGCTTGCCAATCGAAGCTACTTCCTGAATGGCAACCAGATGCCGTTCTGCGCTAGAGATGTCGGCCTCTTCCTCGGCTTGGTTCTCGGGTTCGGCCTCGCCACGTTCGTCAGATGGAAGATACATCCTGTCCTGGTTCTAGTCGGGCTCGTCCCCATAGCGATTGATGGCGGCCTTCAGCTTGTGTCATCCTATGAGTCCACCAATCTGCTGCGCCTCGCAACGGGAACTCTAGCCGGCCTTGTGCTCGCGCTTCTGTTCGCGCACTTCCTTTTCGTGATCGAGGAGGACAGAGCCAGGCCGAAACCGGTTCCTTCGGAGCCACAAACCATTCGTGAGAAAGAGGTTTCTCAGGAAGCTAGTTAGGGAATCCTAAAATCAGGACTCCGTAGGTGAAAAGGCGGGCCTCCTCAGCAATCATTTAATAATGCGCTGGCTCATCCATGAGCCGAATATGCGGGGTGGTCCCGCACTTCAGGAATGGAGGGTGAAAGATAATGGCGTCAAGCTCGTCAGGGACAAGGAATTGCGTCGGCTGTGGCAGGGCCATAGCATGGGATGCGAATGTTTGCCCATATTGTGGGCACGACTTCAGGGTGCAGATGGCCCCACAGATGGCACAGCCTCAGATCAGCGAGGGGATGAAGATTCTGTTCTACATCCTGTCGTTCCTGATCTTCATAGTGGGGATAATCATAGGAGTGATATACTACACCAAACCAGACCCTGAGAGCAAGCATGTGGGCAAGATGTGCATCATACTCGCAGTGGTTGGGGCGCTCGTTGGTGTCATGTGCGCGCTCGCGATTGTAGGCGCGTCATGGTTGGCAATGTGATTTTCCCAAGGAGCCTGAAACCACTTCCCATTCTTCCTTTTCGTCAAGTCGGTCATTCGTGCGAGTGCCTGGTTCGAAAAGGTAACCGTTAATGCCGATAGAGTGCATGTAAGGGTCGATGGTCACCTTCGAATCCATCCTCATGTTTCTGGGCTCAACGGTCTGCCATCAGCTGCCTGAGAGATCATACATCTTTGATGGATTCCAGATGCCTTTGTGTGCGCGATGCATCGGGATCCATTTCGGTTTCATCTTGTCGACGCTGTTCTTCCTAACGGGATCGAGACGGTTTGCATCAGGCCTGCCGGGCGTGAAGCAGATGATCGTGCTTGGCGCTGTCATGTCGTTCTTCTTGGTCGATACAGGCCTCTCTTATTCTGGAATCAGCACTTCGGACAACTTGCGCAGGACGCTTAGTGGGCTGTCACTTGGCGTTCCATTCCCATTCGTGATATATCCGCTGTTGAACACAATACTTTTCCCTGCAAGGAATCCAAGGGTCATGCTGCTGAACCCTATCGATTGGGTTTGGTTCGCGGGACTCTACGGTCTGGGCGCCGCACTGATCTTGTCTGCCATGCACTTTGCCATCCTCTTCTACCTGGTCTCAGTTGTGGGCGTCATTGGAGTGTTCGTCTTCTTCACCGTCCTGCTTTCGGTCATTCTCTCCCTGCTGATGGAGAACAAGCTATTCTCAGCATCGCACAAGGTCGCTGGCGCAGCCCTACTTGCCGTCGTCGTCTTGATGACCCTGGCAGCTGTCCATCTGGAGTTCTTCCCCACCATCTGATGCCATTTCTCGGTCCAACCATCCATAATCGTTCCGATTATGGCCCTTTTCTCCTCCACACATGCCAAGAAATATATTCTACCCCGCCTATCTTAGATGCCGTAAAGTGCTGGAAAGGGTTGTTTCTTTCTGGCGCTTTCGTTTAGGAGGACTAAGGGATGGAAGCCTCAAGTCAAGGTAAGACAAGAAACTGCGTTTCTTGCGGAAGGGCGATAGCGTGGGATGCGAACGTGTGCCAGTACTGTGGCCATGATTTCAGACAGGAGGCACCAGGGACAGCGAAGAAGGAGAAGGGCATGATGCCAATCGCGGGCGGCATTCTCATACTGTTGTCCTCTCTGGGCTACATCTGGATGGGTGCAGCTCTGGCTACGGGTGGCGCGGCACTGTTTGATGTCACTTTTGGCATGAGTGGCGTACTGGAGCTCTGCGGGGCGATAGTGCTCATCCTGGGAATCATCGCATTGCTCGGAGGGGTCTTCGCAATAATGCGCAGGTACTGGGGTCTGGCATTGCTCGGTGGGATACTCGTGATACCGACTATACTTGGCCTTGTGGGCATGATCTTGGTCGCCGTTTCGCACAAGGACTTCGACTAAGCGGATACCACAAACCCCTTCCAGGTTTTTGCTTCTATATTCTTTTCATCATGCCCAGTTCAGGCTCGTAGATATCGCCCTTGTCCAGCAAGCTGGCGACGATCTCCTCGAGCCGCACCTTGTCTATCTTCTTGGCCTTTGCCGCTTCGACTATCCTGTCCCAATGAGCGCCTTTCGCGCCGGATTCCAGAGACTCGATTATCTTCATCACGACATCCTCCTCGTCTGCGCCGACGCCCACTTCGTGCAGCTCGTCTTCCTTCGTCTCCGCCTCTTCCTTCTTGGGTGACGGCTTCAACCTCTTCGCCGAAGGCTCCTCGGCTTTCTGGCGAGGCATCCCTTCAGCCTCCGGGAGAATGGACCTCAGGGCGTCCTTGACCGTGTTCCTGAACCTGTCGAGGTCGATGTCCTTGTAGTACTCGATGGCGCGCACGACCCCGTCTGCGAGGTTCTCCGGATATCCGAGCTTCATCAGTTCTGCGACGGTGGGCTGGCTCATCTTCAACCCGGCCTCGACAGCATCTATCCTGAGCATGGTGCTCCTCGCGGTTTCTACCACCCAGTAGTCCCTCGTTTCGGCATCGACCTCGCGTATCCTCTCGGGCCTGATGCTGAGATACTTCACGCCCTCCTCCGGCGAGTAGGCCCTGCTCTTGCCCACGACCGCCGCGAACGCGGGAGGAGACATCTTGGAGAGTGACATCGCAGCGCCTGGCTGGTACTCGCCCGCCGAGACGTAGAAGGTGCCAGTTGGGTCCGTTATCCTGGCCCTGTACCTCTGCTTCCCCTCCTCGCCGACGTCCTCAATGTCCGTGACGACGCCGACAACGAGCATGCGGTTGATCTTCGCGCCGAGAGGCGTGACCACGTAGGAGACCGGTTTCTCGCCCTCTCCGGAATGCTCCATCACCGACGAATTGTACTCCTCGGCGAACACTCTCCAGGCCACTTCACGCACGTTCATTCCGGCGCCTCCAGCTCGACCAGGAGCTTCTCGGCCTCCTGCTTCACATCTACCGCGCTCAGCTGCGCCTCCTTCGCTATCATCGAGAGACCGTACTGATCCGCCGTGACCGGGCCTGAGACGGTGAGGACCTTGAGCGTGAGCAGCTCGTCCATCTCGTCCTTGACGATGTCGAAGTTCATCTTCTCCTTGGCCTTCTGCGTCGCCTCGTCGAGTGTGGTATCGATCAGCTTCTCCGAGAGCTCTCTGTTCATGACCACGCCGACGGCGCCGCTGCCGTCGTCAAGTATGGCCTTCACTCTCAGGTCCGGGTAGCCGTCGACCCTTCCGTGGATCTTGCACATGCCCTTCTGGAGAGCGCGCTTGCACTCTTGGCAGCGCATGATCAGGCCAGAACCATCCCTGACCTCGATTAGGACGCCGCGCACAGTGGCGTCCACCGCGCCGCCTCTGGCCGCAATCTCAGCGATCATGCGCACGCCGGTCTTTCGGAGTTCCTCTGCTGATGGGTACTTCTCCTTGATCCTGATGACCTCACCGCGCTCGTCGAAGCTGAGCTGCGGGATGCCTCTCCAGGCCTTCACGGTCCCTCTGGAGACCTTGACAACCTCGCCCTCCTTGAGCTTGAAGTCCGACCACGCGGTGAACTGGACCTTGCCGGTCTCGTCGGCCAGCACTCCAGAGAATATCTTCTTCGTCTCGCCTTGGACAGTGACCTCGCGCGGTTCGAGCGACAGAATCCTCCCTTTGACCTCGACATAGCCCATGGCCTCTCTGAGCTCTCCGATTTCGACGGACCTGGGCGGCCCCTGGGCCACCTGGATGTCGCCTACGGTGGACGGGTCCTCCTTCTTGATGGATACCCTGTTGCCGAAATTGATCTGCACTCTGCCCTGATATTCGCGCGTGTAGGCGCCTTTGACAGAGATGACATCCCCCTTGTTCAGCTGGAGGTCCTCGATCTCCCAGGCAGTGTACGGAAGCGTGGTCGTGTCGTCGCCGAGGAAGCCGAACACGATCTGCTTCTTCTCGCCTTTCGCTTGGACCTCTTTCGCGTTCGCGGAGAGCACTTTGGCAACGAAATCCACGTTGGGTTCGTTCGGTCTGAGCTCCGCGAGCTTCCTCTGGAAACCGGCCGAAAACCCACTGCTGTCTCCGCCATACTTCTTGACGATGGTCCTCTTCGCCATCGGTATGCTGAGCTTGTAGAGGTCCACGTACTTCTGCAGCTCTTCAGCGATCTGTTCCTCTGACAACTTATCCCCGAGCGCCCTGGCAATCTCTTCGATATGGGGCGCTAGCTTCTGTATTTCCACGATAAAGCCCCCTGTGAGCAGCCGTGTTTCTTCTGTGCTGCTGTTTTGAAAACACCGAACACGAATATAAGGCGATGCACTACGGGCAGGCGAAAGTGAGCCGATCAGCGCATCGCCGGGTCTGGGCCTGTCGCGAACTCCCATACCTTCTCGATGTCCCAGACCAACAGCGAGATCTTCTCCCTTCCCATGATCTCCTGCACGCCGTCATATTTCTGCCTAAGCGCTTCAATCGCCTGCTCGTGGATCTCCTCGGGTACCATCCATTGGCTGGAGTAGGTCCTTGTCTCGAAGTCGCCTATCATTCCCTGAACGTCTATCGGATGTTCGTGCAGAGTGATCACGCTGGCGGAGTCGGGTTCCAGCAGGTCTGGTAGCTCTCGTTCCCTGAGCCCTGGATGACGGACTGGATGTCCGAGCTCCGCGCAAGCCTCGTCGTAGGATCTCCGCAGCTCTTCCGCAGGGGACTCTTCTTTGTTGAACGCCACCGAGACGAAGTTGTCTGTGGTCACCCGGCCTATCTCTCCGAGAGCGCACCTCCACTTGGATACCAGATGAAGAACGTGGATGCTCAGAGTGGTTGCGAAGACGCCGTCTCTGAAGGGCAGCGAACACATGTCGCCTCTGAAGAGATCCGAGGCACTCTTGGCCCTTGCCTTGGCCAGCATCCTCTCCGAGATGTCCAGACCTATGACCTCGAAACCTCGGTCCTGAAGGGGCTTTGCGAACCTCGCGGTCCCGACGCCCGCATCAAGGATCCTCCTTTCCCTGTCCAGAACTCTCTCTAGAGCCGTGAGGATGTCCTCCATGACCTGGTCTGGATATCCCCTCGTGGTATCGTATCTATCCGCGATCCTGTCGAACGAGACGCCCATTCTCCATCTCTCCGAGCCTTGGCCATCAATGTGATGCAATCCCCTCGATAATTCAGTTGTGCCGTGAATGGCACACCATTGGTCCGGGCTAAGAAACCATTATTTACGGTTCCGCCAGTACGGGAGTCAGAGCCTTAGGGGGGAGTTTCGTTTGAGATACTTTAGACTACATTTGGTGCTGTGCGTTCTGATCGCCATTGCCTTCGTGGCGCCGTTGGGCGCCGTCGGCGGGCCGCCAACCTCGAAGACGAGCGCGCAGAAGCAGTGGACAATCCTGGTCTTCTGGGCTTGCGACAACAATCTCGAGTTCACAACCGAATTCTGCATGCAGGCATGGGAAAGGTCGTTGACATCTAGCAAGGAGGTCAACATAGTTGTCTTCATCGACATACTCACTCAGCCGGGAACATGGATTTACGAGATCTCCGGCGGCACGAGAAAGGTCGTCGCCACATGGCCCGAGATGAACTCGTCTGAACCAATGACGCTCAAGACCTTCGTACTATACGGTATGAAGAAATATCCCGCGGAGAAGACCATGCTTCTGATCTCTGACCACGGTTACGGCTGGCGTGGCATCTGCCAGGACGAGAGCGACGGCGACACCCTGATGCCACTCCATGGCATAGCGAAGGCGTTGACTGATGCGACGGCATCCTCTGGCAAGACCGTAGACCTGCTTGCGTTCGATGCGTGCAACATGGCGTCGATCGAGGGCATGTACGAACTTAGGAACGCTGTATCCTATGTAGTGGCCTCGGAGACCATGGAGCCTTACGATGGCCTGCCGTATGAGCTGTTCATCACCGACATGGTCACCAATCCGGCGATATCTCCAGCGGATCTGGCGAAGAACATAGTCAACGAGTATGTGCTCTATTACAGCTCGAAGTGGGACTATGCGCACCAGATGAAGTACTCGCAGGACTTTGCGACCATGGTCGCACTTGACATGTCCAAGATAGGAGCAGTGGGCAGCGCGTTTTGCGGCCTGACCGAGGTCCTTGCGCCCATCATGTCGGAACATGGGAAGCTGGTGAGCAGTGCGAGAGGCTACGCTCTGTTGGGGACCTGGACCAATATGGCTGGATACGAGTGGATGCCCGATGCGTACACCTTCATCGACGGGCTCAGGTCGATCTCGGGCCACCCGGAACTGACATCCGCCATAAATGTCTTCGAGACGGCATTTGACGCGGCGGTATTGGCGCAGAACAACAGCAAGAAGTACCATGACACGGTCCACGGACTCAACTTCTGGTTCCCACCATCCTTGGCGCAGTACAACATGGCCGGCTACGAGTGGGCAAGGCAGTTCATCTACGACGGCGTGGGCCTGGATCTTGTGACAGATTCTTTGTGGGTAGATTGCCTGATGACCTACTACTCGGCCTGATGTGCCCGCTGTTGCGTTCAAACCCTTTTCCAAACCCTCTTCATTCTCTCTCATAAGGACTTCTGGGTTTGTCGAACTGATACGGCCATCGTCGTAATCGAACGGCGGTCAGAATAAATATCCCGGGCCACGTAACAGTGTCATAGGCTCCGAGGAGGAGAATGCATGGCAACTGAGTTCGAGCTGTCCTTCACTGGATCGAGCAAGAATCTGCTAGATGCAATCGCAGTGCTGTCCGAGCACAACATCAACCTGAACACCCTAGCAACGGCGAAGGTCGGGGACAGGTTCGTAATCAAGTTTCTGTCGGGGTCCGAGGAGGAGGTCCGGAGGATGCTGATGAAGGCCGACCTGAACTACAAGGACCGACCAGTGCTCGTCGTCTCAATGTTCAACAAGCCTGGGCAGTGGCTGAAGGTTGCGCGCGCCATCGTCGACGCGGGAATAGAGATCTCCGCCTCGTATCTCATGAGCCAGAAAGGGGACACTCAGAGCTACGTGTTCGCGGTGAGCGACTACGAGGGTGCCAAGAAGATCTGCGCACGGATTGCTGAGTGCCCTGTCGAATGAGAAGGGCTGCGCTGTCAGATGAAGGACGGAAAAGCAGAAGAGAAGGCGTTCACTGCGTGAAAGTCTCGCCCTTCTCGTACTTCTCCCTGATGTGCTTCAGGACGATCTCCCTGTCGCGCCTCAGGTGTGACTCGTACCAGTTCTTGATAATGTCCGCGAGCACGTCGTGATACTTCTTCTCCTCGAACTTCGCGATCGGGAGGTCCAGCAGCACGTACTGGCTGAAGATCCTCTTCCAGCCGGCGTACTTGTAGTAGTGCTCTCCCTCGCAGAATTCGAAAACCATCCGAAAGTGCGTCTGGCTGTCAACGCTGTAGTACCATGCCTTCAACGAGTCTCCCACACGCGTCTGAGTCCTGTCCGTGAGCGAGAGGTTGTCGACGCCAGCGAAGTCGTAGTCGGGTTTGAACGACCACTGCTCAGGGTACACGGCGAATGTGGCGAAGGCCGCGGGCCCCTGAGGGTCGGGGACCATGCTGTAGTGCACGTTGATCTTGTTGAACCTTATCCAAATGCGGAAGAGATCCTCGAGCAGGGTCTTGTTGATGACCTGCTTCTGGTTGTTCTGCTCGACGAAGTTGTCGGTTATCTGGGTAGTCTTCCTTTCCAGCTCCTCGTCAAGCTGGGTGAACCAGTCTTCTTCCTTCCCTTCGGTCTTAGCCATGGCACATCCCAAAACAGGTGATGATAGTACACGAATATAAGCCTTTGGTATTTATTCGTGCCGTCTTCTAATTTTCTGGCTCCCCCCACTTTTCGCCTTTCCGCGCATGCGCGCGTCGTGGCCTTCCGTGGCAACCTAGAAGTAAGGACAATCGCCTGCGGCTACTCAGATGGCGGACATCCTCCAACAGCTCATGGACTACCTGATGAACAATCAGGCCGACCCTGCCACTTATCTTCTGATATTCTTCCTGTTCTGCATTGCCGCTGCGATCATACTGCCAATCCCCATAGAGATCGCTCTGATATGGAACCCGAGCTTGTTCTTCCCGATCAAGGCGCTCGTGCTGGGTCTGGGAAAGGCGACTGGGGCGGTCGCGGTGTACTACATCGGAGCCAGAGTTGAGGGTGCCGTGCTTCGCTTCTCGAGATGGGGTTGGTTCAAGTGGCTGCTGGACAAGAGCGAGGCGTTCGTGAAGAGGTACGGCATTGTCGCCATGTACATCATCATGTCGATCCCAGGGATGGTCGACACGATACCTCTCTACCTCTTCTCGATATTCAACAAGAAGGGTACGCTCATCAGGCTGAAGGATTTCGCTATCGCAAACCTCCTGGCTGGAATCAACAGGGCCTTCCTTATCTACGCCATTCTCGAGGTCCTTGGAGTGAGGCTGTTTGGATGAGTTCGCGTCAATGTCAGAACGCTGTCTGGAAGAACATAGAGTGGAAAAGGGCAATAGTCAGAATCGCCAGAGGATTTTGAAGTCACGGGTCTAAGCCGACAATGCTGAAGTTCCTCGTCGATTCCCAACGCGTCAGCGGGATAAACGGGCACTACGATGCCGAGTTCCAGCTCACGTTATCTTCTGTATCGACTTCAGCGAAAGCAACGAATTCTCGGTGTCGAGTTCGAACATCTTCTGAGGGACATCCGTCCTGCGCATCTTCTGAATGTTCAGAAAGTATCTGACGCGTTCGACACCTCTTTCCTCCCTGATCTCGATTATGCCATCGAAATCGTGCGCCATGATGCCAAAGAGCTCTTCCCTGATCCCAACGGGGAATGTGTGGAGAGTCAGCGTCTCGAATGCCCTCAAATCTCCGAAAGCTTTCCTTCCCCACCTCATAATCTCCACTGCTGATTTGGATGTGAGAGTCCCGGGGACGCTTTCGCAGACGGCTCTCAGGCCTTTCAGGTTGGGTATTCTCTCGACTGCGCTCGCGAGGCCGTCCTGAAGCATTCGCTCGTCGTCGACCTCGGTCACAGAGATAATCTTGTTTTGGATTGCTTGGTCGACACCCATGGTCGCAGTGTGCTTGTGCATGGAGTAGCAATCAAGGAACACGAGCTGGTTGTTCGCGACCTGTTCGAGAACGTCGAATCCTTGGTGCTTAAGGCTGCGGATCACGCTCGCAGCTGGTCTGGATAGACAGCAATATATCGCTGGGGAACCGTGCTTCAACCCCTCTGCTATGAACTGCTGCTCGAAGTACTCGGCCTGATTTGACGGCTCTGCTCGCAGAGCCAGGGTCGAATTAGTTGGGTAACCTCCTTCGAGCAAGGTGTCGAGACCAGGTATTCCGCTCGGCGCTCGGGCGACTATCATGTTGTCGGTGGTGATTGCTCGGGTCGATATATGCTCTTTACTGCCGAAGCGTTTCTCTTCAGGGTCAGTCTGAGGAGAACCACTCCCCCGAACACGAGCGCTACCCCGAGTGCCTGGAGAGTGTTAAGACCCTGTGAGAGCACGACGAACGCGATGCACACCGCCGCCACAGGCTCGATGCTCGCCACGATGCTCGCTTTGCTCGCCTCGATGTTGTTTAGGGCGACCATCGAGACGACGAAGGCGACAGTTCCTGGGAAGAACCCGAGAGCGAGGACGAAGAGCCACGCCGTCGAAGAGAGGGACGTATTCATGAGTTCGACCGGGTTCCCCAGGATGACCAGACCTGGGATCGATAGAGCCGTCATGTAGAGTATCACCGTGTTCGACGAGTACTTGTCCAGAAACTTCTTGCCCCAGAGGTAGTACACTGAGGCACCTATGGCCGCATAGATGCCGAGCGCAATCCCCACCATATCGAAAGAGAACCCCTTCTCGAACTCCTGAGCTCCAGCTACGAGCACACACCCGACGAAGGTCAAGGGTAGTGCAAGAGCCTTCTGCAGCGTCAGCTGCTCCTTGAGGAGGAAGACTGAGGCGATAGTCACGATGCTCGGGTACAGATATAGGAGGATCACCGCGGTCGCCACAGATGTCATTTCGACACAATAGTACCAGGCAAGTGAGAAGAACGTGCCAGTCACGAGGCTGAATGCCAGCAACGGCAAGAAGTCCCCTCTCCTTATCTTGAGGGACTTGCGATCGAGAATACCGATCAACGGCAACAGAATGACTGCAGATATGATGACCGAGAAGACGGTGATTTCCATCACATCCGCCCCCTCTCCGAGCGCAAGCTCGGTCAGTGTCCCCGACGTGGCCCACAGAACGGCTGCCAGACACATTAGGCCATATGCTGCGCCTTTCGATATCTTCACGGTGAATTGCCCCTTGCCAGCTGGGGGATATCGCCATTCCCCTCAAGAATCTATGCGAACATGACAGCTGAGTCTGTTAGGCGCGAGGTTTAGGTATACCTAGGACACAACCGTTGACTGTAGGTTAGAGGAATGATCGAGAGCTTCGTCATAGCGTTGAGAGAGGGCATTGAAGCCGCTCTCATAGTCGGTATCATATTGGGCTACCTGAAGAAGGTTGGAGCAGAGACTCTGGCCAAGCCCGTCTACTACGGTGTCGGCCTGGGCGTGCTGGCAAGCATCGGCGTTGCCGGTTTCTTCCTGCTCTTGAGAGTCGAGTTTGAAGGCAAATTCGAGCAGCTCTTCGAAGGGATCACAATGCTCGTGGCCGCAGTCATCCTCACCACCATGATTCTCTGGATGAGGAACAACAGCAAAACCTATTCCGAAGACCTAAGGGAGAAAGTCGAGACCGCTCTGACAAAGAGGCAATCGTATGGTTTGGCTTCGCTCGCTTTCGTCAGCATATGGAGAGAGGGAATCGAAACTGTTCTCTTCCTAGGCTCTGCGTCGTTCACGTCTTCTGGAATCCAGCTTCTCATCGGTGGCGGCCTTGGACTCGGTCTAGCAGTTCTGATTGGTGTTGCCATAGTGAAGTACTCCGTTCGATTGAACCTGCGCACATTCTTCAATGTCACCGGCATATTGCTGATCCTGTTCGCGGCTGGCCTTGTTGGGAGGAGTGTACTCGAGTTCCAGGAGGTTGGGGCGATCGCTCCTGTCGTCGACCACGTCTACAACATCAATTGGCTAATAGACAATCAGAGCACAGCTGGGAAGCTTCTGACCGCTCTCTTCGGATACGACGCCAGCCCTTCGCTGGCCGAGATCTTCGGGTATGTCGGCTACTGGATTTTGATCTCGTTTTGGATGTACCGCGACGCTATCTCGAATCTGTCCGATAGAGTCGTTGGATTCTTCAGACCGGCGTGACCTTAGCGCGTCCCTCCTCGACGATGACGAGCAAGAGGACGAGGGCGGCGATCGCCATGATGATCCCGTAAGTGAAAGTCGCCCATGGGGCGACTTTGTCCCAGAGCAGTCCTGCAATGATGCCCCCTGGGAGCATCACTAGCCCAACTGCCGTGTGGAAGGTTCCCAGAGCGGTCCCGCGAAGGTTCTTGGGAGCAAAATCCGTCACGAAAGCCTTGAAGACGCCCTCGGAGGCCCCCTTGTACAGCCCTAGAAGGCCGAATCCCAGAGCGAGGAGGAGCCAACTGCCAGCATTTGTCATCACCAGGCAGGCGAATGCGAAGATGATGAAAGAAAAGGCTATCACAGGCATCCGTCCGAGCTTGTCGGAGAGGACTCCTGCGGGGATCGCGGTGAGAACGAAGACCACATTGTAGAGTATGTACAGTATCGTCACATCAACGATGTCGAACCCATGCCTTGGACCTTGGAGGATGAAGAACGCATAGCTGATCTCGCCGATGTAGAAAGTCACGACCACCACCAAGAGAAGGTAGAACGGTCTGCCGAGCAGTCGCATCTCTTTGAAGAACTGTCCGAGCTTTCCCGTCGACTGCACCTCCTTGTCCCGGACGAACAGAAGGATCACGAGAACAGCAAGAAGAGCGGGCAGCGCAGAGATGAGGAAGATGAATCGATATGTTCCTACGGTCACCGTGCTCGCTGCGATGAGGACTGGCAGAATCAGGATGGGACCTATGACCGCGCCTGTGGAGTCCATCGACTTGTGGAACCCGAACGCCCTTCCTCTGTACTGTGGCTCGGTCGAATCTGCAATCAGGGCGTCTCTGGGCGCGCTCCTCACACCCTTTCCAACGCGCTCAATAACTCGCAAGCCCAGGACCTGCAATGGATGTGTCGCGAGGTAGAAGATGGGCTTCACCAGCGAGCTGGCTCCATACCCGCTCGTTATGAACGGCTTTCGCCTCCGGTACCTGTCTGAGTACCAGCCGGAGACGACCTTGATTAGAGATGCCGTGGTCTCAGAAGCCCCTTCGATCAATCCTATGAGCAGCCCCGTCGCTCCTATGGCCGTCAGGAAGTAGGGCATGATCGGATAGATCATCTCGCTGCTCGCGTCTGTGAGCAGACTCACTATGCCCAGCACGAGGACATTGGACGTGATGCCAGTCAGTATTGCCCTCTTCCTGCGGGCCTTCTTGTCAACAGGATTGGACCCAGAGACCATTTCACGAAACCTCTAACCGGATTGTTGTCGGAGTGATTGCGGGGATATAATCCTTACACGCCGACTCACCTGCCAACCTGTGAACCAGAGCAGGTCCATTCCGCCCCTCTGCCAATCTTGGCTACGACCCAAGGCCGACTCGGGTTGCGGCCGCGCCAGCATGTGGCTTTTGTCGTCAACAATCCGAACGCATGACGACAATGTTTAAATCAGACAATCGAATATGTGCGCTAATGGTCTCAAGGGACAGGATCAACCACGTCATCGAAGGCTATGACAAGAACAACCTTGTCATCGCCACGGCCTGCTCGCATACCTCCCTCCAGATATTCGACGGCGCGCGCAAGGAGGGTTTCAAGACGCTGGGCATCGCCGTGGGTCAGAAGACCAAGTTCTATGACGCGTTCCCGCGCGGCAAACCCGACGAATTCTTCTATGTGGACTCATACACCCAGCTGTTGGATCGTTCCGATGAGCTGGTCGCGAAGAACGCGATACTCATCCCTCACGGTTCTTTCGTCGAGTACATGACCCCGAAGAACTTCGTGGAGTTGGAAGTTCCGACCTTCGGCAACAGGCACGTCCTCGACTGGGAGAGTGACAGAGACAAGGAGAGGACATGGCTTACCGCCGCGGGCCTCGAGATGCCCCACAAGATAGATGACCCGAAACTCATCGACAGGCCAGTGCTCGTGAAGTATGACGGCGCGAAGGGCGGCCGAGGATTTTTCATCGCGAAGGACTACCCTGACTTCAAGTTGGGAATCGACCACAGCCAGAAGTTCTCCATCCAAGAGTACATCCTGGGAACCAGGTACTACATTCACTATTTCTACTCGCCCATTAGGAGCGAGGGGTTCAAGCTGAGCAAGGGGACTCTCGAACTCCTGAGCGTCGACCGCCGAGACGAGTCGAACATCGACGAGATATACAAGCTCGGAGCCACTGAGGAGCTCAAGAAGCTCGGCCACTACCCGACATTCGTGGTGACAGGGAATGTACCAGTCGTCGTCAGAGAGTCCCTGCTCCCGAAGCTGCTGGACATGGGCGAGAAGGTCGTTGAGAAATCCCTGGAACTATTCGGAGGCATGATCGGGCCGTTCTGCCTGGAGTGCATCGTGACCGACAGTCTCAATGTCAAAGTCTTTGAGATCTCTTCCAGAATAGTTGCGGGGACCAACCCGTTCATCTCCGGCTCGCCCTATTCCGACCTCCTCGAGCCTGGCGTATCCACCGGGAGGCGTATAGCCCAGGAGATCAAGATGGCCAAGGACCAGAACCGATTGGGAGAGATACTCACTTGACGCAATACTTCTTCATACTGGCCGACTCAGAGCTCGAGCTGGTGCCTCCGGAGATCGTCAACGAGAGATGCGTCCTCAACAACGCCCGCGCCCGAGGCAAGGCCCCGGAGAAGATACTGCTCGACGCGTCTCATCACCATCCAGCATTTGGCAAGCTCCCCGATTCGGAGCGCAGGGGCAGACCGGACATAGTGCATTTCTTCCTCATGCTCTGCATCGATTCGGACCTCTCGGCCGAGGGGAAGCTGAAAGTGTTCGTGCACACTAGGAACAACGATGTCATCGCGGTCAATCCAGAGACGCGGCTGCCGCCGCACTATCCTCGTTTCGTCGGCCTGATAGAATCGCTCTACGAGCAGCGTGTCGTGCCTTCAAGAGAGAACGTGTTGCTGGAGCTGAGGAACGGCGTGACCCTTGACGCCCTGGTCAGCGCTCTGAAGCCTGACGAGGTCGTCGTGCTTGCACCGAGCGGGGAGGCGGTCCCATTGCCGGAGAAATTCGCTTCCATCAAGGGCGAGCGCGTGGTCGTCATCATCGGCGGGTTCTCCAAGGGCGACTTCAAATCAGATCTCAGCAAGATCAAGCACACAAAGATTTCGCTTGGGCCAAGGCTTCAGAAGGTCTGGACCGTGACTGCCAAGATTCTATGCGGGATTGGTTTCTCGTCCAGAGTCGGGGAGGTCAAGGAGACAAAACCTTCAAAATCTCGTCGCGCTCCGAAAAAGAAAGAGGAGTAATCCCTTCGCCGGAGATCATTCTCGATTTGCCAGGGCCAGCGACTATCTTCCCGACCACTGAGGCATCGATGCCCATCATGTGGACCTCTGCTACGAACTTGTCTGAGTCCGATGGTTTGAACGTTGCCAGCAGAGCTCCCGAGCCGAGTAGCCCGAGCGGGTTGAGGCGGTACCTCGCGCAGAGTCTGGCGGTCTCCTTCCTCACGATTATCTCGTCGGTCCAGAGCTCCACCGACTTGCCAGAAGCCTCGGCCAGCTCCTGTACCCCCATCGCGACCCCTCCCTCGGTGGGATCGTGCATCGCGCTGACTCGGTATTTCAGCGCGACCTTCGCCTCAGGCACGATGGAAAGGCCCGGGCGGAAGAGGTACTTCGCGGCCCTGTTCACGAAAGATTCATCGAAGACCTTGAGCAAATCGGCTCTCTTCTCGCGCGCGATGGCGGAAGTGCCTTCTATCCCCGCACCTTTGGTCAGCACGAGCATGTCACCTGCCCTGGCTCCGGATGATCTCACGATGGATCTGCCTTCCACAACGCCGTGCATGTCGCCAACCACTATTGGATGGTCGATGCCAGGGGTGACCTCCGTGTGGCCGCCGGTGACCGCGATCCCGAGCTCCTTCGCTGCGGCTGAGACCTGCTTGAAGATGCTCTCGGCAAGAGCCTCGTCGGATCCGACGGGCAGAAGGATCACGGCCTGAAACCATGCCGGCATCGCGCCCTTGGTGACGATGTCGTTTGCGTTGACATTGACGGCATACCAACCTATCATGTCGGATGCGTAGGTGACGGGATCCGACTTGAGCACCAGCAACTTCTTGCCCAGCTTCACAACTGCGGCGTCTTCGCCGAAGGTGGGTCCTAGCAGAACTCGTCTGTCCCTCGCTCCTGTGTTCTTCAAGAGCCTTTTGAGCAGGTCCGGAGGAAGCTTGCCCGTCCTTAGCGCCATAGTCCTTTCGAACAACGTCTGAGGGTAATATCGTTTTCGTGGGTTTGGGCCAGGCCCGGCAGCATGACTAAAGTTGGACACCAATGCTTTATATTGGCCGTGTGCTTGAGGGTCGGGGCGATTCGGATGATCTCAGAACGCGTGAAGCGAATACAAGAATCTGGCACCATGAGAATGAAGGAACTGGCCGGGCAGAAGAAGAAGGAGGGCAAGAAGATCATCTCTTTCACGGTTGGTGAGCCCGATTTCGACACGCCAAAGCACATTGTCGAGGCTGCCAAGAAGGCGCTCGACGAGGGCAAGACGAGGTATCTAGACGCGCCGGGCCTACCGGAGCTGCGCGAGGCGATAGCTCAGCGGGCCAAAGCGGAGAACGGCATTCCCTGCGAATCGTCCAATGTCCTAGTCACCCCGACGAAGCAGGCGATTTTCGAGACCATCCTGGCGACGATCAACGAGGGTGACGAGGTCCTGATACCCAATCCATCATGGGTCACCTACGAGCCCTGCGTCCAAATGGCAGGGGGCAAGGCGGTCCCTGTGACAACGACCGACGAGAACCAGTTCAGGTTCATTCCAGACGATGTGGCCGAGCTCATAACGCCGAAGACGAAGATGATCCTGTTCAACTCTCCGTCCAACCCGTGCGGCGCCGTCGAGACCCACGATGATATCAAAGGTTTGGCGGACCTCGCGAAGGACCATAATCTCCTTGTCTTGTCCGATGAGGTCTACGAGAAGATCGTGTTCGACGGCATGAAGCACTTCTCCATTGCTGCGGAGCCAGGGATGACGGACCGCACGATAACGATCAGCGGCTTCTCGAAGACCTACGCGATGACGGGCTGGCGCATGGGTTGGCTGATTGCACCGAAGCCGATCTTCAAGGGCATCAACAAGATCCAGCAACACTCGATAACGCACGCCGTCTCATTTGCGCAGTACGGCGGCCTTGCGGCCATTACGGGGACTCAGGAGCCCGTCAAGATGATGGTCAAGGAGTTCGAGGAGCGCAGGAATCTCATCATGAAGCTGATGAAGGAGATACCATCGTTCAGCTGTGACACGCCGAAGGGTGCTTTCTACGTCTTCCCGAGGTACGAAGGCAAGATGAACTCGGAGGAGATGGCCCTTTATCTTATGGACAGTGCAGAGGTGGCGATGACCGGCGGGTCATCCTTCGGCTCTGCTGGTGAGAAACACCTGAGGATATCCTACGCCACCAACAAGAAGAACATACAGGATGGCATGGAGCGCCTCAAGAAAGTACTCGCATAGGCGCAGGTTTCTTTACAAACCTCTTCTCCGCTTGACCTTCGTCTGACGAGCGATCTTCCTCACACGCTTCGGGGCAGTCCTCTCTCTCTCAACGAGTTTCTTGAGGTCCAGCCTCTTGTAGATAATGTAAGGTTCGAACCCCACCTGCCGCCAGGCGGCTCTTGCTTCGAAGTTGTCGTGGGCGACGCCAAGCTGGATCGACCTGACCTTGTTCTTCTCGAACCACTTGATGGCATGGTTGAGCATGTTCTTGGCGACGCCTTTCCTGCGCCGCTCTTCGAGGACATAGACATCGGATATGATGCCAATCTTCCTGTCCTTGAACACGGGCGTGTTGGGCGAGAGGAGACAGAGCATGAAACCCACAATCTCTCCATCTTCCTCTGCCACGATCAGCTTGGTGCTTATCTCGGAGAACCGCTCTTCGAGATACTTCGACCACTTCCTCTTTCCGTCCCAGGCCAGGGCAAATTGGTCCGACAGCTCTTCGTGGTGCTGGGCCAGCATCTCCCATAGATTGACGACATTGTTCAGGTCGTCGCTATTGGCATCTCGTATCACAATGCGGATTCGTGGTATGCGCCCAACTCCGTGTCCCCTAGTCGTCTCGATGATGAACTAACTTTGCTGTCTACAGTCTGATGGCGATCGCGGATTGGAGGTCCTTGATCTGTCGGACCTTCCTCAGGATCTCGGTCGGCAGCTCATCATCGAGTTCGAGTATCATCATGGCAGGGCCTCTCTCCTTCGCCCTCGCGACCTCCATGCTAGCGATGTTGACATCGTTGTCGCCCAGGATCGTGCCGACCTTGCCTATCATGCCAGGCTTGTCGGTGTGAGCGATCAGCAGGAAACATCCGTCGGGCACTATGTCCACTGGGCTGCCGTTGACATCTACGATTCTAGGGCCTCTGTCCGGGGTCAAGGTGCCTGCTGTCGAGACGCATTCCCCGTTCGTCTGGAGCGAGACTCTGATCAGGTTCGTGTACCTGCCAGCCTCCTCAGATGTGGACGACACGATATCCACGCCCCTCGCCTTTGCCATCGCGAAGGCGTTGATGTAGTTGACATTGAACTCCTCCGAGAGCGGTTTGAGCAGGCCTGTGATGACGGATGCCGCTATGATCCTTATGTCCTTCTTCGCCAGCTCACCCATGCACGTTATCTCGACCTTTCCAGCGCTGCACTTGCCGAGCTGAGAGGCGAAAGTCCCGAGCTTCTCCGCCAGAGGCATGTAGGGAACGAGCTCAGGGTCGAGCTTCGCTGGCAGATTGACGGCGTTCTTCAGAACGCTGTCCTTCAGATATGCGATGACCTGCTCGGCGATTTCCGAACCGACTTCTTCCTGGGCCTCGTTCGTGGTCGCTCCGAGGTGCGGCGTCAAAATCACATTTGTCAAGGAGAGCAGCTTGGACCCTGTCGGTGGTTCGTTGACGAAAACGTCCAATGCAGCTCCAGCGATTCTGTTCTGTGCCAGCGCCTCCGCCAGGGCATCCTCGTTGACAACCCCTCCTCGGGCGCAGTTGATGATCATCGCGGTCTTCTTCATCTGGGTGAGCTCGTTCTTCCCGATCATGTCCTTCGTCTGCGGAGTGAGAGGAGTGTGCAGCGTGACGAAATCAGAGTCTTTGAGCAGCCTGTCGAGGGAGACCAGCCGGACGTGCAGCCTCGCGCCCACCTCCGGGGAGACCAGCGGGTCGTAGGCTATGGCGATCATCCCAATGGCGATTGCCTTCTTCGCCACCTCGGCACCCACTCTCCCCAAACCAACGATCCCCAGCGTCTTCCCCTGAACCTGCGCGCCCTTCATCTCCTTGCGCTTCCACTCCCCCTTCTTCATGGAAGCGTCTGCTTGGGATATCTTCCTCGCGAGCGCGAATATGTAGCCAATGGTGAGTTCCGCGGTGGAAACCACGTTTCCCGAGGGGGCGTTCATCACGAGCACACCCCGTTCGGTCGCCGCATCCACATCGATGTTGTCTATGCCGATTCCGGCCCTGCCTATGACCTTCAACCTCGAGGCTTCGATGACCTTTCTGGTGGCCTTGGTGGCGCTTCTTACAAGTAGCACGTCGTAGTCCTTGATGATCTTGGCCAGCTCATCCTCTTTCAAGCCTGTTCTGACATCGACTGCGTAGCCTTGCGCCTTCAGCATCTCCACGCCGCTCTTCGAGATCTCGTCTGCGACGAGCACCTTCATCCAGCTCACCTGCGTCCAGCTCTTCGGGCCGGCTGAAGTGCAACAGAGCACCTTGGATATCAATCTGTTGCAGGCGCCACCTGGCAACGTACTATTCTGTGCTACAGGTAGTTCGCGGTCCAAGTCTGGTTTCGATGCGAACGAATTACTAAATACGATTCACTTCGTTCACGTCTCCGGTCCACGATGCCCATCTTCAAGCACAGCCACCCCGTTCCATGCGCCATAGAGGACGCGTTTGAGTACGTGGCTGACTGGACCAACCTGAAGAATTTCATGCCGATGTTCATGGACGTCAAGCCCATCAGCCTCGTCCAGTACGGTCCCGGCACATCGCTCGAGACGGTACTGGTCCTCGGCAAGGTCGAGGTCATGACCACGCTGGATTTGGTCGAGTTTCAGAAGAACAAGAGGATACTCTACAAGGCGACCAGGGGGATCAAATCGAAGATCAGCTGGGACTTCGCCCCTCTCGGGGACAAGACTCTGGTCTCATTCGTTTTCGAATACGAGATCCCCCCAGGACTCGTGAACAGGGATTCCGAGAAAGAAACGATCGAGAAGGAGCTGTCAGCGCTCGCCGTCCAGAGCACGGAGTTGCTGACGTGGATCTTTCAATCGCGGAGTCCCGGGAAAAACGTGTAGACGGGCTACTTCTCAGGCGGGAGCATGTTCGGTATGCCGTCTTCGATCGGATAGTCTACGCTGCATTTTGGGCACCTTATCTTGCCCTCCAAAACTTCCCTGTCGTCCTCCGTCTTGACAGTCAGCTCCAACGGATGGTACTTGCATACGGGGCATGCTAGGATGTCCATGAGCTTTCTCTTCATGAGAGCACCGGACACTGATAGCCCAGCCCGATAATAAGTCTACGCTCTCGTTCCGACCGAACAATTATTACGGCCAATGGGCATCTCAAAAACATGCGGGTCGGGGTCATCGGCGTCGGATCGATGGGTCAGAACCATGCGAGGATACTCTCCGAGAAGGGGGTCCTTGCGAGCGTCTCCGATATCGTCCCCGAGGTCGCGAAGGCTATTGGTGGGAAGTACTCCGTGGAGCACTCCCTGAACTATCAGGAGATGCTCAAGAGCGACGTCGACGCGGTCATCGTCGTCACGCCAACGAGCACTCACGAAAGGATAGCGACTGAGGCGATGCGCGCTGGGAAGCACGTGCTCCTCGAGAAGCCGATGACTGGTAGCTCACGGAGTCTGAAAGGCCTCGTGAGCCTCGCCAAGAAGGAGAGGGTCGTCCTCGCGGGAGGATTCACGGAGAGGTACAACCCGATTGTCGCCTTCGCAAAGCAAAGCCTCCAAGAGGGAGCATATGGCGAGTTGATCACCGCTGCCACGAGGCGCGTGTCCTCGATGCCTTCCAGGATCCGCGATGTTGGAGTGATCATGGACCTTGGAGTCCATGACGTGGATGTCGTGCAGTACGTCGTTGGGAGGCGGGCGCGATCGGTCTATGCCCTCTCAGGTCAGGGCAAGGGGATCAGCTATGAGGACCACGCGAACATTCTGATCGATTTCGAAGGTGGTACCACCGGCTTCATAGAGGTCAACTGGCTCACGCCTATGAAAGTCAGGAAACTCGCACTTACCTGCAGCAAGAATTTCGTAGAGGTCGACTACATGGAACAGGCTGCGCTTGTCTGCTCTTCTACGTTCAAGCCCATCGAGGGCGGAAACCTCTACAACGTACCTCTCGAGCTCGACGTCCGCCGGATCGCGCTGAAGAAGGAGGAGCCCTTGAGGCGCGAGCTGACAGACTTCCTGGCGGCTGCCGAGAAAGGCAAGGAACCGCTGGTGTCGGGCGAGAACGCCATCCAGACGCTCAAGATCGCCGAGGCCGCATTGGAATCCTCGATGAAAGGGTCGAAAGTGCAGGTGGAGGAATCTTGACGAAGGTCCTCGTGACTGGCAGCTCGGGTCAGCTCGGATCATATGTTTGCGAGCTATTGGCCAAGGGCGGCAATGTTGCTGGTCTGGACATCAGGCCTCAACCCCATGGCCATTTGAAAGGGATCTCCATCATGGGCGACATAACGAAGCCGGCGGATGTGAGAGAGGCGCTTGCAGGTGTTGGGGCTATCATCCATTGCGCAGCACAGGTGTCCGTGGAGAAATCCCTTCAGGACCCTCTCTCGGACTCCCGGACCAATGTCCTCGGGACCGTCAATCTGCTGCACGAGAGCGTCCAGGCCGGCGTCAGGAGATTCATCTATGTCAGTAGCGCGGCCGTCTACGGCCCTCCGAAGCACATCCCTATCGATGAGGACCATCCCACACATCCGATGAGCAACTACGGTGCGAGCAAGCTTTCTGGCGAGAAGTACGCGCTCGCGTACGCGAATACGAGCCCCATGGAAACCGTGGCCGTGAGACCATTCAACTTCTATTCGATGAGGGCTGACCCTGACAGCCCCTATTCCGGTGTGATAACCAAGTTCGTCAATCGTCTCAAGGCCGGGAAACCCCCGGTCATCGAAGGGGATGGCAAGCAGACCAGGGACTTCATTCACGCGCGCGACGTGGCGGAGATGCTCGTACTGGTTCTCAGCAAGAAAGGCATTAGCGGCGAGGTCTTCAACTGCGGGAGCGGCGTCTCGACGAGCATCCTGGACCTTGCCAACAGGGCGATCGCAGCGTCCGGTCACGCGCTCAGGCCTGAGTTCACAGCGCCCAGGATCGGAGACATCAGGGACAGCTTGTCGAACAGCGCGAAGGCGGCAAGACTTCTGGGCTTCAAGACGAAGATATCCCTTGATGACGGATTGGCGGAACTGATCAGATGACTATCTTGCCGACGCCTCGATAAATCATGCCGGCTCTGTGCATCTTCTCAGCGTCGAAGAGATTCCTCCCATCAACGACGATGGGCGTACGCATCAGTTTCTTGAGCGTCGCGGGCGTGAGTTTCTTGTATGCTTTGTGAGAGACCATGAATATGGCTAGGTCTGCTCCTGTCAGTGCTTTCCTGGTATCCTTCATTGTGCGCACACCAGCTATCTCTTCGAGATAGGGGTCGTGAACTCTGAGCTCCTTGGCGCATTTCAGCGATTCGATCACAGGTATCGAGGGTGAGTTCCTGGGATCCCCCGAGTCCTGCAGGAACGAAGCGCCCATGACTGCGATGACGGAATCCTCGACGCTCCTGCCAGCTGCGCTGAGGGCACCAACGGCGAGGTCGACCACATGGAACGGCATCGAGTCGTTGACCGCCCTCGCGGTCGGGATTAGCCTCGGACTCGAAGCCTTTCCGCTCTGAACCAGCAGCCACGGATCCTTGGGCAGGCAATGGCCACCAACGCCCGCCCCGGGCATATGCATGTCCCTGAAGGGACATGTGTTGACCAATCTTCTGACCTCGTAGGCATCCGCCCCGAGTTTCTCCGAGATCAGGGCAACCTCGTTCGCGAACGCTATCTGAACATCTCTGTATGCGTTCTCCGCTGTCTTCACGATCTCCGCGGTAGTGAGATCCGTCGTGTGGAGCTTCCCCTTTGTCAGCTTCGAGTAGATCGCCTTGGCCCTCTGTGCGGTCTGCTTGTCCAGGGCTCCGACGACTCTGTCATACGTAGTGATGTTGTAGAGCAACCTTCCTGGCATAACTCGCTCAGGGCAGTGTGCGAGCTTGAAATCTTGACCGAGCCTGAGCCCACTCTCTCGTACCAGTGTCTTGGCCACGACACCGAGCATCGTCCCCGGAGCGACAGTAGATTCCACGACGATCATCGTCCCCTTCCGCAAGTTCCTGCCTATGCCAGCGGTGGCATCCTCGAGCCTCGAATAGTCCGGCATCTTGTTGGCATCGATGGGCGTGTCTACGCACACGAATATGGCCGTTCGGTCCTTGCAGGTGGCATAGGATGTCGTTGCCTTCAGCTTGCCCCGTTTGACTACCCTAGACAGCATCTCGCCGAGGCCGGGCTCGTCCCCCTTCAGCGGCAGCTTCCCACGGTTTATCTGAGCGACCCTGTCCTCGAGTAGGTCGATGCCGACTACGTCGTAGCCTTTGCTGGCGAGAAGCACGGAGAGCGGTATGCCCACATATCCGAGGCCTATGACAGCTACCTTCTCCTGGGCCATCGACCGCCGATTGGATGTTAAGAGTATAAGGCTTTGCCATGACAGAAAACAATGGAAAAGGAAATTGTGGGAAAGGGTTTGATTTGGCTTTGCTGCAGCGCTACGGCGAGGGTGGCGGAGGCTCGAACTTCGGTGCTTCGGCTGGCTTCGAGCCGCCCATCCTATCTCTCAGGAAGGGCATGACTATCAGCAGCAGGATCATGATGATCAACAGCAGCAGTATGCTGAAGTCGATCGCGCTCATGCCTGCAATGCTCCTGTCCCAGCCTGTCAGTTGGTTGCTCACCGTGATTGCCGTGTTGTCTCCAGTCAAGTAGCCGTTGACGGGGTCGTACAGATTCGCGTGGATACCCATCGGGGCAGCGGGGGCGTCCTTCGGTATTACGATCTCAACCGATCCCACCGCACTTGTCAATACGAAGTCCATGCCGACTGGGTTGTAGTCGGTCGTGACATGGAGCCTGTACGATTCCAAGGGCTCGCTCACGTATGCACCTATCGTGTAGTGCAGCTTCACCGTTTGACCTGGCTTGTAAGTTCCGTCAGCGTAGCTCGACTTCTCGATCCAGATCGTCAGCTCGTGGGCGTTCAACATGTTGACGGTCAGCGAAGCCTCAGCAAGGCCACCAGATGATGTCGTCATCCACATGTTGACGTCGTAGTGGTCAGGCGGGTTGACGGTTGGGACCACCTGCGAGAAAGTGCCTGTGGTGGAGAACGCGGGTGACTCGGATCTGACCCTCACTCCGACACTGTCGACGATCTCGTACTGCAGTGTACCCGAACTCACGCCCGTCACGATGTTCCAATCGAAAACGAGGGTGTCCCCAGGCCTGTACTGGGTCTTCTGGGCGGCCAAAGTGATGTCCGCGAGTCTGACCACAGCGTTGTCATTTCCAGAGAGTTGCTTTCCGTTGAAGTATGCAACCACTCCGATGCCAAGGTCGCCGTAGTAGTCCGCGGGTATCGTCGTGCTTACCGTCGTTGAGGATGTGTTGCCCCAGACAAGGAGTCCGGTGTTCAAGGAGAAGCCGTATCCGAAGTTCGTGACATCAACTACCTTGCCGTTCCAGATCGGCGTCAGGGTTGCCACTGCGGTGTCCCCACCGTAGTAGTATTCCTTGTCGAGAACTACAGATACCCCGCCACTTGATCGCACTGCGAACGAGCCAATAACGGTCGTCGAGAAGCCCGCCATGGTTATCTTCGCGCTGACTATGTAGGTGCCATCCGAGGCAGCGTCAACAAGTGTGAACGTGTGCGTGACCTGGCCACCTAGGCCTGATGTCAGGTTCGTCGAACCGTACGCCGCAATGGCCGTTCCGTTCATCAGGACCGATATGTCGACAGCGGCTCCTGGCAACGGATTTCCGCCCAGCTCAGCACCGACTGTCGCTACGACGGTCTCACCGGGCACATATGATGCAGATGCGACGTCCACAGTCCCGCTCAGTGTCCCGAAGTGCAGTGTGACACTACCACTGGCGGACCTGACGGTCTCGTTGGCCCAGTAGTAAATCACCACATCCTCCCACATCGCGATGTCCGTCGGAATCACGAATTGCTGCACGCCGGAGACTCCTGGCAACGTCGAATTCTGCCATGTCACGCTCCCAGATGAGTTGTACCACATGGCATTGTATGTTATGGTCACTCCCGTGGCCTCCGTGAAGGTCGCCAAGGCTATAGTCATGTATTGAATCTTGGCGGTCTCTCCGGGCAGGTAGTAGTGCCTGTCGGCGCCGACTTCAAAGATGTACTTCTGTACGTCGAAGGTCACTTGGTACCATTGAGCGTGCGTCGTCGAGTCCCTCACGCGCATCCGATATGTGCCGTCGGGGAAATCAGCTGCAAACGTGAACGAGTGTTCCAACCAGCCGGTCGGGGCGATGAGAGATGTCCAGTTCATGTTCGGCATGGTGACACCGGTCTCGTTGACTGTGTTAATGTAGAACATATCCGTCGTGTGCGTCGTGACGAGCTTCACGTTCACAGTCTGACCGGGGTAGTATGGACCGTTGGCTGGGTTCAGCGTGAGGCCGGTCGCCTTCACTATTATCGTGGTCCTCGCGATCTCGGTCATCGAGCTGCGTTCGTAGACCACTACGTAGTACGAGGCGAGGTCACCGGCTATCGCGGTGCCGGTCGACAAGGTCAAGTGTCCAGTAGCTGTGGTGCTGTTGTACCATCCGTCCGCAGGATCATTCGAGTTGGTGTTGAACTGGTTCAGAGACCCACCGCTTTGAGACTCCAGTCGTACCTGTATCCTTTCGTTCGACCAGACGTCATGGTACTTCACTTCGACGACTACGTAGACCTGTTGACCCCGAATGTAGGTGTCTTTCAGGATGCCTGCGTCGTCGGTCGTCTTTACACTACCCGTATAGTCCACCTGTGCGCCCGTAGGGAGCGCCGCGAAGACTACTGCGAGTAGGCTAAGCGCCAGCGCTATGCTCAGAATTCTATTTTTCATACGCTATCCCATCCCGTTCCATTAATGGCCTGATATATATATAGCTTTTTGTACATTATTCACTGGCTTTGCACAACTGCTGCGAAGCTATTTATGGGAGCGAAGAAAACGCGCGCGACGTTGTGCGCACGCGTGAATTCGGGAAACACCGATGAGGACTTCACTCCTCTATACGGTGATGGTCTTCCTTCTCCCTGTGTCCCGCCGTCGACCTCATCTCCGCAAGATTGACTGGGCTGAACGGCGACATCGCCCTTAGCTTCTTGATGATGCCAGGGAAGACCCCCAGTACGTAGTCTATCTCCTCTGGGGTGTTCGATCTACCGAGCGTGAATTGGACCGCGCTCTGGGCCTCCTCAGTAGGTATCTGGCATGCGAGCAACACGTGTGACGGCAGGAGGCTCTTCGATGTGCATGGAGAACTGGAGGACACTGATATTCCGGACATGTCGAGATTGAGCAGCATCGATTCTCCTTCCACGTATCTGAACCTGAAGTTCGCGTTGTTCGGCAGGCGCTTGGTCGAGTGGCCGTTTAGGAACGAGTCCTCGATGCCTTCGAGCATTCCTCTGATCAGTTTGTCTCTGAGCCCTCTCAGTCGCTCGCTTTCTTGCGCCATCTCGTTCTTGGCTATCTCCGCCGCTGCGCCGAACCCCACGATCGCGGGGATGTCCTCCGAACCGGACCTCAGGCCTCGCTCCTGGCCTCCCCCTTGGTTCACTGCTTCTATCCGGGTCCCGTCCTTGAGGTAGAGTGCGCCTGCGCCCCTGGGTCCGTAGATGTCGTTGGAGGACACCGAGAGCAGATCGATCTTTGATTTCTGAACGTCCACCGGGACCTTCCCAGCCGCGGCTACCGCATCGACATGGAACAAGACGTCCTTGTCCTCAAGCAGCTTGCCGATCTCGTCGATTAGCTGGAGAGTGCCAATCTCGTTGTTCGCGTACATGACCGACACGAGCACCGTGTCTTTTCTCACGGCCTTTTCGAGCACCTCGAGGTTCACGAAGCCGTCTCCGGTCGGTGGGACATATGTCACCTCGAATCCGCTCTTCTCGAGGTTCTTCATGATGTTGAGGACCGAGATATGCTCGATCGCTGAGGTCACGATGTGCATCCCCTCTCCTTTCATGCGCATCGCGACGCCCTTTATGCCGATGTTGCTCGCCTCGGTCCCGTTCGATGTGAATATGATCTCCTCCTTGCGCTTCGCGTTGACAAGAGCACCAACCTTCGTCCGCGCATCCTCAAGGGCTTTCCTCGGTTCCCTGCCCGCGTTATGAAGCGATGAAGGGTTGCCGAACTTGTCGGAGAAGAATGGCATCATCGCTGCGAGGACTCGCTCGTCCACTGGCGATGCCGCCGAGTAGTCCATGTAGACCCTTCTCTTGGCTCCGCTCGTCTGGAATGACATCTTTGTCTCCCCTTGTGCGGGATCAATGGTCGGCTCGTCCTAAAAGCTTAGCACCGCATCGGCTTCGAGAAGGAGGTCGTTGAGCGTCGCCGCCCCGACGACCTTCGCCGGGTCTTCGAACTCCTCTGGAGCACCCTTCAGTCCAAGCATCTGGCAGCTCTGTCCGCAGATGAGCATCCTGACACCTTCTTTGGCTGCCTGGTCCATGACCTGCTTGACGGTCGGGAAGCTCCCGAGCTTGATCTTCTCCGCATTTCCCTTCAGGACCACGGTCACGCCCTTGCCGAGGAAATAGACAGTAGCGTCAATTCCCATTGCCCTCGCGGTCGTCGCCAGTATGAACGGCGCGTATAGTCTCTCCGGGGTGTCCGTCCCGGATGTCTGAACATATAGTATTTTCTTGGCCATCGTTGTCACCTTCCTACTTCATTCTCTTGATTAGAAATCTGAAACCGTCCTTGACCCTCTCTGTCGAGATCAGTTCCTGACCTGCGTGTTTCGCCCAGCTCCTGATGTCAGATTCAGATGCTGGGTCGTCTGCAAGGACCTCCAATACTTGTCCTATAGTGACCAAGGAAATCTCCTCTCTCGTTCGGAGCACCGGTACGGGACAATATAGGCCGATGCAATCCAGGGTCTTGGCGGGTTGGGGGAATGTGTCGCCTTTTTCGACCAAGTTAGAACGCTCCTCAAGTCGTTGTGGCAGACGACCCTTTCATCGTGAACGTTGCTACAAATCTCTCATTCTTTGGATATACCTTGTGCCTTCGCCGTAAGGTCGGTTCGTACCCTATAGAGCGTGGTCCTGCCGAGCCTGCCTCCAAAGCGCTTGGTCCCGAACCCGATGCTTCTTCGCGAGAACCTGTCTGGCACAACATCTGACTGCGTGCTGACAAGGGTCTTCACAGCCGCAATCCCTGTGGGGGTCGCTCTCTCGCCCGGAGAGGGTCCCTGCTCGTTCTTCAGACCCTTCAGCAGGAAGGCCGACGCCGGTGCCGGGATCCTGACGGCTCCGTGACTCACGACTGCCACGCCCCTGCCTGTCGTGATCGTCGAGCAAACAAACTCCTCGTCGCCCTCCTTCACGAGCAGCGCCGAGACGAAGCTTATGCCCGCTATGTTCATCATCGCCTGTGTCCGTCCTATCTCGTGCAAGTGTACATCTCTGACGGGGAGCCTGTGAGCATCGGCTTCTGCGTCGAAAATGTTGGCTAGGATCTTCCTGCCGACCGCAGAGTTCGAGCCCAACTCTTTCTCGATCTCACCAAGGCGGTCGAAACACTCGTCATAGGACGCATCGCGTCGCGGCGCTTCGCGCTGCGCGTACGATATGCCAAGCCCCTTCTCGTGGTCCTCTTCAATTCCCTCGATGCGGAACATGATATCACGCCTTTGGGAAACGAGCCCGAGGAGGTCAGTTGTCCTCCTTCTTGCGGAGTCATCAAGAAGCCCGATCATCGCCGCCAGAAGCATGTCCCCCGAGAGGCCCTCTCGCGAATCTATGAATATCATCTCACACAAGAAGGATCGGCGCGGAGATAATGTTCTCGGTTCCGCGGATCAGCCGCTCTTCGGCTTCGACTTCAGCTTCCTCGTCCTGACCTTCTTCGGCTGGCCTGTTGTCTCCTGCGGTGAGGCATTCTGCCCATTGAGGAACGGTTCTGATATGCCTGTGCCCATTTGTTCATCTGGAGCTGCCCCAGCTCTCAATCGTGACTCCTCATACTCCGGTTTGGGTCCGGAGGCCGGCTCAGGCACGGACTCAGGAGTACGCACAGGTTCTGGCTCTGAGGAGGTTTCGGTCTTTGGCCCATTTTCCGTGGGCTTCGGCTCTTGTTTCATGGCAATCCTGTCGAAAATGGACGTCGTCTTCTGCTTCATGGGGCGCTCCATCTGCTCCATCGTCAGTTTCTCCTTCGACTCGACCGCGGCCTTGCTCTCCTTGTCTGCCTGTATTAGTATCTCGTCGAGAGCGCTTGACGCCTCCTCGTGATCGGAGGCTCTCTCCTCCTCGGTCGCACCTTCCGCAGCGAACATCGCTCCGCAGCCAGGGCACTGGCTCGCGTCAGCGACGATTTCCGATCCGCAGACGGGACATTGATAGCTGACATCTATCGCAAAGTTGTGCCCACACTTCGGGCATTTCTCCTCAGAACCATCGAGTAGCCAGGAGCATTCCGGACAGCTGAGCTTCTTGTCCTCCTTCTTGACTGATGCAGATTCGAGTCTTATGATCTCCGTAAGAAGGGAGTCTATCGAATCGTCTCCTCCCCGTGCCTCGGCCCTCTCTCTGAACTCTGTGTAGTCGACATGGCAGACTGGACAGGATTTCGCACCTCGCTCGACCAAATCTCCGCAGAACGGGCATTCGAACTTGGTGGAATCAACAAACCTATTGCCACACCTAGAACAAGCCTCATCGCTCGGATTGACTCTGAACCCGCAGAATGGACATCCGAACATCTTGGCCGTTCCGCTTGCCATTGGAACTATTCCCGCCTAGCTCGCTGTCTATCGCGAACAAAGACAACCCTTATATGTATTGCTCTCGAAAAAACAGTAGCATCGCTCTCATCAGCGATTGGAAAATGCTATATCAAGCCATGGCCATCCATGCCGCCACGGCTCCAGGAAAGGATTCTCCCTTCATGAGGGTGACCTTCCCGTCTGCCCGAATCGACTCGGAGGGGATCGCACCACGCGCAGGTTCTCTAGTGTTTTCTGGCAATTTCCCGTATCGCTCTTAGTGGTGTTCTCGGCCGCTGCTGTCGGTCCTTTGCACGAGGATGTAGCTCCAGGCGTGTCCACATATTCGCTGCAGGCAGGGGGACCCGTTGCCGTGATCGGCTGGCTCCCAAACGAGGTTTCGAATGGCACATGGTGGAATCTCGATGCCAGCCAATCGTACGATCCAAATGGCATCATAACGAACTACACATGGAGCATAACGATCAACAATGTGACCACCCACCTCTATGCCCAGGGTGAGAGCTACAAGTTCAAAGCTCTGGGCCTCTACAAGATACTGCTGACCGTCCGAAATGTCAGTGGCGGCAGCAGCACCGCCTTCACGGCGGTGTATTCCATCGCCGATCTTGACGGTGACGGTCTCCCCGACTGGTGGGAGGTGAGGTACTTCGGCGCCATCACCGAGCAGTCTGGAAGTGAGGACTACGATAGTGATGGCTACACGAATCTGCAGGAGTATGCATCCGGGACCAATCCCACCGTCAAGAACGCACAACCTACCCTGATGGAGAACCTGAATGCCAATTGGATATACCTCGCGGCCATCGTTGCAGCCGTGGTCGCCATAGTCCTCGCGCTCTGGCCGATCATGAAGAAGAGGCGCAAGCAGGAAGAGAAGAAGACTATCGAGGCCGCACTGGAGATCGAGAGGGCGCTCGAGGGCGAGAAGTAATGCTTTTCAAAGCGTAAGTATGGCAACCGCCGCTCCGACGACCGCGCAGTAGATACTGAATATCCATAGCTTGCCGGATCGGACGGCCTTGAGTAGATACTCTATGGACACGAGTCCGACCAGGAATGCCGCTCCAAAGCCGACGATCGAAGACGCTAGGTCCGTGTCGAACTTGTTCAGGGTGAGGAAGCCGTAGACAAAGGCACCCACGAGTGTGGGGACAGAGAGCAGGAACGCAAACACCGCCGCGGTCTCCCGTTCCAGTCCTCGGAGCATTCCACCGCTAATCGTCGAACCGCTCCTAGATATCCCCGGGATGATCGCGACCGCCTGGAACAGGCCTATCACTATAGCATCCAGAAGCTTCGCATCCTTCTTGGTGCCCTTGGCCCAGAACCGCTCGAAGGAGAACAACATGATCGCGTTCGCGATCAGAGCGATTCCAACGTATCTGATGTCGAACACTTGTTCGATGGCGTCCTTGAAAAGAACGCCTGCAATAGCTGCTGGTATCGTTCCAATCAGAAGAAGTATGCCCATGAATCTGAGTTTCTCCTCCTGCGATCCTTCTGCGGGGTGGAGTTTGACAATCGAGGTCACGATTCTTGCCAGCTCCTTTCGGAAGAACACGACGACCGCACAGAGAGTGCCGAGATGGAGGATGAGATCGAAAACGAGGTTCATACCAGCTGAGAGTCCGAGCGCCTCTTCAGCTATGACGAGATGGCCCGAGCTCGATATGGGAAGCCACTCCGTCAGGCCCTGAACAATCCCCAACATAAGCGCCTCGAGTATGTCCATCGGTTGCCGGACATGTCTTGGAGGTATTCAAGGTTCTCTGCGTGGACCCAGTGTCGTGGGCAGATGCGATGTCAAAACAGATAACGGAGGGACAACGTATTTATCGCATAGAAAAGCTAGTGAGCTTGCAGAATGGGGCCGAGTCTGATGCGGGCTCTGGTCTCGAAGTCGAGAAGGTACTTTATGCGGATGATTGTCTTCATATCAATCCTCGTGGCGATAGCGGTCATGGCAGCGGGCATTCCGAAGACAGATGCAGTCGATGCTGCCCCCGCAAAGAAAGCCGCCGCAGCGGCGATGAACATCACCGACGGGGCGGCGAACGTTGTCATCGAGGTCACGGGACAGGACGCTTTTCAGAGAGTTCACGACCTCGCGTCTTCGCTGGGTATCGCTGTACCCTATTCGAGCGAAGAGACAGGCATACTGACACTGAGTGCGGACGGCATCGATGAGAGGGTGCTTCGCGAGGTCGCTGCCATTCCTGGTGTGGTTAGCCTCTCATCCGAGCACAAGGTTCGAACCCTCTTCACGCCCAACGATCCTTACGCCTCTCTCCAGCAATGGAATCTCGACCCCATCAACGCCTACGCGGCCTGGGACATCTCCAGGGGGACGCATGATGTGGTGGTGGCCGTGCTGGACACAGGCATCGATTGGACGCATCCAGACCTGGCTGCCAACATATGGAACGACTCCAGCGGATATCACGGATACAACTTCATCTCCAACAATCACCAGCCGATGGACGACAATATCAACAGCTACAACGACGCCGGGGGATGGGCCTCCAACACCTACACCTATCATGGCACCCACGTTGCCGGCGTAATCGGAGCTGTCATAAACAACAACATCGGCATCGCGGGCATAGCTCAGGTGCGATTGATGGCCGTGAAGGTCATGAACGACTCCGGTGAAGGCACTGACGCCACCGTCGCGAGCGGCATTAGGTGGGCTGTGGACAACGGTGCGAACATCGTGACCATGAGCCTAGGTGTCGACGGTCCATCGGCCACCCTGGAGAACCAGATAGCGTATGCTTCCCAAAATCGGGTCGTCACGATTGCCGCCTCGGGGAATAGCGGCTCTAGCGTGGTGAGCTATCCCGCGGCCTATCCTTCCGTGATCGCTGTCGGCGCGATCGACAGCGCTCTGAGGCGCGCCACCTTCAGCAACTTCGGGAGTGGCCTCGATATCATGGCCCCGGGCGTCCAGATATACTCCACGCAGGGAGGTGGCGGGTACCAGGCTCTGTCAGGGACATCCACTGCGGCGCCGCACATCGCAGGTGTCGCCGCACTCATGCTGTCCGTCAATCCTGCGCTCACACCGACCGAGATCGGCAGCGTTATCAACGCGACCGCAACGGATATCTCGCGTGTTGGTTACGACACTACAACCGGATGGGGCATAGTCGACGCGTTCAGGGCCGTCGAGCAGATCGCAGGCCCGACTGTCACGATTACAGACCATCCATCTTTCGCTTCACTCAACTCGACGGTCTCGATTTCATGGCTTGTTAGCGGAGGAAACCCGGGCAATATCCAGAGGACCTACGTCCGTTGGGGCGAATCTGCGACTTCGATGACCCAGACCAGCTCTGATTCCACGGGCAACACGTGGGCAAGATTCACCTACGACAGCGTTCAGTCGCCAGATCATAACGCGACCTTGTACATCCAGGCGGTCGCCTATGTCGACGGGGCACTCTACGAGTCCGAGATCCTCCAGCTGCCGGTGCACAAAGCCCCTTCCAGCGGGCTGCTCGTTCAGTTCCTGAAGGATGTTCAGGACTTCATATTCAACACGCTTGGCATCTACAACTTCTTTCTCGTGCTCGCAATCCTCATCGCCATCCCGGCTATAGCCATCGCGGCGAGACCGAAGAGAAGGCCCTTGCAGGTGAGGGTCGCCTCACCTTCCCCGCAACTTCATCATTACCAAGCTCTGCAGCCCATCCAGTATCTGCCGCCCCCTCCGCCTCCGCCGCCTCGGTTCGAGGCCTATATCGACCTCCTTGGCCACGAAGTCATGCCGTCGGTGATGCAGGTCGTGGAGGGCACTAAGGTCGTTTGGGTCAACCGCCAATGGGCCCCACCGCCAGGCATCGCCATCAGAAGCGGTCGACTGGATCAGGCCGGCGAGCATCCCGATGGCATGTTCCAGAGCGGCCTGCTGATAGCGCCTGGAGATTACTGGAGCGCGACATTCCACAAGGTGGGCACCTACGAGTACTATCTGACGGGCATCTGGAAGACCGCCAAGGTGATCGTGGAGCCGCACAGGCCCGCCGGGACCCACGGCCCGAACGCATCGTAGGTGTGGACGCCCAATGAGAATCGGAGAGAAGAGAAAATAGAAGATTGTGAGGAGCGAGGCGACACAGAGGCGGTCCCACCAGAGCACGCTTGGATCGCGGAGGCGGTCCGTTCGCGAACGCCACCACCGGACAAGTCCGATGTCGATCTTCCGCGCGCCTGTCCATGCCTCACTTGGTCTGCTCACTCCTCAGCGTTGTTCATGTGTTCACATGGCCGTGACCCTGGCCGGTGTGCTTCCCGTTGTCCTTCTGCAGGAGGTTCGTGTCCACTTCCGCGTTCATCCTCTCATCGTTCATCAATATGAGTTTCGCGGTCGAGTCAACAAGCCCCTTCGGGGCCGCCGTCTTGCCCTTTTCCTGCATCTTGTCCATGCTGTTCATGTTGTTCATTTTGTTTATGTTTCTCTCATGGACGTATATAGCCCGGTCTAGACCGTGCAGCTTTGTGGCATCAGGGGCATCGTTGTTGTCGCCACCGTTGCCATTGCCGTTACCATTCCCGTTGCCGTTCCCATTGTGGTTCCCTTTTCCTGGCCTGTCATTTGCAGGCTCCTCAGGATCGGTCGGCACATTCTGGTCCGCAGCGGGTTTGGTGACTACATTCTGCGTCGGGGTCACTGGAGAATCTTGAGGCACTTGATCTTCGGCCGGAGGATTGGTCGTGATTTTCGGTTTTTCATTGCCGTTCATCGACACAATCAGGGCAGTGCTTACTACGAGCGCTGCGGCGACTGCGGTCAAGATGAGTATCCTCTTGTTCATTTTAATCTAATCACCTCCTCTCTTGGTGCATCCCATCGAGCTGAGCGTGCATTATGACAAGTTCTTGTATTTAATGGGGTCGAGGATTTTGCGGTGTCTGACAGTGACTATCCGCGTCAGACATCGCTGTCTGACAGCAAATAACTCGAAAACGCCCGGAAAACGGGCCCTTTTTTTCGCATGAAGAGAGTGGGATAGCCCGCTCTCCTACGATATCATTTCGGGGGTCGGCTGCTGCGGATCTCCGCCTATGCATTTCACAACAGACGCGTATCCGTCGTAGATCATGACCGCATGCGCATGCGTCAAGTGCCCGCTTTGGGCGAATGCTCTCAATTGGTTGTAGAACGCATTCATGATGTTGAGGCATTCTCTCATGTCTCCTTGGTCGTACTGGTTCTGGGCTGCGTACAGTTTCGCAATCAATCCTCTCTCGGACTGTCCCTCAAGGTCTCCAGAAGCAGCGAGGACGAGCGGGATGAGATCGATGGGTTGGCAGTACTTCGGTCTCTCGATCGGCGTCGCGGAGAAGACCTCGACTGACCCAGTGGGGGAATTGCCACTTTTTCCGCCAATGACAAATGTCGCGTCTCCGGCCGCCACGATGGCATAACCCTGCGCTCCTCTGGAGACCTTCATCGACTGTGCGGGGATCCATGTGGAATTGGACGGATAGAATATCTCACTCGACGCTGTCGTGCCTGCTGAGCTGTAGGACCCTGCCGCGAGGACAGCGCCGCTCCAGAGTCGCGTCAACGAGAAGCTTGCTCTGGCAGTCGTCATCTCTCCCGTGCTCATCCACGAGTTGGTCGCGGGGTCGTATTCCTCGGAAGACCTGATTGGCGAATCGTCAGCCGACCCACCTGCGACGAGCACTTTCCCGTCCCTCAGCATCGCTGCTCCAGAGCTGTACCGTTTCGCGTTCATCTTGGCGACGCCCGACCAAGTGTTCGAAGAAGGATCGTACTTCTCGCTCGTCGCTCCTTGGTCGCCTCCGACTGCCAACGCGAACCCCCCTGTAAGCAGGTGGAGCGACAGCGATACCCGAGCTGTGCTCATGCCCCCGGCAGGAGACCATTTGTTCTGGGCGGGGTCGAAGAGTTCAGCCTGGAACCAGGTCCCCTTCACCCAGTCCGTGCCCCCCGTGACAAGCACCTTGCCATTCTCCAGCAAGACGGCTGCATGGCCAGATCGTTTGAATGTCATCTCTGCCGGGACTGCATGAGATGTTCGCGATTCCACGCTGAGGATCTCGGCGCTGGCAGTCGCGCCGGTGCCTGTGTCGCCTCCAGTGATGAGCACTGTTCCGTCCTTCAGGAGAGTCGCGGTATGTCCGACTCTCTTAGTGGTCATCTTCGGCCCCAGCATCCACTTTCCGGCAGCCAGATCGAGTATCTCGGTGCTGTCTGTGGCACCTGTCGCGGTCAGCCCACCTGCGACCAGGATGGTCCCGTCGCCGAGCATTATGACGGTCGGAGACGATCTGGCGATGAGAAGAGACGGGGCATTCCGCCATTCATATCTCGCGGCCTCGACTTCGTTCTGTTGTGGTGATGATGTAAACACTGATTCGATGGCAGTGTATTGGCTTGTCGAGAGGACCGAGGCTGAAGCGACAATCGCCAGCACTGCGGCGCAGTACTTCCAGGCGCCTTTGCTGATCGCCAGCATCCATCCCCCGAGGGAGTGCCTATCTGGTGTCCTCGCTCATCGTACGCTACCGATGACCTCATTGCAAGCGAACGCCCCGCATCCCGATGGGCGAAGAGCGCACCCTGGCCAAGCCTACTGGCCTTCCCTCGGCGCCCCTAATCACTTCTAATGATTTAGATTCTCGTCCCGGAACGCCGGCCAGCCCGTCTAGGCCTCCAGCTCATCTGCCAGCTTGTCGATCTTGCCATTTGGAACTTCCGCGGGTTCGACAACCCTTCCTGAGCGCTCGAGCAAGGCGAGCTCCCGGGTGCTCAGGACCCTCGGGTCGATTACGATGATGACCGCGGAGTCGTGCGCGAGGACGAAATCGTGAAGGTGATTCACGAATCTGAGGACGCTCTCGAAATCGTTCTGCGTGATGATGTACTCGATCCCTTCCAGCAGGACGACCGATTTCTCTGCGGTGCCGACGAATTTTGTGATCTCGAGGCTCAGCAGGCTGAGCTCCGTGGGATCGATGTGGTCGACACCTACCCTGCGGGTCAGCCAAAGGATCTTGGTGGCGTTGAAGGAATGTGTCTGCCTCAGTCTGTTCGGATGCTCCCTCACCACGAGCATGCCCTTCGCGCCGTGGCTCACGGCCTCGTTGAACACCGCGAATGCGATGTTAGGCCTCTTCTCCTTCACGAGGTAGATGAAGCCTCTTTCGATCGGGAAGTGTTCTCCAGCGGCAGCGTGGATGACCGGGTAAGTGGCGGTGCTCGGCACCTCCGCCACGCCCATTGCCCCGACATGATTGGCGACGAGAGTCTGGTCCTTCGGAGTCTGCTCGGACCTTCTGTGATACATGAGCGCGCCTATGGAACCTATCGCCAGAACGAGAGCCATCACACCTATGTAGGGAACATAGTCGAACTTATCATGGTCAGGTGGGGCAACCACGAAGTCGTGGAACGTGACAGATGTCCATTCGATGTGGTCGATGACACCCCAGGCACTCAGCCACTGGTATTCGACCTTGAGGACATAGCTGTAGGTCTGCGCGGTCGCGCTCGCGGGCACTCTGAGGTTCAACCCATATGTGCCGAACTCGTTTGGATATAGCCAGACCGACTCACTGCTGACGCTCTCCTTCGTCCATTCGCCCGGGCCCATCCAAGTGAACTGCGCTGACAAGTTAGTTACCTTGATCTCATTGGGCGCTCCGGTTCCGTTGAGCAGGACATCTCTCACGGTGAAGGTGATTTCGAAGCTCTCGTTCGGAGCGTAGGATGCCTTCGCCGGGGTGAAGTCGAAGATCACCTCCACCTCGTCCGCCAGCGAGCGGGCTGGTGCAGCGCATATCGCGAAAGATGCTATCAACATCATGATGGGTAGGCACGTGGCTACGAACCCCCGAAGCAGTCGCTTCATCCCTTCCATTAACGCTCCCACCAGAGCGGGTCAGGGATGTTATCGGGGGTCAGATACATATACTGCACTGTATGCATGCGCGAAGACTGCTAGCGTCAGAGGAGCACTCGCTTCTCGTCTCTTGTGATGTTGAGCACCACTTGCGTGTATGTCCTGTCGACATTCTCGTGGTCGAGCACCTTCTTCACGAAGGTGTTCAGCTCACCCCTGTTGTGGAACCGTGCCATGAGGATGGCATCCCACTCGCCGGTCGAGTCGAAGACAGCGAAGACACCGTTCTCCTTTGCGAGATCGCGCTCGGTCTCGACGATCTTCCCGTGGATGACCTTGATGCCTATGACGACCATGATGTCGTAGCCGAGCTTGGTCGCATCGAGGACAGGGATGTAGCCCTGGATCACGCCGCTCCTCTCCAATGCCCTCACTCTGTTTGAGACCGTCGTGAGGGAGATGTGAAGTTCCTTGGCTATGTCGCGGAAGCTCTTGCGCGCGTTCTCGTTGAGGCTCCTCAGGATGTCAATGTCCAAATCGTCGATCTTGAGCGTGCCAGCATCACCTTGGCGGGCCGTCATCGCACGCTCGAACGTCTTTTGATTTATAAATACCTTGCACTACATGGCATATGTTGTGGTCAATAGAATGATAGATGACCAGAATAGTGGTCAAATGAACACTATTCTCCAAATAAAATTGATATATGGTCGTGGCCATATGGTATACTGCGGGAGGCCAGAGACGATGCCCGGTGACTACGGTTGCTTCGACGACAGGATCAGGAACTGGGACGAGGAGTGGGTGTCCCAGCTGCTTGAGGAAGCCCTCAGGCTGAAGAAGCAGTTCGGTAAGAGCAAGCCTTCTGCGCGCTCAAAACTCGCCAAGGGCTGAGCTGGGTGAGGCTTCTTGTTCATAGAGTTGTTCAAGCTATAGCCAGGGTCAGCTCGTGCGACTCCTTGATATTCCTGAAATACGCGAAGAATACCAGGGACGCCGCAACGTACAACGCGCCGGCGTAGTAGAACGGTTCTGGTTTCGTGTAGTCGTTCGCCCAGAGGTATCCGGCTATCACGTAGCTGCCAGCGAACGCCACTTGCCATGCTAGCTGGCTCAACGAGAGGAACGAGGCTCTGATCTCCTCGACCGTGATGTTCATCACATATGCGTTGAGCACGGGCGCCGGGACGAGCATCAGGAACGATCTGACGGTGTAGAGGACCGCGACCACGATCAGTGCGGGAGAGAAAGGAAGAAGCACGAGTGGGACCACGGAGGCAATCTGGCAGACCGCTATCAGTGTCACGCTCCCTCTGAACTCTGCGAACTTCGGGACGACGAACCAGCCAACAGCGATGACCGCATTGGACAGCGTGACTATCATTCCGACCCACATGTCCGATGCCCCCAGGCTCCTGTTGAAAATGATCGGGAGCCAAGGGATCACGAGGGCTGCCCCGAACCCTATCAAAGCATTCTGGAAGGAATACATGAATAGGATCCTCTGGGTGCGTTTGTTGAAGTGTGCTCGAAGCGACTTGGGCTTCCTCTCAGTCTCCTTCACGCCTAGGATGTAGATCACGGGGACGAACGCGCAGATGGTCGTTGCCAGGAAGACGAGCTTGAAGCCCGTCAAGGTCTCCGGTCCGAGAAGGTCCTCCATGATCGGAGGGCCGACGAAACCGAGAAAGGTCGCGATCGTGAGGCCGATCTGGTTGACGAACCCCTGAACTCCGTACAGGAATTTCATGTCAACAGGTCTGGTCTTGGCCACCAACAAAGTCGTGAGCGACGGCCACTCCAAAGAGCCTCCGAGGCTGGTGAGCGCGTAGCCCACCGTGAACACGGCCAGATTCTTCTCCGTGAGGAACAGGAGCAGGCCCGATATCGTGCTCCCAAGGCCCACAAGGAACAGCTTCTTCCGGCCGACGGCGTCGGCGAGATATCCGCCGAATAGGTAGGTGATGACGCTTACCGCCGAGCCGATCCCGCCCATCAGTCCGATCTGCTCGGAGCTGAAATCGATTGCGGCCCAGTAATAAATGAGGACGTACCAGAGAACCCCTCCTGTGACGCCGATGAAGAAGGACGCCTTGACGATGCTCTTCTCCTCTCTCCCGGCCTTCGAGTAGTAGCCTGCAGTCGCACGAGCACCATCTTGGCCTGCTCGGGCAAACCCTGCCAACTTCCCAGCAGATCTCTTCTTCAGAGTGATGCCCTCGGAGCGCTCCCGAGACCTTGCGCCATTATTAAGATGGCGCTATCACAACATCTGTATAGAGTTAGCTTTATCCAGTTTAGGGAGGTGCAGAGACGGGATGAAACTAAGCTGGGAGAACATCACGCTGAGAGTGGACAAATGGTTCCCAGAGGGATCGCCTCGAAGGAAGCTATTGGTCATAGTGTCAATCATACTCCTTTTCGAGGGCATTTCAGTTCTCATCTTATTCTCATATCTGGGAGTGGTAGCCGGATTGTTCTCGCTTGCCTTGGGCGTGCTGCTCCTCCTTTTACTGCATCCTGTTTCTGGAGAGGAAAGGAAACCAGTTCCTCCAGAGGACGTTCTGGACAGAGAGCAGAAGGTTCCCGACCGAGACCCTTTTGGTCTCGTGCTGATAGACGCAGTCATGAAGCGTGTCGGCAATGACTACATCATAATGGGTGCGGGCGCTGCGATAATTGCTTTTGTCGTAATATGGAACGCCATCGTTTCAGACCTACCAGAATACGGAGATCTGGACACGCTGACTTTCATGTTCGGCGGATTGGTATTGCTCTCTCCCATTCCGTTTCGCAAATTTAGAGTGGAGACCGCTTTCTCCCTTTTGTTCATTGGGCTTGTCGTCATCCTGCTCGTCGTTCCCCAAGCGGTAACATCGATTCACGAAGATACGGGTTCTTCGGTTGGAAACTGGTATGTTCACTACATGCTAGCGGCTCCGTTTGCAGGCATTCTGAACCTTCTTGGGATAGATGCCAGCTCGAGTGGCAGCATCGTCGCATTGCAGTTCCATGATGGAACGACTCAAGTACTCAGCATCTCAGCGTATTGTGCCGGACTCTACTCCTTTTCGATCTTCTTGGCGGCATTCGCATCCTTCGTTCTCGTTTTTGAGCGTCTTTCTGGGAAGATCCTTTCCATCGTGTTGGTGCTCGGGCTTCTCATTGCTTACTTGGGCAATCTGTTCAGGATGGTCGTCATAGGTATCGTGGGGTACTACAACGGTCTAGACGCTCTTCTTTGGACTCACCGGAACGTTGGCTGGATGATCTTTCTTGGATGGTCTGCGATTTTCTGGTATTTGGTGATTGGGTTCGCGGATAGACAGGCGAGGAAAGTCAGAGCCAATGGAAATTAATAGTATCCAGCCAATAAGCATAAAACACCATAGGCGAGGTGGGTAGATGGGCAAATTTCCTCGAAAGACAATTCTGCTACTATTGCTCACTCTCATCCTCATCGCTGTGGCCCTGAGATATCCTCTGGTTCAGCACGAGAGATTCCAGACGGACTCCTATTACATTCACTACCTTGCAAAGTTAATTGGGGATGAGGGCTTCGCGAGATGGACGTTCCACCCGTTGTCCTATTTTGGCTACTATCCATTGTCCTATCCGACTGGAATGCCTGTTGTGCTTGCTGAACTTGCGGCGCTCACAGGCCTGAGCGTTGAGCTGAGCGCGCTCGTTGCTGATATGATGCTCGCTGGTCTCTTCGCTTTGGTTGTCTTCTGCCTCTCCAGGGAATTCCTGGAAAGGCCAGAATACGCTATGCTTGCTGCATTCTTCGCCTCTGTTGGTCCGAGATTCGTGGATACAACATATTGGGACGGCAGTGCAAGGGGTCCCGTGATCGTGCTGGTAACGTTGCTCGCTCTGCTCGCGTTAAGAGCGAGTTCCACACATCAAAACCGTCTACTTGTTCTTGCAGGATTGATTTGTTTCGGGTGCGTATCTGTGCATCACATGGCGGTTCTTATTTTGCTGTACGGAGTCGGTTTTGTTGTCGCGGTCATGGGTTCGCGATATGTGCGTATGATGAAGGGCACTAAGATTCGCCGTCTCGCCGTTGCATCGTTCCTGGTAGCTAGTGCTCTCGTTGTGCTCAGTGTCCTGTCCTACTTCGAAACATTGGTTGTTTCGATCAGCAAGGCCTTCAGAGACCCCGGGTTCTTCTCAATTGAGCCAGCGCCCCTATCTACGCTGCTGAACATGGGGGTGAGCTACACTCACCAGATCGGCTTTGTCCTTCTGCTGTCGATAGCTGGTCTATTCATCGTCCTGAGGCGCCCGGTCTTCACCGTGAGGCCCCTCTTTCTGATCTCCGTCATACTCGTTTCCGTGCCCGTCCTTGGAAATTCTTTGTACGTTTCGATGTTGCTGGCTCCTCTTGTTGTGATTCTTGGATTGGTGTACGTTCGCGAAGCTCTCCGGAATGGGAGAAGGAAGAAGTTGGTGCTGTCCATTGTGGGCATGCTTGTTGTCGTTTCGCTTGTTTTCCCTGTCTGGTCGTCTCAGAGATGGAACGGTTTTGAGTTGAGCCCCGGCGCCACTGTTGAGGTCCACAATCAGATCTTCAACGATGCGACATACCTTCGAGTTAACGCATACCAACGCTACGCAATCAGCAACGTGAATGTCGTCACGGCGCAGCTGCTGGCATTCACGGATTTGTACTTGCTGAACTCTGAGTATACTTTGGTGGTCAATGGCGACATAACTGCTAGCAAACTACGGGGAAACATCACACCGTCGGGAGTGGGTTTCCCATTTAACATCTACATTTGGTTCGATTACAAGCAAGAGTATAATGTTGGCGACATTCTCTGGTATACAATGTTGGGCGGGTCGGCATTCTTGAACGGCCATGGTGCGCTAAGCATCGAGGCCAATAAATGGTTCTCATCTTATCCGAAGATTCTCGTTGTGGTTGACAACAACTTTCCGAGCAGCGCAGTATTCCTAACCGAGGTCAGGAATGCCCAGACCTCCGATGGCAGGAACGCATTCCTCCCAAGCTATATGGTCTACCAGAGTGAACGGATCACGACCTACGTCGTCAACATGCCAACTAGGTGAAGCCTGGTGGGCTGCTCTTTCGCTCCACCAGGCGTGTGGCTGCTTTTACCATGGTCGAGAGGGAGCCTGAATCAGAGAGGGTGGAGGCGCTCTTCAACGCATTCTCTGATAGACGCTTTCTCAGATCCGGATTCTCGATCAGTCGCAGCATTGCGTCTGCAAACGCCTCGGCTTCGTAGGGGACGATGAGGGAGTTGACTCCATCATTGAGATAGGTCGTGTGAGTCTGTATCTCATTTGCGATGACTGGCAGACCTGCAGCGAGGAACTCGAAGACCTTCACAGGGGGTGACGATTCGAAATAGACATTCGGTTCGAGCAACGAGATTCCCCAGTCAGCAGACCACAATTCCTTGGGGATATCGGAATGGGGGATTGGTGGGACTATCTCGACGATTCCCTCTAATCCAGCGTTCTTCATCGTCTTCTTTACGAGTTCGGATTCGTTCACATCGCAACCTATGAGTCTGATTCGAAAATCCTTTCTCTTCAAGCCAAGGAGTCTCGCGCCCTCGATAATAATAGCCAGGCCCCTGTCGAGTGCTACCGTTCCGTGATAGACTCCAGTGTAGCGCCCTCCTCGTGATCTTGCATGGGTTGGAGGATCGAACGTCTCGGTCGGGACTCCGATCTCTGAGACTACGATTCTCTCCGAGTCTATGCCAAGATGTTCGTAGACTGCGGCAAGCTGAGGAGAGATTGCCAGGATGAGCGTGGATCTCTTGATCCCGATCGTAATTGTCAGACCATACAGCTTCCCGATAATCTTCGATAGAGGTCTCTTCTTCCTTCGGGCAGTCGTCTCGTGTTGTGCCGGATGACTGTTCCCGTAGCAGAGAATTGGTTTGCCAAGGTTGGTCAGCACCGACGGACAATTGGTCGCGCCGGCCACAAAGACTAGGTCTGCCCTGAGCAACGGAACCAGAAGCCAACACCACACCATGAATGCGAGACTACCCGTCCGAACTGGCAGCCTGGGCAATCTCGCCACTCTTGCCTTTGGGAATAGTCTTCTGCATATATCGGAAGCGGATGTTAGAATCGTGACCTGGAAGTCGTCACACAGAGTGTTGATTCTCCTTGCAATGTCAGCGGCGGATTTCTGGGTGGGTTCGATTCCTTCGAGGACAACCAGTATTCGTCTTTCTTTAGTCATCTTGGTTTGTGACATCATCATGCGGGCTATTGACTTAGCCTGTATTTCGCAATTGCCATGGTGTACGCGCGATGGATGTCGAGAAAGCGAATCGGACCTTGGGGCCATTTACTTGGCGCTCCAGACGTGGCGCTCTATCTCGGACTCTCGGGAACCTATCTGAACAAGATGCAGCCAAGTGATATCGTGAAGGATCTCTCGAACAGTTTCCATTCTGTATCGGTCTTCCAGGTCGACAGAGACCACAGAAGGAAGTGCATCGATCGTGCCTTCTCATACTAGGGAGAAAGGCTGCTCGCGCCAAATCTCGAAAACATGCTTTCTCCCATTCTGAGGGAGATCCTGCTCACCATAGCGTACCTTCTCGTCGGAAGGAGATGATGATCTTCCGCGCGAGTTCGTGTGCCAGCATGTAGAACCCCTGAGGCAATGGTTATCTATTCAGGATAGTATCGGGAAAGATACTCATGAACGCGAAGCCCACACCCTCTGATAAGAGCAAGTCGGCCGACGGATATGCCCGTTGGGAGGCGACGGCTTTCTTCATTCTCTTGGCCGCCGGGTTCCTGACCAGGCTGCTCCCTTTGTCCATAAGCCAGTATCCTTTCAACAACGATGGTTTGACAGAGTGCAGCCTGGCATCGAGCATATTGGACTCTGGACACCTGCGCGTGCTCCCTGACGCGGTCAATGGAACCACCCATAGTCTTGCAACGCCAGCGATGAACGTCCTAATCGCATACGTATCTAGCATACTCGGTGTCTCGCCGTTCGAGTGCTCCCAGGTGCTCATCGCGACAGTCGCTCTGGTCACGATCGGGGGCGTCTACATGATCGCTAGGGACTTCTCGGGCGGGATTGTGGGCGGAGTGACTGCAGGCCTGATGGCAGTCATGATGGGAACTTTCGTATTCACTACAGGCTCCGTGTGGAAAGGGTCTCTTGGGATTGCCCTGCTGGTGATGATCCTTGTGAGCTTCATCAGGAGGAATGAGCTGAGGTTCCAGGTTGTTTGCTTTGTTCTTCTTATGATCGTGCCGCTCGCGCACCATCTTGTCGCAACCATAGCTCTGCTCGCGATAGCGTTCCCACTCGTGTGGAGCTGGTTCTCGGCGGTGACAACGCATTCGGTTCGGAAGAGGAACGTCACTGATTTGATCATGATCGCAGTGCCCGCGACTTGGACGATTGTATATTACTCCACTGTCTCGTTCGACAGGTTCCAGGAGTTGTCATCCTTTAGCAACGTCGAGTTGCTGCTTGGAGAGTTCCTAGCTCTCTGCGGAGTCGCAATAGCTGTCCTGTCGATGAAGACTCATTCGAAGCTGACTTTCGCGCCGTTAGTTGGCATTGGGATTGTGGTTCTACTCGCCCTGGACTACAATGGCTATCTCTACTCGTATGTTCCCAGCGCTCCGGAATATTACCTGTATCTCGCGGTTGCGTTCGGCTTCATGTTCTCGATCGCTTGGTATGGAAGCGAGGTTATTCTTGAGAGAAGGCCGCGGTACAATGCCGTGCACCTTAGCCTTCTGCTCGCACCCCTCACCATCATGGGATATGGTTTACTTGGAGGATTCTCTTCGTCGTCACATCAGATCATCTATCGGTCATTCGATTTCGCCGACTTGTTCATCTTTATCGGAGGCGGAGTGGCGGTGTATTGGCTGTTCTCCAACAGGAGGAAGACATATCCGATTGTTGCAGGTCTTGTCATCGTCTCTCTCGCCGTATCGTTTCCGTTCGCATACGACACCCAGACGCTGTTGGGTGTCAGGCATGACACTCAGGCGTACGAGATTGACGGAATCAAATGGATCGCCAGCGCCCAGTCGGATCCGCACATGGTTACTGATGAACGCTTGGCCTACATCGGCAAGGCAATGGCGGATATCCCCAAGGATAGCAGTCTGCCTTCGCAGTTCGCTACGAACTACACTCTCCCGCCATTCTGGCTAGGTGTCCTTGAGTACGATTGGCTGAGCACCGGAGTCAACAATTATCCCGGAGGCCTCGTGGTCGTTTCTAAGTCAGACTACACGAGAGTGATGGAGTACTCCAACGTATTCTATGTTGGCGGTCCATTTGAGAATCGCCTCATCATCTACGCCACCTCGTGAGTAGGTTATTTCCAGATTGTCCGGCATTTCGCGAAACCTGGCTAGGTTCGTGGACGAAATTGAGATGTGATACGCCGATTGATGTGTATCCTACCGTTGTGGGCACGACTTGGCGGGGTCGGACGCAAAAAGAATGATATGCACTCTCAGCATTGCTTTCTCGAAGAGTCTGACATATTATGGAGACGCTGCGATTTCTGATGATATCGACGGATTGCCCTCCGTACCATCTCGGAGGGGACGCCGTGGGGGGGTGGATTATCTGTCAAGAGAGCCTGCAAGAAGGGGGCACGAAGAATGGGGGTCTACCAGAGATGCTGATGCCCTAGTCGGGTTCGATGCTCTTCATTGCAGGAAACGTAGGGGAACTCAGTGGACTCCTTGTCTCATTGTGGCAGGATAAACACTCGTTTCGAAGGATGGGCAGAATGACCAGGAGAATCTACGAAGAGAGATTCAGTCCGGAGGCCCACTAGTCCGGTACCTGACAGCCATAGATGAATGAACCAGACTTACAGAATGAGGTCGACGGATATCACGATGATGCACATCGCGACCTCCAATCCCCATATTAATGCGACCAATTCCTTTTCAGTCAACCTCATGTGCTTCATGAACACGTGTGTGAGCGATTCAATTCTTCCGTGGTATTTCAGGAATCCGTTCCCAGAATCCGAGCAGTAGTTCTCAGCCCTGAATCGCCCTCTGAGTTTGAGGAAGAACTCGACGATCATCGGCATGAATATGAAGGCCGTCTGGAGCTGCAGGTTCGACAGAATTCCTGCGACGGCCAGCGTCGCGCCCGCAAACAACATCATCGTGTCTCCAGGGAAGATCTGGGCCGGGTATTTGTTGAACCAGAGGAACGCGATGAGCGAACCCATGAGCGGGACCAACAGGTACACTCCATCCATCCGATCGTGCATGATGCTCAGAATGACAAGCGTGATGGACATGATGATTCCCAAGCCAGTTCCCAAACCGTTGAACCCTTCCAGCATGTTCGCTGCGTTTGCCGCGCAGGTGACCGCGAATGCTGCGACCAGGAGCATCCAAGGGCCGAAATTGATTTCGATGACATGTGGTATCACGAAATGTTGGTCGACGGCAGCGGCGAATGGAAGTGCGATCACAAGAGTGAGAAATGCCTTGTGTCTTTGCCTCAGATTGAAGAGATCGTCCATCATCCCGACGAAGGCTGCTCCGAGGGTAGCAGAAAGTGACACGTTGAGCAAATCGAGGTTCGTGATGCCATTCAACGCAACTAGCACGCTCACACCGGCGAAGAACCCCACGACAACGGCGATTCCACCCATCTCAGCTATGTAGGGCTTCGAAGGCTTGTTCAGATCCTGGCCAACCACCCCTCTAGCTTTCAGTCGAGGTATGAGCCACGGGATGACTACGAACGTCATCCCAAAAGCCACGAAGAAACCTGCTGCGAACTCTATGCCGTTGCTCGCGATGAGTCCCCTGGCAGGCATTGAGGACGACCATTATTAGCTTTGCAGGGGTTATGTTCACTTCTGTACAATGGAGGGTAGCTTGAGTCTTGACGGATTTGCGATTCAGAGCTGAGAAATGACAACAAGGAAGGAAAGGTTTGACAAAACGAAGTCCATGAGTGAGGATTGGGAACGCCACTCCACTGAACATGTCCAATTCCATGATGCTAGACGTTGTTGAGACTCATGTCAAGACCTACATTGACACAAAGGTCTTTCTTCCATCATATGGAGTACCTAGGTCACGACAGCTGGGCGATCCGGCCTGTTGCGATTTGTCGAACCTGACGACAATTCGGGAGTCCCTCTGAAGGCTGCCTTTGGGGTGGTTTCTTCAATTCTACGAGGGAGGCAATATATCCATGATTCCTGGTTATGGATGTGGCGGCCGGGAGAGGTCTAGAAGATGTCTCATAAAAGCATCGCAATCATCGGCGCGCGCGGAATCGCCAACTACGGCGGTTTCGAGACCTTCGTTGGTGAATTCGCTCCCAGGTTGGCTCGCCGTGGCTACGATGTCTTTGTCAGTCACAGGAGCGAGAATGACACTCATAGACCCAGCATGATTGCTGGAGTACGAGTCCTCTACTTCCCTCTGAGATTCCCGCGCAGCAGCAAGCTTGGTCGGTTGTTCGAGGTTCTCTATGATTGGTATTTCGTCCTCCTCTGCGCCATTCTCATTCGATGTCAGGTGATATACTGTCTCGGCATAGCTGCCGGGCCAGTGCTACCTTTGGCAAGGCTCTTTGGGTCCGTCACGGTCCTGAACCTAGATGGGCTAGAGTGGAGAAGGCCCAAATTCCAGCTCGCCGAGAAGCTCTACATCAAATCCGCGTTTCTCTCATCCTATCTGTTCGCCGATCACCTCGTGTTGGACAATGGCCGGTTACTCGACTACATCCCAGAGAGATCGAAGTCGAGGGCGTCCGTGATTCCTTACGGCGTGACACCGAGGGAGTGCTCTGTATGGGATGGGGAGACTCTGCGCGAGTACGCTGAGGGCAGAGGGTCTCTCATGGAGCCGGGGCGGTTTTGGCTTGTCGTAGCACGACTTGAGCCGGACAATCTCATCCACATGATTGTGGAGGCTTATGCGAGAAGTCAGAGCATTCTCCCCCTAGTCATCGTCGGAAGCTTTTCGTCTACTCAGTATGCCGCTAGAATAGCTGATGCCTCTCGTTCCCTGGGGCCAGGCAAGAATGTGATTATGATGGGATCCGTGTATGATCAGAATCATCTTTCCATGCTGAGGTGCAACTGCTTTTCATACATACATGGACACTCCGTAGGTGGCACGAACCCCTCGCTGCTTGAAGCGATGAGCGTCGGAAACATCGTGATCGCCCACGACAACCCATTCAATCGCGAGGTTTGTGGCGAGAACGCCATCTTCTTCAAGAACGCTTATGAACTCGCTGCTGGGATGGCTCAGGTGGAGCGCAATAGGGAAGGGCACGCCCACTTGGGCGAGGGCGCAAGATTGCGGGCAATCGAGGCCTATGGATGGGAGGACGTTGTTTTGGCGTACGAAGTTCTATTCAAAGGGCTTCTCTCCCGGCGCTCGCCCGCTTGAAGTTCCTCGATCATCTGAAGGTAGGCGGCCACATGGATCTCGGGCCTGAATCTTGACAAGTAGGCCTCCCTCGCCTGTCTGCGCCGTTCGCTAAGGTTTCCTCTCTCACGCCAAGCCGCAATCAACAGTTCGGCCAGTTCGTTCGAGTCCCCGGGTCGGAATGTCCTGGATCCTGATTCGGCTGTGACCAACTCGGGAAGGCCTCCTATGTTGGAGGCAATCACAGGTATCCCAAGAGAGAAGGCCTCGAGTACGACTGAAGGGGCATTCTCATACCACACTGAGGGGACGACCTGCGCCACTGCGTTCCTGCGCACAGTCTCAACTTCCGTTCTGTCCAGGAAGCCGGGTATTGAGACTCTCTCCGAGAGACCGAGTCCAGCGACCTTGCTTCTAAGGCTCTCCTTGAGAGTGCCTTCTCCAACGATGTAGAGCCTGAACCCTTGTTCGTGGCTGCTCTTCGCGAACGCGTCTAGGAGAGTGTGGACACCCTTGTGCATCTCGAGGAGCCCTAGATAGAATATCGTGTCATCCGTCGAACCCTCGCGGTGAAAATGCTTTCCGAGGTCAGGAACAAAGCACCTTAGGACTTTGTGGACTGCCACTCCTTCGGCCTCGAGCCTGCGCGCCACGAATTCGCTCGGTGATATCACCTTCAAAACCCTGGGGAAGCGGAAGACTCTCCTCCTCCCAATTCTCCAGAGCTGCGGGGGTTTTCTCCACCTCATGCAACAGAGCGTGCACAATCTGGCCTCGTCGCACAACCTCATGTCTGGTTTGAGGAGATTGGACCTAGGGCAAACGGGTGTGTAGTCATGCGTGGTGTAGAGCGTGACCGAACCGGGAACGGCAAAAGGCTTGCCAACGAACCCTCTGGGATTGTGCCAATGCACAACGTCGGGTTTCGTGATCCGGATCAGCTCCTCGAGCCTCTTCTGCGGCCTCCCCCACAGGCCCAATGAAAGCGCGACGAACGGGTCCATTCTCCCCGTGGCAGATGAATAGGGGTGCACTTGCGGGCCAATATCTGGCTTGGGTTGGACCACAAGGTTCTGTCCTCTGAGCAACTCGTACGCTGCTGGGTTGAAGTAGACATGGACTTCATGGCCCCTTGCGACAAGTTCTCTTGACAGGTAGTCCACGAATACCGCGTCGCCACCCAAATGATAGGGCGGGTAGTGGGTCGAGATCATGAGGAATTTCTGAGTATCCATACTCGGTACGACCAGCAATCGGCATAGAACGAAATGCCTTATCAGTCTTTTCCTCCAGACCAAAACCTCATTGAGAGGTCCATCGATTGCGCACTGGCGTGATCAGAGAACGATGTCCACTGAAATCACCATCACGCACGTGGCCACTTCGATTCCCCAGATAAGCGCTACGAATTGTCTTTCGTTGATTTTCAAGTGCTTCATGAGTATATGAGTCAGCGCTTCGATTCTCAGGGTCCTAGAATCTGCGCGGAGTTCGTTTCGTCATCGAGGTGTTCCAAAGCAATTCGGGGTATCACCTCTTCGAGTTCTAGCGAGACCAGATGCCAAGGAATTCTCTGACTTCGTCGCCAAACAGGGATACAATATTATTGGCGGAAAAATACAACCCAAGAAGCAAGTACATCAGATAATCCGATCTAGATCCCCCAAGCGCCCTTGAGATCATCTTCAAGCCGAGGGCGGCTGGCGGTATGACGAACGGGAAGATGGAGAACGACAGCCTCGGAGAGTATTGCTCGAATGCAACCACTGGCACGAGTGCGAGTGCGAGCGCCACAAGATATTCTTTCTTTGTGCCGAAGGCGTCGGCGACCTTGAAGAATGATATTAGTCCGACTATACCGAGAATGAGAAGAGCGTTGAATCCAATCGCGAAAGTGACAGGCAGATACCAGAGCGCTCCCCTGAAGCTTCCTTCGACATGCGCGACGTGATAGTCGAAGAACGTGTGGCCAGGCCCGAAGTAGACGTACATCATCGTCTGGACGACGATGAAAGGAATCAGCATCGCAGCAAGGGCTGGCAGATATCTCACGATCTTCCTGACGGGTTCCCTTTCGCTTAGCCTGTGTTTTGCCAGGAAGAAGTATATCAGGATGAAAGCGACGGCCATGATGTTCTCCTTGTTTAGCATCCCGAGTCCGACAACCACCGCTAATGTGTAAACGTCCTTAGTCTCCCATCTCTCTCTGATATCGACCAGAAGATCGAAACTCACGCATAGCAGGAACCACAGGAGCATGTCTGTGAGGAGAGCCAGCCCCCAGTAAAGCACGCAGAATGAAGAGATGAAGAGGAAGGTGGACACGAAGGCAAGGCGTTCCTCTTTGAGAAGCTTCTTTGAGAACGAGAAGAAGAATGGCACTGATGCTAGGTAGAAGACACAGTTTGTCAGGATAAAGGAATTCGCGGTTCCGAGAACAGGATCAAAAACGAGGATGAGTATGATTTGCAGCGGTCTCTGGATTCTGAGAGGGAGTTCCTCCCCCGATCGGTCCTTGAACCATTTTACGGTCTCGACGTAATCATTCGTATCCGGGAACGACTGGAATCCGTTGAGGGCTATTTCGATAGCTAGCTGGAGGATCGCTATTGCGATAAGAGCTATCAGCAACCGCCTGGAAGTGGTCATCCTGTTGAACATACTCACTTTCATTTCTCTCACTTATCGGTCTCCTGCGCATCTTTTCTTCTTGTGTGAAGTGCAAGGAAGCAGATGCCCAGGGCGACTGCAAACCAGAGCGTGCTGACCCAACATGATCCATGAGAGGTTGAGTCTGATGACGGTCTTGAAGTTCTTGCTCAGAACGCCTGTGTACCCGGTGCTGCGCATCAGCCGGCCGTAGTCGGAAAGGACTGCCATCGGTGAGGTCTTCAGAACGGTGACCTTGCTCATAGGGGCATGAACTAACTGGGTTCCTTATATCGGTTTCCGCCCGTGCGATGCAATGCCCATGCGGGCCCGCAGGACATATCTCCTATTCTTCAGCCTTTCCTTCGGAGAGGAGTATCCGCTTCGTCGCACTCTTCCCGAGTTCCTCGTCGTGTGTTGCCAGGACAATCGTCGTATCGAACTCCCTGCGGACAAGGCCGAACATCTCCATGACATTTGCGGTGTTTTCGCAATCCAGGTTGCCGGTGGGCTCGTCAGCAAGAATTATCCTCGGCTCGTTCATCATGGCCCTGGCAATCGCGACCCTCTGAGCCTCCCCCCCGCTGATCTTGTTTGCGGTCTCGTTCGCGAGAGGTTTGATGTCGAACTTCTCCATCATCGTGTCTATTCGTCCACCGTCCTCCTTTCCGGAGAACCTCAACGGGAGAGCGATGTTCTCTCTCACGGTCAAGTCCAGGAGCAGGTTGAAATCCTGGAATACGAACCCTATCTTCTCGAGTCTCATCTTCGCGAGCTCGTCCTCGGAGAGAGGCGATATGCTCTCGCCGTCTATGACCACGAATCCTGAAGTTGGTCTGTCCAGACCGCCCAGTATGTTGAGCAAAGTCGTCTTTCCGCAGCCAGATTTGCCATAGATCATGACGAACTCGCTCTCGTCCACCGAAAATGAGACTCCGTCGAGCACAGCTTTTCTCCCGTTGTACTTCTTGACGAGGTCCTTGACTTCTATGACAGGTTCTGCCATTGTGTTCAACCCAACCGAGTGGAATGCTATTAATCGTTTTCGTTACGGATTGGCGATGCGAAATCTTTTTCCTCGGGCGCGACATAGCCTGGCAGGAGCACAATGGTTATGGAGCTCGGGTACATGGTCAGTCTGAAGGACATCATGACCATCTCTGTCCCGGGAGCGGATTTCACCGAGCTCCTGCTTTTCGATGGAGACGAAGAGAATGTCGCTCCAGGCCTTGCAGAAGAAGTGCTTCACCAGGCCGAACCTTCGGTTAGGTTCATCCATGTGCCAGAGTTCATCACACACAAAGGCCGCCTTTTGCTTCTCGACCTCTCTGCTGAGGATGAGGATTTGAGGAATAGGAGCATGGAGATCGTCAGATTCGCCAGGGATTTGGCAACCTCTCTCGGGAACCTCCAGGTTGTCATCCATCCGGGCGGGATCCGCAATCGAATCTTCGACCGCGAGAAGTCTTTGTCCTCCTTGGAAAGGTCGCTTTCGGAACTTGGTCCCTCACGGCTGTTGCTTGAGAACATGCCGTGGTTCTATTGGCACAGGAAATCCGAGCGGATGGTTTCCAACATATGCGTTTCCATGGACGACATGAAGAGATTCGAACGAATGGTCGAAGGGTTCACGCTCGATGTGTGCCACGCATATCTCTCCAGGCCTAGCGGAGATACCTCATACTGCTCTGAATTCTTGTCAGCGTTTGGGACTAAGACACAACATCTTCACGTCTCGGACGCAAAGGCGCCTGATAGTGAAGGCCTGGAGATAGGCAAAGGTGAGATCGATTTCTCGTTCCTTCGCGATGTGAAAATGCCGGTTCTCGTGGAGACATGGAAAGGCCACGAACACAACGGGCGAGGATTCAAGCAGGGCATCGAGCGACTGCGAGCGCTTGAGAAAAGCTTCTTATCAAGTTCCGGCTGAATAATGAATCCTTTGAATCGATTTGGCAGCTGTCTACAAGAAAGCCATCGAATTGGAGGTCAGCGTGAGAACTATGAAGACTATGCTCACCAGGCTCGCACCTACCCTCCAAACCCTCTCGGAATCCTTCTTCGATTTTTCCCTCGTCGCTAGTACGTTTTCGAATCTCATAGTTTCCATCCCTAGGCCAGCACGGCGGTGACAGGCGGGTCGCGTCAACGATCTCACGAATGAGCAATCGCAGTCCAAGTACGACTCAGTGCATCCCGTAACAACATATTTTCAATGGCATATATAATTTTCCTGGCTCGGCCTCTCACATGGAAAGCGTCCGACAGTTCTGTCTGATGCCGAAAACCACAAATGGTCAGGCGGTCTTTCGGTGGCGGAGGGGGATTGACTCGCCACTTTCAGTTAAGAATGGGTCAGCGACGCTTCTTCTGTCTATTCATGATTCTGTTCCTCGTGCAGCCAGTAGCAGATGTCAGGATGCTCGGAAACAACCCGGGGTGATGTTGAACTGATTGAAGGCAGCGGTTGCTATAGAAGACCACCGAGCACCTCTCTGAAGGTCGGAGGACAAGAAGTCGGGATATCCGGCCTGACCGAAGTGATCGAGAAAGGTCTTCAGCATTTCGACGACTCGGACGACAAGCAGAAGGAGGTGCTCCTGGCCGAGTTCAAGGCCAGGAACTACGTTCCTGACTCGGTCCAAGGAGAGTACATGCGCGCCGTGTGGGCCGAATACAAGAAATTCAGGCAGCACAAAAGGGAGGAGCGTGAGGAGAGCTACATGGGAATTCCGCGAGAGGAGATACCATGGTTCCCCAAGGTGGACCCGGACAAGTGTTCGGGCTGCACTTCATGCGTAGAGTTCTGCGCACAGGGCGTCTTCTTCTTCGCCGAGGGCAAGTCGCATGTGGTAAGGCCGCTCAACTGCATTGTCAGCCGGTCCAGTTGCCGGAGCTTCTGCCCCGAGCAGGCCATCTCGTTCCCTCCCGCAGCAGAGTTGCGGGATGGTCTGAAGAAGTTGAGAGAGAAATACAGCGTCAGAGAATAGCCTGTTCTGAAGTGGTCATCATGTGCGGTCCCTGTTGTCCCGGAAAACCGAATACAAAACGCTTGAAGATTGGCGGCCAGGAGGTCGGGATTGCGGGCTTCGACGAGATTATGGCCAAAGGGCTGGAGCACCTCGATGGCACAGACAAGATCCAACGGGATGTCATTCTTCGGGAGCTCAAGGTCCACAACTATGTGCCCGAGCCGGTAGAGAAAGACTACCTCGATGCGGTGTGGGCGGAGTTCAAGCAGATCCGGGCAAAGAAGCTCGGGCAGCTGGAAGAGAAATACCACGGGATTCCGCGGGAGGAGATCCATTGGTTTCCGAAGATCGACTACGAGCTCTGCACGAACTGCGGGGCATGCTTCAAGTTCTGCAAGAGGGGCGTCTACACGTTCGATGATAGGCCTCGCGTGACCAATCCGTACAGATGCGTCGTGAGCTGTACCGGGTGCAAGGGCTCTTGCCAGGAGGGGGCGATATCATTTCCTTCCCTGCTCGAGCTCAGAGATACAATGAAGAACCCGCGAAAGAAATATGGTCTGCTTACTGAGTGATACTATGTCATCTGAGTGTGCCGTCCCCCCAACTGGCGATTCGCCCAGGAAGGGATTGTCATTCCTGGACGAGTTCCTGACCCTGTGGATATTCGTTGCGATGGCAGCAGGGCTCGGGTTGGGGTATGTTTTCCCTGAACTCGCAGACGTCCTCGACTCGGTCAAGATGTTCAACGTGTCCCTGCCGATCGCGATAGGCCTCCTCGTCATGATGTACCCGCCTCTGGCGAAGGTGCACTATGATGAATTGGGGAAGTTGCGCGGTGCGAAGAAGATGCTGAGCACATCGCTCATCCTCAACTGGGCGATAGGTCCGGTCTTGATGTTCTGTCTTGCCTGGCTGGCATTTCCTGGAACAGACGAGACATCGACATCCTTCAGGAACGGGTTGATACTCATCGGTCTGGCCAGGTGCATCGCGATGGTGCTTGTCTGGAACATGTTGGCCCAGGGGGACTGCGAGTACTGCGCTGTGCTCGTCGCTCTCAACTCCGTGTTCCAGATATTCATGTACTCGATCCTGGCGTTCTTCTTCATCACCGTGATGACGCCGGTCATCGCTCCATCGGCGGAAGCTGCCGTCGTTGACATCACGATCGCCGACATCGCCAAGAACGTCTTGATATTCCTCGGGATCCCGTTCGCGGCAGGCGTCGCGAGCTGGTACTTCTTGGCGAGGCGGAAGGGAAGAGAGTGGTACGATCGAGTATTCGCGCCGAAGATCAGTCCGCTTGCGCTGGTCGGCCTCCTGTTCACGATTGTTGTCATGTTCGCCCTGCAGGGCGAGGAGATAGTCAGCCGTCCGCTCGAGGTCGCAAGGGTGGCACTCCCGCTGCTCGCATACTTCCTGCTGATGTTCTTCATGACCTTCGGGTTGTCGCATCGGCTTGGATTCACTTACGGACAGTCCGTTACACAGTCATTCACGGCTGCCAGCAACAACTTCGAGCTCGCAATCGCCGTGGCCGTGGCCACATTCACAATCTCGTCGATAGAGGCCTTCACCGCTGTGATAGGGCCCCTCATGGAGGTGCCCGTCCTCATCAGTCTGGTCAACGTTGCACTCTGGATCAAGAAGAGATACTACGGTCCGAGCGGTCTCCCTGTCCGCGGGAGATCGCAGACCGGTTAGGACAATCTATTTGGTCAATGACACGCATCAACACGTTGGGGGCTGGCTTGAGTGAAGCAGTTCAACGTTTTCGTAGAGAACAAAATGGGTGAGCTGGCACGCGTTACCGAAGCATTGGCTCAGAGTGCCATAAACATAAGGGGGCTGGCGACGGACAGGTTGGGACCGAGGCCAGCGGTAAAGGTGATAACAGATGACGAAGTCTCGACCCGGAAAGCTCTCGCGCGAGCGAGCCTCGAGTTCGAGGAGAGCGAAGTCTTGGTTTTGGATCTCATAGACAGACCGGGGGAGCTTGCGAAGATTGCGAGGCGAGCTGCGAAGGCAGGCGTGAACATCAACTCGGTATTCCTCCTCGGAAAAAAGGATACGCCTGCAGCTCTAGCTCTGGTGGCCGACGACCCGAAAAAGGCAAAGAAGGCGTTCGAGTAGGCTAATCCTTTCGTTGCGATCCCAACTCGCTCGATCTCTTCGCTGCGATCTCGACCGCGTCAATCAGGAGTGCCTTCAGTCCATTCCTCTCCAGCGAGTGCAACGCGCTGATTGCCGTCCCGCCGGGAGAAGTCACGAGGTCCTTGAGCTTCGCCGGATGCTCTTTTGTTTCCTTGATCAGCTTTGACGAGCCGATCAAGGTCTGAACCGCCAGCACGTTGGCCGTGTCCCTGGACAACCCAACCTTGACGCCCGCGTCGGAAAGACCTTCCAGTATCTGGAAAACGTACATCGGGCCCGTGCCGCTGAGTCCCGTGACCGCGTCCATCAGGTCCTCTTCGACATCGACCACGATGCCGACTGATTCGAAGATGTGCCTCGCGATGCCCAGGTGTTCCTCGTTTGCATACTTACCAGTGCATATAGCTGTGGCAGCTTCTCTGACCACGGCTGCGATGTTCGGCATCGCACGGATGACAGGGATCTTCCCGCCGAGCTTCTCCTCTATGAAAGCAGTCGTAACACCAGCCGCGACCGATATGACAAGTTTCGAGTCCTTCATCGCCGGTTTGACTTCGTCGAGGACATGCCCCATGATCTGAGGTTTCACGGACAGCAGGATGATGTCTGCCCAAGCTGCTGCGTCGGCATTCGACTGCGAAGTCTTGATGCCGTGGGCCATTCCCTTTGCTTTCTCGAGCTTCTCTTTCAGAGGCTCCGCGATCATGATGCGCTCCGGGTTCGCCCACTTCGTCTGGAGCACTCCGCTCGCGAGGGCCATTCCCATGTTCCCGCCGCCGATGATCGCTATCTTCTTGCTGTTCATGACTGTCCAGCCTCGGACCTTTTATCGCCAGATGGAGCGAGGTATTTAACTCACAGTGTATAAAGATGGACGTTGAGTTTCTCGCCCGTCGTGCCAGACGTGTTCGCACGAAGTGTTATGGAAGATGATTGACGTAACTGTATTGAGGCCTTCTCTCAATGCCAGAAGTCGCCCGAAACGTCAGGCCGGATTCGACGGTTCAGTGTCCTCGATGCGGATTCAGGAGCCAGGAGCGTATGCCGACCGACTATTGTCTCGTGAGATACGAGTGCAAGAATTGTGGCTATGTCATGACTCCGAAAAAGGGAACGTGCTGCACATACTGCTCCTATGGCGACGTGAAATGCCCTCCGATGCAACTGTCATCATCTGAGACCTGAGCACGATTTGACACCTCGGCTCCAAATCGTCTAGGTGACGCCTAGCCAGAGATGTACTTCACGGTAGGCGTCCTGAGTCAAAGGCTGTCCCTCGACATAGAGGAGGAACTGCAGCTTCCACTCTCCAGCTGAGGTCACGTCGAAATTGAATGTCTGGTTGTAGTACTCAAGGTGTCTCAGCGTGAAGTTCTGCGCAATCGTCTGCCTTGGAACAAGCGATTGCGTCTGCGCCCAGTCGATAGTGTACTGTGTGACTGAAGAACTGTTGTCCGTCGCGTTGGTGAGCACAATCGCTATCGTGTAGTTGACATCCCTGTGCTCGAACGATTTGATCGACAGCAGGATTCTCGCGTCCTGGCCGATAGTGAGGTTCCTTGGATAGTCCGTGGCCATCCCGCCGGGTCCGAGGATCGTCAATTGTGTGAACCTCTCTCCGATGCGCGGCGTTGTGATGGCCCACGCGAGCACGACGACTGATGCTATCAGCATCACCACGATTCCGATCGTGAGAATCTTGTCCACTAGCGGCATGCCCCCGAAGTCCATCTCGAAGTTGACAACGATCGCGAACCGCTCGTCCGACGGAAGCCGCATCCTTCGGTACCATCCTACAAGCGAGACGCCGACAATGAAAGCGGAGACCGAAGCGAGTATCGGGTCCAGTCTGATCCCCCAGGGTGTGAAGTTGAGCGCAAGACCTATCAGGGGGACGATGGCAATGCTCAGGCCGAAGCTTAGCGCGACTCTCTCGATGCCGTCGATTTGATCATTCTCTGGGAATAGCGCTGCCGTGGCGGAATATCCTGGAAGGAAGAGGACGAAGACGAGGCCGAGGATCTGTCTCACCGCGTTGTCCGGGGCCAGGTACACAAGCGTTATGAGGATGAGCGCGAGCACCATGCAAGCGAGTAGGTCGTACGGAGGGTCCCGAACCTCTAAGTGGAATCTCCAGGGTCGTCTTTCCAGCTCTGCCATGAGTGCTCCACTCCGAAACATATTACTGTATATGAAATGTAGCGCATCCAAGGACAGGATATTATAGAGCCCTCCCTCATTTCGAGTCCCTATAGAAGACGAGTAAGGTCTTCATCCAAGACAGGTGCGCACTTTGCTGGTATCTCACAAGATCTTCATCAGCATGCTCGTATGGACGATCCTCTCCATCCTGATCTCGTTGTCAGCGGGCATCGAGGTCCTGGCCACGCTTGAGCTCATCGGTCTCCTTGTGATAAGGGAGCTCACAGACGGCTTTCTGACAAACGAGACTAGGCAGCGGATAGACTTCTTCATCTACGCTGGCCTCGTCCTCTTCGTGGTGGTCGTGCTCAGACGCGTCTGGCTCGTCCTCTCATAGTCATTTCTGCTCGAGCATCTTGCCGTGTCTCTCCCTCTCGCGCAGCAGGTACCTGACAAGACCCATCCGCCACTCGGGATGCTCTTGCACGATTTTATCGAGAAGCTCCTCTTTGCTCATGGCTTGAGGCGGAGAAGGAGCCTTCTTACGGAAGAACCTCAGGCCGAGAGCCTCCGCGATCGCATTGAGCAGGATCTTTGTCTTCCGGACTGTCCAAGCTACCGTCCTCTCCACAACGTCCGTGAAGACCCATAGCACGAGGACGAAAGCAAGGAGCACGATGATCGCCTTCGCGTTGTCGGATACCTGTCCCGTGAACTGCATCGTGACTGCGATCGGGTCGAAGAAGGTGCGATGGCTCTCGTCGAAGAAAACCGCGGTCCTCTCGTTGCAGACCTCGTCGATGAGGTTGGCGCTGAAGATCCTGTTGTCCATTTGAGCTGCCATGCCGTTGATTAGAACGCTCGGGTCGGACAGGAGGAGTATTGAGCCTGCTCCGAGCCGCTCCCGAGCCATGATGGGGAACGGCCCCCAAGGCTCTCCCCATTCCTGGAGCCTGTTGCCGTTCGTGTCCAACCAGCTGGCAATGCTGGAAAACGCTACGACCTCTGTGCCCCCGCCAATCGTCAACGATGAGGGATAATTGAGCAGGAGGGTGCTGACGTTCATGGTGATCGGATCGGTTCTGAGGTCGTAGACGACGGAGAATTCGGGTTGCTTCTCGAATGCCAGGTCCATCACGAGCTGGTTCGAGAACCGCGAGGTCGCGCCCATGCCGATGAGCAGGCTGTTGCCGGTCCCGAAGTCGTCCGCCAGCAGCAGCTTACCGCCGTTCCTGACGAAATCCCCGACTATCCTCCCTTCCGCTGAAGTGAACGCCTTGCCCGGACCGATGACGACAAGCGCGCTCGTTACCGGGTCGAGGTTGATCTCGTCGAGGCCCAGCTGAGTGATGGTTATCTCCGTTCCTGTTGATTTTGCCTCGAAGTCCGGCGCGAACTTGCCCGCCTTGTACGTCAGGATCGCGAGCTTGCTGGTCCCGTTCCATCCTGAGTTGAATATGGAGAAGTCGGCGGAGGTGGAGACGATCGGTGCGGCCATGCTGATTATGAGCAGGACGACGGCAATCGCCATCGCCCCAACAGCCGCGAACCCCCTTCGCACCCTAGCCTGCACTCGAGCCCCCCGTTGATTGGACTCTCACGAGGTCGGCGAGGGCAGTGCTCATCAGAACCGCATCATCATCCGAGAGCGATGCGCCGGAGTATAGGGCGCGCTCGAAGAGGATTGTGGCTCTCTCGACCGGTTTGACCGGGAACCCGAATATCTTCAGGGTCCTGGCTACCTCCCAGTGGGTCATGCTCTTCCTTATGGCGATGTTCGCTTTTGCCGAAAGGAATGCCAACAAACGCTGATAGTACCAGACTATCCTCTCGTTCGGATTGGTCGGTCCGACTTCTTCTGCCAACATGTCCTTCGCAAGCTCTACCATCGCTGCTGCAGGAATCGTCCCAGGTTCTGCCGCCTTCTCCAATGATTCAAGGACCTCCGTCTTGCTGGGCTGGAGGCGCTTCCTCTTGTTCATCATCTGGATGACCCTGATGACAATCACAACGGCCATGAGCACAAGCAGCCAGAAGAGATACGTGATGGTGTCTCCTGGTCCGAACGACCATTTGGGTATGGTGGGCCAGAACGGGTCCTTGCCGGTCTTCGGGCCATAGACGCTGAAGCTCTTCTCATCCTGCGAGTACCTCCAGATACTCTCGCGGTGGAGGAACGCGGCCACAATCGTGTGGCCGCCCAAGGCCATGGAATCAGTGGAAACCGAGAATGTGAATTGGCCGTCCTGTCCCGTCGTCAAGTTCGCAACCATTACCCCGTCGATCAAGAGAGTGATTTCCTGGTCTGGCATCGGCGTCGTCCTGTTCGCGACTAGTGTGCCATTGCCGACGACGTTGGATCCGACGAAATAACGTGTCGCGGAGAGGTTGAGCGAGACTGAGGTGGGAATGTCGATGATTATTGTCGTGACGTTGGACGCGCTCGGCTCATACGGCAACTCGCCATCGTAGAAAGCCTGCAACACGTGTATGCCGTAGCCCAGGTCGGAGGCCATCCAGGAATCTTCGAAATTGCCTAGCGAATCGGTCCTGAATGTCAAGGTCTGTCCGTCCAGGATGAAATGGCAAGGAGCATTCTCCAATGGTCGCTCTCGAACATCCATCAGGTGCACGTCGGCAACCAGTTCGTCGTCAATCGTGAGAAGTCTGCTGTTGACCACCAAGGAGATAGACGTTGGCATCAGCAGGATCCTGATTGTGACGATGTTGGAGTTCAAGATCCCAGCTGGTATGATTGTTGTAGCCTTGAGGACATGGCTTCCGAGCCAGCTCGCGTTCAAAGGGATCGGATATGAGAAGGAGAATCTCCCGCCGGACGAGGTGTTCGCGAAAGCAAGGTCAGTTCCATCCATCTGGATCGTGACCATATGACCGATCGCGAACGCCCCATCGAAGTACAGGTAACCTCCTCCTGTGATCTGGTCTCCGAGATAGTAATCGCCAGCAGAGAGCCAGAGAATCAAGAACGATTGGGTTTCATCCCACGGAATTCCTTCGCGCGTCATCAGGTCGATCTCGGCCAAGATTGCGCGCAGCAGGTCTCGGAGCTGCTCGATGAGCGGGATTAGACGATTGTCCGTGAACGGCTGACTGCCCTCGACGACCAGGCCGATTATGCCGTTCGCCGAGACGAGCATGTCGTCGATAGTATTGTTCATCTGGGGGATCAGCGAATTGACCCTCCTGATGGAGTCGAGCACCTTGAGCATCTCTTCTCCAGTGAGGTTCGCGAGTCGGGAAGCGGAGACCACATCATATCTCGCCCCGAGCAGCGAAACCTCCATCGATGAGAAGGAATCCATCTGTGCCGAAAGGCTGGTGAACGGTGGAAGCAGCCTGCTCAGGTTCTCATAGCTACCAGCGATGTTCCTGATCCTGTCCAGGATCCGTTCCGCTGGCGTCAGCAACCCCCTCACGATCGTGAGGTTCTGCTCCACTTGGTCCATGCTCTCGTTGTACATTCTCTGGAGTGCGTTCTCGGAGTACGTGATCGAAGACCTGAGCAGAGAAATGACGACATCGAGGTTCGATTTGACGAAGTCGTAGTTCTCGTGTGGAATCTCGTCGGCTCTCGAGTTGACAGCCAAAGCAGGCAAGACCATCATGATTGATGCCAAGGCAGCGAAGCACAGCCTTGAAGTCCTCAAAGTTGGTCTGGGGAGAGCTCTCATGGATCCTTGAACAAATTGCATCATCACTAGAAAACCTTATCCAATGGAATCTGTCGACTCCTCGGTCCGAACTGCCAGGAGCAAACGCAACAGCCTCACTATTCTCCTATGCTGAGAGTGAACTCGACCATATCCTTGCTGTTGTCGACCGCCTGGACGCTCACTAACCTGCCCGTGGCGCGCGCGGCAGCCGCGAGCAAACAAGAGCAGCCGAAGCACTGTAGCTGCCGGCACGTGTCCGGCCTTTCCTTGCGAACGGTCCTGCACGCATCACGCAGACCGCTGTACTCAACTCGAAGGATAGTGTTGCCATTCCTCTCCTTAAAATGGAAATCCTTCATGATCCCGAACCCGTGCTTCAGGATCTGGAGCGTTCCCTCCGCGGCCTCCAGCCCAACTCCGTCAAGCTTCGTGTTCAGTTCTGATTCGATGCTCTCGAGAAGTCTGGCTCCAAAGGGTTCGACCAGCATGCCCGGGCTAGAGCCGTCCTTCCCGGGTGACATGATCATGTCGTCCGAGAGTGCCTTCGGTGGAACGATCGGCTTGTTCGTCGCGACGACGAAGACTCTCTCTTTGGTCAAACCATTTCGCGCGGGGAGATACGATGAGTTGCCCGTCAATGACAAGCCCATCAGGGTATCATTCGCCATCTTTGCAGCAGAAATCATTTCGGATTCGGCGACAATCGTCGATGTGCTCGGCTCGACCAGCAGGGCTATCGCGAACAGCCCGAGAAATAGAATTCCGATCCCGGACACCGCATATGCATCTCTCTGGTCTTCCAACATCGAAACCCTATGCTGGAGGATCGGGTCGTTGGTAGACCCGACCTCATCGATGCTGGCTTGGGAGTTCCATGCAAGAACAAGAAGTACGATTCCGACGGCGCTGATGCCAAGTGCGATCACACGCGCGGGAGAAAGGCGTAAGTGCGAGAGCAAGTTGTTGGGTTCCATCGGAGATGACCATCTCCAAAGAACGGCGAACTACGATTTGTAGATGCCGGGAGCAGCCTTTCTAGGCTTCCTGCGGCTTAGACACTGCCTGGATCTTCGCCGATGGCTCCCGTCTACTCTCGACCTTGTCCAGCCATCTCACGATCAGCAGCCAGAAGACAGTCACGAAAGCGACGAAGATCAGTATGCCGATGTAGTCATGAACGAAGACCAGAGCAGGATGGCCCCAGATTGAACCTACGAGTATCGTTAGGACCATCCTGAGTATGTTCGACAGCCAGGTCAGAACGAAACCCAAACCCAGTGCTGCCAGGATGTAACGATCGACCCTCCTGTAGCGCACTAGCACGAATGCCAGTAATGCCGTGAAGAACAGTCCAGCTGAGTACAATCCACTGCACTCCTCGCCTATCCCTAGACTCAGGTTCTCTCCGTGGTATTCATAGATGATCGTGTTCGATATCCCGTGGCTACTAGCGTCCAGCTCGTAACTGACTCCGACGCCGAAGAGGCGGACGAGGAATACTACTGGAATGGTCATGAAGTAGTATCCAGAATAGGCATTGATCCTGTAGTAAGAGTCCCCGCTGACGGTCGTGTAGGTTTTCCATATCACTGCGAATACTATCGTGAGGAACATGAGATACAGAACCACGAAGTCCTTCTCCATCGCATATTTGGACGGACCTACGTCATGAAGCACGAGAGAGGCCCCGAACAGCGTTACTATGAAATCCTCCATGCGCAAGTCAGTCCGGCCGGTCACGAAGAGCTTCCACCCGGACCAGATTGCGATCAACAGAAAACCCGCGAGTGGGACTAGGACTGCGCTCTGTTCTTTCGTCATGATCCTGGAGAGCAGATCCACCAGGATGCCGTTTTCCGGTTTCTTAGTCTCCTTTCTGATGATAATGAGCGAGTAGAGGGCAAGGACTATTCCAATGGCGATCAAGACGAGCTCCGCGAAATATGCCCATTGGCCCAAGTAGTGGTTGTAGAGAGCTGCCACTATTAGCAGAGAGCCGAGGAAGAGAGGCCATTCCTTGGGAATCCACACACTAGCCGCTCAGGCTCCTGCCGATATATAATCGTTGAGCAGGGCCATATTCGGGGTATCCAGCTCGGCTGATGTCCGCTCAAATCCAGGAGGGTGCTGAGCCTCTCCTCATGTCCCTTCTTGAGTTCCTGGGGGCCTTGCGGCTGCAGACGCGCGTCTAGTCAACACGATTGATCCCGCTGTCGTGGCTATGAGTATGATGGCTATCTCAGTGGTGGGGGTGATTCGCATTGATATCGTCGGTGCTAGGAGGTTCATGACGAGAACCATAATCGGGGCGGAGGACAGGCATACGAGAGCGAAGACCAGAGCGATGGTCGCCGGTCTCTTCAACAGGAGGACATCGGTCGTCTCTCCTTCCTCCGCGGACAAAGCCAGCCACGTGAGCACAAACATCGGGATTGCCATGGACACGATCGCAGTTAGGATCAGGTCCACTTCAAGAAGGCTTGGAAGCTCGATTGCTGCAGCTGACGCGGTCGCGACAATCAGCAACCCCGTCAGAGAAGATGGCCTGTAGTCGTAGAACATCCCCAGGAGGATGAGAGCCGCGCCGATCGTTTGAGCTAGAATCACGAGAACGCTGTGTTGGGAGAAGACAGCGAGATCGACGATTGCCACAATCGCCATGAGGAGCCTGACTCTCCGAGAGAAGAATATCACGCTTTTCCCCTCCTTATGGCTCTGACGATTCTTGAGGCGGTATCAGCGGGGCCGATCCTGAGGTAGGATACTCCCAATCCTCTGAAAGTCGCCTCTATCTTCAGAGAATCCGACAGGTCACCATAAAGCCGTTCAGCCTCTGGCATGTCCAGCAACGCTTCAGCATTTCGGTACCAGTCATCATAGGTGTGAATCACGAGCATCTTGTTGCCCGTGCTCTTGCAGAGCTTCGCCCCGGCTATGACGGCGTCGCGGCTCGAGACCAGGTCCGAGATGATTACGTAGAGCTGCTCCCGGCCTCTGTTCTTGGCGATTATCTCCTTGATCCCGCCTTCGAGGCCTATCCCAAGCGCGGGGCGCATCCCCCTTGTCGCGATTCTGTCCAGGGCCGACAGAAACTCCTTTCCTTCGACATTGGCCTTGAGCGAAATCTGCTTGGGCTCCATGGTCTTGTTCGATTCCGTCTCTTCCGTCCGGACAGTCCCCTCTTCGCTTTCCTCGATTGACGAAGGCGCCTCTCTCAGGACCTGGACGATCTTCTCGAACTGGTGCCTTCCGAGTGCAGGCGGAGCTTTCGTGAGGACTTTGATCTCGTCGAAGATCGCCACGCCGGCAGGGTAGAGACTGCTTATGAGGACATTCGACAGTTGCATCGATAGATCGACCGCGTGGTCTACCTTTGCGACCTTGCTTCTTTTCAGCCTCATGCTCCTGCTACAATCCACAAACACCATCGTCTGGAGCGATCCCTCTTTTCTGTAGGTCTTGGTCATGAGTTTGTTCAGCTTCGGGAAGACTTTCCAGTGGATGTCCCTTGCACGGTCTCCTGGGACATACTCTCTGATTCCGTCGAATTCGAGTTCTCTGAGCACGACCGCTGGGCTTCTCCCCATGCCAGAAGACTCGAGGTGTTCCTTGCCCGCCATCTTGCGCGCAGCGTCAAAGCTTCCCTTCTCGGTGTGGACGTTTATGACGGTCGGGTGCTCGATTATCTGCTCTTCGTCAAAGAGTCCCAGAGAGTCGTTGCGTGCGATCTTCATTCCTGGAATCACGAGAGGACCGCGTTTGTTCGGAACCAGAGAATAGGACAGCTTCAGAACCGACTTTGGAGGAAGGTCCCTGACTGATTTGTTCATGCCCGCCGAGAGCTCGCAGTTCTCGGGGAGGATGTCCTCGAAAGTTCCTCTCACAGTGATGGGGTCCTTGTTGAGGATATCGACCGTGATGCTCGTCGGCTCCTGTGCGAAGGAGATGTCCTCGAGCGCGCTCCTCTCAATATGCAGGTTCGTTCGCTGCAGCTCTGTGACGAATCTGAGATACGCGTAGACATAGGCGCTGGCGAACGTGACGCTCAGCACTGCCCACGAAAGGTTCGAAAACAAGATTCCGGCAAATGCAAACACTATTGCGAACGACAGAATTGCGGTTCCCAGAGAAGTTGAGCGCAAGCCACTCACTCTTTCCTTTCTTCACCGCTCCTGAATTCGCCCTTCGGGACCGTGACGGAAGAAAGTATCGAGTCTGTAATGCCTGATCTGGTCATCCCACCAAGCTCCGCTTCCGGAGAGAGGATCAGCCGGTGATCTATGACCTTGTGGGCCAGCGCCTTCACATCGTCCGGAATGACGTATGTGCGCCCGCGCAAGTAAGCATGCGCCTTCGATGTCTGAAGCAGATGGATCGCTCCCCTCGGACTGAGGCCGAGGTCGAGCTCTTCGACGTCTCGTGTCGCTCTCGCGAGGCTCTCGACGTATTCGAGTATGCTGGAATGTGCGTGGATCTCGACAATCTCATCTCTCATGGAGAGAACCGCGTCTTTGGCGAGTACTATCTTCGGTTCGATCTCGGGCGCGTTCTTCAGACGAAGTATGTCAACTTCCTGTTTCTGGTCAAGGTAGTCCATGGTGCTCTTTATCATGAATCGGTCGACCTGAGCCTCAGGTAGAGGATAGACGCCTTCCGTCTCAATGGGGTTCAGAGTGGCAAGCACCATGAATGGGAGCGGAAGATCGAATGTGTTCCCCTCGATTGTCACCTGCTGCTCCTGCATCGCTTCGAGGAGCGCTGATTGGGTCTTCGGGGGTGCTCGGTTAATCTCGTCCGCAAGGACCAAGTCTGCGAAGAGCGGCCCTTTTCTGACCTCGAACTCCGTGGTTCGCTGATTGTAGAAGTAATGACCGGTCAGGTCCGCAGGTAGCAGGTCCTGGGTGAACTGGATTCTCTTGTACGACAACCCGCACACAGCCGCAAAAGCCTTTGCCAGAGTTGTCTTCGCTACCCCTGGAACGCCCTCTATGAGCAGATGGCCATTCGAGAATAGACAGACCAAGAAATCCTCGATCTGGTCAGTGTAACCCACAACGGACTTACCAATCTCCGTCCTAACGGCATTTACGGCCGCTTCTATGTCCTGGTGGGCCCTGATTCTCGTTTCGGGCATTGCACTATGACTCCTGGGAACTCGATGGATGACAGTTCGTTCGAGAATCCCCTCATCGATAATAAGTCTATGCTTTCAAGGCCAGTATGCTTGGATGAGAGCCCTCAGCCGTAGATGCTGTCTATCAGCGCGTGGTCAGAATCCCTGAGTTTATCGAAGAACTCGACATCCGTTATCGCGCCAGTGATGTCGAGGTTGTCATTCAGTATGATCTTCGGGACGCCCATCACGGAATGCCTCGTTGCGAGGTCTGGGAACATCTGTGAATCTATGATCTCCGTGGTGACTCTCGAAGATTCGATTGCTCCTCTGTACGCGTGTCTCGCGACGGTTGGGCAGAACTGGCAGGTCGTCAGTATGAAGATCTTGATGTTCGCCCTCCTCCTTACTGTGGCCAGGGCGCTCTTGGCCTTCGGCGACAGCGGGGTCTTGGTGTTCGAGAGCTCCACAATGGCGTCGATCAATGAAGGCAGCTCGTAACCCGCAGGAATGCCGTAGTACCTGATCCGCGTAAAATCGCCTTTCACCAGAACGAGGCACGGCCAATGCTCTATGTGAATCTCCCTCATGCGCAGATTCTTGCCGTCGTCCACAGGTTGAATGTCGACCTTGATCTTGGGGGTTATCTGCGAAAGGGTGTTCGCAAGATCAATCATTTCCCTTGAAATCTCAGAACCTTCGTCGAAGAACAAAAGCAGCGTGACGTCTTCCTTCATGCCCTGAGCGAACTTGCGCTCCAGTGATGCCCTGTCAGCTTGGGAAAGCATCATTTCGCCTCGTTTCCTCTGGACTTCACGGCCGATCTACATCGACTCGATGGCTATATCGCCATACTCCTGTATGAAGAAGTTCCTAGCTTCTTGGAGTCCCTTCCTGCCATCAGGCGTTAGCTTGTACATCTTCACATTGCTTTCCTTGTAGGATTCCACGAGCATACGGCACAAACGAATCGTGGTTGGTCGTTCACTGAAGAAACGGATGAGTTGTTCCGGCTCAAATGAGATTCGCAAGCGATCTGAGCCAGAGAACGAACAACGGATCTATGACTTCGCCATCCCTGATTAATCCTCTTGCCTCGAGTTGTGTTTCAATTCTCTGCACATGAGACCTCGACTTCAAATCGTATCTTCTGATGAAATCCGCGCCGTGAGGGACCCTTGGTTCAGTAACCGAGGCTACCAGATACCTCCTCTGTAGTGGACTGCGTATCATCTCCCAGATGGACTCGTAAGTCTGAGATTGCTCCAGGATAACCGACCGAATCGCCTTGTCTAGATCATCCCGAGAAGGCTCTTTTGAAAGGTGAAAAAGTTCGTGAGCGATTCGCTGCGCATGACTGGGATAGCCGCTGCCAAGAGCGACGATTCTTTTGGCAGAGTCTTTTGTGAGTCTTCCGCCTGCTGACTTGAACCGCACCATGAGAAACTTCTCCATCTCGTCAGCAGAGATTGGCCCGAGTTCTATTGTGTCGGCGAATTTGTAGAACGGTCCCTCTCGGTCCTCGAAAATGTCGTACATTGTCTGTCCATCGCTTCCTGCGAAAACATAGCTAACGTCTGTGTGTGATTCGAATCTTGACCTCATTGTCTTGAGCAATCCTTTTGAGTCGAAAGAGGTTATGTTTTGGAATTCGTCAAACATCACGACAACCTGCGTATCCTTCTTCTCCGCGATTCTCTGCGGAAGTTCGAACACTTCCGCCATTTCTGAAGTCTTGAATGCTTCCGGCTCTCTCTTCCTCAAGTGAACAAACGGATATGTCCTGCAGGTGTCGCAATAATAGTGCGAGTACTTCTCGTCAAAAGATGTGTCCTGCCCGCAGGCCGGGCAAGTCTTGTCTAGATCCGCGTCATGTTCGGGAAGGGTGTCTCTTATCTTTCTTTGTCTAGGCGAATACTTCTTGCAGCCGTAGCAGTAGTGTCTGGTGTACTTCTCAATCCACTTCAAAGGCTTTCCGCAATCCGGACACATTCTGATCTCGATCTTCTTCTGCGCCTTGTCGGCAATCTCAATGTCTTTCTTCGTGGGAGGCGCAAGCGTCCGGATATCATCGATAGCACTAGCTGCAAGGTATTCCTTCTGGAGAACTGCGAGCTTGAGTCTGGTGCTTCCGAGAATCTCCCAGCCAGCTGGGTCCAGTGTCCCATTAGGCGTGCGATACGAACTGATCAGCTCCCTTGTCATCGTCTGGAGCAGCTGCGTTTGACTTGTCATTCCGTAGATATCGATGTGTGCGAACTCAAAGTCCTTGGAGTGTCTGCGGGCGAACTCTGCCATGAATGAGGTTTTCCCCATTGCTTTCGCAGCTCGGACTACGACATTCTTGTTTGCTTCAATGAGGTTAAGAAACTTGGAGAGGTCTTGCTCTCTTCCGGCGAAATTCTTGTTGACAACGACGCCGCTCGACGAAAACGGATTGTCCTTATCGAAGAGGGTCTCGTGAATGGAAATCGTCAATTCTTGAGCCTCGCGCACGCCGGTAATGTCTTCAAGAATAATACATCTTCGTATCTCATTTCATATACGTCTGCGTATACGAATATGTTCTGGCGTTTCGACCTGCGACGCGCCTCATCTCCTTGGTTCTGCTGGATTTGTTGTGTAGATCTCGGACCAAATCGAGGAGTTTTCGGACTAGACTAGTGGTTGAGTCAGTATGCGGAATCTATTTCAATGAAGCATCGCATTCCCTGCTTCGCGTTTTGCTCGCGAACCGTTGCGGATGTGTGTGTTCGCTCGGTTTCGGGGGAGAGGCGTGCAAACGGAAAAGCATAACTTGCGGGGGGAATAGTGAGATGAAGAAAGTTGTGAGTAGGTTTGTTGCTCTAGCTGTATTGATGTGTGCATTGGTCATGCTGATGAGCGCTCTTCCCGCCTCGACCAGAGCCGTCGGTGCTGGTGCTGTGATTTGGACAGACCGGCCAGACTATTCGCCGGGGGAGATCGTGACCATTTATGGAAGCGGATTCAACCCATCAGCGGATATTTCGATAGTTGTTGAGAGGCCGGATAATACTACTGACCCAGCAGTTTACGCCAGGACGTATGACGGCCTGGGTGGTTTTGTCTGTTTGTATGATCTCGATGGTATCGAAGGAACCTACACTGTGACTGCGACCGATGGGACCGACACAACTACTGTTACTTTCACAGATGCAATTCAAGTAGACTGGGCTCAGGGCGCAGATGACACTAACAACAATAACATCGTTGATGACCCCCCGTATATGGTTGAGTGGGTAAACGGGAATGTCAACGATCAAAAGGCCATTTTTACCGAGGGCAACATCATTCCTCCATACCCTCCTCGCATTCCTGGTCACGTGAATTACCGGGTAGTATTCGAGGGGTTGAAGGACGACACATACACGTGGACCATCAAATACATGTTCTCTAAAGGTGGGATTGTAGCCATCGATTTCCTCACGACAAACTATGGCATCACGGACGAGAACCTGAAGACACAGCTTCCAGGTGGCGTTACGGTGGCTGAGGTAACAGCGTTGATTGCCGCTGGGGTTTCCACACATTCGTTTCCGGATGACGCAACTACAATTCCTCCTGAGCTCGCAGGCGGCACTGTTCAGGACCGGCAGGCCGCTCACGACGACGCGTTCGATGGCTACTCTCCGCGCATCATGAAGATGTACGGCGCGACAATAACAAACATCCTTCAGGTTTATCCCCACGATGGTCTGCCGACGGGAGACAGCTATGCATCTGTTCAGGTCATATTCGAAAAGACGAGCGGGGATTCTGAACCGGTCATTGCGAGCTGGGGCGGGCACCTTGGCATAGGCATGGATGCACCGGAAGGTTACGACACTGGCAACGGAGCCGGTAGCATCTCCGGGTCGGCTTTCCATATGATACTTGACGGAGTCGATGACTCCAAAGGCCATAAAGTCATAAGCGCGAGCCCGAACCGAGCGCTGTCAACGGGCGTCGTGTTCGTGCCCGCAATAATCTCTGGATACAAGTTCAACGACCTCAACGGCAACGGCGCCTGGGACGGGCGCGGGGACATCGGCGGCGAGCCAGTTATTCCCGGTTGGACTATCAACCGTGCAGGAGGCCCGCTGCCGTCCGACTCGGTCATGACCGACGAGAACGGATACTACGTGTTCCTGGGCTTGCCGGCCGGCACTTACACGGTCACCGAGACTACCCAGCTTGGTTGGGCACCGACGATGCCTGCATCGGGAAGCTACACAGTAATAGCCGTCTCCGGCGGGACGTACCCTGAGAGGAACTTCGGCAACTGCCAGCAGTTGGGAAAGATCAGCGGCGTGAAGTTCAACGATGTCAACGGTAACGGTGACAAGGACGCTGGTGATGGACCCACAGGTCTCACGTGGACCATCGAGCTAAGGGATGTCGACGGCCACTTCATCACGAGCACCGAGACCGATTCCAATGGAAACTACGAGTTCACGAATCTCGTGTATGGGACATATAAAGTCAATGAGGTACTGCTGTCCGGATGGACCCAAACGTGTCCTACATCCGGAACCTACACAATCAATCTAGGTCCGGGAGATGTTGTCAGTGGTAAGGACTTCTACAACTTCCAGTGGCTGACGGTCTCGGGCCACAAGTACTACTCTGGCACGACCACGCCGATCTCTGGATGGCACATCCAGCTGTTCAAGGAGCCAAGCGACGTTCAGTACGGCGGTGACGTAGTGACCGATGTTCTCGGCGCATACTCGTTCACCGTCAAGGATCCGGGAAGCTACGCCATCAAGGAGGTCTTGCAGGACAAGTGGACTGAGACAAGCCCGGTCCTGACCTACTCAGCAGGTGACGGTTCGACGCCATCGGTGCTGGGCTACAGCAGCTTCGCTGTTGTCAGCGGCACGGACGTGGGCGGCAAGGACTTCTACAACTTCCAGTGGCTGACGGTCTCGGGCCACAAGTACTACTCTGGCACGACCACGCCGATCTCTGGATGGCACATCCAGCTGTTCAAGGAGCCAAGCGACGTTCAGTACGGCGGTG
>Ga0315277_10000065_pt1 | contig 163115 bp, 133 predicted proteins | sample YL17G05_15_MG_FD_203695 | JGI IMG/M metagenome (GOLD analysis project Ga0315277, IMG submission 203695) | Sediment microbial communities from Yellowstone Lake, YNP, Wyoming, USA - YL17G05_15 | ecosystem: Environmental > Aquatic > Freshwater > Lake > Sediment | place: USA: Wyoming | collected...
CTCCCCTGACATGCGCAACTCGACACGTCGCAGCGCGACCGAGTCGACCAGACGGTTGTTGCGCCTGCATCGGCGATGATTCGCCGAATTCCGGTGGTATCATAGGTGTGTAGACAGGCTCCTCAGGTCACCTCCTGCCATTATCCCGGCGACAAGCCTGTCGGTAGAAGGGATCTTCGCGTTCGTCTTTCCGCGCCATGCGCGCCCCCCGGTCATGTCCGCGCAGCGCAGCCAGGCTGGCACACAATCGACACCCAAACCAGGAGAAGCTACGTGTCCAAGTCCACCGACGTGCAAGCGCTCGCCATAAATACCATTCGCTTCCTCTCGGCAGATGCCGTCCAACAGGCGAACTCCGGCCATCCCGGTCTGCCGATGGGCTGCGCCGCCATCGCCTACACCATCTGGACGCGCCATCTTCGTCACAACCCGCGCAACCCGAAATGGCCGAACCGCGACCGTTTTGTCCTCTCGGGAGGCCACGGATCCATGCTGCTCTACTCGATGCTCCACCTGAGCGGCTACGATCTCTCGCTCGACGAACTCAAGCGGTTCCGCCAGTGGGACAGCCTGACGCCCGGCCATCCCGAAGTAGGGCTGACTCCTGGCGTCGAAGTCACGACCGGCCCGCTGGGCCAAGGATTGGCCAACGGCGTCGGCATGGCCCTGGCCGAAGCCCACCTCGCCGCCGAGTTCAACAAGCCCGGTTTTCCGATTGTGGACCACACGGTCTATGCAATCGTCACCGACGGCGACCTCATGGAAGGTGTTGCGTCCGAGGCGGCCTCCTTCGCCGGGCACCAGAAGCTGGGCAAGCTCATCTATGTGTATGACGACAACCACATCACGATCGACGGAACCACCAACCTCGCTTTTACCGAGGACCGTGCGGCTCGCTTTGCCGCCTACGGCTGGCAGGTGCTGACCGTCGCTGACGGAAACGACGTCGAAGCGGTCGACGCCGCGGTGCGCCAGGCCAAGGCCGACCCGCGGCCGTCGTTGATCATCGCCCGCACGCACATCGGCTTCGGCATGCCCAACAAGCAGGATACTTCCAAAGCCCACGGCGAACCCCCCGGCGATGAGGAACTCAATGGTGCCAAGACCAAGCTGGGCTGGCCGCTGGAGCCGCGCTTCCTCATCCCCGACGAGGTCCGCGATCACATGCGCGGGGCCGTCGAGCGCGGTGCAAGACTCGAAGTCGAGTGGACCGCGCTTCATGCAAAGTACCGCTCCGCGTTTCCAGATCTGGCTTCCGAGTTCGACCGCCGCATGGGCGGAGCGCTTCCTGCGGGGTGGGAAGCCGCGCTGCCCAGCGTGGCGGCCGACCCGAAGGGCGTTGCGACCAGGGTCTCCTCTGGGGCCACCATCAACGCCCTGGCGCCGGTCTTACCTGAACTGATGGGCGGCTCGGCCGACCTGACACCCTCCAACAACACCTGGATCAAGTCGAGCGTCGCCTTCCAGCCCGAGACCCACGAGGGCCGTAATATCCATTTCGGAGTCCGCGAGCATGCCATGGGTTCGATCGCCAACGGAATGGCTCTACACGGAGGCATCATCCCCTACGCGGCCACCTTCTTGGTATTCTCGGATTACATGCGCCCGGCGGTGCGGCTCTCCGCCCTCTCGCACCTCGGATGCATATGGGTGTTCACCCACGACAGCATCGGTCTGGGCGAGGACGGGCCAACGCACCAGCCGGTGGAACACGTAACCGCGCTGCGCGCCATCCCCAACCTGGTCGTGCTTCGTCCAGCGGATGCCAATGAGGTGAGCGAGGCATGGCGCGTGGCGATTGCCCGGCGCAACGCGCCGACAGTGCTTGCCCTCACCCGCCAGCCACTGCCGGTGCTCGATCGGGCGCAGGTCGCGCCAGCCGCCGGGCTCGCCAAGGGCGCCTATGTTTTGGCCGATCTCGGCCACGGCAAGCCGCAGATCATCCTCATGGCCTCGGGGTCGGAGGTGGCCTTGGTCTTGGTGGCGGGCGCTAAACTGGCCGAGGCGGGCATTGCCTCGCGCGTGGTCTCTTTCCCTTCATGGGAGCTCTTCGCCGCCCAAGACAAGGATTACCGCGCCTCGGTCCTGCCGCCGTCGATCAAGCCGCGTATCGCCGTCGAGGCGGGCGTTGCCCAGGGCTGGGATCGCTGGGTGGGCGACGCCGGCGAGATCGTTGCCATGACCCGCTTCGGCGCCTCCGCGCCGGCCAAGGTGCTCTTCGAGAAGTTTGGTTTCACAGCCGCACATGTCGTCGAGACCTCCATGCGCGTGCTCGAGCGATAGGCACCCCCCGCCGGACCGCCAGAGGCCACCTGCGTATGGCAGGTGGCCTCTTCTTGTACGGCACAGTGCACGCACCAGGCCCATGCGGCTAGAAGACGAACGGTACAAACTTCTTCGTCTCGCGCATGTATTCGCGATATCTTTCGCCAAACCTCGACTCGTTCTCCCGCTCTTCAACGTATGCCGTGACAAGCAGGCCGGCAACCGCGATTCCCAGTAGCGCCCCGGCCGGCCACCCCGGCGATTTGAGATACGCGCCCACAGCGAAAAGCATGAGCGAAAGGTAGAGCGGATGGCGGATGAAGCGATAGGCCCCGCGCCGCACGATCACAGTCGTCGTCTCGATGCCGCCCGTGGTTCCCCCGTGCATCCTTAGCAGCGAGAAGCCGTGCAGGGCAAGCAGGAGCGAGCCTGCGAGCAGCACCCACGAGGCGACTTGCCGCGCTGCCAGAGGAGTTGCGAACCAGTTGGGTGCGTTGGCAAGGACCAACCCCAAGATGGCTTCGAAGGCGATTAAGCGAGGCAAGGCATGTGTCGGACCATGCCGCACTGCTTTCCAGAAACCCGCAATGAGCACGCCCGAAAGGAGGACGAACGCGCCAAGTCGCACAGCCGCACTGGCATCCAATTGAGGCCTCCGGTCGCATGGGGTGGGCGCTGTGTCGCACCTTTGCCGCCAGTCACCATAGCCCGCAGCGCCCGCAAGGTGATCCACCCACGGCAATCCGCTCGCCTTCCAGTCCATGATACTCGAAGGGTTCCAGGCAGAGTCCCCGCCCGCCCAGACGCTACGCGGGCGTTTTACCCACGATCCTCCGTATCATCGGCACTGCGCCGGGCCGGGAGGCTTGGTCCCACTCTCATGATGCTCAGGCCCCGCGCGTGAGCGCGGGGCCTCTCCAAATCGATTTGCGCTATGATTGGTACGCGAGACGTGGTTCGAGTTCTGCCCGGACCTCACCCGCACAGCGCTCAACAGACCCAGCCTGATACTTCACGTTCAGGAGAATGCAGAGTTCCCATGCGAATTGCCATCGGCTGTGACCATGCAGGCTTTCCGCTCAAAGAGACGGTCGCGGCGGTCGTCAAGATGACCGGCCACGAACCGCTCGACCTGGGCACTTACGACACTCGCCGAGTCGATTACCCGGACTACGCCATGAAAGTGGCGAAAGCAATCCTCGAGGGCCGCGCCGAACGAGGGATTCTGCTGTGCGGCTCAGGCGTCGGAGTGTGCATCGCCGCCAATAAGATCAAAGGCATATATGCCGGGGTGTGCCACGACACTTATTCCGCGCACCAGTCGGTGGAACATGACGACATGAATGTCCTGTGCCTAGGCGCCCGCATTATTGGCCCGGAGATCGCCACCGAGATCGTGCGCGCGTTCCTTGGGGCCACCTTCTCCGGCGAAGAAAGGCACAAACGCAGAGTGGCCTCCGTCCGCGAAATCGAGGCCGGGAAGACCTAGCGCCCTTCCCCTTCGGGCCCGAGCTTTGACAAGGTTGGGCGTGGCTGGTACACTCAGCCTCTGTCAGCCAGTCGTCCGGCCCACGTGGCCGGACGTTTTTCGGGGCGACGGCAGCCCGGAGTTGGGTGAGAGGCGCCCCCAAGGATAATCACGTGGCCAGTATTCAAATAAACGCTGAACCCCGCACGACGATCGGCAAGGGCATGTACGCGCTGCGCCAATCGGGCAAGGTCCCGGCTGTCATCTATGGGCCAGCCGTCGCGCCGACGCCCATTCAGATTGACGCTCGCGAGACTGCCCGCGTGCTCTCGCGAGTTGCCGGCTCACAACTCATTGACGTGATTCTCGAGGGCAAGCCTCATTCGGTACTGCTACGCGAAGTGCAGCGCGACAGCATCCGTCGCGATATCTTGCACGTCGACTTCTACGAAGTCCCCACCGACCGTGTCATTCGGGTTCGCATCCCCATCGAGTTCGTCGGCGTTTCGCCTGCGGTGCGCGATCTCTCGGGCGTTATGGTCCACCTGCTCGACCAACTCGAAGTGGAGTGCTTGCCCAAAGACCTGATGAGCCATATCGAGGTGGACGTCGCAGCCATCACCAAGATCGGCGACTCCATCGCCGTGCGCGACATCAAGCTGCCCGAGGCCATCCGCGTCTTGATGAGCCTGGATGAGTCCGTGGCCACCGTGCAGCAACAGGCGGCCGAGGAAGTGGTCGAGCCGGTCGCCGCGGCGGCGGTTCCGGCCGAACCCGAGGTCATTGAGCGCGGTAAGAAGGAAGAAGAATTGCCCGAAGAGGGCGAGGCCCCGAAGAAGTAACGGGGCGCAGTCACGGCTATGCGAGGGCGGAGCTTGCTCCGCCCTTTGCATTCCACCCCTTCATGCCATTCTTTAAGGTTTGCGTAGGGGAAAATTGTTGAAGTTATCCACAGGCGGTGTTAGAATGGCAATCCCATAGGTATGGGCAGGGCGTTGTGAAACGGGGTACATCTGGCGTGAAACAATAGTTCGGGGGACCCAAGACAATGCGCTGCCCGTATTGCGGCACCGAAGACACCAAGGTCGTCGACACAACCCACGATGTCCGCGGCGGCGTGCGCCGACGGCGCGAGTGCCTAAAATGCAGGCAGCGCTTCAGCACCTATGAGCGGGCGGTACTCTCCTCACCGCTTGTCGTGAAGCAGGATGGCACGCGCGAGGAGTTCGACCGCGAGAAACTAGCGCACGGCGTGCGGATCGCCTGTGCCAAGCGCCCGGTATCCGCGGCGGATATCGACCGCCTGGTGGGTGAGGTCGAAGCCTCCGTCCAGCAGCTAGGCAAAGCCGAAGTCTCAAGCCGAGTCGTCGGCGACATGGTGATTGCCGGGTTGAAAGAACTCGACCACATCGCCTACATCCGGTACGCGATCGTGTACCTGCGCCTCGACGATCTGCGCTCCATTCGCGACGAAATCAACCGCCTTCTCCGGGAAAGTTAGCCCGCACACGGCACCGCGGGGTGCACGTGCTATTGGTATTCCACCAACAGTCGTGGTCGGAGGATCGGATGTCCACTCGCAAGACGACGAGCATGCCCACCCGCAAACTCAACGGTAAAGCCTGGTTGAAACCCGTCCCACTCTCACCCAACGCGCGGGTGGTTCTCGAGAAGCGCTACTTGCGTAAAGGCGCGCAGGGCACACCCGTCGAAACCGTGGAGGAGATGTTCTGGCGCGTGGCTTCAAGCATCGCCGCGGCCGAGCAATCCTGGGGCGAGGACCCTCTCCCCATCGCCGAAACCTTTTACGACCTGTTGACCTCCCTGCGCTTCTTCCCCAACTCGCCCACCTTCACCGGCGCAGGCACACCCCTGGGCCAATTGGCCGCGTGCTTTGTGCTACCGATCACTGACGACATGGGCCGAGAAAGCGCCGGTATCTTCCAGACCTTGCGGGATGCGGCGCTCATCCAGCAGACCGGCGGCGGCAACGGCTTCTCGTTCTCGCGATTGCGACCCAAGGGCAGCCTGGTCAAATCTTCCTCTGGGCGCGCCACGGGGCCGGTAGGCTTTCTCGGCGTCTACGACGAAGCCTTCGGTGTGATCGCCCAGGGCGGCACGCGACGCGGCGCCAACATGGCTGTGCTGCGAGTGGACCATCCGGACGTCGAGGAATTCATCACCTGCAAGATCAATGAGAACGCCATCACCAATTTCAACATCTCCGTCGGCGTCTTGGATGCTTTCATGCACGCGGTGCGCGCCGACGAGATGTGGGACCTGGTATTCCCCGATGTCGACTCGCCCGAGTATCACGGCTTCGAGGGGACGCTCGACCAGGCTCGCGTGGCGGGAGTCCCTCTGCAAACCTACAAACAGGTTCGCGCACGCGAGCTGTTTCAAAAGATCGTTCGCCAGGCTCATCACAACGGTGAACCGGGAGTCCTTTTCCTGGATGCCGCCAACCGATTCAACCCGGTGCCACGCCTCTACCCTCTGGAGGCCACCAACCCGTGCGGCGAGCAATGGCTCGGGCCATACGAGAACTGTTGCCTCGGATCGGTAAACCTGGCCCAGCACCTCGCACCCGAGCATGGCGTGGATTGGCACAAGCTTGGCGCAAGCGTCGCGCTCTCCACCCGCTTCCTCGACGACGTGGTCACGGCCAACGCCTACGTGCCCGCCGTGCCGCAACTCAAGCAGGCCGCCGACCAGGCACGCCGCATCGGCCTAGGCATCATGGGCTTGGCCGACCTGATGTACCACGTCGGCATTCGCTATGGGTCGGAGGATGGACAGGAGTTTGCCAGCCAAGTCGTCGAATTCGTACGCTATCACACGCTGGCGACGAGCATCGAATTGGCACGCGCCCGCGGCGCCTTCCCGGCCATCAGCGGCAGCATCTATGGCGCGGACAACTTCTCATGGACCGCGCCGCGCCCGATCGTGCCCCATCTCCATGATTGGGGCCGACCGCCATTGGACTGGGACTCGCTTGAAAAGGATATGCGTCGCGACGGCGTGCGCAATGCGGCCCAATGCACTATCGCGCCTACCGGCACGATTGCCACCGTAGCCGGCTGCGAAGGCTATGGATGCGAACCCGTATTCGCATTGGCCTACATCCGCCACGTCAACGACAACGGCCAGGACCTTCAGTTGCCGTACGTCAGCCCGCTGTTTGAAAACGCACTGGGTGAGGCGAACTTGGAGCCTGCAACCCGCGCGGCGCTCATCGAGCAGGTGATTGCGCGCGGCACGTGCCAGGATATCGAAGACCTGCCCGATGCTATTCGGCATGTGTTCGTCGTGTCGCAAGATATCAGCGCCGAAGAACACGTCCGCATGCAGGCGGCGATGCAAGCGTTTGTCGACAACAGCCTGTCGAAGACGATCAACTTCCCGCCCACGGCCACCGAAGAGGATGTCGCCAAGGCATACCTCCTGGCCTGGGAATTGGGCTGCAAGGGAATCACGGTGTACGTCACCGGTTCGCGCGAGAAGGTCGTGCTCGAAACAGTCGAGACCGCCAAGGCCAAGGGCAAGGACGTATCCCTGGCTGTGGCACCGGTGGTGGAACCGGTCGCCCCCGTCGAAAAACCGATGCCTCTGTGGAAAGAGGCGAAACGCCCGCGGCCAACTCGCCTGGAAGGATGCACCTACCAAGTCAATACCCCGCTCGGCAAAGCCTTTGTCACAGTCAACCAGAACGGCGGCGGGCAGCCTTTCGAGGCGTTCATCAACACCTCCAAGGCCGGCTCCGAGACCGCCGCCGTGTCGGAGGCCCTGGGCCGATTGATTTCATACGTGCTGCGCGTTGACTCGCCGATCCTTCCGCGTGATCGCCTGGCGGAGATCGTTCGCCAACTGGCGGGTATCGGCGGCGGACGGCCGTTTGGGTTCGGCCCCAACCGGGTGCTCTCCCTTCCGGATGGGGTGGCGCGCGCTCTGGCCGAATACTTGGGCCAAACACCGCCGCCGGTGGTTGAGGCCCCGTCCAGCGAGGCCAAGCTGCCGCTGACGCAAATCCACATGCAAATCGGAGATCTGTGCCCGCAATGCGGCGAGGCGGCAGTGGTCAACGAGGAAGGCTGCCGCAAGTGCTACGCCTGCGGGCACAGCGAGTGCTAGCGCGATTGGCTAAAACCGCGGATAATACCCCTGCTGTGGCCCGCCAGCGGCCCTGGGAGCCTCGCAGCCGAGCCGGTTGAGTTATCACATGACCAAACGCATGATCGTGGTCGCCGGCAATATCGGCGCCGGCAAGACCTCGCTCACCGAGCGTCTCGGCGCTCGCCTGGGCTACCTGACCGCGTATGAGTCGGTCGCCGACAACCCCTACCTGAGCGACTTCTACGCGAATATGGCGGCCTGGTCGTTTCAACTGCAGATCTTCTTTCTCGGCCACCGCGCGCGACAGTACTTGGAGCTGGCGGCCAACCCCAAGTCCGCCGTCCTCGATCGCAGTATCTTCGAAGACGCCTACATTTTCGCACGGGCGTTGCATCATCTGGGCAACCTCAGCGAGCGGGACCACCTCAGCTACCGGCGTGTGTTCGACCTGGTGATGGCCAACCTGCCGCCGCCCGACCTGCTGATCTACCTTAAGGCACCTGTTGAGGTGCTGATGCAGCGAATCCAGCGTCGGGCGCGCGGCATGGAAAGCGGCATCACCGCCGAGTACTTGAGCCTGCTCGACTCTTTCTACAACGAGTGGCTTCAGAGCTTCGACATGTGCCCGGTCCTGACCATCTTAAGCCACGATTTGGACTTTGTTCACCGGGCAAAGCACCTGGACCTAGTCTTGCAACGCATCCAGGACAAGCTGGCCGGAAAAGAGGAAGTCGTCATTCCGGCAGGCAGTTAGCGCCCCGCCCGCGTCGACTCGCAGGGCAGTCGCGCTGTCCGCATTCCGAACCCAGAGGGAGGCGTTCATGTCCCCACAATCGTTTCGCCGATACACGCTGGTGGCCGGGCTGATGGTCATCTCGCTCGTGCTGACCTCGTGTTTAGGAGGCACGAAGACCACGACCTGCACACCGGAGTCGCTCAAGGCACCCTCGCTCATCGCACCGATGGACTTCTCGGTGGTCAGTGAGCTCGCCCCGGCGCTCACCTGGTCTTACACCGGCACCTGCGCGCCCTCGAGCTACCGCGTCGAGATTGCCTCGGACAGTACCTTTGCCGACACCACTCTGGGTGGCAACTCCGCGGGGACAGCCACATCGTTTACCCCCTCGACGCCGCTTACGCCAGGGCACGAATACTGGTGGCGTGCGGCGGCCGTCAGCGGGACCAACACCGGTCCGTACTCTTCGCCGATGCGCTTCTATAGTGGCCCACTGTGTGACGCCGCGGCACTCACGGCGCCCGGACTTGATTCTCCGGCCGATGGCTCGACGGTGACCGAGAACCGCCCCACCCTACAGTGGTCGTACCCGGGTGCCGGGTGTTTGCCCCCCTCGTACCGCGTCGATCTCGCGACCGATGCCAGCTTCGCCGAAACGAGCCTGAGCGGCGGCACGGGCAACCCTTCGATGCGCCGCACGCCGGGCAGCGACCTAGCCGACTGCACGGCTTACTTCTGGCGCGTGGCCGGTGCAGCGGATTCGAACCTCGGCCCATACTCGGCTACTCGCAGCTTCACCACCAACTTCACCGGTGCGTGCGCGCTTGCGGGTGGGTCCGGATCGATCGCCGGTCTGGTGTGGCATGACCTGTGTGCTGTGCCCGAGGGTACCCCGGCTTCGCTGCCGCCTGGATGTATCGCGCTGCTTGGCGGCGGTTTCGCAGCTAATGGCATCTTCGAACCCGGCGAACCCGGCATTTCGGGAGTCACGGTCAAGCTTGGCGACGGCGCCTGCCCCGCCAGCGCCCTGGCTTCCACGGTGACAGGAGCCGACGGGGCCTTCTCCTTCGGCGGCCTGAACGCTGGCGCCTACTGCGTTTCGGCTAACGCTCAATCCGACGGCAATGACGCCGTGCTCATCCCCGGATCGTGGACCGCCCCCGTGCGCAACAGCGGGCCCGACCCGGAGATCGTCGAGCTCACGTTGGCCGACGGCGAGGCTCAAAGCGGCGTCAATCTCGGCTGGGACTTCCAGTTCCTCCCGGAGCCCGTCATCGCAGCCACCCCCTCACCCACTCCCACCAGCGGCACGCCCGCGCCTACGCCTGAACCGACGAAGACTCCGCTGCCGGGCGGCTACTCCTTCGTGCCCGACATCTCTGACTCGAAGGTCTGGTGGTTCTCCGAGAACTGCGGCACGATGGTCGAGACCTTCCGCGTCGCGGTCACGCCCTCCCAAGAAGTCAAGAGCGTTGTGCTCTTCGTGCGCCTGCGCGATCGGATCACCGGCAAAGTCACGCGCTGGAACAAGGGCATCGCCATGAACCCCCTCACCGGCGGTTACTACTACATCAGCCTCTACACCCACGACATTCCCACCTACACTGCGTTCGACGACGCGCTGCTGAACTACCAGTTCGTGGCCACCAACCGCGCCGATAATGTCATCGCCCGCAGCCCGGTCTACTTCAATATCAACTACCTGCGGTGCACCAAGTAGCAGTTCACGGCACCCAGAACGCAAACGCGGGCCATCGCAATGATGGCCCGCGTTGATTCCTGCGGCGCACTATTCCTCAAACTCGCCTGAGGAGGGCATAGCATGCATTACGCTTGACTGCTTTCGCTCAGTCCTTTCTCGAAACCTGCGTTGGCGGGTTTCGAGAGAGGACTTCGCAGGTATCCTTCCCCGCACGCGCGAACGATCGGACCAAACCCCTTCCCCACCACCGCGAAAGATTACAGCAGCAGACCCGCTGGGTTCTCGATGTAGCGCGCGAGCGATTGGAGGAAGCGCGCAGCCTCAACTCCGTCCGTCACGCGATGGTCGGCGGAGAGAGTCGCCTTCATACGCAATCCGGATCTGACCACGCCAGCCTCTGCGACTGGAACTTCCTGCACCGATCCGACGGCCAGGATGGCCGCCTCGGGCGGATTGATGATGGCGATGAAGTGCTCGACGTCGAACATCCCCAGGTTGCTGACCGTGAATGTCGGCCCTTCCACGTCCGCCGGGCGGACCTTGCCCTCGCGAGCGCGGGCAACCGCTTCGCGCGTTTCGCGAGCCAGAAGGCGCAGAGGTTTGCGATCCGCCTCGCGCGTCACGATGGTCAACAACCCGCCTTCAACGGCAACAGCCACGCCCACATTGACTTCGGCGTGCTGGACCACCGCATCGCCCGCCAGCGAGGCGTTCAGATTCGGGAACTGGCGCAGGCACAACGCGACGGCCTTCACCAGGAAATCGTTAACCGAGAGTTTCTCGGCCTCGCCCAGATAGGCATTGGCCTGGGCGCGGACAGCCATGAGCGCTTCCACGCGGTACTCATGAGTCACGTAAAAGTGCGGCAGCTGCTGTTTGGCCTCGGTCATACGCCGCCCGATGGCCTGGCGCAGGCGCGTGCGTGGGACCTGCACGTCTTCCCCCGCAGGTCCAGGTGTGAACGCCAGGGGCGGGAGCGAGGCGCTTGGGCTCGAGCCTTCGGCCGGGCGCGCCACCGGCGCGCCGCGCGCCGCCTGCACGTCCTTGCGCGTGATGCGCCCTCCCGCGCCAGTTCCATGCACCTTCGCCAGATCGAGCCCGGCTTCTGCGGCAAGGCGGCGTGCGAGCGGCGAAGCGGCCGAGCGCTCTGAAGGGCTGGGCTCGGCGGCAATAGCCGCAGGAGACTGAGACGCAGCGCCGGCCGCGGGGGCAGCAGCCCGAATGGCGGGGGCCGCGCCCGCACCCGGCGCAGCGATCTTCGCCAGGTCGATCACCTCGTCTGCCGTGCCAATGACCGCGATCGGCGAGCCGATCGGCACGCTCGTCCCGGCCTCGACGAGTTGCTGCCGCACAACGCCGCTGAAACCGGACTCAACCTCCACCGTCGCCTTGTCGGTTTCAATCTCGGCCAGCACCTCGCCCTTGGTTACGTTTTCGCCTACCCGTCGCACCCAGCGCACGAGTGTGCCTTCCGCCATATCGAAGCCGAGCTTGGGCATGATGACGATGTCGGCCATCAGAGCACCTCCCGCACCGCCTGGATGATGTCCTTCTCTTGCGGCAGGGCCAGCTGTTCCAGGATCCGGTTGTAGGGCAGCGGCACTTCTTTCTGGGCAACGCGGCGAATCGGCGCATCGACGTAGTCGAAGGCCTCCTCGTAGATGCGCGCGGCGATCTCCGCGCCCACGCCGTACGATCGCCAGCCTTCCTCGACAATCACTGCGCGGTTCGTCTTGCGGAACGAGTCGAGCACGGGTCCCATGTCGAGCGGGCGCAGCGTCCGCAAATCGACGATCTCGACTTCCACGCCTTCCTTGGCCAACTCCGCCGCTGCACGCTGCGAGACCTCCAGCATCTTGCTGTAGGTCACGAGAGTCACATCGCGCCCCGGCCTTTGGATGGCCGAGCGCCCGATGGGCACGAGATGCTCCCCTTCCGGCACCTCGCCCCGCAACTGGTAGAGGGTCGCGTGTTCAAGGAACAGCACCGGATCATTCGATCGGATGGCCGATTTGAGCAGCCCTTTGGCATCCGCCGGCGTTCCCGGTGCGACAACTTTGAGCCCGGGGAAGTGAGCGAAGATGGCATCCGGAGTCTGCGAATGTGTCGCACCCAGCTGCCTTCCACCCCCGCCCACGGCGCGGATGACGAGCGGCAGCATCATTTGGCCGTTGAACATGTAGTGGAGTTTTGCCGCCTGATTCACGATGTGATCCATCGCGGCGAATGCGAAGTTAATGGTCATCAGCTCCGCCACCGGGCGCGCGCCCGACAGCGCCGCACCGATCGCCCCCCCGATGATGGCCGCCTCCGCGATCGGCGTGTCGCGCACGCGCTCAGCCCCGAAGTGGTCGTAGAAGCCTTTCGTCACCGCGTACGTCCCGCCCCACAGGCCAACTTCTTCGCCCATAATGAAGACCTGCGGGTCGCGTTCCATTTCCTCCCACAGGGCTTGCGAGATGGCCTCGCGCATTGTTAGCTTCGACATGGGAACTTCCCTCAAACCGAGGCGAGCCCGGTTGGCTCGCGCTGGAGACTGGGCTAGTTATCGGCGTAGACGTTTGCGAATAGCGCCTCGGCCGCCGGTTCGGGGCTGGACTCGGCGAATGTCACGGCTTCGTCGATCTCGCGGTGTGCCTCCGCCTCAAGTGCGTCGAGGTCCTGGGCGGAGGCAATCTTCTTACCCACCAGATAGGCGCGGCAGATGCTGATCGGGTCGTGCTCCTGCCAGTGCTTCACCTCGTCGGTCTTACGGTATCGCTCGGGATCGCCCATCGAATGACCACGGTAACGATAGGTGACCGCTTCCAGCAAGTACGGACCCTTTCCGCTCCGCACCTGTCCGAGCGCCTGCTCGGCCGCCTGGCGCACCGCCATCAGGTCCATCCCGTCAACCCGGGCCGAGGGCATGCCGTAGCCGATGGCCTTCTGGCTGATTTCTGAGACGGCCGAGGCCCGTGCGACGGAAGTGCCCATACCGTATTGGTTGTTTTCGCACACCCACAGGACAGGCAGGTTCCACACCTTGGAGAGGTTCAGAGCTTCGTGGAAGAACCCAATATTGGTTGCCCCCTCCCCGAAGAAGCAGATCGTCACGCCCGCATTCTTGGCGTAGACATCGCCCAACGCCAGGCCTGCGGCAATTGGCAAGTGCGCGCCAACGACGGCATGACCTCCCCAGAAGTTCTTGGTCACATCGGCCAGGTGCATCGACCCGCCCTTGCCGCCGCTGCATCCGCTGGCCTTGCCCAGCAATTCGGCCATCACGACCTTCGCCTCGAGCCCGCAGTTTATGGCAATGCCATGGTCGCGATATGCAGTGATGACACGGTCGTGCGGCTGCCGCGCCGAAATGATGCCCGTCCCGACCGCCTCCTGCCCGATATACAGATGCAGGAAGCCGCCGATTTTCCCCTCTTGATAGAGCTGCGCCGCCCGCTCCTCCAAATGGCGGATGAGAACCATCTGGCGATATAGGCCAAGGTGCTCGTCTCTGTTCATGGGCGTTCCCCAGTGATATCTGTACCGGACAGAAGAATACCGGGTCGCCCCGGCACCGATTGTGCGTTCCAAGTGACACCCGAACCCAAGTCTACCACGATTGTCTGAATTCCGGGAGATTCACCGTGTCGACAAGCCTGCCAGTGGCATGACCGACGGACAAAAGAGACCGTGCTCGGCACTTGAAGCCCGAGCACGGTGACCGTCGATTGTCATCTGGGTGGCTGACGGGGCTTGAACCCGCAACGACTGGATCCACAGTCCAGTGCTCTGCCAATTGAGCTACAGCCACCATTGGCGCGCCATTCTAACATGCTCAAACGCCAAGCGCCAAGGATGAGGACTCCAGAATCTCCCCGGCACGCCGCGCGAGAAGCGCCCTACCCGCAGGAGGTCACCCGATAAGCCGCGACGCCAATGGGTGGCTCACGCGTTGGTCGCTTCCAGCAGGCGCCGGCGGACTTCCTCCGCGAGTGCTTCGATCTTCACCTCGATCTGCTCTCGCTTTGCCAGGTCCTTGAGGCTGACGCTGCCCCGTGCCGATTCATCCGGTCCGCAAATGACGGCGAAGCGAATGCCGGCCTGGTCGGCGTACTTGAGCTGCTTGGGAAGTCGGTCCGGCGTTGGATACCATTCAACGAGTAAGCCAACATCCCGGAGTCGGCGTCCCAGATCGAGTGAGGCGCCGACCTCGCCCTGGCCAAAAGTAGTCACCAACACCTGGGCCGGCGCCGCACGGAGAGACGGCAGACAACCGAACTTCTCAAGTACGAGTTGAATGACCACATCACCCATGGCGAATCCGACGCCTGGCAAGCGGTCCCCGCCCACGTCGCCGACCAAGTTGTCGTAGCGTCCTCCTCCCAGCACCGCGCGAAACTCCCCATCCCGGTCGCGCGCCTCGAATACCGTTCCCGTGTAGTAGTCGAGCCCGCGCACAATAGTCGGATCGTATTCAACGTACTCCTCGAGGCCGAGGGCCTTGACAGCCTGGAAGAAGGCCTGCAGCTCTGCGCTCTTCGTCCACAAGTCCTTGTTCTCGAGCAACTGCGAGATTCCACGAATCGAAGTTGTGCTCAGTCCTTGCTCCGCCGCGTAAGCTTCCCACTCCGAAGCGCGCATCTTATCGCGCCGGTCGATCAAACGGAACACCATTCCGCGCAGTTCAGGTGCGATGCCCAGCCGAGCCAACTCGGCTTCCAGCAATCGCCTGTTGTTCACTTGCAGGTACACCTGAGAAGGTTTTAGACCGACGTTGCGCAGGAATGTCGCCGCCACGGCCGCCAACTCCGCATCCGCCTCGGGTGACTCGACTCCCAGTAGGTCGATATTCCACTGGAAAAACTCACGCGTGCGGCCCTTCTGCGGGCGCTCGTACCGCCAAAACGGACCGAATGACCACCATCGAATGGGCAGCGGCAGTTGCCGTTGCCGTGCAGCAACCATGCGCGCGAGGGACGGAGTCAACTCGGGGCGCAACGTGATCTGATCCCCGCCGCGATCGGCGAAGCAGAATGCCTGCTCTTTGATCAGCTCCTCGCCAGACTTGGCGGCATACAAGGCGAGCGGCTCGAGGCAGGGGCCCTCGTATTCCTGGTAACCGAACGAACGCGAGACACGAGCGATTTCCCCGTACAGCCACTGGCGCAACGCCATGGCCTCAGGATAGAAATCGCGCGTGCCCTTAACCGGTGAAATGATGGTCTTCATTCGGTCTCCAGCTTGCCGCTCCCAAGATGCGAGCGCGCGTCATCCGGCATCCGTAATCGGGACGGAGAAATCACCGGCCCGCCCGCCGTGCAACACCGCGCTCCCATCGGCCAGGTTCAGCGTTCTTGCCGTCGTGCCGACTCGGCGGTGAATCAAACCTCACCCCGCAGAGATTAGATAAAAGAGCGGCCCGATTTCAGGCCGCTCCGTGTCGGGGCGGGCGGATTTGAACCGCCGACCCCCTGCACCCCATGCAGGTGCGCTAGCCGAACTGCGCTACGCCCCGTTGACCTCGTCATTATAGCCGATGCGCCTCAGCCTGCCCAGGGCGTACGATCGTGCCCCGCCATGCGCCACTCCGCTCACGCGCCACTATTGAGCCGGAAGCCGTGTCCTCGCACTGTGACAATGTAGTCCCATTCGGTATCGACTTCCGACAGCCGGTCGCGCAGGCGCCGCACCAGCGCATCGATCGCCTGCTCCGAGACGCCGTCAGTGGAAACCCCTGGCCAGACGCTCTCGACCACCTCTTCTCGCGACACAACCGCGCCGCTTCGCAAGTAGAGGAGCTCCAGCAGTCGATACTGATGCACCGAAAGCGGCGGATCGATCTCCGTCTCGCCGACCCACACCTTGTGCGCCCGCGGATCGATGTGCAACCGTCCTGCTTGCGCCAGGCCGCCATCCAGCGTGAGGGGCACTGTCGAATCGGAGGCAACAAACACCACCTGCAGCACCAAGGCCACCTGGATGATGTCACCGTCGGTCAACTCGACCTCGCCGTCCACGGGCTGTCCATTGACCCAGGTGCCATTCTTGCTGCCCATGTCTTTCAGGTAGGGAGACCCCTCGCGACGATATACGCGAAGGTGGTGGCGCGAGATCTGCCGATCTGGAATGGCAACATCGCAGTCTTCGCCGCGGCCGAGGACCAGCCCTTCCTGAGGAATCGTCCACCGTTGCCCGCTGAGCGGGCCGGATTGGACGATCAGTACCGGCAACTCTTCAGGTCCCGCCATACCTCACACCACCGAAGTGCGCAAGTCGCTCGCTGGTTGTCGGTCGAACCATGGGCCGCCGCGCATGCTGTATAATCGCCGTGAGTTCATCGGCCTGGTGTCTGGACCTACGGGAGGGAGGTCTCGCCGAGACGAAGGATCAGGCCGCTGCCCCGCCTTCCCGGATCATCCGAAATCGTTAGGCGTACGAACACGCCCCTTCGGGGCCGCGTGTGGAGCCGTTTATGCCGAAGCCGCTTGCGCCCGGAGAATTCCTGCGCGGCCGCTACCGCATCCGGTCGATCATCGGCCAAGGCGGGATGGGCGCAATCTACCTGGCCGAAGATGAACGGTTGACCGGGCGCCTGTGTGCTCTCAAAGAGGTCGTGCACGACACGGCGCTCTCCGCCCAACTGCAGCAGCAGGCAGGCGAACAATTCTACCGCGAAGCGAGCATCCTGGCCCGCCTCGATCATCCGAACCTGCCTAAGGTCTCCGACTACTTCTCAACCACAACCAAAGACTATCTGGTGATGGATTACGTCGCAGGCAGCGATCTGCGCGCCCTCATCGAACAGGCCCGGGCCGAACACCGCTTCCTCAGCGAGGCGGAGGTCCTGGCATGGATGGGACAGCTTCTGGACGCGCTGGAATACCTCCACGGACAAGACCCGCCCATCCTGCATCGCGACATCAAGCCCAGCAACATCAAGCTCACACCCATCGGTATCGTCAAGCTGGTGGACTTCGGCCTGGTGAAGGTGCTTGAGCCCGACGAAATGACGGTCACGGTGGTGCAAGGCCGCGGTACCGCGCTCTATACACCCCTCGAGCAATACGGTGGCGACACAGGACACACTGATCCTCGCACCGACCTGTACGCGCTGGGCGCGACGCTCTACCACCTGTTGACCAACGAACCGCCGGCTGAAGCCAAGCACCGCTTCCTTTCGCCGGATGCCCTGATTCCTCCGAGACACCACAATCCCGCCATATCCCCCGCGGTCGAACGGGCCATATTGTGGGGCATGGCTTTGCACCCGGCCGATCGGCCGCCGGACGCCAACGCCCTGCGCGAATCGCTGCTGGGCAAGATGCCGTCCCCTTCAACCTCTTCGCGGATGAGGGAGAGGCGTCCAGGTTCAGTCTTGCCGCCCTTCGGACGCGTCGAGGCTCTCCTGGCAGCCTCCGCGTTGGCCCTCCTGGCCATTGCATTCGCCGCCTCGGCCGGTCGCTGACGGGTGCGGCACGCCGAGTGGCTCAGTTGCCCGCGCGTCTCCTCCGCGCAAGGGTCCACACGGCGGCTCCCCCTACAAGCCCGCCAACGAACGCAACGACGACTCCGGCAAAAGGACCCGCCCCACGGGTGATGGATTCGGTGCCCGGCAGGTTCATAGCAATGTAGTCGTACGCCAGAAGACCGCCCACAACGACCGCTAGTCCTCCACGGACTTCCCAGCCGCGAGCCCCCAAGCGGCCCAACATGAATCCAACCAACGCTCCTAACCCGCCAAGAACCAGCAACGAAGCCGCGAGCGCAGTCCCTCCGGCGGGGCCTTCAGACGCGCCATCTCCCGCGACCGCAACGAGTGCGGGTGTGGCTTCAGAGACACCCGCTCCAAGTGTGGCCGTCGCCGGTGGCGTTGGGGCGATGGCCGTAACAAAACCTGGCGTCTCACCGACTTGCAGCAGCAAGATCGTGGACACCATCGCTGGTTCGCTCACGGCGTACACTTCCATCGCACCGATGCGATCGATGACGTGACTGGCCGTCGCCAGTCCCGCCTGCGTGGCGCCCTCGAGCACCAGCGTGGGTATGTTATCGCTAGGGTAAGCGATACGAAACCGGACGACGGTCCCATCCGGCACAAGGTGACCGTTTTGGTCGATGACCGGACCCGCCTTCAGATGCAAGCTGTCGCCCACTCGATACCCGCTCGGCGTAGGGGCCGGAGTGCCGGGCCCAGTGTCGACGGCTTCCACGGCCAGTGGAATGATCTGGTTCGGAGCAGCCGACAACGCAGTAACCAGGCTGTACCCTACGCCCTCCACTGCCACGGGCGAGGCGCCCTGCGGTGCGAGCTCGCCGAAGAGTGTGCGAGCGGCCACCTCAATGGCTGCCGGTACCTTGCTGTAGAGAGCGTAGTAGGCCGTTATCTTGCTGATGTCTGTCGAATCGAGGTAGTACGGCGCCCCCAAGGCGAAGACGATTACCTTCCGCCGCCGTACAAGATCCGCACGTTGGCTCAGCAAATCACTGAGAGCATGCGACCCCGCCACAGCCGGATCGGTGTTGAGCGTGAGGGCTACGATGATCGTCGCAGAATCGAGATCGCGGGCGAGGTTTTCATTCGGTGATCCTTGCAGATAGGTCGCCAGATCTGCAAACGAATACGACGTGAGGCGAGCGGCGGAGATTTGCCCGCTGCCCTCCGGGCCGTACATGCGTTCAACAACCTTGCGCAGCACGTCGTAGGGCACCAGCGCAACCGAGTCGCAGGCGGTGCACGGTCGATACGAACGCGAGTCAGTCAGGAACAGGATCCGATCGCCGGTCGTCGGTGGCTCGAGGCCCCGCTCATCGACCTCGGCGGAGGCGGGGCTGAGCCGAGTCAAACCGCGGCTCTCGATCTCAAATGCCACCGCCTCATCCTGGCCTACCTCGATCCGTGTTCCCGGATAGGCGGTGCTGCTCAAGCTGTCAAAGAAAGGATACAAGCGGTACTTGAGTGCGAGAATCCTCACGACGGATTCGTCGACTCGCTGTGCGAAGGCTGCATCCTCCTGGTACTTCTCAACAAAGGAGGTAATCGTCTCCTCGATCGAGAGGCGCTCGTCGCCTACACCCGAGGAGCGGAAATCCGCTAGCTGCAACAAATCATTGCCCGCCAGAAAGGCGTCCTTGGCCAGCAGGCGGCCCGCGAAGGCCACCCCGCTCGGATCGTAAAAGCGGCGCACCGACTGGGACCCGAGGGAATCGCTGACGGTCAGCCCGCCCGATTCCCGCCAGTTGCTGAATTCGGGCAGCCCCATCACCTGAGCTAGTGCCTGCGGGTCGAGGCTCAATGGGCGCGTGGTCACTCGGATATTCCCCTGCAGGCCCTGGTAACGGATATGCGAGACCAGCAGCCCATCGGCTGTGCCAGCATCGCCCAATTCGCCGCGGGTGACGGCCGCGAAGGGAGCGAGATCGATTTGACGCAATTGCTCAAGCGCCTTGCGTACGGTGGCAACTTCCTCCTCCGGATCCCGATCGCTCCCGCCGATCCCAGGGAAATGGGTTGGTACGACCGCTACTCGACCTACTCCCCCGCGATGAACGCCGCGGATGAATGCAGCCCCCAGGTCGCCGACCCAGAACGGATCGCCGCCGAACACTCCTGACCCGAGGTCACCAGCCGCCACCGGATTTGGCCGCTCAACAACGTCGAGGCTCGGACCGAGCAACATGTTCACCCCGAGCGCGGCCAACTCACGCCCGGCCACAAACCCGGCCGCCTCAGCCAATGTCGAATCCCACGTGGCGCCGATCGCCATCTGGGATGGCAAGAGCGTAACGTCATTGGCGAGGCTCGATCCCGGATAGCCGTCCCCACTCTGGGCCAGGGCGATGAGCAGCGGTACGAAGGTGGATGCGGCAGGGGGGTGCGCATCGCCCGTCTCGGCCGCGGCTCGAACGGCGCTCGCGCGAGCTTGTTGCAAGGCGTTCGTCAAAACGTTCAGGCCGGACGCCTCCCCCGTCCCGGGGAGAATGTTCCCGTTGCTCGTCCGGAGCAAGACGCCGCCGATGTGGTACTCACTGATGAGTTCATAGATCGTGGAAGTGGGGCCGACGTCCTGCCCTTGGAATGTGACGATGAACAACTGGCCGACACGTTCCTGGGGTGAAAGCGATTCGAGCAGGCGCTCAGCCTTTTCCTGAGGCGTGGTTCCCTGGTAAGGCATTGCGCCAAGAGCTGGCATCGCCAGCATGAGCGTGAGCGCAACCAGCAAGGTGCGTCGCCACGCCGGGAGAAGCACCTGTCTACACCTGGTCATCGCCTGATTCGCCTCTCAACCGGGTCGCCCTTCAGCGACCGGCGCCGCCCATCGCTTGCAGAGGTCCGCGTGCACATCAAGGGAGATGTTGCCTCCCGAAATGAGAACGATGTGTTCTCCGCCGCGGGTCAGAGCCGCTTGGCGAGCGGCAGCCAGTGCAACCGCGGCCGAGCCTTCGATCCGCTCGCCGAAGCGCCACCATGCCTCCGCAATCGATTTGGCGATCGATTCTTCGTCGACAAGCACGAACTCATCCACAACTTGGCGCACCAGGTCGAGCGTCTGGGATCCGGCCTCAACCGGACCCGCCAGCCCATCGGCCAGGCTTTCGCGTTCCACCACGCGGCTCATCTCCTGCCCGTGAAAGTGAGCGTGCAAGAAGGCTGAGGCATCCGATTGCGCCGCGGCCACTCTCCACTCTGGGCGCATCGCACGAATCACGCAACCCGTTCCAGCGGCCAAACCCCCACCCCCAGCCGGAACCCAGACGGTCGCATGCTGCAAATGCCCGACTGCTTCCACCACCTCCAATGCGAGGGTCCCCTGCCCCGCGATTATCCAGTCGTCGTTGTACGGCGAGACCCACAATCGCCCCGACGTGCGAGCGTCCTCAATCGCCGCCGCTTCGGCCTCGCCGTAACCACCCTCGACCAACACCACCTCGGCACCCAGCGCGCGCATGGCCGCGACCTTCTCCGGCACCGCGTGCACATAGGTGAACACGCGAACCTGCGCAGCTACCAATCGAGCGGCGAAGGCAACCCCCTGCCCGTGGTTTCCGGCGGAGGCCGCCACCAGCCCACGGGCTCGCGCCTCCACGGATTGGGCAAGGACCTTATTCAATGCCCCACGCAACTTGAAGGATCCCGTCGCTTGCTGATTCTCCCATTTCATCCAAAGGGGCGACGCGTCGTCCTTGGTCAGCGGGGTCCGCGCAATATGCGGCCGGATTCGGTCGACGGCCTGGCGTATCAATTCCAGTCTAACCACGTTGTATTTCCCGGCCAATGGCCGCCAGGATGACATCCGGCTCGTCGGTGATGATTCCGTCCACTCCTTGGGCGGCCAAACGAACGGCGTCGGACGGATCGTTGACCGTCCAGGCGCACACCCGGGCGCCGCGCGCGTGAGCCGCGCGCACTGACCGGACGTTCGTTTGATCCAGGTGAAGGTTGTATGACTGTGGTTTAGCGACGAACGCGAACCATGCCTCCCGAAGGAAGAGCGGCATCGAGGGCATCGTGAGCAAACCGCGCGGCACCTGCGGAGCAAGGCGAGCAGCGCGGCCAAGCGACAGCGGGTTGAAGGAGGACAACAACACCTTGCGTTGCAGGCCCATTCGCACCACCATGTCGACGACCACCTGCTCAAGACAGTCGCCACGGGTCGCGTAATTCTTCAGCTCGATGTTGATCCAGGCCCGCCGCCCGATTTCCTCAAGAACGTTCTGCAGCTGCGGGATGCGGGTGCCGCGAAAGGCTGCAGAGAACTTGGACCCGGCGTCCAGGTCGCGAAGCTCCGCCCAGGCGCGGTCTTGAACCTGGCCGGTCCCATCGGTGGTTCGCTCCAAGTGTGTGTCGTGGATGACCACCGGCACTCGATCGCGCGAAAGCATCACATCCAGCTCAATCGCCTGCGCCCCGAGCTCAAGCGCCAGGCGAAAGGCTTCCAGCGTATTCTCCGGCGCGCGACGGTTTGCGCCGCGGTGAGCGATGACCGCCGGAACGTGAGGGAACAGGTGGGCGAGGTCGTCCATGGGCATGTTGGGTCCAACCGGCGGGGCGATAAAGAAAGCCACGGACCCGGCGTGCGGTCCGTGGGCCGTGCGTCCAGATCCGCCGGGCTCTAGATATCCACGAAGAACGACGACGCCGCACGATCGAGCAAGTCGCGCGTCATTGCGGGTTCCACGCTCATGTAGCGAGCAATATCAAGAATCTGGTCGCACAAATCGCGCGGATGGGAGGCGCGCAACTTGCGATTGTTCTTGATGTAGTACTCCTGCAGAAGGTAGGCCAGGTCATCCTCGGAGTACGCCACCCCTTTGGCAGCGGTGACGCGCCGGAATATCTCGCGATACTCTTCAAAGGTCGGGTCGCCAATGTGTATCTTGTGCCGCAGCCTGCGCAGAAACGCCTCGTCGACCAAGTCCTTGGGCGGCAGGTTGGTGGAGAAGACGACCATGACATCGAAAGGGATTTCGATCTTCTGCCCGGTATGCAGGGTCAGATAGTCGATGCGATTCTCGAGCGGGATGATCCAGCGGTTGAGAAGGTCGCGCGGGCGCACTTGCTGGCGGCCGAAGTCGTCGATCAACAGGATGCCGCCATTGGCCTTAGCCTGGAAGGGCGCCTCGTAGTAGCGCAAGACGTCATTGAACACGAGATCCAGCCCGGCCAGTGTGAGCTCCCCGCCCACCATGATAAACGGACGGCGGATGCGGATCCAGCGCGGGTCGCGTCGCAGGCCGCGCGCCGGCTGGCCGCCCCCACCGGACACCATGTCCTCATCCGGCGCAAGTGAGTGATTTACCGAGTCGTACAACTTAACAACGTGCCCTTCGATGTCGAGCGCGTAGGGGATGTACATATCCTCGCGCAGGATGGTTTCGCCGATCGCCCGCGCGATAGTGGTTTTGCCGTTGCCCGGAGGGCCATAGAGGAATATGGAGGTGCCCGAGTTGACCGCCGGGCCGATGCGCGCCATGGTGCGGTCGCTGAGAACCAGCGCGGTCAGGGCCTGGCGCATGGTCCGCGGGTGGAAGGTGGACCGTCCGCGCGCCTGCTTGCGGATGGCAGCGTTGTAATCGGCTACGGGCACCGGCGCCGGTCCCGCGTACTGGCTGCGGTCGAGCGCCTCGCGCGCTCGCAACATGCCCATCCCCGTGATCGCATACTGATAAGCGCCCTCGCCGATACCCACTTGCGACTTGACCTCGATCAGCTTTTCGCGCTTGAGCGCCTCCAGGATTTGATCGCCCACGCCAGTAAAGGGAAGGCACATCAACTCCGCCACGCGGAAGCCGGTGAGGTAACCCTGAAAATAGAGAATCTTTAGCGCCAAGTCCTGGAGCCAGAGCGCGGAGAGGCCAGTATCTTCGATTCGGGTAATAGGCGCGGGGACGAAGCGGCCGACGGTTATCGCAGCGTCTGAGGGGCGGGCAATTGCACTCGAGGAGACGGCCACCAAGCACCTCCAACGTGCGTCCGGTTTGCGGTTCGCCGGCAGCGTTGGCGAGCAGATTATAGCACGGGCCGTTTGCCTGGGTTGTGGGGGCCGGGTATACTCGCCCCATGCAACTCAGCGTCGTCATCCCCGTCTATAACGAGAAGAACACGCTGCGTGAAATCCTGCGCCGGGTCCAGGCCACGGGTCTGGCCGGCGAGATCCTCATCGTCGACGACGGATCGACCGACGGCACGCGCCAGGTTCTCGCGGACATGCCCCCGCAACCCGGCCTGCGGGTGATCCTCCACCCGCGCAACATGGGCAAAGGGTCCGCGGTCCGCACCGGGATCCAGAACGCATCTGGCCAGATCATCTTAATCCAAGACGCCGACCTCGAATACAACCCCCGCGACTACCCGATGCTGCTCAAGCCGATCGAGGACGGGGTGGCAGATGTTGTCTACGGCTCACGCTTCCTGGGCGCACCGCGGCGCGTGACGATGTTCTGGCACATGCTGGCCAACCAACTCCTCACCCTGGCCACCAACCTGCTCTACAATAGCATCCTCTCGGATATGGAGACCGGTTACAAGGTCTTTCGCGCGCCTCTCATCCAAAGCATCCGGCTGCGTGCCAACCGCTTCGATTTCGAACCGGAAATCACGGCCAAGCTGCTCAAACGCCGGGCGCGCATCTTCGAGGTGCCGATCTCATTCAACCCGCGCGAATACAACGAAGGCAAGAAAATCAAGCTGAGCGATGCCTTCGCGGCCGTGTGGGCGCTGCTCAAGTATCGCTTCGTCGACTAGCTGCCGTGCTCGCCGCGCTGTCATGCCGGCCCGAGATCGAGGATGTTCAGTTCGTCGCGCTTCTCCCCCCTGTACTCATTGACCGTCAATTGAAAAGCCGCGTCCACTCGCGGAGGTAACCCGTCGGCCGCCTCGCCCCAACGGAAGGCAATTGCATTCATCCGCCGGCCGCCTTGCTCGAGCCATAGCTTGAGATGGCTGCCATCGCTGCCCACCCGCCGTTTGTCGCGGACCGTCAGCCCGCGCGCCACGAAGACCGGAGTCGGATTGCTCATTCCACACGGCTCAAGCGCCGGCAGCACATCATTCAGACCCACCAGGTCCGCCAGCCTCACCTCGGCATCGACCGCCAGGCTGGGTTGGAGTACAACTTCCGACAACTCGGCGCGCGCCAACGCCTCAAGCCGGCGGCCAAGCTCGGCAAGATTCCGCGAGGCGACGGTGAAACCCGCGGCGGCAGCATGCCCGCCGTGCCGGACGAGCAGGTCGCGGCAGGAGTCCAGCGCCCGCGTGATGTGGAACTCCGGGATGCTGCGCGCCGAACCGCGCGCCTCGTCGCCCTCGAGCGCGACAACGGCCGACGGACGGTAGAACTCCTCCGTGAGGCGGGAGGCCGCCAAGCCGATAATCCCTGGGCTGAAGCTGGAATCCATGGCAAGCAGAAAGAAGGGCAGGCCTTCCGGCAGGTCCGCAGCAGCTTGCTGCAGCACTTTCTCACGCGCTTGTTCGTACGTGGCGCGCGTTTGGTCCTGCCGCTCGCGATTCCAGACGTCAAGTTGCTTCGCCAGGTCGAGCGCCTGATCCATCTCATCGGTCAGCAGCAGATCGAGGGCCGCCCGCGCAGTCTCCAGCCGGCCGGCCGCATTAAGCCGCGGGCCAAGTGTGAAACCAATCGTGTGGCCCCGCACCGAGCCGGAGCTGACCTTGGCCGTTTCCGCCAGGGCCCGCAGCCCGGGGTTGTGGGGCCCCCCTGCGTTCATCCGCGCAAGCCCGCGCCCCACAAGGCTGCGATTCTCGCCGGTCAGCGGCGCCAAGTCCGCCACGGTGCCCACCGCAACGAGTTCCAGAGCGTCCTCGAGTGCGGATTGCTGCCCGGCCGGCGCGGGCAGCACACGACCCAGTGCTTCGGCCAGCTTGTAGGCCAGACCCACACCCGCCAGGTTCTTCTCCAGATTACCGTCGCCACGCTGCTTGGGGTTGATCACTGCCACCGCCGCAGGCACCTCGCCTAGGGGCTGATGGTGATCGGTGATGACCAGGTCAATGCCGGCGCGCTGACAGACGGCGGCCTCCTCAAATGACCGCACTCCGCAATCGACGGTGACTATCAGACGCGCGCCCTCGGCCGCCAGCTGGCGAATAGCTGCCACATTAAGGCCATAGCCCTCTTCGAACCGGCTGGGGATGTAACCGCGCACGTGCGCGCCGAAGCGTGTCAGATGCCGCACCAAAAGCGCTGTGGCGGTGACGCCGTCCGCGTCGTAGTCGCCGTACACAACAATTGGCTCGCCGGCCGCCACGGCCCGAGCCAAGCGCTGGGCCGCCTCCGGCATGCCTTTGAGCGCCCACGGATCCGCGACCGAGGACGCGTTTCCGCCAAGGAACGTGGCGGCAGCAACGTCGCTGAGGATTCCGCGCGCTCGGAGCACGCGTGCCAGCACGGGATGGACCCCCAGCATGACGAGCGAGGCATCCGCTTCGCTCGATGCAGCAAGAAGCCACCGCTTGCGCGGGAACCGTGCGCGCTCGGCCGCCCCCGTCATAGCTTCAGCCTGTCAGCGTTCCACGCACCCAGTCGCCGACGAGCCAGTAGCGGAAGTCACGGCCGTTCGAACACTGAATACCACCGATGATCCCGTAGACCAGTGCCCCGAGCGGCAGAAGGCTTAGCGCACAGGCGAAGGGCATGCACAACAAACCAATGAGCACCGCGCTCAAGATACCGCTGATGGTCCAGGCCACGGCGATCAGCGCCCCGCCGCCGACCCACCAAATGAGTTGGAATACGAAGGACTGCATCGCATGGTAGGCGACGTAGCGCGAGCGTTCTTTGTAGACCAGGTAGATCACGAGCGCAGCTACCGGCCCAAGCAGGCCGGTGAACAAGTTGGCAATGACGCTGAGATGCGCCAGCATCGCCCATGTCCGCTCGTCCGCCGGTGAGAGCGGCAATGCGGCCGCCCTGGGGGTCGTGCCAGCAGGTTCTTGTCCAGGAGCTGAAGTCATAGTGCCTCCCAATTCGACGCGACGCGAGGTGGAGGGAGTATAGCCCGCGCGCCGCGATCGCGCCAAAGGGGAATGCAACAAGCCCGCCGATGGCGGGCCTGTTGAGGTGACGACAAAGTTGCAGTCCGAACGAACTACGCCCAGCCTTGGTTCTTGACGAAGTTGGTGATGACCGGGATGTTCACCATATTGCCCTGGTAGGCTTTGTAGGCCCAGTACAACTGCGCGATCAGGCCCAGCGGCCAAATGCACAGACCGATCAGGAAGAAGCTGGTGATCGTAACGATGATGTAGAAAACGACGCCCCAGGCCAGCGCTTGCGCATTGTGCGCACGGATGAAGGGCCGGGACTTCTTGTCTGCCATCAAGAGCAGGATGACAGGGATGAGCGGCGTGAAGACGTAGGCCAGCGCTGTCCAGAGTTTGTCATCGCTGCTGACGTCCATTCCTGGCTGAGCGGTCATCAATTCCTCCTTGGAGAAGTGGGTGCACCCGTCCCCCGGGTACACAGATGCGGCATTATATCGGTTGCGCGGCGACACTGCAACCCTAAGGAAAAACACCGCAGCGTCGCCGCCGTTGCGCCATGCTAGAATCGGCTCATGCGCGTCGTGTTCATGGGATCACCGGATTTCGCCGTGCCTTCGCTGCGTTGGGTGGTCTCAGCCTACGAGGTTGTGGGAGTCGTCACACAGCCGGACCGGCCGGCTGGCCGGGGCCGTCGGCTGGTCCCCCCGCCGATCAAGCGGGCAGCGGTCGAACTGGGTTTAGATATTCTCCAGCCCCAGCGCCTGCGCGAGCCGGCGGCCACGGACGCGGTCCGTTCCTGGCGGCCTGAGCTCATCGTCGTCGCCGCCTTCGGGCAGATTCTGCGCCCAGAGATCCTGCAACTCCCTTCGCGCGGGTGCGTAAACCTCCATGCTTCGCTGTTGCCTCGCCATCGTGGGGCCGCTCCTATACCTGCGGCAATCCTCGCCGGCGACAGCGAAACTGGCATAACGCTCATGCGAATGGATGAGGGCTTAGACACAGGGCCCATTCTCGCCCAAGAGAAGCTGGCCATATCCCCCGAGGAGACGGCCCTTTCGTTAGGCGGGAAGCTGTCGGAACTCGCCAAACAGACGGCAGAACGTCACCTGCCGGAGTACCTGGCCGGAAAGCTGCCCCCGTCTCCGCAGGATGAAGCCCTGGCCACGTACGCACCCATGCTGCGCAAGGACGACAGCCGGATGGATCTTACCCACCCCGCGGAGGCATTGGCTCAGCGCGTGCGGGCCTATTACCCGTGGCCCGGGACGCACATTCTCTGGGGGCGTGTGCCGCTAAAGGTCATCCGGGCCCGCGCGCTGCGCTACGCGAACAGCGCCGTGGGGCCCGTTGGCCGCGTCGTCCGCCAAGGCACGGGCGCTGCTGTAGTATGCGGCGCTGGGGAACTGCAGTTGCTTGAGGTTCAGCCCCCGGGCAAGAAGCCGATGACCATTGAAGCTTTCTTGAACGGGTCGCCCGACTTTCTTGACGCGGTGCTCGATTAGGTTTTCGCGGCGACGGCCGCACCCCACTACGGATTGTGAGGCAGGCATGGACCAGCGCGTCTATCACGGCCCGATCTCGCCAGAACTCCTGGCCCGCGCTCTGATCGCCGAATTCGCGCAGGGCAACATGCAAGCGCAGGTCATGGGCGACTCCGAACGCATGATCGTGCAAATCGCAACGCGCCAGATGCGGGCCTCCGGCGGCCAGACCGCGATGAGCGTCCATTTGGAGAAGATCGAAGACGGGGTGCTGGTCAAGACAGGCCAACAGGAGTGGCTCGGTGTCGCCGCCAGCCTGGGGGTGAGTGCCCTGTTCGGCCTGCGCAGCCCACTCAATTTGCTCGGACGGTTGGACGACATCGCCCAAGACATCGCCTCCCTCCAGCTCCAAGAGCGTGTGTGGGACGTCTTGGCGCGCGCGGCCGAAGCCGTGGGCGCCGGGCACGACATCTCGGAGCGCCTGCGCCGCATTCAGTGCGCGTATTGCGGGGTGGCCGTGCCGGTGGGCGAAGCGTCGTGCCCGGCGTGCGGCGCACCGCTGGGGGGCGTTCAGCCGCGCGCCTGCCCGCGCTGCGGGCATATCGTGGCCGCCGATGTGCGCACCTGCCCCAACTGCCAGGCCGTGCTCGCCCCTTGACCGGCCAGCCCATTTGCATATAATCGTAGTTGCAAAGAGTCGCAACTACGATGTCCTGCCACCTGCCGCTTCTCGCAGCTCTGCATGCGCAAGGCCTCCGGCGCACCCCCCAGCGCACCGTCATTATTGAGCAGCTATGCCACAACCGCGGCCACCTGACCGCGGAGCGCATCTTCCGGCTGGCCAGCCGCCATCTTCCCGAACTCAACATTGCCACCGTTTACCGCACCCTCGAAACGCTGCGTGCGGCACAGGTGGTTACGGCATTTGTGACGCCCGACGGCCTGACGGAATACGAATTGCGCCGACCCGAGGTGCGCCACCACCACCTGCGTTGCCGTCATTGCGGCGGCGAGTGGGTCCTGCCGGCCCGGCCCGTCGAACGCCTGCGCACCCAGATCGTAACCGTGCAGCATTTCCATCCCGACCTCGACCATCTCGTCCTGACGGGGCTGTGCGCGAAATGCGCCAGCGGCGGGACTCCCACACCAAAGAAAGGAGGCTGAGAATGCACTTCACTCCCGCGCCCATGCACCTCCCGGACGGCTTTCTATCGACTCTCGTCTCCCTGGGGCTGTGGGCAGTCTCGATTGTTGCGGTCGGCTTCTCCTTGCGGCGTGTCGGCCGAGAGCTCAACCAGCGCCAGGTGCCGCTGATGGGAGTGTTAGCGGCGGCCGTGTTCGCAGGCCAGATGATCAATTTCGCCGTCGCAGGTGGCACCTCAGGCCATCTCCTCGGCGCCGCTTTGGCGACAATTCTCGTCGGTCCGTGGGCGGCCGTCGTTGTCATGACAACGGTCGTCAGCATCCAGGCCCTCGTTTTCCAGGATGGCGGACTGCTGGCGCTCGGCGCCAACCTGTTCAACCTGGCCATCATTGGCACAAGCGTGGCCTACTTCGTCTACACCAGCATCCGCAAGCTGGCCGGGGAGAAGTCTTGGGGTCTCTTTCTAGGCGGCGTGGCAGCCGCGTGGGCCTCGATCGTCGCGGCGGCACTCGCCTGCGCGCTCGAGCTTGCCGTTTCGGGCACCTCCCCGGCCAACATCGCCGTTCCGGCGATGGGCGGGATCCACATGCTCATCGGAGCTGGAGAAGCGCTCATCACATTCGGCGCTTTGGCATTCCTCTACGCTGCGCGCCGCGATCTATTCAGGCGCGACTCCAAAGCTGCCTCGCCCGGAGCGCCCGTCTACCTTTTCGGCCTCGGGGTCGCCCTGCTCTTGGCGGTCCTCTCGCCCATCGCATCTACTCACCCGGACGGGTTGGAATGGGTCGCCGAGCAAAAGGGATTCGTAGAGGCAGCCCGGGCTCCGGTCTACCGGCTTATTCCCGACTACATCTTCCCCGGTATCTCGAACGAGGCTCTGGCAACGGTGGTGGCTGGCATTGTGGGAACACTTCTCGTCCTTGCGGCTGCCATGGGTGTTGCATATCTACAACGAACAAAAGCGGAGACCTCCTGAGCGAGGCGTCCGAATGCCTCGAGAACAGCCAACTCGCCTGTCGCGCGAATCTGCCCGTGCAGTGTGATCCCAATGCACGTCCATTACCTCGACCCTCACCGATCACTTGAGAGCCCTGTTCACGCCCTCGACGGGCGGGTCAAGTTCATCCTGACGGTGGCGTTCATACTGACTGCCTCCCTCACGCCTTACGCCGCCTGGCCGGTCTACATCCTGCTCTTGGCCACGATTATGTCGGTGGAAATACTGTCGCGCCTGGGGATTGGGTATGTACAACGCAGGGCCAGCCTGGCTTTGCCCTTTGTGCTGGCCGCGTTGCCTCTGGTCTTCAGTATCGAGGGGACGAACCTATTCACCATGAGACTCGGCTCGTGGACGGCGACCGCCTCGCTCGAGGGACTGGAGCACTTTTTCAGCGTGGGGCTCAAGTCGTGGCTATCCATTCAGGCGGGCATCGTGCTGACCTCTAGCACATCATTTCCCGACCTACTGCAAGCCATGCGCGCCGTCCGACTTCCGCGCCTCTTGGTGGCGATGTTCGGCTTGATGTGGCGATACCTCTTCGTCCTTGCAGATGAAGCGGTGCGTTTGATACGTGCACGGGCTGCTCGCTCTGGGCGCCCTGCCCCATCGGCTGGCGGGGCCGGCCCCCGGCCGATGCCGCGCCTCGCATGGCGCGCGGCAGTGGCCGGCGGCATGGCGGGCAACCTGTTCCTGCGGGCCTTCGATCGCAGCGATCGGATATACGGTGCTATGTTATCGCGCGGCTACGACGGCGAGGTGCGCAGCCTTCCGAATTCGCCGCTCTCTCTGTCCGGATGGCTGAGCCTGGCCGGCGGCCTCGCTCTGCTCGCCTTCCTTCTCGGCCTGGGGGCACTCTTCGGGAGCTAAGCCGGTGCACCACTCCATTGATGTCCGCCACCTGTCGTTCTCATATCCGGACGGGCACCCGGCGCTCGAGGATGTTTCGTTCCGCATCGCCCCGGGCGAGAAGGTAGCCCTCGTCGGCCCGAACGGCGCCGGCAAGTCCACGCTTCTCCTCCACTTGAACGGCATTCTCAGCGGTCAGGGCGAGCTCATCATCTGCGGCCACACCCTCAGCGAGGCTACCCTTGGGCCGATTCGCGCGGCCGTTGGTATGGTCTTTCAGGATCCGGACGATCAACTCTTCTCGCCCACCGTTCTGGAAGACGTTGCCTTCGGACCGATCTACATGGGTTTGAGTGAGTCGCAAATCCGCCTGAGAGTGACAACTGCCCTGGGGTCGGTCGGCATGTCCGGCCAGGAGAGCCGCGTTTCGCATCACCTGAGCAATGGCGAGAAGAAGCGGGTGGCCATCGCCTCGGTGCTGGCTATGCAGCCCGAAGTGCTCGTGCTTGACGAGCCCACCGCCGGGCTCGATCCGCGCGGGCGGCGCAACCTGATCCGCCTCCTGCGCGATCTGCCGCAAACGATGCTCGTCTCCAGCCACGATTTGCAGATGGTGGCCGAGCTGTTGCCGCGCACGATTCTCCTCGACCGAGGCCGGGTCTTTGCCGACGGATCAACAGCTGCCCTACTAGCCGACCCGGATCTGCTTGAGGCGCACGGGCTCGAAGCGCTCTGATCGCCTTGCCGGTCGCTTGGTGATCGAGAGATGTCTATCTTGTCAGGCCTCGCCGCGTGTGTATAATGAAGACTGCATTCTTTCACCGACCACGCGCACCATAGGATGAGACGATGAGCAAACAGCATACCGAAATAGCGCGCCGCTACTTAGGTAGCGACGCGACGTGGAGCTCCGCCGGCCTCGTCCCGGGGAATCGCAAGACATTGCCTGCGGCCTCCACCCTCATGGCAGAGACTTCCGCTATGGGCGAACCCCAAGCGCGGGCCGAAGCCCGTTGGCTAATTTGGGAAACGGCCCTCGCCCTCGGCATTGTGCCTGCCTCGATCAACGACCTCTACATGGCTCGCGGCCGCGGCGAGGCCCCATCCACGTTCACCGCGCCGGCCATCAATCTGCGTATGCTCTCCTTCGATGCCGCGCGCGCCGTCTTCCGCGCAGCTCGCGTGCGCCGCGCCGGCGCGATCATCTTCGAGATTGCGCGCTCTGAGATGGGCTACACCGACCAGCGCCCCGCGGAATACGCCGCCTCGGTGTTGGCTGCGGCGATCTGCGAAGGCTGGAGCGGTCCTGTCTTCATCCAAGGAGACCACTTCCAAGTATCGGCGAAGAAGTATGCCTCCGCGCCGGAAGCCGAACTCCAGGCCATTCGGGACCTGATTGCCGAGTCCATCCAGGCAGGCTTCTACAACATCGACATCGACACCTCCACCCTGGTGGATCTCAACCGCTCGACGGTCCACGAGCAGCAGATGCTCAACGCCCACCTGTGCGCGGCGTTCACAGCTTTCATCCGCACCCACCAGCCCAAGGGTCTTGAGATTTCGGTTGGAGGTGAAATCGGAGAGGTCGGCGGTCGCAACAGCACCGAAGAGGAGCTGCGCGCCTATCTGCAGCTCTATGGCGTGGAACTCGACCGCCTGGCCGGCAGCGCGCTCGGGCTGAGCAAGATCAGCATCCAGACTGGCACCTCGCACGGCGGCGTGGTGTTGCCAAACGGCAGCATAGCCCAGGTGGCGGTGGACTTCGGCACGTTACTGCGCCTCTCGCGCGTCGCGCGCAGCCAGTATGGCCTGGCGGGTGCCGTGCAACACGGCGCGTCCACCCTGCCCGAGAATGCCTTTCGCAACTTCCCCCAGAACGAGGCCTGCGAGGTCCATCTGGCGACGAACTTCCAGAACATAGCCTTCGATCACCTCCCGGCGGATTTGCGGGAAGAAATCTTCGCCTGGACCCGTGAACACTGCGCCGATGAACGCAAACCCACCGACACCGATGAGCAATTCATCTACAAGGCGCGCAAGAAGGCCATCGGCCCGTTCAAGACAAAGATGTGGACCATGCCCGACGCCGCACGCGCGCCCATCCGCGAAGCATGGGAGAAGCAGTTTGGATTCCTTTTCGACCAGCTCGGCGTGGGCGGCACGGCGGATTTGGTGAGCACGTTTGTCAAACCCGTTCCTTTGCACAAATCGGTTGCCGATTTCGGCGGCAAGGCAAGCGGGCCCGACGAAGCCGCCCGCGACCTCGCCGACTGACCTTCTCCGTCATTCGGCTCCCACGAACCTCTACCCCATGGGCCGCGAAGAGCAAGGCGTGCGAGAGACGATGCGCTATGCGCTCGTCCCTCGCACGCTCGTTTTTGTGTTCCGCGGCGAGCAGGTCCTCCTGCTGCGCGGGGCGAGCACCAAGCGGATCTGGCCGGACCGATTCAACGGAATCGGAGGCCATGTGGAACGCGGCGAAGATGCCCTCTCGGCCGCCCGGCGCGAGCTGGAGGAGGAAACGGGACTGCGCGGGCTTGCGCTCGAGCTGGCCGGGCTGATAACCGTCGACGTCACTCCCGAGCGCGGCGTGCTGGTTTGCATATTTCGCGCTGCGCTGGCCGCCGACCTTCCGCTGCGCGCCTCCACCGAGGGGTCGCTCGAGTGGGTCTCGCCGAACGACCTGACCCGTCTGCCGCACGTGCCGGATCTGCCCGCGCTTGTGGCGCGCCTGGTGGCGCAGCCTGCCCGGGCCATGCCCTTCCTTGCCCGATCGTGGTACGACCAGCAGGGCTCCTTCCACATTCAGTTTGCAGGCGACGGGCCCTGAGCGCGAGTCGGAGCTAGCTTCCGGGGCGTTCGTAGAAGACAAGCAGTGTGCTACCGTATCGGCGTCGGTCCACCTCTCGCAGCACCGACAGGTCAACCTTCTCAAACTCGCGCGGGTCTAATTGCACGATGGCCTGACCGTCCGGCACGAGCCAATCCGGCCTGCGATCGAGGTGCTGCAACGCTTCCCGCCACATGCCACGATACTGCGGAGGAGCGATGTAGATCATGTCGAAGGACGGCACACCGCGACGCTCAAGGTAACTGAAGGCGTCCGCGCGCACTACCTGCGCACCAGGGCTCAGCCCGGTGAGCTTCAAGTTCTCATGGATAACGCGGATCGCCGCTAGCTCGAGATCCACGAACACCGCTCGCGCCGCCCCACGGCTAAGGGCTTCGATTCCCACCGCGCCGGTGCCCGAAAACAGGTCCAACAGAGAGGCCCCCGATATCTCGGGGGCCAGGATGTCGAACAAAGCGACCTTCACACGATCAGTAATTGGCCGCGTGGCTGCGCCCGGAACGGCCTTGAGAATCCTGCCCTTGGCCAGGCCCGCCACAACCCGCACGGCTCGCTCGCTCCCAGCCCCGGCCTACGGTACGGCCGGTTGCCACACCGGATCGTAGTTCGCCGACTTATCCGTGGTGAGCTGAAGCAACCCGCCGCCGACGACGCGCATCTTCCATATGGAGCGCACGCGGTTCGAGTCCATCGCGTCCGCTACGATCCATTGGTTGTCGGGCGAGAAGCGAGCGGTTGACGAGCCCCCCGCACCCACCAGCATCGGATTCTCCACGAAACCACGCTTCTCGTAGAGCGTCGTCACCACCTGGCCGTTGCGCCCTGAATCGATGTACAGGATCAGGCGCCCATCTCGCGACCAGTCTGGACTTGAGTTGGCGCCCTGGCCGCGCGAGTATTGCTGCTTCTCCGTCCCGTCCGCAACCATCTCGAATACCGTCGAATCCCCCGTGGAAGGCACGGTCAGGTAGATCAATCGTGTTCCATCCGCCGACCAGCGAGCTTGGTAATCCCGCCCACCTTCCGCACTCAGCCGCACCCGGTTGTTCCCGTCCGCGTCCATGACGAAAATGTGCGGCACCGACCCGTCCTGCAGCGAGGTGAACGCGATGCGTTTGCCGTCCGGCGACCAGGCCGGGTCGAAATCGCCTCCGGGCGCGGTGGAAATGGGTGTCACACCTGAGCCGTCCAGGTTAACCAAGTAGATGGAGGCGTTCTCGTATCGCTGCAGATTGCCTTTGCAGGGCGAAGTGAATGCCAAGCGCGTTCCGTCCGGGGACCAGTCGGGTTGGCAGGCCCCCTCCGTCAGATCGGTCACCTGCCGCAGGCCGCTACCGTCGTCGCGCATAACAAACACTTGCGGTTTGCCCGTGCGCTCGGAGGCGAACGCGATCAGGCTGCCCGCAGACTGAGCGGCAGTCGTGGGTGATGCTGTGGGCGGTTCCGTCTCCACAACCGGTGCCACGGTTCCAGTGGGCGCCGACTCGGTCGCCGGCCCATCGGCCGTCAGGCTGATCGCAGTCTGCTGTGTGGGTCGCGTGCCGGGTGGCGAGGGGCTGCCAATGGCTGAAATTGCGCTCGAGGCGGTAGGGGGAAGTGTCGGCAAGCCGATGAGGCCGCGCGTACCGAAGTAGCCGCCAATCCCTACCAGCGCAAGCACCCCCACAACGATGCCGAAGGTGCATCCCACGCCCCGTCGTTTGCCGCGCGCTTGCGGCGCGGGCGAGGCCGGCCGAGCGATTGTGGCGCCGGCCGGCAGCTGTGACGCCACACGCGTGGCGTCGACCGACGTTGCTCCGGCCGCGCTCCCAGCGCTCAGCGCAGCGTGAAAATCGCTAGCCGATCGGAAGCGGTCTTCCACTCGGACTTCCAGCCCCTTCTCGACCGCAAGCGCAAGCCACTCGGAAGTCTTGGGGTTGCGCGTCCGGACGGGTGTGAGGCTGGCATAGCCCATGGCCCGGTCGAGCCCGTCCTCGGGCATGGCGCCGGTCAACACCTGATAGAGGGTCGCCGCGAGGGCATAAATGTCGGCCCGCGCATCTACCTGCCCGCCGCCATATTGTTCGGGGGGAGCAAAGCCGGGGGTCATCCCCCGTGGCCCGACGGTGGTGGTCGTGCCGGCCATCTTCGCGAGGCCGAAGTCCACCAAGACGGCGCGCCCATCCGAGGTGATGCGGATGTTCGAAGGCTTGATGTCGCGATGCAAGATGGGCCGCCGCTGCGTATGCAGGTAGTTGACCGCTTCGCAGATTTGCCTGCCCCACTCGACGACCTCGGCCTCTTTCAGGGCTCCCTGTTGTTCCAGGCGATGACGCAAGTCCTCGCCGTCGACGAAGTCCATAACCAGGTATTGCCCCTTCTCGGGGATGACGAAGTGGTCGGTCACACGAGGCAGATTGGGGTGGCGCAAGGTCGCCAGGATGGTGGCTTCGCGCCGGAATTGCCGGGCGTACTCGTCGGTGGTGAAGAGGTTTTCTTTCAGGGCGACCGATATGCCGAGGTTCTCGTCGATCGCCGCATATACGGCCCCCATGCCCCCCTGCCCGAGCACACGCTCGACTCGATAGCGCCCGTTGACCAGGCTCCCAATCTCGAGTGTCATTGCAGTCCTCTAACTCCGGTATGCGCTGCGTGCCTTCGTGCGCGTTCGGTTGCGGCGACGCGCGCGCTGAGGGCCCCTGATTCGTCTCAGATGTCGAGATTGCGGACGTCGCGGGCGTGAGTCTGGATGAAGCGCCGCCGCGGCGGGACGGCTGAACCCATGAGCATGTCGAATGTGCGGTCAGCCTCGGCGGCGTCTTCGACCGTGACCAACAACAGCGTGCGGTGTGTGGGATCCATTGTGGTCTCCCACAACTGCTGGGGATTCATTTCGCCCAGGCCCTTGTATCGCTGCATGCTGACCTTATCCGGGCCGCCCAATTCCTTCACGACGCGGTCACGTTCGGGATCGGAGTAGGTGTAGCGCACGCTGGCCCCGCGGCCCTTGCTTTCGATGCGATAAAGCGGCGGCTGGGCGATGAAGAGGTGGCCCTCCTCCACCAGCGCGGCCATGTAGCGGAAGAAGAAGGTCAAGAGCAGCGTGCGGATATGCGATCCGTCCACGTCGGCATCGGTCATAATGATGACCCGCCCGTAACGCAGGCCGCTCACGTCGAACCCCTCGCCGATGCCCGTGCCGAGGGCGGAGACCAGCGACTTGATCTCATTGCTGCCGAGGATCTTGTCGAGCCGAGCGCGCTCGGTGTTCATGATCTTGCCGCGCAACGGCAAGATGGCCTGGAAGTGGCGGTCGCGACCCTGTTTGGCGGAACCGCCGGCGCTGTCGCCTTCAACAATATACAACTCGGCCATCCCTGGGTCGCGCTCAGAGCAATCCGCGAGTTTGCCCGGCAGAGTGAGGCTCTCGAGAGCAGACTTACGGATGACCAGATCGCGCGCCTTCTTGGCCGCGTCGCGAGCCCGGGCTGAAGTCAGGCACTTCTCCACGATGGCCCGCGCCTCGCGAGGATTTTCCTCGAGAAAGGTGCCAAACCCTTCCGCCACCACTTGTTGAACCAGGGTCTGCACCTCGGCATTCATCAGCTTGACTTTGGTCTGCGATTCAAATTGCGGGTCCGGATGCTTGATCGAGACGATCGCCGTCAGGCCCTCGCGGGTATCGTCACCCGAGAAGTTCGGGTCGCTTTCCTTGAGCAGGCCCGCCTTTCGGGCGTAGTCGTTAATCGTGCGGGTCAGCGCGGCGCGCAGCCCTGTCAGATGGGTGCCGCCGTCGACCGTGTTGATGGTATTGGCGAACGAGTAGACCGATTCGTTGTAGACATCGGTGTACTGCACAGCGACCTCGACGCCGATCCCGTCCACCTCGCGGTTGACCGCCACTACCGGGTGGACCACCTCCCGGTTGCGATTGAGGTACTTTACGAAAGACAGGATGCCGCCCTCGAAGTAGAACGACGTTTCCTGTCCGTCGCGTTCATCGGTGAGCGAAATGGTCACGCCGCGCGTGACGAAGGCCATCTCGCGGAAGCGGGTGGCGAGGGTATCGAACTTGTAGTCCAACTCGCCCTTGAAGATTTCCTCGTCAAAGCGGAAGGTGACGGTCGTGCCCGTCTCGCCCGCTTTGGCTTTGCCCACCGCCTTCACCGGGCCGGCGGGCACCCCGCGTTCGTAGCGCTGCGAGTAGACCTTGCCGTCTCGCCGTACTTCCACTTCGCACCAGCGCGAGAGCGCGTTGACCGCACTGACCCCCACCCCGTGCAAACCACCGGAGACCTTGTAGCTGCCCCCTCCGAATTTGCCGCCCGCATGGAGCATCGTCATGACGATTTCCAGCGCCGACTTCTTCTTCTCCGGATGGATATCGACCGGGATCCCACGGCCGTTGTCTACCACGGTCACACTGCCATCTTTGTGCAAGGTGACTTGAATGCGGTCGCATGAGCCGGCCAGGGCCTCATCGACCGAGTTGTCGACTACCTCGAACACCAAGTGGTGCAACGCCTTGACGTCCGTGCCGCCGACATACATGCCCGGGCGGCGGCGCACCGCTTCCAGACCTTCCAGGACCTGAATGTCTTTTGCGGCGTATGCTGCCGCGCCTCCGTTGCCACCCTTAGCCATTCTTGGCTTCACCATTCCTCTCGACGACCGGCTGCGGCTTGCGGGCTCGCGTCTCCAGGTAGCGTCGCAGTTCCTCCACCCAACGCCGCCGGTCCTGATAAAATATCAGGCTCGCGGCGACCAGGGCGGTGCTGGTGTATGCGTTGCCCAGCACCCCTACCACTCCGACCCAGGACGATTCTTCAGGGAGCGCCCATACCGCATTCGTGCCCATCAACACCAGGGCGCTCAGCAAAACCAGGCTGAGGGTGGAGGGGTACGACCAGCGTACGACTTCGGCGCTCTTGCCCATCGCCCGCATGATCGACTCGCTGTTCAATACAACTCCATGAAGACTGAACACGAAAAACATCAGGACCCACAAGACGAGGCCGCCCATGAGCACCAGCAGTATCTGCCCAAGGACAGCCGACGACACGCCCACCAGTCCCACGCCAAAAACGATCGGAACGCCGACAATCATTGCCCCCAGCCCCGCTCCTGTCGCCAGCACGATCACATTGCGCGCGACGCGCAGCCATTCTCGCGCTTCAAAGCGTGCACCGCGGGGCGTGGAGAGCGCGCGCGCGACCAAGCTCCAGAAGGCGGAGCCGAGCATCATGCCCGCTATGGCAAGCAGTAGGATCAGCGCGATGTAGGCCAGCGGGCTCTGAATTTGAAACAGGGCCGCTTGCCCCCAGGGTGTGAACAAGGGCAACCGGGTCGCCATCACGCTCGGCGGAAACAAGGGGAAGAACGCCAACACGGCCAGGAGATTAAGATGCGTGGCGACGCTCGCCACCGAGGTCAGGGCGGCCTTTGTTTCCTCGGCCGACAACCCCGTGACCCCCTGGTTTTGTGAGAGGAACTCGAGGATCGGATCGATAAGCGACGACACGCCAACGTGAGGTCCCAGCCACAACAAGAGATCCAGAAGCACGGGAATCAATAGCAGCGCCGGTCGGTTCGAGACGACCTCTGCGCCACGCCAGAGCGATTTCAGGACCCCGATGGGGAGGTTGGGGAGAGCCGGATTCTGCTGATTCACGAACATTGATTTTACCACAGCGGGCCTTTTTCCACGGTCCGACCACGTCTTCGAGCCCCCTTTTCGCTAGGTATGGTATGCTTTCCTGACTCGCGCCAACCTGTGGCGTGGGGTGCACCAAGGCGGCCCGGGGGCTCCTCGGAGGCCAGAATTCTCGCCGAATCCAGCGCCTGTCGATTGGGCGCGGGTGGTTTGTTCCTGCCGCGGACGGGTGTTGCCCAACTCAACCTATGACCCCACAGAAGCCCCACATGGACCATCTAGTTGTCGAAGGCCAAGCCCAATTGCATGGCAGCGTGAGTCCATCCGGTAACAAGAACGCTGCGCTGCCCCTTCTCGCCGCCTGCCTCTTGACCGACGAGCCGGTCACCCTCCACAACATCCCCCGCATACGCGATGTGGAAGCTCTCTCGGCCCTCATGCGCAGCCTGGGGGCCTCCATCGAAGAACTGGATCCCCATAGCTGGCGAGTCACCGCGCGCGAGATTCGCAGCCGGGAGCTCGACCGCGACCTGTGCCGACAGATACGCGCCTCCATCTTGCTGGCTGGACCGATGCTCGCACGCTGCGGCGAAATCCGCCTGCCCCCACCCGGCGGGGATGTCATTGGCCGGCGGCGCGTTGACTCCCACCTGCTCGCGCTCACATCGCTCGGCGCGCGCGTCACGTACGACCGCATCTTCGACATGCGAGCCGACGGCCTGCATGGTGCGGACATATTGCTCGATGAGGCCAGCGTGACCGCCACCGAGAACGCCATCATGGCCGCGGTGCGCGCCGAAGGGCGGACGACTATCCGCAACGCCGCCTCCGAGCCGCACGTCCAGGATCTGTGCAACTTCCTCAATCAGCTCGGCGCGCACATCTATGACATCGGCTCAAACGTTGTGCACATCGAGGGCGTGCCGGCGCTGCACGGCGGTGAATACACGCTGGGGGCCGACTACCTCGAAATCGCGAGCTTCATCGTTGCCGCAGCCGTCACGCACTCGGAAATCCGTATTCGCCAAGTCCGACCCTCCGACCTCGACATGACCCGTCTCATCTTCCGCCGGCTCGGAATTGAATGGCAGGTTGAAGGATCGGACCTGGTGGTCCCGCAAGAGCAGCGGCTCGAGGTGCTGGCCGACCTGGGCGGCGCGATTCCCGAGATCAGTGTCATGCCTTGGCCGGCCTTCCCGACCGACATGATGAGCATTGCCATCGTCGCCGCCACCCAATCGCGCGGCACCGTTCTGTTCCACGATTGGATGTACCCGAGCCGCATGTTCTTCATCGACAAGCTGGTGGCCATGGGTGGGCGGGTCATACTGTGCGACCCGCACCGGGTGATCGTGCAGGGGCCGAGTGAGCTGGCCGGAGAGCAACTCGAGAGCCCCGACATTCGGGCGGGCATGGCCCTCATCTTGGCGGCGCTGGCCGCCCGGGGCCAATCGGTCATTCGCAACATCGCCCAGATCGACCGCGGCTACGAACGCATTGACGAGAAGCTGCGCCAGCTCGGTGCTCGCATTGAACGCCGAGCCTCGTAGACTGGGCGCGCCCGGGCGCTTGCCTTTGGCTCCCAAGTGGGCTAGCATAAGTACTGCGCGCAGATACGCCGGCGGAATTCCCGTCGAGTGCGGATGAATGCCATTCCACGCAACCCCATGCGCCTGACTCTGACCGTGCTGGTCGTCCTCTCGTTTCTGGTCGTCGGCATGCTTCTCGGCCGCGCAGCCGGTCAGGGAGGCCTGGCACTATTCGCCCCCACCCCGTCGTTGGGCACCTCCACCTACCTCATTCTGGGCTTCGACTCGCTCGAGGGAGAGGGACATCTGGTCGCTGTGTGGCGGCTTACATTCGAGGGTTCGGGACAAGCGCACCTGCTCGGCCTTTCACCGGCGACGATTGTGTTCTTGGCCGACGGCCAGCCGGCCGTGTTGCGAGAGGTCCTGCGCGATCCCGCCAACCCCACCCTCGATGGATTGCAGGCGTACTTCACCCGCGAGCCGCAGGCCATCGTCCTGATCGACAATCAGGCTTTTGCCACGCTCGTCAACCGCCTGGGGGGCGTATTCCTCGACGGACGCTCGCTCAAGGGGCAAGAGGTGACAGAGGGGTTGGGCGCAATGCAGGATTCCCCGATCGAGGCTCTCCACTATCAATCGCGCGTGTTGCGTGCTCTTGCCTCGCGCATTCCGCCGCGGCCCGAAGAGTATTTCATCGCCGGGTTGGCGCCCGATCATCTGCGTTCGACGCTGCCTTTGGGAGAGCTCATCACAGCCAACGAATTGCGCTTCCCCCTTCTTGGTAACCGAATCACCATTGAGACATTGGATACCGTCAGCGCCTTCACCCTGCCGGATGGCAGCCAGGGGCTGCTGCCGATGCCATAAGCGGATCGTGTAAGATACCGACAACCCAAGCGGCGGCCAGGGGCCGCCGCTTTTCGCATCGCTCGACTGGACGACTCAACTAATCGGCCAGAGTTCCCACAAGAACGGCGCGCACCGCGACACGCGTGCGGTACGTCTCGCGCCTCTCGTCGTACCCCTTGCAGGTAATAAGGGTCACCCACGGACGGTCTTCGTGGCGCAGCACGGAGAGATCCTCGGGCAAGACCTGGCGCACCTCCCGCACAGAGAAGATGTAACGCAGGCCAAATCCGCGCACAATAATTTCGTCTCCCCAACCAAGCTCACCCAGCCGAACGAATGGGCCTGGCCGTCCATCCGGCAGGTATACGTGCCCGGTAATCGCACTATTGCCCGACCAGCTCGGAAACGCGGTGCCTTCCAGATACCCCGCTTGCTCACCGAGCCATGTCAGATCCCAGCCCTGTGGGCCCAGCGGCACGCCCACGATGGGCAGGTTGACGCCGAGCCGAGGAATTTCAATTTGCAGGCCGCCCGTTTCGCTGTACGCAGCCCGCGGACTCTGCGGAAGCGGAGTGATCCGGCCGGGCGCAAAACCTGTGGCCGGCAGCGCCGGCGTGGAGACCTCGACGCTATCGGAGGTTGCGTAGGCGTCGACGGCATCGCCCGGATCGTAGAATCGCTCTGTGGCGAATACGTTGTAGGCCGAGAGCGCGAACGGTGTCTGCACGTCATCCTCGGGCAAGCTGGTCCACTCTAGCTGGGCCGTGTTGGTAACGTGCTGGTCGAACAACGTCAATGCCATGGTCACATCGAACTCGACCTGGCTGGTGCTGCCCTGTGGGAAGGTCGCCCAACGGGCTACGAGCAGCGGTGCCGCGCTTTCATCCAAGCTATCCGGCGCAAGTCCGGTGCCCGCCCAGCGCAGCGAGCCAAGCACGTAGTCCAACCCCGCCGGCACGACGTCACTGAGCAACACATCAAACGCGGTGGCATTGCTCGCAGTGGCATGTCCAATATCGAGGGTGAAGGTTATCATCGCCCCGGGCGGCGCCACCAGCGGAATCGCCGTCTTGCCGATGGTCAGAGTGGGCTCCACCACACTCACCTGCGCGCCGTCGGTCGCGAGTCCCCCTCCTCGCCAGGCCAGCTCGGCGTGGTTACTCAGCCCCGCGCCGCGAACAACCATCGCCGCGTCGAGAACAACCACACGGTAGCGCAGGGTGATGAGGGCATCGCCCAAGGCAGCGTTGGTCACATCACCCAGATCGAAAACGATACGCCGCCCCTGGTTGATGTCTGATCCATCGCCTGGCGGCTCGGCGAGCACCGCGGGGTTGCCCTGCGATGTGCAGGCGTCGTCGAACGACCCGAGGCTGGTGCTCAGGCCTGGGTCGCTGACTATGGAGTCGCACGCCACAAAAGCCAGGCCGGCTTGAAGAACATCCGTCAGCACAGCCTCATCCAACATCAGTGGGCCGGAACCCGCCCCAGGGACAGTGACCCGAATTTCGTAGGTCAACACCTCACCGATCGTCACCTCGAGGTTGTCGGTGTGGATGTGGCTCGTGCCTGCCAATGTCTTCGTCAAATCCTCCGACACCACCAGCAGGAAATCCAGGTCATCATCCGAATTGTCCTCGGGCGTGGGGTCGTCGCCGTTCGTGCCGTCATCCTCGATGAACACCCCATTCAATACCTGGTCGACTCCCGCGCTCAGCGGATCAGCGACATCCAGCGCGAACGTAAGCATGCCACCGCCGCCCGCCGGGATAATCCCAGCCCCGGACCCCACATCCGGAGCAATCGAGCACACGCTGCCCGGGTCTCCCGGCCCAAGCGGCCCCGCGCCGTCGGGATCGCTGCAGACCCACCCCGCTGAGCTGGCGGCTGCATTGAACCGCGTGTCCACCGGGACCGTATCCTGGATCAGGACACCCGTCGCTCCTTGATCCCCCACGTTTGAGAAGGTCAACGTGAAGATCAGCGTGCTGCCCGCGGCGGCGATGTCGATCCCATCGTCCTTGGAGATTCTCAGGTCCGGCCCGGCGACCAGCGGCGTAACATCCTCGTCGTGGTTGTCAAGCGGAGTCGGATCTTCGCCGTGCGTCGCATCGTCGGCCACGTCGGCCGCATTCTCAATTTGAACTACTCCCGCCGGAACCGGGTCATCCACCGTCAGGACGAAGTAGACAGTCTGTGAGTTGCCGGCGGTGAGCGTTCCGTATGCCAATGTGCACGGACTGCCTTCGTCGCCAGCCGCCAGCGGACCCAGCCCGTCCGGGTCGGTGCACACCCACCCCGCCGTGCTTGACCCTGGGTCGAAGGTCGTATAGGCCGGAACGGTGTCGCTCACGGTCACGCCCGTCGCATCGATATTTCCGACGTTTCGGATGGTGAGCGCGTAGATGAGCGTGCTTAAAGGCGCGGTTGTTACACCGCCGTCGTCCTTGGTGATCTGCAAGTCGACGCCAGTAACCCTGACCGAGGCGCTGGTATCGTCGCGATAGTCGTTAACGCCGCCCGCCCCCGTCCGCTCCTCGACATCTGGGCCAGAGAGAGATGTCCACAACGCTGTCGCCGGGTTGGTCAGCACGTCATTCAGCGCCACAGCCGGCGGTGTGCCGACGTCCCCCTGATAGGTGAAGACTGCCGGCGAGTCGGCCGCATCGAACGCGGCCTTGGAGAAACTCAGCGTGCGCGTTGGGCCGTCATACCCCCAGGTCCAGCCGGCGGGTCTGGTCACGGACCCCAGGGCAAGCGTCAAACCGCTGGGGATCGTGTCGGTGACAGTCACGTCCATCGCCGCCGCCGAACTGGAGGGCAGATGCGTGAGCGTCATCGAGTAGCTCAGCGTCTGGCCGAAGAAGGGTGTCGAGTCATCGACCGCCTTGGCCAGATCCAGTTCCGGTTCAACGACATCGATGGTCTCCGTGTCGCTGATGGTCCCCGCCGCGTAGTCAAGGGTTGCCGTGTTGACGAGCGCATCCGCGTTCTGGTTGTCCGCAATATTGACAAGAAGACCGACGATCTCCAGAACGATCTGATCATCGGCATTAACCAGGCCATCGGGGGTGTTCAGAACCGTGCCAAAGTCGAACACCACCCGGTCGTCGTATGCATCCACCAGGTTCACGTTGGAGGCAACTCCGGCCGAGCCGATCGCCGGCAACCCTGCACCGAAGAGGTTGTCACCGATGTCCACGACACGCGAGCTGACCAGGGCGACTACACCCGGCGCCACCGGGAGGTTGTCAGTCAGAATAGCCGTGGTCGTGCCTTCCGGCAGGGTGATCACGATCTCGAACGTGACCTCTTCGCCAATGGCCAGGTCCCAATTCGCGCCGGAGAACGCCGCGCTGCCGGTGTGCGCGGCGGATGTCGAGACAACACTCTTCGTCACCGCCGGCAGCGCAATGTCGAAGCTCGCCGTCGATGAGTCAAAGTAGTCGTTGTGACCGCCCGAGCCGTCCCGTTCGCCGGTATCGCTTCCCGCGCCGCCGGGGGTGCTTGATCCGGTGGCATTCGAGGTCGTCCCATTGGGCCCCGGCAAGCTGGTGTACTCGAGTGTCGCCGTGTTGGCGATCGTGTCGTCTGGGTTGACCGTGTTCAGCACAAGCGCCTGGTAGTCGACGGTGACGGCGCACCCGGCCGGAACGCGCGCGATCGCAAGGCGGAGCGTGTTCCCGGATGAGGCCGATGTGTCGAGGCCGGTCGCGCAGCCGCCGGCCGAGATCGCGGCAATCGATCCCAGATTCAGCGCGAGGTCCGCCGGGAGTGGATCCTCCAGCGTCAGGTCGAAAGCATCGGTGTTGTTCGGACCGGAGGCATTGGAGAAGGTAAGCCGGTAGTTGACCATGTCTCCCGCGTCTTCCGGCACCGGAGGCTGGATCGTCTTACCGAGGTCGGTGATCGACGGCTCAACGATGCGCGCCGGAACGGAGTTGGAATTCGCGCCAACCTGCGCCCCAGCTACCCAAACCGAAAACACATTGTCGCGGTCGTCGCCGGCGTCGTTGCTGCCTGTCAGCGAGTTGTCGACCAGAACGTTGAATTCAAGCGTGATCATTTCCGCGTCGGGGTCGTCGTCGTTATTGATCAAGTCCCCCAGCGTGAAGATGATTTGTTGCTGGCTGCCAACCATCGAAGTGGCGATGCCTCCGGCGGGCAGAACGAAGCTGGGCGGGATCAGGTCATTGTCGGCGCCCGAGAGATCGGGCGGCAGACCCATAGGAACATCGGCTGAGAAAGAGAGCTTGACTTGCGGCGGATCGAGCAGCAGCAAGCCTTGCGGGAGCGTGTCGCGCAATTGCAGGTTGGTGGCAGTCCCTTCCGGCAAGCTGACGCTCATACGGTAGCGCACGATTTCCCCGATGGCGAGCAGTGCATCACCGCCCGGCTCAATACCCGTATGGGCCTCCGAGGTGACAACGATAGACTTGGCCGGTCCGGCGTTGATGTTGATGACGGCGGGGCCGGTGTCGCGGTAGTCGTTCGGCGGCACGGGCCCTGCGCCGGTGCGCTCGCGGGAGTCCGCGTTGTAGGTCGAGCGCACACCTAGGTCGCCGTCCATGCTCGTCCACGTGGCCACCGCGCTGTTCGTGATAATCCCCGGCTCAACCAGGATCGAGAGCACCCCCGTGATGCGCAGCGTGATCGTACGCGTCACGTCGAGCGGGAAATCGAACGGCGAGACCGACGTCAGTACAAACCCGGAGAAATTGCCGCCGCTCAGTGCAAAGTCGGTGATGTGAATCAGATCTGACGTATCCACGACGGACGTGAGGACTGCATCCTCGATGAGCGAGGGGCCCGTCCCTGCTCCCGCGCGAGGCAGCGCATCTGAAAACACAACCTCGAACGCATCCGCGGTGCTCCCCGGGCCGTGGGCAATCGTGATCACGTACTCCACGGGATCTCCAGCATCACCGACGGCCGGTGTGAGGCCGTTGACGTAGGCGGTCTTGCCAACATCCAGCACCGGCTCAATCACTGTCACGTTGGGGGCCGACGCGCTCGGTATCGTGCTCGACGTCTGCCATCGGAACTGGGCCGAGTTGTTCAGCTGTGTCCCGGTCTGATTCCCCGCCACATTCAGCACAACCGCCCGATACTCAAGCGTGATTGTTTCGGCAACTGCATCATCTCGATCGGCGTTGGTGAGCGTGCCCAATGTGAAGGTAACGGGGGTCCCCGAGCCTGCGACCGAAGTGAAGGTACTGCATGCCTCGGAGAAATCGTGCCGCCCGGTCGTCGTCGTGAGTGCGGCCGACGATCGGGCGATGCTTACACAATCGACGAACGCCAATCCGGAATCCAGGGTGTCCAGGACCGAAGCCGTGTCAGTCACGCCTTCCGGAATGATCAACACCAGCCTGTAAGTCACCAATTCGCCGATGACGGCCTGGTCGACGAGGTTGTTGACATTATCGATCTCGGTTGAAACAAGAGTCTTCCCTGCGCTCGGCGCGGCCGACGTCACCGTGGCTGGGTCGGTCAGTCCGCCGGGGATGAAATTTCCCCCGCCTTGACTGCTCGCGTAGTTGAAGAGGGTCGCAGTATTGGTCAAGACTTGGCGAGGTTGCACCGTGCCAACCAACTCCAAGTCGTAAGTGAGGACAGCGATGTTGCTGCCGGTTGGGTTGAGAGTGCCGGCCGCGTCCCGCCCCGCGGCCAAGGAGCCGCTCGGGCTGCCCGGAGGAAGCGGGACGTTGTCGTTGAGCTCGATTCCACCGGATGCGTCGAACAGCCCACTGCCCAGAGTCGTGTAACCAAGCACCGTCCCGGCACCGTTTGTCACACAAAGGTTTAGACCGGCTCCCGGGACTTGGAACCCAGCTGGCAATGTATCGCGCATCTGCACATCGAATGCGCCCGGAGTCGAAGAACCAGTGTTTTCGACGACGACTGCAAAGGTGACGATATCGCCGGCGTCGACACCTGCCATGTTGCTGTTGACCGGCGCCGAGGCCAACCCGGCCGACGTCTTGGGAGGCGTGAAGCGCGGACAGGCATTGCTTGGCACACTGACGCCGACGAGGCCAACGTTTAATAGCGTATACACGTCTGCCGGATTGTCCGAACCGACAACCCCCTTCTGGATCCGCAACACGGGCTCAAAGACCTGGATCTGGATAATTGTGTCGGTCTCGTCTTCCCCGCCGTTGGTCGAGCCCTCGTGCTGACGCACCAGGTTGGTCAGGAACAGCCGATCGGCAAAGGGCTCATCGGTGATGGTCACGGTGAACAGCAGGTCCACGACCGAAGGAGTATTGGCCGGGTCATCGTAGTTGCCGTAGTCAATGGTCAGGCTGTTGGCGACCGGATCGCTGCTGACGGTTGGCACGATCCTCGAGATTCCGCCCGCGAGAAGACCCGAGAAGGTGTCATCGGGTCCAAACCGAACGTGCCCCGCCGCCGGCGGCGTGCCGCTCTTCACATCGTCCGCGGGCCCAGTGATGATCTCGGAGGAGAGAAATACGGGCAGCGGCAGATAGTCGTGGAAGTGGAGCTGCTCCACGTCACTGGAGGGCATGCTGTAGCGGATGCGGTAGGTGAGAGTATCTCCCACCGACACTTGAATGGGGATCGAGAAGCTGGTCGACCCACGGACGGCGTAGACGGATTTCTCAACTTCCCCACGGGCAATGATCGTCGAGGCCCCGCTGTCGTCCTCCTCGGTCCCGAGCACCGTGGCTGGACTGGCGTTATCGCGCACAGTCCCGCGGATTCCAACCGTGTTGTCGAGCACGTCTCCTTGGTCCACACTCGGATCCCCCGAGGGATACGTGTCGGAAAAAACGTCTTGGATTATCGTGCGAAAGGTAATGGTGCCTATCGCGCCGACGTCGTCCGGCAGAATGGCGCGTCCGCCCTGCAGTATGCCGTCGCTTGCCCCCAGTCTTATCATTGCGGCCGAAACATTGAAGTCCATCCGCGTCCTGCCATCGGCGGCGAGGTTGATGGTCAAGTCACTGGAAGTGAATGCGCCCGCCTCGGCGCTATCGCGGTCGCTCACACTGAGCGTAGGTGTAAACCCCGGGTCAAGGCGTTGGCCGTCCGAGAACCTATCCCTGACGACCAGGTCGCCGAAGGTGAAATAGTCGGAGATCTGGAAGTCCAGTGTGTACTCGAGCGTATCCCCCGGGGTCGGCCCTGGCCCGCCCGCATCGATCAGCAGGACCACGCCTTTCTGGATAGCAATCGACTTGTCCGTGAGCGTGTGGTCGTTGGAGGTCAGATCGCTGACTGGGCCGGTGGCATCGCGGGGGTCAAGCGGGGACCACGTTCCGTCGGCGCGCGCATCATCCACCGATAGGACATCGTCGCCGCTCACTGGATTGATGACCACTCCACCCAAGTAGTCGAATTGAGGGATGTAGAACTCGAAGGTGAGTGTCGCCTCACCTGGGCCCGTGGTTCCCGTCACGGGCAATGTAAAGTCGCAATCGAGCGTGCCTCCTGGAAGGACAAGGCTTGGTTCGCTGCACGTCACCGCAGGTACAGCCGAGACCACGCTCACGAACTGCATATTGGGTGGAAGGAAATCCTGGAGCGACAGCGAGGTGATGGTTTGTCCATTGGCCACGTCGACGCTCAGCGTGTAACGCCGGGGAAAGTTGGGCCCGGTGGCCGTCTCGTCTTCCGAGCCAAGATATGTCTTGGTCAGAGTCAATAGCGTGGGTCGAACGCTGTCACTGTTGAACCCGGAGAGAACCGACGGGTCGACCGCCGGGTTGTTAAGCGGATCCATGCCGAATTGGAACCCGCCGCGCGCCCGCACGGTGAGCGGCACGCCCAGGTCGGCCAAGCCGCTAAGCCGCGCCGTTACGGTCACATCCACGGCCGGCTGGGCCGGAACGAAGGAACCGAACGGGAGAAGCAGAACGACCAGCTTATCCCCCGGCGTCCAGCCGCACACCTGTAAGGGCGCTCCGAGTGGTGACGTCAAGGCATAGGGATGGTTTACGCAGCCGCTGCCAGGGAAGGTCAGCGATGTGGCAGTCAGCGAGACGCCATACGCCGTGGCGCTGAGGAAGTCCAAGCCGTCGTCTACCGCCGCCCCTGCCCCATCAACACCTGTGACCGGGAAGATCAAATCAATAAACGGGCCATAGCCGGGGTCGGCGCTGTTGGCGAAGGTCACCGGGAAGGTGAAGTCCTGCCCCAGGAACGCTTCCACAGGGAGATTGATCGAGGCCGCAGGAGTGGGGGCGAAGGCAGACCTGGCCAACGCCGGCCGCATTGTGCCGAGCGGCGAAGCGAAGGTCAGCAGAGATGTCAGCAACGCGGGCAGCAACAACCGCAAAGCGATGCGTCCGACCGGGCGACGTGATATGGCGTCAGAGCATCGCGACAAGGAATCCCTCGCTCCGTGCGCTATGGGGTCACTGTCACGTCCGCCCGAGAGGCTAGGAAGGTCACCCGGTCGAGCGAACGCATATTGCGGGCAGTACACGCCGGGCCAAGAACCAGGCGCCCCCTGCCAGACACGGATCGATGGTCAACAGCAACCACCCGATGAATGCAATGATAATTGACGAACGTCGAAGTGTCAATTCGCCCAACATCCCGGCCTGGCACGGAGGTCGGCTTGCCAACCGAGCGCCCTCGAAGCGCCCCTTGACACGCGACGGACTAATTCGTATACTCTAACTCTAATTTTAGTCGTAACTAACTTCAGAGGCATCATGGATGACTCTCCGGCTCAACAAGACACCCTGCTCGCCCTCCACCAACTCGGTGGACACCGCCAGCCGGTAAACACCTCGGCCGTGGCTCACGCCCTGGGTGTCAGTGCACCCACGGCCACGGCCGCCATCAAGCGCCTGGCGCGCGACGGCCTGGTTCGTCACACGCCCTATCACGGCGCTCGGCTAACCGCCTCCGGGCTGCGAGCCGCGCGAGGCGTTTTGCGACGCCACCGCCTGATCGAATCCTTCCTCGTTTCGGTGATGGGTTACGCGTGGGACGAAGTCCACGACGAGGCCCACCGCCTGGAACACGCCGCTTCCGAGAAGTTCACTGACCGCCTGGACGAGCGCCTTGGACATCCTCAGTTCGACCCCCACGGCGATCCTATCCCGACGGCCCGAGGCACCATGGCCCGCGAACCCAAACTCTCGTTGGCGGACCTGGCCGGGGGCGAGCGGGGCACGATCCAGCAGATGCAAGACGAGGAGCCGGCCTTCTTGCGCTTCGCCGGCGCCCGAGGTTTGGTCCCAGGGGCTTCCGTCGAAGTGCTCGGCATCGGACCCTACGACGGACCCATCCACGTACGCGCCGGAAAGGCCGAGACCGATCTCACCACCTTGGTCGCACGGCGCATCCTGGTGGAACGGTCAAGCCACTCTGCCGCGGCTCACGCTGTCCCACGGCGCACGGCAGGGCCCCGGGCCCGACGCAGGCGCTAAGAATGTGGCCTTGTCGCTGCTAAGTCGTTCTGACATTTCGCCGCAGTAACAGTGCCCTCTCTCGACCAGAACTTGAGGCGAGTCTTCATCGATCGCATTCTTGAGACCCGCACTACTGCCAGACATCAATTGAATTTGGAGACCCAATGAAACCGCAATCCGCTACCCGTCCCGCCGGAATTTCCCGGCGCACATTTCTAAAGGCCTCCCTCCTCGGAGGCGGTGCCATGGCTCTGGCAGCCGCCGCGCCGGCCGGCCCACGCTCGCCTCAACCCGATTCCCCAACGCCGCCTCCTTCCGACTCGCTGCATGAGGGCCATGGCGACGATTCCGGAACCGTGGGCGACGTGGACCTGATTGCCTTCGACCCGAGTACCTTCGCGACGACTTTCGACGGAGGCAAGGTCACCGCGCTGGGTGGCGGCCGGAGCCTACGAGAGTGGGAGGTGGTCGCTCTCAACAAGGATATCGAGGTCGCTCCAGGCGTCGTCTTTCCGGCGTGGACCTTCAACGGCCAGGTGCCAGGACCCACATTCCGCGCCCGCCAAGGGGACCAACTGCGGTTCCGCTTCACCAATGGCTCCTCGCATGCCCACACCATCCACTTCCACGGCATCCATCCGCCCTCGATGGACGGCGTGGACCCGATCATCGAACCCGGCGCTGAGTTCATCTATGAATTCGAAGCGCGGCCGTTCGGCCTGCATCTCTACCACTGTCACGTGATGCCGTTGAAACGACACATCCACAAGGGCTTGTACGGAGCCTTCATTATTGACCCGCCGGGAGGGCGCACCCCAGCACGTGAGTTGGTCATGGTGATGAACGCCTTCGACACCAACTTCGACAGCGAGAACGAGGTTTACGCCGTCAACACCGTGGCCTTCCACTACGCCCGGCATCCAATTCAAGTCAAGGTGGGCGAACGCGTGCGTGTCTACCTGGTCAATATTACGGAATTCGATCTGGTGAACTCGTTCCATTTGCATGCGTCGATGTTCCGGTTGTACCGGACGGGCACCAACCTCGAGCAGTTCGAGCTCACCGATATCGTCACCATGGGCCAGGGCGAGCGGCATGTCTTGGAATTCACCCTCGAACACCCCGGCCGCTTCATGTTCCACGCCCACCAGAGCGAGTTCGCTGAGCTGGGCTGGATGGGCATGTTCGAGGCAACACCTGAGGAGTCCGCATGACCGCCCTACCCAGCCCGACCGCACGCCCCAAGCCTCGCCTGCCGCTGTGGCTCGCCGTCCTGCTGCCTGTGGTGGCTTTGGCCGCCGTATTCTTCGCATTTGCCCGAGGTGGTGTACTTTCGGCCTTGCGCTCCGATATCCCGCCCGTCGAATCGCTGACGATCGGCGCGGTGCAAATGGATCGCGACGGTTTCGAGTTCGACGTGTTCAACGGGGGAGCGCAGACCGTGACGTTGGCCCAGGTCACGGTGGATGACGCCTATTGGCAGTTTCACACTCACCCATCCCCCGTCATCCAGCGGTTCGGCCAGATACGGGTCCACTTGTATTACCCATGGGTGAGAGCCGAGCCGCTCGCCGTACATCTGGTGACCTCCACCGGACAAACCTTTGCGGTGGAGATTCCCGTTGCCAGCGAGACACCACGCCCTGGGCTGAAGCAATTCGGCCTGTACGGACTCATCGGCGTGTTTGTTGGCATCGTGCCGGTGGCGCTTGGCATGTTGTGGTTCCCGGCTTTACGTCGGTTCTCACGCCGATGGGTGGACGCAGTGCTCGCGCTCACACTCGGCCTGTTGGTGTTCTTGTTCGTGGACACTCTGAGCGAGGGGCTGGAGAGCGCCCACGCCCTTCCGGGCGTGCTGCAAGGTGTGTCACTGTTCATCCTAGCCGCCCTGCTCACCTGGCTGGCTCTGCTTGCGATAACCAGCTCGCGCCGCGCCGCCAACGCCGCCCCGCCAGCCACCGGGGGCTGGTTCCTGGCACTCCTCATCGCGCTCAGCATCGGTATGCACAACTTGGGAGAAGGGCTCGGCATCGGGGCCGCATTTGCCTTAGGCGAGGCGGCCCTCGGCACGTTTCTGGTCTACGGCTTCACCTTGCACAACATCACGGAGGGCGTGGGCATCGTCGCCCCTCTCCTGCGCTCGACCAACACGTCGCCCCTAAACGAGAAACCGGTAGGGCTGATCTCGTTCGTTGGCCTCGCCCTCCTGGCGGGCGGTCCTGCGGTGGTTGGCGCGTGGATCGGCGGCTTTGCCTACTCGCCGGTTTTGGGGACGCTCTTCCTCGGCATCGCGCTGGGCGCCGTGTGGCAAGTCATTGCCGAGGTCGGGCGCATGTTGCTGCAGCGTGCACGCAGTGAAGGGACGCCCTTCGTCACCTGGCTCAACCTGGCCGCCTTCCTGCTCGGCGTCGGGGTGATGTACCTCACCGCGTTCCTGGTGCAGGCCTGAGCATTCCGATCGTCTGAACCGCGACGGGCACCCCATGGGTGCCCGTCGTTTTCTCTTCTCGATCCCTCACGGCCTGCGCGGCTCAGCCGCCCATGCGGCGCTGCAGGACGCGCCCCAGGCGTGCCATGCCCTCGCGGATCTTCGCAGGCGGCGCGTTCGAGAAGTTCAAACGCATGGTGTTCTCCCCCCCGCCCTTCGAAAAGAAAGGAGAGCCGGGTACGAATGCAACTTTCTCCGCGACCGCATCCTGGAGAACGTCTGCGGACTTCATTCCTTCCGGCAGCGTTGCCCACAGGAAGAGGCCGCCCTGCGGGCGAGTCCACTGCACCGCCTTCGGGAAGTGATCTTCCATAGCCTGCAACATGACGTTGCGCCGCTCGCAGTAGACTTCGCGAATGAGGCGGACATGCCGGTCGAGGAAGCCTCCCCGAGCAACTTCGAAGGCGATCATCTGGTTGAAAGTCGCGGTGTGGAGATCGGCGCCCTGCTTGGCCTGCACCAGCTTCCGGATCACCTCCGGCGGTGCAACGACCCATGCCAGGCGCAGCCCGGGCGAGAGCGTCTTCGAGAATGTGCTCAGGTAGATCACGTTGCCCCGGTAGCACGGGTCCCCATTGCGTCTCTGTTCGCCATCCAGCCGGCCCACCGTCGGCAAGTGCTCACCCTCGAAACGCAGTTGGCCGTACGGGTCGTCCTCCACGATTGGCACGCCGTGACGATCGGCAATCTCGACCAGCCGCTGACGGCGCTCGAGTGACAGCGTGACGCCGGTAGGATTCTGGAAATTTGGCAGGATGTAGATGAACTTGGGTCCGGTGCGCATGGCGTCTTCCAGTGCATCGGTCACCATGCCATCCTGGTCCATCGCCACGGGCACGAACTCCGCCCCGACGGCATTCCAAGCCTGGATCGCCCCCAGGTAGGTGGGGTTCTCCACCAGGATGTGGTCGCCGCGGTTGATGAATATCCGCCCCAAAAGGTCGAGTGCTTGTTGCGAGCCGGAGGTGATGAGCACGTTCTCCGCAGTGATCTCGAGGCCGTAGCGCATCGAGTGACGCGCGATCATCTCCCTCAGCGGCTGGAAACCCTCGGTGGTGCCATACTGCAGCGCCTGCGCCCCAGATTCTGCCAGCACCCGTTCACACGCCTGAGAGACCTCTTCGATCGGGAAGACATCCGGGCCAGGCAGCCCTCCCGCGAAGGAAATAATCTCCGGCTGCTCCGTGAATTTGAGCAGCTCGCGGATCGCCGAGCTACCCATGCGCTGTGTGCGTTGGGCGTAACGATGATCCCACAGGGTTTGCATGCTTAGGCTTCCTCCTCGATCCGGGCGTCTTTCGGCCGCCTCGGGTGAGCGAAAGCTCGCGAAAGTGCAACGCTGTGACGGTACTCCTGCACCTGCCGATCTACTTCGGAGGCAGTCCATCCCAACTCGCGGGCCAGCGTCTGGCCAACTCGCGGGGCCAAGTGCATCCCCCCGTCGGGCGATTCCAAGATAACCCGCGTCCGCCGGATGAGGACGTCGCTGATGGTTTGGGCCATCTCTTCCTCAACCGCATGGCGCACGCAGGCCCACGGGTAGGCAAGGCCCGGTTCGAGGCGTTTTGAGAGCTGCGGCGTCTCCAGCGCGCGGCGCACCACGCTCCACGCCTCGCCCCCGTACGACCAGACCAACTGGCGCATCAGGTCGTCTTCCAGCTCACCTTCTTCCGGCACGGCGGCCTGCGGCAGAATCGAATGTCCGCGTGTGACGGATGGCCGCCGGGGCGCGGGCAAGTGCGGGCAGGCCAGGTCGACGACCTTGGCCGCCATGGAGCGGAATGTGGTCAGCTTGCCGCCGGCTACGGTGAGCAACCCCGAGGCGCTCGTCACGTAGCGATGCTCGCGCGAAACGCGCCCAGGGCGCTCCTCGTCATTGCGCAGCAGGTTGCGCACGCCGGCCCAGGTACTGAGAATGTCGGCCTCCGCCCCCTGGACCTCGCGAAACGAAGCGCGCATCGCCTCCAGCATGTAGGCCACGTCATCCGAGTCGGCGGAGGCCTCCTCCAGAGGGCCGGTGTAGTCGGTATCGGTCGTTCCGACGTAAGCGAACCTTCCCCACGGGACGAGAAACAGCTTGCGATGATCGCGCGGGGAAGAGAAGACCACGGCATGCGTGCACGGAAAGCGCTCACGCCGGAAGACGAGATGAATGCCTTTGGTCGGGCGCAGCAGCGGGCGCGCCCCTGGCTCATCCATCCCGCGGATGGCATCCGCCCACGGGCCAGCCGCATTGACCACCACCGTCGCGCGCACCTCCGCGTGCCGCCCGCGCAGCCGGTCGTGCACGGCAACCGAGGCGATCGTTCCGCGGGTATTGCGACCGAGATCAACAACTCGCGCATGGTTGCAGACGACCGCTCCAGCCTGGGCAGCGGCACGCACAACCGCCCACACCAGGCGCGCATCATCACATAACGCGTCGTAGTAACGCGCCGCGCCCTTCAACCCGCGGGTCAGAAGCACCGACTCGCGAGCGAGGGCCTCCTGCGGTCGCAGCATGCGATGGTGCTGGGCGCGGCTGACCGAACCCAGCAGTTCATACACACTCAATCCGGCGTTCATCACCCGCGGCCCAGGGTGATCGTGCTGATAGAACGGGATGAGGAAGGGGGTACGCCGCACCAAGCCCGGCGCCAGACGCAGCAGCACCCCGCGCTCTTGGCTGGCTTCGCGCACGAGCCCCAGGTGCAGATACTCGAGGTAGCGCAGGCCTCCGTGGATCATGCGCGAGGAGCGGCTCGAAGTGCCGAAGGCGAAGTCATCTTGCTCGATGAGGGCTACCCGATAACCGCGGAGAGCTGCATCCCAGGCCACGCCGGCGCCCACGATGCCGGCGCCGATCACCACCAGGTCGAACGTCTCGCGCTCCAGCCTCGACCAGTGCTGCTCGCGATCGAGCTTCACCGAGGCCTCCACATCACACCGGGGTTGAGTATGCTCTGCGGATCCACATGATGCTTCACCGCCATGAGCAGTTGATATCCTGCCGGCCCAACTTCCGCCTTGAGCCACGACGCATGCGACCGTCCGATCCCGTGATGGTGAGTGAGGGTCGCGCCCAGGCTCATGATGCGATCGGTAACAGCCTTCTTAACCCGCTGCCATTGGGCGAGCGGATCGGCGCTATCCAGTGGAGCCAAGAAGGTGAAATACAACGAGGCACCCGTCTCATACGCATGCGAGACGTGGCACATCACATAGCTGCGTTCGCCGAGAGCCTGCCGCGCCGCCTCACTCAGCTGCCGATGCAAGGGAAGAATCTCCGACCAGCGCGTGGCCGTCTCAAACGTATCCACCATGAGCCCGCGGTCGAGGAACGCATCGCGCAAGTAGGGATGGTGGAAGCGGTCGCGCAGCCAATCCCGCCCTGGGGATGTTCCCAGAGGAAAGGCCCCCGCGCGCGCCATCTCGTGCCGCGCGCGGCCAGAATCGGCGGACACCCGTCCCGCCTCGCCTTCATAGCCGAGGATGAGCAGCGCAGCCGACGCACGCGGGTAGCCCAGGCGCGGCACAAGCCCAAGGCCGGCGCGCCGCACGACGGCCGCCAGGGCGCTCGAGGGACGGCGCGAGAGGGCCAACCCGGCCCGCGTCTCGTCAGCGTCCGAGAGCCGAGCCAGCGCTGGATGCGGCCCGTTCTGCATCAGGCCGCGCACCGCCTGCATACCTTCCTCGAAACTATGGAAAAAGAACGCCCGGTAGTCGCGTGACACCGGGCGCGGGCGGATGCGGAGCGTGGCCTGGGTAATGATACCCAGTGTACCCTCCGATCCGAGGAGGACTTCCTTGAGCGATGGCCCGGCCGCGCTGGCGGGCGCCCGGCCAATGTCCATCGGACCAGCGGGCGTGAGGACATGCATGTCGTACACCATATCCTCAATGCGGCCATAGCCAATCGAATTCTGACCCGAGGAGCGGCTGGCGATCCATCCGCCGACGGTGCTGCATTCAAAGGATTGGGGGAAGTGGCCGAGAGTGAAGCCCTTGGCCTGCAGCGTCTGCTCAAGCTGAGGGCCGAGTGTGCCTGCACCGAACTCGGCCAAGTGCGACGTCTCATCCAGCGAACGCATCCCTTGCATCTGGCCCAGGTCGAGGCACAGATTGAGCGCACGAGGCGATTCCACCGCCTCCGTGACGGACGTACCTCCACCGAACGGCACGATGGCCACCTGGTGACGCTCGGCATAAGCCAGTATCCGTTCCACCTGATCATCCGAAGCGGGCAGCACGACAACATCAGGCGCGGTGCGCACGGCGTTCAGACGCAGCCGCATCAAGTCGGTGTAGGCCTTACCCATGGCGTGAGTCAGGCGGGCGAAGGCATCCGTCTGGATCTGGCTTGAAGTCAGCGCGCGACTCAGATCGGCGAGCAGCGTGCGTGTGGCCTTGCTGCGAGGCAGGTGGATCGTATCGAGCGAGGGAACAGGGACGGGCCGGGCTGCTGGCCCTACGTGCGCATCGAGGAAGGGACCTAGCGCGGGGTGGTCCTCGAGAGAGGCGTGCTTATCGGCCGAACCCCAGCCCCACCACCGTTGCGCAACTGGCACGAAGTTATTCTAGCACGCAACCGTCAAGTTCGGCGCGACCTACATCACAAAACAGGAGCGACCCCCTCCCGAATTGCCGAGCGTATGCCGAATGGCGGTATAATGCGCTCACCTGCCAGCCAGTGCACTCGGCAGCTTTTTCCTGGCTGGCCTTTTCGCGCATCCTGCCGGTTCGGTGGGGCGGCGTATCGCTCTGGAGGCCTTCCCCGTATGTACGGACGCATGGCTCGCTGGCTGCTCGTTATTCTGATCGTGCTTGCCCTCGACCTGTGGATCAATTGGCCGGGCACAAGCTTCCTGCAAATCGGCACGTGGAGTCGGGACGTGCGCATTCGTCAAGGCCTCGACCTGCAAGGAGGGTTGCAGGTCCTCCTGGAGGCGGACGTCGCCGACAACGTGGTCGTTACCAATTCCGACATGCAAACCGTGCGAACGGTGATCGAGAATCGCGTCAACGGTCTGGGTGTCACGGAGCCGATTGTGCAGGTGTCCGGCACTCGCCGCATTCTGGTGGAACTGCCGGGCTTCGAGAAGACCGAAGATGCGATTGCCCTGATCAAGGAGACCGGGCTGCTCGAGTTCGTGGACGCCGGCGCCACGCGCCTGGTGGAAGGGGCAAAGGTCATGACCGATGCGCGCGCGGGCAACGCGCCGGCCCAGCCAACGCCGAGCGCCACCGCCGCGACCGAGGGCCTTTCACCCACGGCGGCCCCAACCCCCAGCGACACCGTTTATCACACCGTGATGACCGGTGCCGCGCTCGACACAGTGGGCGTGGGCACCGACAGCCTGGGTTCGCCGAGCATTGATTTCAAACTGACCAGCGAAGGGTCGAAGGTGTTCGCCGAATACACGTCGGCCAATGTCGGAACGTATCTGGCGATCGTGCTCGACGGCAAGGTGATCTCTTCGCCGGTCATCAAGAACGCCATCACCGACGGCCAGGGGCAGATCTCGGGCAGCTTCACGATCGAATCGGCCAACCAGCTTGCCGTGCAATTGCGCTACGGCGCATTGCCGGTGCCGCTGCGCGTGGCGCGCACCCAAACGGTCGGGCCTTCGCTCGGCCAAGACTCGTTGCGGCGCAGCATGCTCGCGGGCGCCATCGGCCTGGGGACGGTCATTCTGTTCATGCTCCTGTATTACCGCTTGCCGGGCTTCTTAGCAGACCTGGCCCTGGGGTTGTACGCGCTGACCAGCCTGAGCATCTACCGCTTGCTGCCGGTCACCTTCACCCTTCCCGGCATTGCCGGTTTCATCCTCTCGGTGGGCATGGCGGTAGATGCCAACGTGCTGATCTTCGAACGCTTGAAGGAAGAGCTGCGCGCCGGGCGACCACTGCAGAGTGCAGTCGAGGCCGGCTGGTCGCGCGCCTGGCCCTCGATCAGAGATTCGAACATCTCCACCCTCATTACCTGCTCCATCCTCATTTGGTTCGGAGGGACATTCGGGGCGAGTATCGTCAAGGGCTTTGCGGTAACGCTGGCCATCGGCGTGCTGGTCAGCATGTTCACAGCCATCATCGCGACGCGCACCTTGCTACACCTGGTGCTGGATCGGATCGACTTCTCCAAGCGCCACGGGTGGTTTGGCGTTTAGCCGACCCCACGCCTCTGGGCGCGCGGTCGGCGGTTCGGACACTCGCGGCGTTGGAGAGGGTTCAAGGAGATCGCAGCATGGATATCATCGGAAAGCGTTACTGGTTCTTCGGCGTTTCGCTACTGATCATTATCCCCGGGCTGATCGCCCTGGGGCTGGGCGGCATGAAGCCAGGCATCGATTTCACGGGCGGGAGCCTGATCGAGGTCCAGTTCGACTCGGGGGCGGCGCCAGAACCTCAGGCCGTGCGCCAGACAGTGCAAGCCGTTGTCGGTGAGGACGTGATCGTGCAATCCTCCGGAACGTCGGGCGCGCTGATCAAACTCAAGCCGATCGACGAAGCCACCCAGCAGGAGATTCTTGCCTCGCTGAGCAAGGAGTACGGAGCGGTGACGGTGCTGCAGTTCGAGAGCGTCGGGCCGGCCGTGGGTAATGAGGTCGCGCAGCGCGCAGCCGGGGCGGTGGCACTGGCCTCCGTCGCCATCGCGCTGTACGTCACCTATGCCTTTCGGCGGGTGCCCAACGCCTTTCGCTTCGGCGTCGCTGCCATTACCTCGCTGGTCCACGACGTGCTCGTGCTGCTGGGGCTGGAAGCCTTGCTCGGGTTGTTCCTCGGCTGGGAGGCGGATGCGTTGTTTCTCACCGCGGTCCTGACGGTGATCGGATTCTCGGTGCACGATACGATCGTCGTCTTCGACCGCATCCGGGAGAATCAAACCCTGCACCGGCGCATTCCCTTCGAAACGGTGGTCAACCACAGCATTGTGCAGACCCTGGATCGCTCGATCAACACGACCCTAACGGTACTGCTGACGCTGTTTGCTCTGGCGCTATTCGGTGGCGTAACCACTCGCCACTTCATCGTCATCTTGCTCATCGGGATGTTCAGCGGCACGTACTCTTCCGTGTTCAACGCTGCGGCGATCCTGGTCGTGTGGGAGAATCGCGATTGGCAGCACTGGTTCCGCCGCCGACCGGCACCCAGTAGCCCGGGCTAGTACGGGCCCGCAAGGCGCCAGCCGGGAATCGTACCTGCGAGGGATTTCAAGGCACGCGGAGGAAGAGGCGCGCCAAATCGGCGCCGAAGAAGTAGACGACAACCGCCGCCAGCGCGAGGTAAGGGCCATAAGCCATCGTGGCCCCCTGCATCGCCTGGCGGCGGACGGCTTTCCATACGAGGATTGCCAAACCGGCCCCGCCCGCCCCGAGGATAGCCAAGAGCAGCGCCAGGAGCACAGCCGGCCAGCCAACGGCCAGACCGACCAGGCCCGCCAGCACCACATCCCCGAAACCGAGCGCCGCCTCGCGGGGCTCATAGCGCATGAGGCGCAAGAACGCGAAGCCCAGGAGAAAGAGGACCAGGAACACCACTGCCCCGGTGGCCGCCCCAACGAGCGCGCCCCCCACGCGCGCCAAGCCCCCCAGCGCCGCAACCATCAGCAGCAGCCCGGCCCCGACCAGGCTGACGTCCATCAATACCAGGCGATGCTCAAAATCGATCACCGTGGTCAGCACAAAGAGACCCAGGACGACGGCACCCCCGAGGTGCTCGGCGACCGAGGCGGGCGAGCGGAGCCACAGCGCGGCCAGCGCAGCGGCCATAACCAGTTCCACTAGGAGGTCCCGCCGTTTGCGGGGTGCCGTGCACTGACCGCAGACGCTGCCCCCGATCAGGGCCTGCAGCACGGCCAGCCCCCGCCACCCGCGGCGTGATTCGCCGCAGTAGTCACAGCGCGCAAGGAGAAGGGCCTCGGCCCGGTTCCGTCCCCGAGGTACATCGCCGACAGGCAGATTGTCGGCCAGACCGTTCAGCGCTCCGCCGAACAGCAGCCCGACGACAAGCCACCCCAGCGTTCCAAAGACAATCGCGGCCGAAGTCATCTGATCGTGTCCAAGGCGCGCCGGCGATTATACGTGTGATCGGGGGAAGGGACACCGGTTTGTCCAGCCGCACGCCCAAGGGTCGCATCTCGGGCGACGTTCCGGTATCGGGCCACCCCCGCCACACGCATCGGGCCGCATGCTAGAATCCACTCATGGAACCGCGCCGTATCCCCCTGGACGCGCCGCGTCTGAGCGTGATCGCCGCGTTGGTCGTGCTGGGCAACGCCCTTTCGCGTCTCGTGCGCATCCCGACGCAGGGATTCGTGCTGACCGTTTTCAACATCCAGTGGACCGTGCTGGTCAACGGGTCCGCGGTTTTCCTCGTCCTGCTCGGCGCTCTGGTAGCCGTCGGGGCGGACTCCGTGTTGCGCGTGCACCCGGCGTATGGGCTGCACGGAGGAGGTTCGCGTTGGGCGCCGTTGCTCCACCTGATCTTGCCGGCGATGGCTACGGTCGGCGGCGGGGTGGCGTTGGCCCTCGTCCCTTCCGGCCCGCGGTGGTGGGTAGGCATGGTGGCCGTGAGCGTGCTGGTCGTGCTGTGCGTGATTGGTGAGTATATCGTCATCGATCGCGATGACTACCGCTACGACCCGGCCTCGATCGGCCTGGGCATTCTCGCTTACTCGCTGCTCGCCCTGCTACTCAGTGCGATGCACGCCTCGGAAACGCGGCTGGCCATCTTCTTGCCGCTCATCGGAGTGGTGGTCGCGATCCTAGCGCTGCGGCTGCTCGAGCTGACGGCACCTCCCAGCCCACGCCTGTTGGCCTATGCCGCCGGCACCGGCCTCGTGATCGCACAGCTCGGGCTGCCGCTAAACTTCTGGCCGCTGCCCTCGGTAGCCTTCGGGCTCGGCCTGACCGTGGCCGCCTACTGCGTGATCGGCGTAGCGCGTGTTCACCTGCGCGGCAAGCTGGATTCGCGCACGCTGGGGGAATACGCCTTCGTCGCCGCGGCCTCCATCGGCGTGCTGCTGCTCGCCGTCCAGCGTTGACAAGCCCCGACTTCCGTGTATACTTATGGGAATTATCCACCGCACGCTTTCACCCCAATCCATCCAGGACCTTCGACCCCTCCTTCGGGAGGGGTTTCCGAGTAGTTGCGGGGAGCAACCCTCGGACCCATGAGAGGAGGTGAACGCTATCGCCTCGAACGGCACGTGCCTCAACCCGACCTAGAACGCCTTCAAGGAGGAGAGCCGATATGAAAAGCAAGTGGCAACATTTAGCTACATTCATCATCCTGGCGAGCGTCGTCCTGGCAGCCTGCCAGCCGGCGGCCACGCCAGCCCCGACCGAACCGCCAGTCCCGCCCACCGCAGTCGTTGCGCCGACCGAAATTCCCTTCACGCCGATGAAGTTTGAAGCGACGTCGTGCGACTACGGCGGGATCCTCAAGTCGATCGAAGCCGTGGATCGCCTGACCGTGAAATTCACCATGTGCGTGCCCGACCCGGCCTTCCCGGCCAAGGCGGCGTTCTCGGCCTTCCAGATCTATCCGACGGAGGTTCTTCAGTCGACGGGCGGCGGGGGCGACCTCATCGAGCATCCCGTCGGCACCGGGCCGTACGTTCTCGAGGCTTGGAACCGCGGCGACAACGTGACGCTGCGCCGCTTCGATGACTACTGGGGCGAAAAGGCCAAATCCGCGACGGTCGTCTTCCGCTGGAGCCAGGAAGGCCCGCAGAAACTGATCGAGCTGCAGGCTGGCACAGTGGATGGCATCGACAACGTGGCCCCCGACGACATCGCCAAGGTGCAGGCGGATCCCAAGCTGCAACTGATCCCGCGTGCTGCCTTCAACATCTTCTACGTCGGGTTCAACAACACCTACGCGCCGTTCGATAACGAGAAGGTGCGCCAGGCGATCGCAATGTCGATCGACCGCAAGCGGATCGTCGACACCTTCTACCCACCGGGATCCAAGGTGGCGGATCAGTTCCTGCCGGAGGGTCTGCTGGCGCGTCCAACCGACAGCAAGTGGTACGCCTTCGACCCGGTCGCCGGCAAGGCACTTCTGGCCCAGGCCGGTTTCCCGAACGGGTTTGAGACCACCCTCACCTACCGCGACGTATTCCGCGGCTACCTGCCCGAACCGCCGGTGGTCGCTCAGGACATCGCCGCCCAGCTTAAGGCCAACCTAAACGTTACGGTCAAACTGGTGCAGATGGAATCTGGCGCCTACCTGGACGCTTCGGACGCGGGCGAGATCAAAGGCCTGCACATGCTGGGTTGGACGGGTGACTACCCCGACCCGACCAACTTCTATGACTACCACTTTGGTGCCGGCGCCACAAAGCAGTTCGGCACGAAGTGGGATGACATTACCTCGCGGCTCACCCAGGCCGGCCAACTCGGCGATGAAGAAGCGCGCCGGGTGATCTACACGGAGGTCAACGACCTGCTCAAGCAGCACGTACCGATGATCCCCATGGCTTATGGCGCTTCGGCCGCGGCCTACAAGGCAGCGGTCGTGGGTGCGCACGCCAGCCCGCTTGGCAATGAGAGCATGGAGGTAATGTACATCCCCGGTCAGGACACCTTCGTCTGGATGCAGAACGCGGAACCGATCGGCCTATACTGCGCGGATGAGTCCGACGGCGAATCGCTGCGCGTCTGCGAGCAGATCAACGAATCGCTGCTAGCCTACGAGGTTGGCGGCGTGAAGGTGATCCCCTCCTTGGCCACGGGCTACACGGCCAACGCCGATGCAACCGAATGGACCTTCACCCTGCGTGATGGCGTGAAGTTCCACGACGGTTCGTTCCTGGACGCCAACGATGTGGTGCTCTCGTGGGACGTCCAGTGGGACGCGGCCAGCCCGCTGCACGTCGGCCGCGTAGGCGACTTCTCGTACTTCTCCGGCCTGTTTACTTCGTTCCTCAACGCGCCGAAGTAAGATAGGCAACGGCACGACAGATCCAGACGTCAATCGTGGGGGAGGCCCTCTGGCCTCCCCCACAGTCCACCGGACGCGAAGCTTGCCATGATCCAGTACATCATCCGGCGCATCCTGTACTCGTTGCCCGTGTTGCTGGGCATCGTTTTCGTAACCTTCACCCTGGCGCGCGTGCTTCCCGGCGACCCGTGCCGCGCGGTGCTGGGCGAGAAGGCCACCGATCAGGTGTGCGACGCGTTCATCAAGCGCAACGGCCTCGACAAACCCATTCCCACGCAATTCGTGATCTATCTCGGCCAGGTGCTCAAGGGTGACCTGGGGGATTCCTTCCGCCAGGGTCGTTCATCGGTTGCAATCTTGGCGGAGCGCCTACCGGTGACGATCGAGCTGGCCATCGCGGCAATGATCTTGGCCACGATTGTCGGGATCCCGCTGGGCATGGTCTCCGCCTACTGGCGCAACTCACCGCTCGATGTGGTGACGATGGTTGGCGCGAATATCGGTGTCTCCACACCCGTTTTCGTACTGGGACTCCTGCTCGAATACCTGTTTGCCATTATCCTCAAGGATACGTTCCTCCGGCTGCCGCCGAGCGGCCGGCTGACCTCCGGATTGGTGCTGCCCTCATTGGCCCAGGCCTGGGGTCTGACGAACTTGACCGGGGCAGGCGCCACGACGATCGGTTTCCTTTCCAAGTTGTACATCTTCAACGCCCTGGTCACCGGCCATTGGGAGATCTTGGCGGATGTCCTCAAGCATCTCATCTTGCCGGCCGCGGCCGTCGGCACGATACCCATGGCGATCATCGCGCGCATGACACGTTCGTCGATGCTCGACGTGCTCGGCCTCGATTATGTGCGCACGGCCCGTGCCAAGGGGTTGCGAGTGCGCCAGGTGATCTTCCGCCACGCGCTGCGCAACGCGATGCTGCCGGTCGTCACGGTGATCGGCCTATCGATGGGCGGGCTATTGAGCGGCGCCGTGCTCACCGAAACGGTCTTTAACCTGGCCGGCGTGGGCCGGACGCTTTACGAATCGATTTCGGCGCGCGACTACACGGTGGTGCAGGCCTTCACTCTGGTCATAGCGGTATTTTACGTCTCCGTCAATCTGCTGGTCGACGTGCTGTATGCGTTTCTCGACCCGCGCATCCGGTTAAGTTGACCATGCAGACGACCGAAGCTATACCGATCGCCCCGCGGGCACGGTCTTTCAACCCATACTGGGAAGCCTTTCGCCGTTTGCGCCGCAGCAAATCGGCCATCGTCGGCACTACTATCCTTGCCCTCCTCGGCTTCGCCGCCATTTTCGCACCGGTGCTCAGCTCGTACGACCCCACCCTGCCTCTCATCGGCGTTGAGAACGTAACCAAGCGCGGCCCCCCGTGCATTCACCTGTTGGGCTGCCCGTCCGATCAGCCCGAGCATTACTTCGGCATCGACGGAAACGTGCGCGATGTCTTCAGCCGCGTCCTCTACGGCGCGCGGCTCTCGCTCATCATCGGCCTGACGACGGTCTCCTTTGCGATCGTCATTGGCACCGGACTCGGGCTGCTGGCCGGGTATTCCGGCGGCCAAGCCGACAACATCATCATGCGGTTCATGGACGTCCTCCAGGCGTTCCCCAGCCTGCTGCTGGCTATCGCGATCGTGACCGTTCTTGGCCCGGGTCTCATAAATGCGCTGCTGGCCATTGGCATCGTCGAGATTCCCACGTTCGCGCGGGTGTTGCGCGCGAGTGTGCTTTCGATCAAAGAGCTGGATTACGTCTCGGCCTCGCGCGCGTTGGGAGGATCGAGCCTGCACATCATGCTGCGCCGCATCCTGCCCAACGCACTCACCCCTCTTATCGTTCAAGGCACACTCGGAATCGCCACCGCCATTCTCGATGCGGCCGCCCTTTCCTTCCTGGGCCTGGGTGCCCAACCCCCAACGCCCGAATGGGGCCTGATGGTGGGCCAGGAATACAAGAACATCTTCAACGCACCCCACCTCACCTTCTTCCCGGGCATCGCGTTGATGCTGACCGTTCTTTCCTTCAACTTGCTTGGGGATGGGCTGCGCGACTCGCTCGACCCGCGTCTGGCTCAAAAGGGCTTCGAGGGCCGCGTCTGAACCACTTGCATCTCAGCGGCTGTGTTCAGATCACATTCCGAAAAGGGCATAGCATGCCTTCCGGCCAAACGCGGGCGCATGACCCGCGCATGGTTGACCACCCTCGAGAGAGTCGTTTTGTATGTCCCCACTCTCGATCGAGAGTCACGCTGGGATGGAGCAGGCGATGTATCATGCCCTTGTTTGTGCGTCTTGTGATGAGATGATCGTGCGACTGCTTCGCGCATCGCCAGCCGAAAGAAGGAATGGCAATCAAGAAGGGGCTGCCCCGGTTGGGACAGCCCCTTCACTTAGTTCACCTCATGCCAGTCGGGCCCTTCCGCGCCGCAGCCTACGCATCGGGCGGAGCAGAACGCCTCGCACGCCACCCGTGCAATCGCTCCGTCCCTTGGGCTAGACGCTTGAAGTTGGGGCGCAGCGCCCAGATCAGAGCGGACTCCGCCGCCAGGGCGAAAGCGGCGTGCGCCCAGGGTGAAAGGCCCAACACGGCGCGCAAAGAAAAAAGGACAACCGCAAGCGCGCCCACCGACAAGGTCGTCACCGAGGCATAACCCACGAAGTAGAAGACAGCCGCCGCCAGCGGGACGATGATCAACGCGCTGGGTGCCCAGAACGCAATCGCCGCGCCGACCGTCGGGGCGCCGCCCGCCCCCCCGCGGAACTGAAACCGCCGCCGACCTGTGGCGTCCGCAACCCTCTCGACGATGAAGAGCGAGTAGTTGTGCCCTAGGACGGAGGCCAACCCTGCCGAGGCCTCGATCCACGGATGGGCAACCAGCAGGCTGCGCGCCAACCACACGGCCAGAGCCCCCTTGAAAACGTCAAGCACCGTTGTGAGCAACCCGACTCCCAGGCCACCAGCGCGCATCGCGTTGGTGCCGCCGGTGCGGCCGCTGCCCACCTGACGAACATCCCGGCCGGTAACCAGACGAACCACGAGCAATCCGAAGGGTATCGAACCGAGAAGATAGCCGAGCGCGCAGGTTACTACCGCAATGAAAACCGTCATGGGGCCTCTTGGGCATCGGGCTTCGAGCGGGTCATCATACTATGCTTAACCCGCAACGCGCCGGGCGTGGCGCGCCGCATCAGGCGCGTCGCCCAGCGATTTGGAGCGCCAGCCAATCCTGATCGACCGGCAGACGCCGGATGCGCACCCCACAGGCGTTATAGATGGCATTGGTGATCGCCGGGGTGGTGGGGATGCTGGTGATCTCCCCGATGCCCTTGGCGCCGTACGGCCCGGCGGCCACCGGGTGCTCGACCACGATTGATTCGATGTACGGCGTGTGCACAATGGAAGGCATACGATAGCGTGCCAGTCGATCGGAAACAACACGGCCGCCCTCAACGATGAACTCCTCTGTCAGCGCATTGCCGAGGCCCATGATCACACCGCCCTCGACCTGGCCTTGCACACCGAGCGGGTTGAGCGCCCGGCCCACGTCGGTGGCAGCGATGACCTGCACCACGCGCACTTCTCCCGTCTCAAGATCGACCTCGACCTCGGCGGCCTGGGCGGCGAAGGAATAAGCGAAATGAATCTCGCCGCCGGAGCCCAGCGCCATCGTTGGCGGTGCGTGATACTCGTACGCCGCCCGGGCCTCGCCCCCCTCGGCACGCATGAGCGCTGCCACCTGCGCCATGGGAAGACGCTGCTCACCGATCAACGCGACTCCATCTGCGAATCGTATCGCCTCCGGAGGACAATCGTAGCGTTCCGCGAGCGTGGCTGACGCAGCCCGCCGAAGCACGCGCGCCGCATGCAGCACCGCATTGCCCGCGACAAACGTCTGGCGTGAGGCCGTCGTCGGCCCGCCATCCGGCGTGCGGTCGGTGTCGGAGAGCAGCACCCGCACGTCGTGCCCAGGCACGCCCAGTTCTTCGGCGGCGATCATTTGCAGCACCGTCACCAGGCCCTGGCCGATTTCGGCCGAGGCGGTGCGCACCTCCACGCATCCATGCTCATCGAGTTCCACCTCCGCGCCAGCTTTGTCCTCCGCGCCGCTGCCCAACCCTGTGTTCTTGAAGGCCACAGCGAAGCCCCATGCACGGCGGCTGGACGGCCGCCCCTCAACTCTTTGCATAGTGAAAGGATGTGCGCCGCCCCGCTCGCGCAAACGGGCTTCCACTCGGTCGATGCACTCGAGCAGGCCCACGCTCTCGTGCAGAACCTGTCCGGTGCTTGTGCTGGTGCCGACCCTGAGCGCATTGCGCCGGCGCAGGTCCACCGGGTCCAACTGGAGGCGCTCGGCCAATTCGTCCATTGCTGATTCGATGGCGAAGCACGATTGGGTGACGCCGAAGCCGCGGAACGCGCCGGCCGGAGGGTTGTTGGTGTACATCGCGAAGCAATCGGCGCGCATGTGCGGAACTATGTACGGCCCGCTGGAATGTGTCGTGGCGCGGGTCATGACCTTATCCCCGAGCGATGCGTACGCGCCGCTGTCGCCGTACAGCTCCGTCTCGACGGCGGTGAGAGTCCCGTCGCGCCGTGCCCCGATCTTCACGCGGATCTGGGTTGCATGACGTTTGGGATGCACCAAAAGGCTCTCGTGTCGGTCATAGAGCACTTTGACCGGCAGACCCGTGGCGCGTGCCAACAGCGCGGCGTGTATCTGGCCGGCGATATCCTCCTTGCCTCCGAACCCGCCGCCGATCAGGGTGCCGATGATGTGGACGCGATCAGGCGAAACCCCCAAACAGGCCGCCGTCTGATCGCGGTCTGCATACGGGATCTGCGAGCCAACATAGATTTCGATTCGCCCGTCGTCAGTGGGCCGGGCCAGGCTGCACTCAGGTTCGAGGAAGGCATGCTCGGTCATCGGCGTATGGAACGTGTCTTCGAGCACGACGTCGGCCTGGCGCCAACCCTCCTCCATGTTGCCCTTGCGCACGGGGATATGCTTGAGCAGGTTTCCGGCCTCGTGGACGCTAGGCGACTCCGTGCGCCGCGCCGCGACCGGGTCGCTGACGACGGGCAATTGCTCGAACTCGGCCTCGATCACGCACAGCGCCTGCGAGGCGATCGCGCGCGACGTGGCGGCGACGAGGGCCACCGCGTCACCGACGGTTCGAACTTTCTCCCCGACGCCGACCAGCACCGGCCAGTCGCTCACGACCAGGCCGTGGTTGCGCTCGCCGGGCACATCCTCTGCCGTGAGAACCGCCACCACGCCAGGCAGCGCCTGGGCGCGTGACACGTCGAGCTTTTTGAGAATTGCGTGCGGCACGCCTGCGCGAAGCGCCCGCCCGTGGAGCATGCCGGGGAACGCGTAGTCATCGGCAAAGCGAGCCCGGCCCGTGGCTTTGGCCGCGGCGTCCGGCCGCGGCACAGTGTGCCCCACCACCTGCGTCGCGGCGGCGTGCTCCGGCCTCGGCCCCTGGATGCCTTGCCCGGTGCGCAAACTCGCGGCCGCCGCTCGCACCGCGTTCTCGATGGATGGGTAGCATCCGCAGCGGCACAGGGTGTCCTTCAGCGCGTGGCGGATCTGCGCCGGGCTGGGATCCGACTCACGTGCGATCAAAGCGGCCGCAGTGAGGATCTGCCCCGGCGTACAAAAGCCGCACTGAATTGCGCCGTGGACGACAAAGGCCTCCTGCAGCGGGTGCAAGCCATTCGGCGGCGTCAATCCCTCAATCGTTGTCACCCGGCGGCCGGCCGCTTTGAGCGCCGGCAGAGTGCACGAGAGCACGGGCTCACCATCCAGCAGCACCGTACACGTGCCGCACTCCGCCTCGTTACAGCCGACCTTGGTGCCGGTCAGGCCAAGCCGCTCGCGCAAGACGTCGGCGAGCATCTCCTCCGGCCCGACCTCCACTTCTACGGTTGTTTCGTTGACCCACAACGATAAGTTCTCCATCTCCTACCCTGCTTCCACCGACTCGCCCGGCTCTTGCTCGATCGCCGGCAACGCGCCCGCCACCGAGGCAAGCGCCCTCGGGACAATTCGACGCAACAGGACACCTAGCAAGCGGTAGCGATACTCGGCAGTAGCGCGATGCGCACTGGTGCGAAGTTGAACGTCATCCACCAGCGCCTCGAGGACCCGCTCGATTCCGACGCCATTGGACAACTGGCCGCACAAGCGTGCCTCGGCCTTCAGCGCCCGGCGCGGCGTCGGCCCGCCCGGGCCGACAGCCAAGCGCGCCTCGGCAACAATGCCCGTCGCGTCCAATCGTAGCCAGAGGGCCATGTTCAGAATGGCGATGGCTACGCCTTGAGGCCGCATGGTGCGATGAAACGCGCATCCCTCACTCGCCCCGCGCTGTGGGAACCGAAACCCCACAAGCATGGCGGCACGCCCGCTGAGAGTCGTCCGCCCGGGCGCGAGAAAGAGGCTTGCCAGGGGGACCGTCCGGCGACCACCCGGCTCGGCGACGACCGCCTGCGCTCCAAGCGCGAGCAACGCAATCGTGCCGTCGGCCGCGGGCAAGCCATGCGCGACGTTGCCGCCCAGGGTGGCCACGTTGCGCACCTGGGGCCCGCCGATGAGCGAACAGGCCTCCACCAGGCACGGCGCATGGCGGATCAGCAGAGGATGTTCAACGATGCGAGAATGCGTGGCGGCAGCCCCGATGAAAACCGACCCGTCCGCTTCGCAGATGTCACGCAGCTCGGGGATGCCGGTGACGTCAACCAGTGCACGCACGGGATCCTGGCGCCCCTGCTGAAGGTCAAGCAGCAGGTCGGTCCCGCCCGCGATCACGCGCGACTCGCCTGGCGCCTGAGCCAGGTCTCGCAAAGCCTCATCGACCGTGGTCGGTTGGAGGTACCGATCCCAATAAGTCATATGCCTACCGATCGAGGACAGATGGGCCAGGCGGCGCTTCTCGATGAGCGAGGATGCTCAACGCCGGCGCGGGTCCTCCCTGCGCCGACCCCTGGCTCGAGGGGATAAGGACTGCGGGCGCCGCTAGCCGCGCCCGAGCGAGCTCTTCAACGCACTCAGCGTCGGTTCAATGACCGGTGCCACTCCGGAAGCTTGCATGGCGCTGCGCACATCCTTCAGGCCACTGCCCGTGTTGAGAACCAGCACGCGCTCGTCCCGGCCGATGAGGCTTGCGCGCATCGCCGCCACGAGCCCCGCATAGGCCGCGGCGCCGGCCGGCTCGGCGAACACGGCCGCGGACCGAGCCAGATCGCGCATCGCGCCAAGAATCGACTCATCGCTGACCGCCAGGTACGACCCACCCGTTTCGCGCGCCGCGCGAACAGCGCGCACGCCGTCCCTCGGCAAATCGACCGAGATACTGTCGGCCAGGGTCGTCGCGCGAACCGGCGCAATAGCCTCCGTGCCGCTTACAAAGGCGTTGTAGATCGCCGCCGATCCGGTGGATTGCACGCCGTACAGGCGAGGGATGTGCGCGATCCAACCCAAAGCCTGCAAGTCTTTGAAGCCCTTGTGCAGACCGCTAATGATGTTGCCGTCGCCCACCGAGACAAAGACCGCCTCCGGCACGTCCCAGACCGGCTTGGGGGCGGATGTGGGCTGGGTTATCATCGAGAATTGTTCCGCGATCTCAAACGCAGCGGTCTTCTTGCCCTCGATCGTGAAAGGATTGTAGCCCGTGCTGCGGCAGTACCATCCGAACGTGTTCGACGCCTCACGCGCCAGATCAAACGCCTGATCATAGGTTCCGTTCACGAGAATGACCCGTGCGCCGAAAATGAGCAGCTGGGCCACCTTGGCCGCGGGCGCGCTTTTGGGGGCGAAGATGACCGCCGACCTGCCCGCCGCGGCGGCCATTCCCGCCAATGCAGCGCCGGCATTGCCGGTGGAGGCGGTGACGATGATGTCGGCCGCGATTTCCTGCGCGCGCGCCACGGCCACCGCGCTGGCGCGATCTTTGAAAGAGGCCGTCGGGTTGCGACCATCGTCCTTGAGCCACACCTGGTCGAGCCCGACTAGTTGAGCGAGGCGCGCCGGGTGGAGCATCGGTGTCCATCCCACAGCGTGTAGCGCGGTGCCCTCGTGCCCGGGGTCATCCACTGGTAGGAGTGGCAAGTAGCGCCAAATGGACAGCTCGCGAGAAGCGGAAATCGAGGCGGGCGAAGCCAACCGGCGGATCGCCGGGTAATCGAGCACGACGTCCAGGTTGCCGCCATCCTTCGGGCAGGTGTATGTCACCTCACGCGGCCCATACTCAGCCGCGCACAGCGAGCATCGGTAACCTAGAAAGGTGCCCATCGTCACCGACCCCGACTGTAGGACTCGTCACGTCCTAGCATGTACAACACCTCGTCACGCATCGATAGATTCCGCCTCGTGCGAATTGGCGAAGGCTCGCAATGCGGCCTCGAATGCCTCCCGCGGCGCGCGCGCTTCCCCGATGCCAATCTTACCTCCGTCTTTGTGAGCCGTCGCTGTGTCAAGAATCGGGGTGACTCCCATCTTCAGGACTTTGCGAATGTCAATTCCCAAAGGCACGCCGCGGAAATCGAGGTTGGGGATGGTCCACGCCTCGTGCACCCCAGCGCAGAAGGCGTAGGCCTCCTCCGTCTTCCGCAGCGCCTCAGCGTACGTGCCGCCGAACGCAGCCTCTTGCGCGGGCGCGGCAGCATGGATCAACCCTCCCAATCCGACCGTCTCCACGATGCTGCTATCCCCGATATCCGGTGTCGCATCGGCCGCCGTCCATTCTGGAGAGAAGAAAACGGTCTTGATCGGCTGGGCTGGCCCGGTAAACCATTGATCTCCGAGCGAGCTGATCTTGATCCCGAATTCAACGCCGTTCCTTGCCATCGTCGTCACAACGGTCGAATAGGGAATTTTCTTGGCCGGCTCCACCATGGAGCGCGCCGCGGCCATGATGACGTGCAGCGCGAAGATATCAGCCGAGAGAAGAAAGTCGAATACCCGGCCCAGCACATCCTTGGACACATCCAGGCGCACGAGGTGCGGCGCGAGCTCGCGGGTCAGGAGGGTAGTGGCCGCCCCGCACCGGCCGTGGTCCTCATCGCCCATCTGGATGGCCCGTCCGATCAATTGGCGCATGTTGATACCACCGACGCCCCGCAGACCGGCATCCAAAACCGGGCCAAGTTCCTCTTGCATCCACCGTGCGTGGCGAATACTTCCCTCGTCGTATGTGCCCCAGCCGAATCCGGTGGGCGAAGCCCCCTCGTGGGGGACACAGTAGGCCAGGTTTCCGAAAGCCTCGTTGCGCACAATATGTACCGGCATGGAGGCGCTGGTGATGCCCGTCATTCCCCCGACCGCGCCATATTGGTGGCAGGGCGCGAGCGTCAGCCGGCCCGAAGAAGCCAACGAGTTGGCTTCATCGACGTCGGAAGCCAACCCCTCATAAAGAATGGCTCCGAGGATCCCGTTGCGCATGGGTTGACACATGCGCTCCCATTCGATCGGCGGGCCCGCGTGCAAGATGGTGTGGCGAGTCATGCCGGGGATCACATCCACGGCCGTCTTGCATCCGATCCACACTGGTTGGCCGGCGCACAGCCTCTCGACAACCTTCTGATTGGCTCGGTCGATGTTGTCACGGATGTCGGTCACACGGCCTCCTAAAGCAGTCGGTCGAGCAGTCGCGCGACGTCCTGCGGTAATTCGCGCGGAGGCTGCCAGCGAACCACCACCACCTCGATGCCCTGGCGCCGAAGCGAATCCTCGAATACTTCGACGCCCATGTTCACAACCACCTTCTTCTCGCCCAGGAGCAGTGCGCCGGAGAGGGAATGCGCCTCGTCAGCCATTGTTCACCTTGACGTCGGTGGCCAGCTCGGCCACCACGCGAGCTGCAGCCGCATTACTTGCGGCAACCGTTACTCCGGCGCGCTCGAGAGACAGCCGCTGCCGGTCGAAATCCTGGGGGTCTTCCTCAGTGCCACACAAGGAGGCAACCACCACGGGGCCCTGTCCGTGAGCGGCGCGTGATCTTTGCAGTGCCGCTATCACCGCTCCCGCTGGGTCGGTGTGGCATCCCCAACCCAGGACAACATCCAGCAGCACTATGGCGACCGTCTCGTCCGCAAAGGCCTGTTCGATCTCAAGCGTTCGCAGGCGTGGGTCGATGAATGGATGTGGGCGCCCCTGCGTATACTCTTCGGCGCCGAGATCCAGCAACAAGTGTCCCGGCGGGCGCCCCTCCACAGGGTGTTCCAGATTCGTCGAAAGCCTAAGCCCATGCCGCGAGAGAACGTGGGCCGCCTCGCCGCACAAGCTGCCGCCGGCAAAGAGACCTCGCACGGCCCAGCGCGAGCATGCAAGTCGCCTCAGCCATTGGCGGGCCGTGACGTAACGATCTTCACCCTCGTTGCCCAGCGCCCATTCGAGCCCTGCCAATCGCACAGCTGTCGATGCACAACCCTCAAAGGTATCCTCCGAATCGGCGCCATATGGCCGCAGGTCGCCGACCTCGCCCGATATGAAATCCACGACGGTCGGCTTCCCGCCGGCGCGTGCGGCCTCAAGCACTCGCCGCTGGGCCGTGGGCGAGGCGGACTTCGCCAGGATGACGATCACCCGTGTGCGCGGGTCCTGGTTCAGCCGACGAACCCCTGCTTCGGCCATCAAACCGTTCACCGGGTCACGCATGTCGCGCCCGCCCACGCCGATGGCTTGCGAGATGCCCCCGCCGCCACGATGCACAAGTGTTGTGACTTCCTGCAAGCCGCTGCCCGAGGCGCTCACCAGGCCGATGGTCCCTCGGCGCACCTGATTGGCAAAACCCAAACCACAACCGTCGAGAATGGCGGTCCCGCAGTCGGGTCCCATCATCAGCAGCCCGCGCTCGACAGCCAGGGTCTTGAGGGCGATTTCGTCTTCGAGCGAGACGTGCTGGCTGAAACAGAACACATGCCGCCCTCGCTCGAGCGCTGCGCGGGCGGGGGCAGTGGCGAACTCCCCGGGCAGCGAAATCGAAACGAGGCGGGCCTCCGGCCGGGCATCGAGCGCCGCCTCCAATTGATAGTATGCCGCAGCCTCCGGCTCATTCCGGGCCGGGGACTTCATTCGCTCCTCGAGGCGGGCCATGAACTCAGCTTCTGCGAGCGAGCTTTCCAACTCCGCGGCGATGATCAAGTCGCGCGGCGTCCCGTGAAGCGCTTCTCCGGTGAGCAGGCCCACCTGGTCCAAGATGCGCCGATTGCTGTCGGTGCCCATGACGATGACCGCCTGCCGAACGCCAGCCCAGCTCGAGACGTCATTCGACAGATTCATGAGCACCAGTGAATCGAGATATTCGTTACGCCGGAGGTGCGCGACCTTCATCATCGATCGTTTCGCTCTTCGGCCACGCGCCGCGCCGCCTGAACACGCTCGGCGCACGCGTCGGCCCGACGCTGCCCCTCGGCGATGAGGCCGCCTTCATCAAGGAAGGTCACCTGGCCCTCCCGCAAAAGGAACTCGCCCTCCACCATGACGTGGGTGACGTCGGCACCGGTGGCCGAGTAAACCAGGGCCGCCACGGGATCGTGCATCGGAGAGTTGTGCGGGCGCCGCATGTCCACCAGGATCAAGTCGGCTTGCTTGCCGACCTCCAGCGATCCGATCCGCTCCTGCATGTTGAGGGCGCGGGCGCCGTGGATCGTCGCCATTTCCAAGACATCCGGGGCCGGCGTCGCGAGCGGGTCGAGCGTCCCCACCTTCTGCAGCAACCCGGCGAATTTCATGGCCTCGAGCATGTCGTTGCTGTTGTTCGGGTTGTCGGTACCCAGCGCGACGTTGACTCCGGCTGCCTGGAGTTTGGTGATTGGGGCGATGCCCGAAGCCAAGAGCATGTTGGCAGTCGGGTTGTAAACCACCGTAGCGTGGGCCTGCGCCAGGAGTTCAATTTCCCGATCGGAGATCCACACCGAGTGAACCGACTGAAACGCATCGCTCAGCGCACCCATCTCGTGGAACGCCTCCAGGTAGCCCTTGCCGAGGCGCTCGACCATCGCCTGGTGTTCCTTCTTCGACTCCGCCACATGGGTATGCATCCCAACCCCGGTATCGCGCATCACCTTCAGCGCGCGCCGGATGGATTCTTCGCTGCAGTAGAGCAAATTGATGGGGCTGACCTCGACACGCAAGCGGCCCTGCCCGTGCCAGGTGCGAATCATGCGACGGCACTCCGCCTCGATACGCTCCGGGACGTCGATGAAATCCGCGGGCGAGACAAAACGGATGTCGGAGAAGCCGCACGCAAACGTGACCCGCAGGCCGCTCTTCACCGCGGCGCGCGCGGCCGCATCGCAATGGTGGTTGTGGTAGGTGGGGTAGTTCTGGTTGTCGATGAGCGAGGTGGTGCCGCTGCGCAAGCACTCGACGTAGCCCAGCAGCGAGGCCGTGAAGGCATCGTCTTCGTCCATGGCAGTGAGCCACGGCCAGACGGTCTCTTGCAGCCAATCGAGCAGGATGCGGTCCATCCCCAGTCCGCGCATGATGTAGTAGGCGGTGTGTGTGTGGGCATTGATCAGCCCGGGCATCACGACCTGGCCGCTCGCGTCCACGACGGTCTCAACTGCGGCGCCGGCCAATTCGGCCGCGGACCCGATGCGTGCGATCCGCCCATCTTCCACCAGGATCGCCCCGTCCGGGATGATCTGCCGCTGCGGATTGACGGTGACCACCGTTCCATGGGTTATGAGAGTCGCTGTCATACGGGTCTCTTTGTCCGCCAAGGGAGTTCGCAATCGAACCTCGCGGTCAAGTCACCGATGGGGCCCGCGAATCCCCCGGGTGGCATTCGGTCGCAATAGGCTTGCGTGGGCATCGATCGTGCGGCCCTCGATGCGTGTATCTGTTACTCGGCATGGGCCACCGGAGAACTGCCGCGGCGTGCCCGCCTTGGTGAGATCGAGAGCTGCGACGCGCATCTGAGAAGCCACGGCGGACAGCGGCCACCGGCACACGTCTGACGAGCCGAGGCTCACACCCCGCGCTCCCCGCGCACGTAAGGCGTCCCGAGCGCCGCCGGGGCCCCCATTCGTTTGCGGATGGCTTCCCGCGACCCGAGAACCAGGATGAGAATCGTCGCCAGATAGGGCAGCATGTCCATGAAGCGGCCCAACGTCGGGTTGTTGGCGGTCGAGATGAGCGGCAGCGCAGGATTTTGGAGATCGAGCGGCAAGCGGCGCAACAACCCGAAGAAGTACGAGACGACCAGCCCGCGCATCGGGTCCCACGCGGCGAAAATCACGAGCCCCACCGCAATCCAGCCCAAGCCGGAGGTCTTGCCGTCCACCCAGCCAGGGTCGGTCACCAGACTCATGGCAGCGCCGCCCAACCCGCTCAGCGCGCCGCCCAAGACGACGTACAGGTAGCGGGTCCGGAAGACGTTGATGCCCAGCGAGTCGGCCGCGGAAGGGTACTCGCCGACCGAGCGCAAATCGAGCCCGGGACGCGTGCGATTCACAAAATACCATACCAGCGGGGCAAACAGCAGGCCGAGCACAACCAGGATCAGCTGCTGAGCGGCAATGCGTTGGATGATAGGGACCACCAGGGTGAACGGCTCGGGCACACGCTCGCCGACATAGGGGGCGCCCAGGATGCTCGAGAGACCCGTGCCCAGGAAGGTGACGGCTAGTCCACTCACTACCTGGTCCGCGCGCAGGGTAATGGTGATATAGCCGTGGACCAGCGCCAGCAATCCACCGAACAGCATCCCGGCTCCCATGCCTACCAGCAGGCTTCCGGTGTGCGACCAGACTGCGAAGCCGCCCATGGCGCCCACCAGCATCATCCCTTCGATGCCCAGGTTCATAACGCCCGCCCGCTCGGAAAGGATTTCGCCGATGGTCGCAAACAGCAGCGGGGTGCCGCTCACCAGGGCCCCGAACGCGATGGTCAGCCCAAGAGCCAACAAGGCGTTACTCGTCATGCGATCCCTCCGCCGCCGCAACCCGCCGGGGCCCGACCTTCTCCACCCGTATGCGATAGCGGAACAAGAGCTCCGTGCCCACGACCACGAACAGGATCACGCCTTGCAGCATCGAGGCAATTCCCTGCGGCATGATCATCTTCGTGCCCACTAGCAGACCACCGAAGAGGAAGGAGACCAGGATCGCGGCCAGCGGATTGAGCCGCGCAAGCCATGCGACAATCACACCAGTAAAGCCGAAGCCTCTTGAAAAGCGGCCATTGAGTTCACGGAGCGCCGCGACCTCATTCATCCCGGCCAGGCCGGCCAACGCTCCCGAGAACATCATGACCAGCAGGATGTTGCGCTGCAGGCTGATGCCGGCGTAGCGCGCCGCCTTCGGGTTGTCACCGATAACCCGGATCTCATACCCCCACCGGCTCCGGTAGAGCACCCATGCCAGGACGATCGCGGCAGCGATGCCGAGCAAGATGCCTGGGTGAGCGGTCAGACCGCTGAGGGCGGGGAAGCGATCGGCGAATTCGGTCAATCGCGGCCACGTCGCCGCCTTGGGGAACCTCCCGGTGGATTCGAAGTCCCCGATGCTCCACGGTCCGACGACGATGAAGAACTCAACCCATTTGTAGCCCACGTAGTTCAGCATCAAGGTGGTGATGATCTCGTTGATGTTGAGGCGGGCCTTGAGGAATCCGGGAATTGCCCCGTAGGCCATCCCCGCCAGAAGTCCGGCGCCGGCCATTGCTGCAAGCATCACCCAGCGATCCGTCGTCTTCGGCAGAATGAAGACGGCCACGGCCGTCGCCGCCCAGGCGCCGAGGAACATCTGGCCATCGGCACCTATGTTCCACAACTTCATGCGAAAGGCCAATATGCACGCCAGCCCCGTCAAGAGGATCGGCGAGGCTTTCACCAGAGTATCGGAGAGTGGCCCGAAGCACAGCAGACCCTTGGGACAATCGCCGCCCGACAACAACGCCGCGACTCCGGCCCGCCAGTCGGCGAAGGTCCCAAACCCTTCTTTGAATATCTCGCGATAGGTGGCGATCGCATCCTGGGCTCCCGCCGCTCGCAAGAGAAACGCACCGACCACCAGCGCCAGCACGACCCCTAGCACCGAGGAGACGATTCCCATCCAGCCCGGGTTGTCGGCGCGGGTTTCAATTCGCAGGCGATAAGGGACACGCGCACGGTTCATCCTTCTACCTTCGTACCCGCCATCATGAGGCCGATCGTATTGATGTTGGCCCCCTCGGTTGGCATCTCTCCGACGATGCGCCCCTCGTACATTACCGCCAGTCGGTCGCTGAGCGAAAGGAGTTCATCCAAGTCCTCGGAGATGAGCAGGATGGCGACGCCGGCATCTCGCTGACCGATCAGCAGTTTGTGAACGGCTTCCGTCGCGCCGACATCTAGGCCTCGCGTCGGGTGAACGGCGATCATGAGTTCGGGGTGCCCCGACGTTTCGCGAGCCAGGATGACCTTCTGCAAGTTGCCGCCCGAGAGCATGCGCACCGGGGTTTCAATCGTGGGGGTGGAGATCTGATACTCCGTCACCAAGCGTTCGGCGTATTGCCTCACCGCCGTTCGATTGATGGCCCAACCCACACCGATCGGCGGGCGTTTGAAGGATCTCAGGATCAGGTTGTCGGCTACGCTCAACCCCGGCATGCTGCCAACCGAGGCACGGTCCTCGGGAATATGTGCCAGCCTTTGGCCGATGTCCAGCCAGCGCGTCTGACGTCCGAGAGGCGCGCCCGAAAACCGTATCGACCCGCTGGTGGAAGGATGCAGGCCGGTCAGCACCGCCGCCAATTCGCGCTGCCCGTTGCCCGCCACCCCGGCCAAGCCGAGGATCTCGCCCGAGCGCACGCGCACGGAAACGTCGCGCAGCGCCGGCAGCCCGCGATCACTGAGTGCGCACAGGGCCTGGGTCTCCAGCACGACCTCTCCGGGATGCGACGGTTTCTTTTCGACTTGAAAGAGGACCTCGCGCCCGACCATCAACCGGGCCAGGCTCGCCTTGGTGACCTCTTTGGATGGCACCGCGGCAGCCGTCACGCGTCCGCGCCGCAGAACGGTCACCCGATCGGCGATGGCCACCACCTCATCCAGCTTGTGCGAAATGAAAATGATCGTATGCCCGCGGCCGGTCATCTCGCGCAGCGTGCCGAACAGCGAACCGACCTCCTGTGGCGCGAGGACGGAGGTGGGCTCATCCATGATCAGGACTCGCGCGCCGCGGAACAGCATCTTGAGGATTTCCACGCGCTGCTGTTCGCCCACTGAGAGCTGCCAGATCTTGGCCCGCGGATTGACGTTCAATCCATACTGCTCCCCTAGCGCCGCGACTCGCTCCTCGACCTCGCGCAGGTTAAGCAAGAAACGCGGCCGGTCGAGGCCCAGCACCACGTTTTCCGCAACTGAATGCGGCGGAACCAGCATGAAATGCTGGTGGACCATCCCAATGCCGTGGGCAATTGCATCCTGGGGGGATTTGAAAGAGACGCGCTGTCCGCCGACGAGGATCTCTCCCACGTCGGGTCGGTACATCCCCGCCAGGACATTCATCAACGTGCTCTTGCCCGCACCGTTCTCGCCAAGCAAAGCGTGGACTTCGCCCGCACGGCAAACGAAATCCACACGATCGTTGGCCAGCACGCCAGGGAAGCGCTTGACAATGCCGTGCATTTCGATGGCGTTGGGTGAGTCGCTCAAGGGTGCCTCACGGGATCCCCAGCGCAAAGACGGGCGCAGGGGCTCACGCCCCTGCGCCATCGATCGAGAGTCCGGAGACTTACTGGGACGGCATTGCGGGGATCGTGCCCAAGATGCCGTCGACGAGCCAGTTCATACACACCGTGCACGCCGTGCGGTCGGTGAGATTGAAGGCCGCAATCGTGCCGGCATCAATCCCTTCCAGATCCTCTTGGGTCAACGACAGGCCCGCCGGCACAAGAACCTTGCCGGTGTTGTCCTTCAGCGGACCCTTGAAGACGTCGAAGCGCGTGAACGTGCCCGCCAACATTTCTGCCAGCTTGGCCCTGACGAGCGGGATCACTTCGGCGGGAACGCCCGGCTGAGGTGTCTCGCCTTCCATGAAGCCATAGAAGCCGACGATGCCGGTGGCGGCATCCTGGTAGTCATTCCCAGGCTTCCACGTTCCTGCGCGGATCTCGTTGACGATCTTGAGATAGACCGGGCCCCAGTTCCAGTACGGGGTCCCCAGGCACTTCTCCGGCGCCGGCGAGCAGGCGTTGACGTAGTCGTAGGTGAAGGCCCACTTCCCGGCGTTGGCCGCGGCGACGAGCGGGCCTGGCGTGTCGGAGCCGATCAACACGATGTCGACTCCGGCGTCGAGCAACGACTGCGCAGCCTGCTTTTCCTTGTCCGGGTCGTACCAAGTGTTGATCCAGCGCACTTCCATCGTGCACTCGGGGCAGGTGACCTTGGCGCCGATCATGAAGGCATTGCCCAGGCGGATGACTTCGGGCAGAGGCCACGGTGCGACGTAGCCGATCTTGGTGTTGCCGTCGGCCTTGGCCCGTGCACCGGCGACCATACCCGCCAGGTACTTCATGTCTTCCATGGCGCCGAACAAGTTGCCGTAGTTCTTGCCGTTGCTGCGATAGCCCGAGATATGCAAGAAGTTGACCTTGGGGAACTCCTCGGCCAGGGCATCCATGGTCGGGCCGTATTCGAACGTCGACCCAATGATAAGGTCGAAGCCTTTGCGCGCGAGTGAGCGCATGACCGCCTCGGCATCCGGCCCGGGGAAGACGGCTTCGAGGTACTTCACGGCGATCGTCGAATCCTGGGTCGCCAGCCACAGCGCGCCTTCGGTGTGGGCCTGCGACCATCCGCCATCATTGGCGTAGCCGATGTCGACTAAGCCCACGTTGAACTTGCCCGGGGTGATGTCCGGGATCGTGAATGAAGAGCCAGCTGGGGCGGCTTCCGTGGGGGCAGCCACTGGTGCTTCGGTGGGAGCCGCGGTAGGCGTGCCGCAAGCCGAAGCGAGCAGCGATATCGCGGCTAGCGTGCCAAGCAACGTCCATAGACGTCGTACAGTCATCTTGCTCCTCCTTGAGAAAGTGACCCTTCAGAGTCAAATCGTCTCTACGTTTGCAGTCGGGCAATGGCTTCGGGGTACCACCTCCTCTCTGCCCTCGCACTTTAGGGCTCAATCCACGTGCCTGTGGTTCCGGCCAGTGCCTTGCCGATATTCACCGGATTGGTAATCAGCGCCTGCTTGCCCCCCCGTTCGAGGAAGGCGATGATGGCCTCGATCTTCGGCCCCATGCTGCCCTTGGCGAAATGGCCCTCCGCTTGGTAGCGCCGGGCCTGCTCTAAATTGATTCGATCGAGCCATTGCTGGTTCGGCTTATTATAGTGCAAGGCCACCTTTTCGACGGCGGTCGAGATCAGGAAAAGGTCGGCCCCGATCATCGAGGCCAGCAACGACGAGCCGAAATCCTTGTCAATCACAGCCTCAACGCCGATCAGATTGCCGTGCTCGTCCTCGACCACCGGGATCCCGCCACCCCCTACCCCGACGACCACGAAACCGGCCTGAATGAGCGCGCGAATGGCATCCGCCTCGACGATCCGTTTGGGCATGGGCGAGGCGACGACACGCCGCCAGCCGCGTCCCGCATCCTCCACCACGGACCATTTCTCATTCGAGGCGCGCTCCTTGGCCATGGCCTCCTCCATGAAAGAGCCGATGGGCTTGGAGGGTTTCGAGAACGCCGGGTCATTGCGGTCCACCAGCGTTTGAGTCACCACCGAGGCGGCCTGCTTGCGCATCCCGCGCCGAAGGAACTCGTTGTAGAGCGCCTGCTGAAACATGTAGCCGATCGCCCCCTGGCTGTCGGCCCCGCAATAGTCGAGCGAAACCTCGTGCAGTTCGTGGCGCGCCAGTTCCGAGCGGCGCAGGATGAATCCCACCTGCGGCCCGTTGCCGTGAGTAACGACAACTTCCCAGCCCTGGGCAATCATGTCCACGATGTGGCGCATCGATTCCTGCGCCGCGGCGTACTGATCGGGAATGGTCTTGTGGGCCTCGTCTTTGATCAGGGAGTTGCCCCCCACTGCGACGACGGCCACTTTTTTCTGGGTCATCCTCCGGCTCCTTCCTGCCTAACGCATGGTGAGGGCCATGACCGCCTTCTGCGCGTGCATGCGGTTCTCGGCCTCGTCGTAGACTACCGAGTGCGGACCGTCCATCACGGCATCCGTGACCTCGATGTTGCGGTCAGCAGGCAGCGGGTGCATGTAGATGGCGTCCGGCTTGGCGAGCGCCAGTTTCTTTTCGTCGGTGATCCAGCTCGAGTACTTCTTGATGATGCGCGCCCCCTCCTCCGCATCCGGCGTATGCACCATGGCGCCCCACGATTTGGCATAGACGATATCGGCATCCTTGAAGGCGGCGCTCATGTCGTCCACCACCTCGAAGCCCACCCCGAAATGCCGGGCCTGCTCGCGTGCCTGCTCCATCACTTCCGGCATCAAGCGGAACTCCGGCGGGTGGGCGAGCACCACATCCATCCCGAAGCGCGGCATCTGCAGCACGAGCGACTGCGGCACGGACATCGGCTTCTGATACGAGGCGGCGTAGGCCCACGACACGACCATCTTCTTGCGCCGCAGGTCGCGGCCCTTCTTTTCGATGATGGTCATCAGGTCCGCCAGGATCTGGAACGGATGGTAGATTTCGCACTGCATGTTGAGCACCGGCACGCGCGAGGCGCGTGCCACAGCATTGAGGTAGGCGTTGCCGATGCCCCAATCCACGTGTCGAATGGCGATGCCGTCGAAGTAGCGCCCGAAGATCTCGCCGATCTCTTTGGGCGTGTCGCCGTGCGCAATCTGAGTCGACTTGCTCTCGATGAACGCCGCGTGGCCGCCGAGTTGCGCCATGCCGGCTTCGAAGGAGCCGCGCGTGCGTGTGCTCGAGAAGAAGAAGAGCATGGCCAGCACCTTGTCGCGCAGCAGGGCGTGCGGCTCGCCCAGCGCCCGCTTGCGTTTGAGGTCAAAGGCCACCTCCAGCACGCTTTCGACCTCTTCTTTGCTGAAGTCCAGATCGCCGATCAGGTCTCGACCGCGAAGGTCCGTTTGCATTGCATTCTCTCCTGGCCTACTCGACGGCGCCCAGCACCAGCGCCAGCAGCGCCATGCGCACGACCACGCCATTGAAGGCCTCTTGCCAGTAGCGCGACCAGCGCGTGATATCGACATCCGGCGGGATTTCATCCATGCGCGGCAGCGAGTGCAGGAGAATCGCGTCGCTCTTGGCCTTGCCCGCCAGAAGTTCGCGCGTGATTTTATAGTTGGACGGCGTCAGGTCGACGTCGCCCTTGCGTTCATCCCGCGACTTGGTGTAGTCGGGCTGAACCACGGGCTCGACTAGGATGACATCCGCCTGGGCGATCGCCTTCTCGACATGGTCCGCTTCGGTGAAATTGAGGCTGTACTGCTTAAGCTCAGCTTTGAACTCGGCCGTCAGGCCCATTTCGGGCGGGCTGACGAATGTGATCGGGCAGTCGAACTGGGTCAGGGCGTAGGCGAGCGAGTGCATGGTACGCATGCGCATGTCGCCCACCGCCAGCCACTTGAGCCCGTCGATGCGCCCCTTTTCGCTGAGGACCGTATACAGGTCAGTGAGGATCTGCGTGGGATGCTCGCCCCAACCGTCGCCCCCGTTGATCACGGGGATCGAGGCCCATTTGGCCGCCTCATGGGGTGCGCCCTGCTGGAAGTGGCGCATGACAATCACGTCGCCGTAGAACTCCAGCATCTTGACCGTATCCTTAATCGACTCCTGATAGAAATCACCGGCGCGGGTCATCTTGGCGTCCGCGAAGCCGGTCACGTGTCCGCCCAGCCGGTGCATCGCCGCCTCGTGCGCCAGGCGCGTGCGCGTGCTGGGCTGATAGAACGCCGTCACCAGTGTTTTCGCCTTGAGCAAGTCGCTGTTGCGGCGATCGCGGGCGATCGGCTCGAGGTCTTTGGCCACCTGAAACACGCGGAAGAACTCCTCGCGCTCGAAGTCTTTGAGAGAGAGAATGTCCCGTCCCATGAAACTACGCATTGTCTAGTCCTCCAGAGACAGTCAAGATGATGGGTCCGTTGGTGATGCGAGTCCCCCCCGCTGGCTGTTGACCACGGTGGTTCAACCTACAGCGCGGCCGTTGCTGCTTCGCACGCTCCGTTCGCCGCCGACGCGGCGCACGACATGGAAGCGGAAGTAGCCCGGCACAAAGTAGCTGTTCGAATAGTCCACAACCGACCCGCCATGTGCCGTCAGGCAGGCCTCCAGCTTGAGCAAGACCGAGCCGCGCGCCAGATCCAAAAGGTCGCGCAGGCGGCGATCGGCCGATACCGCTGTGATTTGGGTCAGCGAATGAGAAGGGTCCGCCACTCCGCGCAAACGCAGCAGGTCCAGCACCGACCCGGAGAATTCCTTGAGGTCCCCGGCGCGCAGGAATTCGAGCGGAACCACGTCTTCCAGATAGGCGATCGGGACCCGCTCCTCGAGGATCACCCGCGCAATCGACCAGACGTGGTCGCCTTGCGGGCGTTGCATGCACTTGCATTCACCAGCATCGATCAATCGCTGCTCGACGCGCACCTCGCCCATCTCCATATGCAGTCCAAGGCGCTGTCCAAGCGTGTCCAGGCTTTCCAACACCTCCAGGCCGTTCTCGATGACCGCATGGCCGTCGCCGACGAAAGTGCCGATGCCCTGGCGGCGCACCAGGCGCCCTTGTTGGGCCAGCGAGCGCATGGCCTCGCGCAACGTGGCCCGCGAGATGCCCATGCGCTGCGCCAATAGCGGTTCGGGAGGCAGCTGCTCGCCCGCCGCCATGCGCGACACACGCTTCACCAGTGCGTCTTCCGCGCGTTGGTAGAGCGGCCGCGGATCTGGGCGGACCTTCTTCTGGCGCAGCGTGGCGCGACCCACGTTCTCCTGCCGGCGGCTCATGATCTACGCCTCCACAACAGGAACGAAAGCGCGCTTCTCGACATCCACCAGGCCGAGGTCGGTCAGGCGCAATTCGGGTATGACGGCCAGTCCCAGCAAGCTGAGCTGCATGTTCGGGTTGTTGAGGGAGCAGCCGCACGCCCGGTAGGCCTCGAGCAAGCGGCCGGCAGCCGAAGCCACGCGGCCGGCGTTCTGGTTCGACATCAACCCGCCCACGGGCAGTTCGACTGTCGCCAGGACACGCCCCGCGCGCACCACCAGCATGCCCCCGCCAACGCGGGCCAGAGCGTTGGCGGCCGTCGCCATGTCGGCCTCCTCCGTTCCGACCACGAGCAGATTGTGCGAATCATGGGCCACGGTGGAGGCGACGGCGCACCGCGGGCCGAATCCGAAGCCCGAGACAAATGCGGTTTGCATGCGGCCGGACTGATGATGGCGATCGATGACGGCCACCTTGGCCACATCCTGCTGGAGGTCGATTTGGGCGCCAGAGGCCCGCACCGACAGCGAGCGCTTCAGCCAGCGTGTGGGCGCTTGGTTTTCCACAACGCCGATCACGTTGGCCAGCGTGGTGGGGTTGCCGCTGGAGGAAACAAAGAAATCCTGTTCAACAAGCGGCCGCGAAAGGTGGACGGAATCGCCAAACCCGGCTGGCACATCGCGCGCCTCGAGCGCAATGCTCCACGTGCCCTCCTCGGCCAGCACAACGCCCGCGGCAATGACCATCTTCACCTGCATCGCTTCGAGCGACTCCACCAACAGCACATCCGCTCGCCGGCCGGGCGCGAGCAGCCCGATCTCATGAGACAGGCCAAAATGCTCGGCAGGGTTAAGGGTCGCCATTTGAATGGCCGCCATGGGGCTAAGCCCGCTGGCGATGGCATGCCGCACCACGCGGTCCATGTGGCCTTCCGCGACCAGCGTTTCCGCGTGCGAGTCATCCGTAACCAAGACGAAATGCCGCGAATCGAGGCCAGCCTCGGTCACGGCTCGCACCTGGTCGGCGACATCGTGCCATGCCGATCCGTAGCGCAGCATGGCGCGCATCCCTTGGCGCACGCGTGCGATCGCATCCTCGAGGCGGGTGCCCTCGTGATCGTCATCGATTCCGCCGGCTGCGTAGGCGTGGAACGGACGCCCCAGGTCGAGGGACGGATAATGCCCGCTCACCACCTTGCCCAGGCGACGCGCCGCTGCGATCTCGTCCACCATCTTGCCGCTGTTGGCCACCACGCCGGCGTAATCCATGACTTCGCCGAGGCCGATGACTCCCGGCCACGTCAAGGCTTCGGCCACCTCTTCGGGAGAAAGCGCAGCGCCGGGCGTCTCAAGCCCGGGCGCCGAGGGCACGCATGAGGGCACCTCCACCCACAGCCTGATCGGCTGACGAGCCGCCTCGTCGACCATCAAGCGGACCCCGCGCAACCCGAACACGTTGGCGATCTCATGCGGATCGATGATTGCGGCCGTCGTGCCATGCGGCACAACGGCGCGCACAAATTCGGTGACTGTGAGCATGGTGGATTCCACATGCACATGACCGTCAATGAGGCCGGGCACAAGGAACTGTCCGCGCGCTTCGATCACCCGGGTCGCCGGCCCGATGCAATGACGTGCGTCCTCGCCGATAAATGCAATCCATCCCGCCACAACGGCCAGGTCGGTCCGCGGAATCACCTCGCCCGATTGAACGGCCACCCACTGCCCCTGTCGAATCACCAGATCGGCCGGGCGGCGGCCCATAGCGCAGTCGACCAAAGCGCGACGCACATCTTGCGGGAGGCCTAGAGACATTGTCTCTCCTCAGCCCAACAAGTCTGCCGCAATGCGGTTGTGTTGCTCGACCAGGACGGGGACTTCCGCCGTCTGCAGTACACGGTCTTTCACGATGCAACGACCGTGGACGTACAGCTGGTCGACCGGCTGGGGTGCGCAAAATACCAGCGCTGCCACCGGGTCGTGCAGGCTCCCGGCGTACGGCAAGTTACGCGTGTCGAAGGCGGCGAAGTCGGCGCATCGACCGGGCGTGAGCGCACCGATGTCGTCACGTCCAAGGACGGACGCTCCACCGCGTGTGGCCAATTCAAGCGCCTGGCGCCCGGTCAGCATCGCCCGCGGTTCGGGATCCAATGCCGCGGCAACCCGATCGAGCAGCATGGCCTGACGCGCCTCGGCCAGCAGGTGCGACCCGTCATTGCTGGCTGAGCCATCCACACCCAAGCCCACACGCACACTGCGCTGGATGTATTGCCGCACCGGGGCAATGCCCGAAGCCAGACGCATGTTGGACGAAGGACAGTGGGCGACGCCCGTGTGCGTGGCGGCGAGTCGCTCCACCTCGCTCGCGTTGATGTGCACGCCGTGCGCATACCAGACGTCTTGACCGACCCACCCCAGATCCTCCGCGAAGCCCACCGGACGCCGGCCGAAGCGCTCGAGGCAGAAGCGCTCCTCGTCCTTCGTCTCGGCCAGGTGCGTGTGCAGCCGGACAGCATAGCTGCGCGCGAGCTCGGCGGCCTCCCGCATCAAGGCTTCACTGACCGAGAAGGGCGAGCACGGCGCCACCACCACGCGCAGCATTGCGCCGGGCCGCGGATCGTGATAGGCCTCGATCAAGCGGCGTGTGTCGCGCAGAATGTCTTCCTCGCGCTCCACGACTCGATCCGGCGGCAGCCCGCCCTTCGATTCCCCCAGGCTCATCGAGCCGCGCGAGGCATGAAAGCGCATCCCGATTTGTTGGGCAGCCTCAATCTCGTCATCGAGCCGTGCGCCATTGGGGAAAATGTACAGGTGATCCGAAGCCGTGGAGCATCCTGAAAGAGCCAGTTCCGCCAGCCCCACCTGGGTGGATACGCGGATGGCTTGCGGCGTCAGGCGGGCCCAGATTGGATAGAGCGTTGTCAGCCAGCGGAACAAATCCGCATCCTGCGCGGCGGGCACGGCCCGGGTCAGCGTTTGGTAGAGGTGGTGGTGGGTATTGACCATGCCAGGGATAACGACGTGGCCCGTCAAATCGACTACGTGATCGGCCGCTTGCGGCAGCGTACTACTCAGCCCGACCTGTTCGATCCAACCCTCGCGGGCAAAAAAGCCGCCGTCGAGGATTTCCTCGCGGCGGTCATTCATCGTCACCAGCACTTTGGCATGGCGGACAAGCAGCGTGGGCATCAGTCCTCTCCAAAGCCCCTCAAGCGCTCACGTCGGGTGCGCCTTATTGTCTGACATCTTACAATAGAATCACGGGATTGCCAACTCACTTTTCTTCCACTCGGTCGCGCGGCTATGAGCGCTGCCCGCCCGGCCTGCACCAGGTTAGAATCCTTCAGCGCTGCACTATTGCCGCAGACGACGCCAGAGAGGTGCCGATGCTACTCATTCTAGTTGGCTTCACGTTCTGGAGCGCTGTCCTCATCGGCCTCGGTACACTGCCGCGACCCTGGCTTGGCCGTCATCTCAACGACCTGAGCGACCTGCCCATCGCTTTCTGGATCGGGTGGGCTCTGGCCATTCTCCTGCTGCAGTTCGTCAACTTCGTATTGCCGATCCGCCCGTGGGGGGCGGTTCTGGTGATTGCTCTGGGGGTGCTCGGGCTTGCGCTGCGCGGGCAGGAAATCCGCCAGCTGATCGCCCGGCAACGTCGGCCGCCGTTCGTGGTCCTGCTGGTCATCGCGGCCCTTGCGGTGTTTGTCGCGCTGCGCTCCACCACCCCGCTCATCGAAGGTGACTCGGGCGAGTATCACCTTGGCTCAGTCGCCTGGAGCAACGCCTACCCCATCGTACGTGGCCTCGGCAACCTCTTGCCACGGCTGGCCTTCAACCAGTCTTTCTTCTTGTATGGCGCCATGCTTGATCTCGGCCCGTTTGTGGGCAACGCCTATCAGCTCGCCAACGGCCTGCTGCTCGTCCAAATCGTCGCGCTGGGCGTGCTTTCGCTGCGTCGGGTTGTCTCCGCCCCGCGTGATGGCGCGCCGCGCTGGTTGTTCTACGCGCTCATGCTGGCGCCTGCACTCCATCAGATGAACGACGAGCGGTTCTTCAGCCTCTCACCCGACACCGCACCCTTTCTTCTGGGAATCGTCCTCCTGGGAGAATGCTTGGACATCCTCTTGCGCCCGGAGGGTGGAGTGGAGGCTCGCGATGTTGCCCGGGTCACGCTGCTCGGCGCGGCAGGCGTCGCCTGCAAGCAATCGTTTCTGGCGTTCGGCTTATCAGCCGTGTTCATCATTTGGCTGACATGGCTGTGGTTGCACGGGCGGTTCAACCTGCGGGCTCGAATCCTCGAGCTGTGGCCGGCGCTCGTCATCGGGCTGGTTATCGCGGGCGGATGGATTGCGCGCGGTATCGTGCTCAGTGGGTATCCTTTCTTCCCTTCCACGGCTCTCCCGCTCCCCGTACCGTGGCGCGTGCCTCCCGACACGGCGCTCGGCGAGCTGAATTGGATCGTCTTGCGCGCCCGCAATCCAGGTGTGAGTCCCGACCAGATTGCACCGGGAATGGCGTGGCTGGCCAATTGGCTGCGCAGCCTGCCCAATTCGATCACCAAGCCTGCAGAGGTCTCGGCTGCGTTGCTGCTGTTCACACTCGCCCTATGGCCGGGCCGCGCTGGCGCCCAGCACAATGCGAGGCGCGTGCTTGGCCTTACGGCGATCCCGCTGGTTTCCATCGCCTACTGGCTGGTCACAGCACCTGCGCCTCGATTTGCCGGGTCCGCTTTTTGGGCGCTGCTGGCCTTGCTGATTCTCGGCTTTGTCTTGGTGGCCGGCCTGATGGGCGGGGACCACGGCCCGGCCGTCTTCGCCGTCATCGCATTGACGTTTTTCATCTGGGTCTCGCCGCTGGCCCCTTGGAAGATCTCACTTAATGCACGCACGCTGCTCGATGCACGACGCAGCGGGCGCATACCCGAATACAGTGGGCAGGTTACCCACACCGGCCTGGCGGTGAACGTGCCAACGAGCGAGGACGAGTGTTGGGATGTTCCCCTACCCTGCACGACACATTTCTCCGATCGCCTAGCGCTGCTCGAGCCGGGCAACCTCGCGGGCGGGTTCCGCCAGCTGCCCGTGGCACCTCCGTGATCATCCATGCGGACCGGGCGCGAAGCGTTGCGCTCGGTAATCTCCCTCGAGAATCCATGAATCAAACACCCCGGCCCAGGCCGGGGTGTTTGATTCTTCTTTCGTTGATGGGAGGGTCTACTTCTTCGATGCCGCTTTCGCCGCGCGCACGACATTGCGCATCAGCATGGCGATGGTCATCGGCCCCACCCCGCCCGGCACGGGGGTGATGGCGCCGGCCACCTCTTTGACCTCATCGAAGTCCACGTCGCCCACCAGGCGGTGGCCGCTCTTCTTGGTGGCATCTTCAATCTGGTTGATGCCAACGTCGATGACATAAGCGCCCGGCTTCACCCAACTGCCCTTGACGAACCGCGCTCGCCCAATGGCCGCGATGAGGATGTCGGCCTCGCGCACCACACCCGGCAGGTTCTCGGTCTTGGAGTGGCAAATCGTCACCGTCGCGTTTTCGCGCACCAGTAAGAGGGCGGCCGGCATGCCGACAATGTTCGACCGGCCGAGCACGACGGCCCGCTTGCCTTCGAATTTGCATCCCGAGCGCTGCAGCAGCACGATGCATCCTGCGGGAGTGCAGGGCACGAAGACCGGGTCGCGGCGCTTCATCGCCAGGCGACCAACGTTGACCGGATGAAATCCATCCACGTCCTTTTCGATGCTGATCAGGCTCAGGGCGCGCTCCTCGTCCAGATGGCCGGGCAACGGCAACTGCACCAGGATCCCATTCACCTTCGGATCGGCGTTGAGCTTAACCAACAGGCTATCCAGTTCCTCTTGGCTCGCCGTGGCCGGCAGCTCAAACCCGTAGGATTCAATGCCCAGCTCCTCGCACGACTTGCGCTTCGACTTCACGTACACGTGAGACGCGGGATTGTCGCCGACTAACACCGTGGCGAGACCCGGGCGAGGCATGCCCGCCGCAACCAGCTTGGTCACCTCCTCGGCGACCTCCCCGCGGACTTGTTCCGCGATCAACTTGCCATCGATGATGCTCGCTGTCATGTTGCCTCCTGAATGGATTCCCCAGAGTGATGCGAGGATTTCGGACTATTGGACGGGGGGTTCACATCTTTCTCGACGCGTCCCCATGCCGTCGCCTGGGCCGCGACGGATGCACACGGTTGTATCACGGCGGCGAGGAATCGGATCTCGCGCCCTCTGGTGAGCCTAGCACGGTTGTATGCGGTGTTGGGAGTGTATATTGTCGCTGGCCGCTGTGCAAGGTATCACGCCGCCACCGATTTGCCCCCCTCGGCGTTCACAACAAGGACCGAACCGCGCTCGGCCCGCGGCGGATGCATGCGGCCCTCGATGCCCAATCGCTCGCGATGCCCGCCGACCCGCTGCCGTTCTCCGACTACCCGCCGAGCCCGACCAGCACGGTCAACGACTGGCCTACACGCAGACGGAGCGCCAAGCCCGGGTTGGCGTGCTCGATCGCCTGCGGGGTGGTGTCGAACTTCGCGGCGACAAGGGCAAGCGTGTCTCCCGGTTCAACGGTGTAACGGTAGGCCGAACCTCGCGCTTGGCTCACCCCCACCCGCCGCAGCACTTCGAAGCCCGCCAGGCCGGTGCGCCCCAAGCGCGCGCTGCGCACCCACAAATCCCGCATCACCCCGAGTGCCTTGTCCTGCGGATCATAGAGCATGAATCGTTCGATACGATAGCTGCCGTCCGGCTGTTGCTGGTTGGTGACGGTATACGCGCGGCCCACCGCATCCACTTCGGTGACGATGAACATGTGGTCGTATTCGGCGCGTCCGGCGTGAGTGTAGACAAAGTCGCCGGCCTGCAAAGGCCAGGCGCCGAAATCGAACGTACGGATGCTCTCATGGAATGAGAATACCTCGTATTGCAGCGGCGGAAAGAGCGACCATGGCCGCTTGTTCGTGGAAGGATTGGCCAACCAGTAGTTGTGGAGGTCGTTCAGCGGGCCGATGCGGGAAGGCAAGAGGCCCGCATCTTGGAGGATCGCCCCGGCCAGCGGACCGCACATGTTCGAGGGATCCTCGTACCCGCCCTGCAGAAAGTCGATGCGGCGCGCCTGAGCGACGGCCTGAGCCTGGTCTTCCGCCAAGTACGTGGCCGCGGCGGCTGGCAGCCGGTCTCGCCATCCCGGGCGCGGCCAGTCGGCCGGCCACGTCTCGCCCTGCGGGCGCAAATCCTCGTAACCCTGCTCTCGCATCCATTGGCAGACGATTGGCCCGCCGTGGTGGTCAAGGTCGGGGATGGCGCTAGCGGCGGCCACGCCCGAGTAACCGCGAAAGTAGCCGAAGGGGCCAGTCAGTTGCTCGCGCGCCGAATCCGAAAGCTCGCGATCTCCAATAGCGACAGCATGGATGTGAATCTCCGAGCCGTCGCTCAGTTCGCTCCAGCCGCGCAACCAGGCCGCGAAGCCGGCGACGCGCAATGCCCGAACTAGTCGCTCGATCTCGCTGTACAGCACGTCTGACCCACCCGGGCGGATAACTGATAGGTCGACCACGCCTCCGCCGAGGTGGGTGCCAAACGAGGCGGGACCATTGTTGCTGTAGCTGCCTTGGGTGAGAGCGGGCCCGCGCACATCGATCGGGCCTCCGTAAAGGGATTGGGCGTACTCCAGCATGGTCAGTGTCCGCCGGTTGATCCACTTACCATTGACTCTGACTCGCGTGTAGTCGTCTGCTGGAGCCCGGCAACCCGCAGGGTCATCGCCGAAATCGCTTTCGCTGGTGGGCTCCAGCAGGAGCGGCTGCACTTCCGTCGGCGCCGCCTGGCTCGATGCGGGGGTGGTTGCAAGCGCTGGGGGAGGTCGAGACGGCTCCCCGTCCGCGGAGTTGCATGCGCTCAGTAGCAATGCAGCCAGGACGCCGGCGTGCATGACGAGCGCGCCAGGTAATGGTCGCCAACCGCAATGGCCCTGGGCACGCTCGCGCTCCCGGCCATCAGTTCTATCACTGGGAGTGTGCGATCTGAGAGACTCGTTCGCGCCGTGCATTAAGAGGAAGGGCCTCAGCCGCCGTCCATACCGGCCCGGGCGGCCGCCAGCAGGTTGGCTCGTGGAGTAACGATCGGCACAACGCATCCGGTGCCCAGGATCAGGTTGCGCCCCGACATTTGCTGAATCGCATCGCGAGCTTGATCACGCACGCGCGCGGGGTCGCCGCGTACCATCGTCTGCCACTGCTCCCACCCGCCGCATACAACCTTGTGCGCGATGCGCGCACCGTCAGCCAACGCGGGTCCGGATTCGCGGTCGTGCCAGTTCACGATCTGAACCGGGTAGTCACTCAGCTCGGCAAACATCACCGCCTGTCCATGTAGGTGGAGCATGTTCAACCACCCGGCGCTGGCCGCGGACAGCACACGCAGGTCGAACGGCCGGCCGCATACCTGATACTCCTGGCCCGAGAGCACTTGGAAAGAGGCATGCTGCGACGCCAGGAAGATGCCATCCATCCCAACCTCGAGGCACGCACCGACGAACTCGCAGGTGACGCGGGTGATCGTCTCCAGGCCGGCGGCCACGGCCTCCGGCCAGCGTCGGAGGTGCTCGAGCAGGGTCTCCCCCCCGGCCAGATGGCGCGCCTGCGAGAGAGGGTTGAAGATGGTCTGCAGCACTGGCGTCGTGCCGCCCGATCCGCGGCAGACTGTTCTGAGGCAATCGAGTTGCGCGCCCAGAGCCCCTCGCCGTACGTTGAGCCCCGCCAATCGCTCCCAATCGCGTGGCGCCGTAATGACCCGCGTTGCGCAGCGACGCACGCCCTCCGCATCGCCCTCCCATACATCGGTGACGCCCCAATCGCGCACCGAGAAGCTCGAGGCCGGCGTCACCTTGATAAGGTCGAAGTCGTACTCCTGCTGAAAGGCCAGGGCCGCATTGGCCAGCATCTGCGGGTCCTGGTCGTCCACAGGGAAGTGCCGCCACAGAGCCACCGGCACCCGATCCGGCGCCTCGCCTCTCAGCACCGCTTGGAGACGCTCGCGGTGGCTCACATTCATCGGCGCCACACCTCTTGCTCGAGATTCCAGTCGCCGTCGCGCAAGTAATGCACGTGGGCAATCGCCAGGCGATGGAGCATTTGCGCACGCGTTCGGTCGTTGAGCCGCTCCGCCAATCGCGCCGCCTGCTCGAACGCAGGAATAGCCACCTCTCGCTTGCCTTGCGCGCGCAGCGCCATACCCAGGCCGTAGGTGCCCTCCGGGTCATCCGGCGCCAATGAAGCGCACTGGCCGAAGGAGGACTCCGCCTCTGCAAACTCGCGCTCAGCGTACAGCGCCCATGCCAAGTGCAGCACAATTGCCTCGTCGCGGGGGTATGCCTGCGCGGCTTGGCGCAGCGAGTCGAGATTCGGGCCCGGAGCCGGGACCTTCGCGGCCACTGGTCGTGTGCGCTTCACCTTTCCACCTCCTGCGCGCGATATGCTGCAACTGACCGGGGCTGAACGCCGGCGTCATTGTATCCCACGCGCAACCGGCAACGCCGCCGCCGCCGGAATGCAGGTGCGACCGCACAAGAGCTGCCGAGACACAATGAATGCACAGGGGCGGCTGGTCAGCCGCCCCTGTGAGTCGCAGAGGATTCGGGTGCGGGCACAGGCGGCGAGAGCGATGCGCCGCGCAGGCTCCGCAAGACAAGAACAATTCAGGCGGGCGATCGGAAGAAGCCGACCGCCAGGACCCCCGGACCACCATGCACAACAATTGCCGGCGGCAGCTCATAGATTGGGATTACCTGGATGCCTTGCGCGGCTGCCAGGTCTGCCGCCATGGCATCCGCATCCGCGCGAGCATCGGCATGCATCACGCACAGGTGGCTCTCGGCGCTGTGCGGGCAGAGCCCGGCGACGAGTTCGACCAGGCGACCCACCGCGCGCCGCTTGGTGCGCTGTTGTTCAAAGGCCTCTACCCGGCCATCACGCAGCGTGAGGATCGGCTTGACCTGCAGCAGCCCTCCGACCAATGCCTGAGCGCCACCGATGCGACCGCCCTTTTGAAGATACTCGAGCGTGTCCACCAGGAAGTAAATCATCTGGCGCCCCATCATCTCGCGTACCCGGCGCTCCACGTCGGCCGCCGCAAGCCCTGCTTGCGCCCAGGCATGCGCCTGAAGGACCATGGCCGCCATAGGGCCGGCGACGCTCCGCGTGTCGATGACCCGGATGTCCGCGCCGGGGAAATCCTGGGCGGCCACCGTCGCACCGCGCACCGTTCCAGAGACTTCGGCTGACGGATGAAGACAGATGATCGAGTGCCCCTGATCCAGGAACCGTTTGAAGTATGGCGTAAAAAGAGCCGGCGGCGGTGCAGCCGTCTTGGGCAGTTCGCGCGCCGCGCGCAGCTTCTGCAGAAAGGTCACCGTGTCGAGTTCGGAGTCGTCGCGATAGGACTCTTCGCCGAACACGACAATTTGCGGCAGCACCGGGATCCCCAACTGTGTGGTGAGGTCCCGAGGCAGGCCGGCGGTGGTGTCAGTGATGATCTTGACCATAGGATTCTCCTGACGAACGCGGAGTTCTCAGTCCAAGTGCCGGACCCACGCTATTGATTGAGAGTCGGCAGGTAGCGCCCCAGCGCAACCAGCGCTCCGCCCAGGACGACAGCCAGAGTGATAGTGGCCGCGATGTACACCAACCACCCGATGACGGCCGTCACCACGGCGCGGCCCGTGCCAAACTCCATGGACTCGCGAATGGCGAGGACACCCGCGGCAAGCGAAAGGACCCAACCCGCGACGCGGAAAACCCAGCCAACGCATGGGATGACCCCCAGCAGCGAGAGCAGGCGAGGCGCGCTCGCATAGGCCAGGACCCGCGCCATCTCCCCCACTCCGCTCTTGCCGCCCAATACCGTGCCCACGAGGTACGAGATGAGCGCCCACACCAGCCAACCGAAGACTAAGCCGTTGGCCCACTCAACCAGCAGGAGCACGACCGGGCGCGCCGTGCCAACCGCACTTCCCACCGCGGCCAGCAGCGAGACCACGATTGCGATGATCGCCGCCTCGCCCGACAGCCTCGGCGTATCGGCAGCCTCCCGGAAAAGCCTAGCATCCAGACGGATGGCCCGCAGCACACGATCGATCATGAGACCTCCTGGCAGCCAATGGATAGACTGACGCTGCCTCAGAAGAGGTAACACCGGGCGCGCGGGGCGGTTTCGCCAACGGCTAGGCGAGTTGCCTAACCACAACTCGCCCGAACCCCGCTCATCGCCCTTTGGCAGACTGCCCGTCGACAGAGTTGAAATGAATCGCGACCGGTGGCATGGTTGTGGTTAAGTAGTCGCATGGCGTACAACCGTGCCAGATCTGAGAATGTGGAACACCGTGTCCAGAATTGATTTCCCCCAACCCATCGCTTATAATCTGCCCACTCGGTCCGGAGGATGGATGCCCAAGTCGAAGTCAACGACGCACGCCTCTACCACGCCCAAGACTGCCACACCCATGAGCGGCGCGGAGATTCGCCGTGTGTTCCTCGAGTTCTTCGCTGACAACAGGCACACCATTGTCCCGTCCTCGTCCTTGGTGCCGGGTGGCGACCAGACGCTGCTATTCACCAACGCCGGCATGGTCCAATTCAAAGACGTGTTCCTCGGCCAAGACCACCGCCCCTACACGCGCGCCACCACCGCCCAGCGATGCATGCGCGTCTCGGGCAAACACAACGACCTCGAGAACGTCGGCCCCAGCCCGCGCCACCATACCTTTTTCGAGATGTTGGGCAATTTCTCGTTTGGCGATTACTTCAAGCGCGACGCGATTCGCCTGGCCTATGCCTGCCTGACTCAGGTCTACAAGCTCCCACCCGAGCGCCTGTACTTCACCGTACACGAAAGTGATGATGAGGCGTATCGCATCTGGCTCGACGACATTCGCGTCCCGAAGGAACGCATCGCCCGCATGGGCGACAGAACTAACTTCTGGCAGATGGCCGACGTTGGGCCGTGCGGGCCGACCTCCGAGATCCATTACGACTTCACCCCCGAACGCGGATTGTTGCATGGCGCAGAGTTGTTGTATCACCTGGACGACAACCCCGATGGGCGGTTCTTGGAAGTGTGGAACCTGGTGTTCATGCAATTCAATCAAGCCCCGGATGGCAGCCGCACGCCCCTGCCCGCGCCGGGAGTGGATACGGGCATGGGGCTCGAACGTCTGACGATGCTCGTCCAGGGGCGATCCAATACCTACGACACCGATCTCTTCACGCCGATCCTCGACACCATCCAGCGAATGGCGGGCCATACGCGGGAACAACGCGAGGCGATGACGACCGCCTACCGGGTCGTTGCGGACCATGCTCGCGCTGCGACCTTCCTCATCAGCGATGGCGTCGTGCCAGGCAACCTGGGTCGGAATTACGTGGCACGCATGATCATTCGGCGAGCGGCACGCTTCGGATCGAAGCTGGGGTTCACCGAGCCTTTCCTGGCGCGCGTTGCAGAGAGCGTCATCCGCGAGTTCGGCGAGGCGTATCCTGAAATCGTGAAGTCGCAAGAGGTGGTCGGCCGCACTCTCACGCTTGAGGAGAATCGTTTTCGCCGCACGGTGGACGTGGGAATCGACAACCTCGAGCAGACCCTCAAGACCTACCAGGCGCACGGAACCAAGACCCTTTCGGGCGAGGATGCGTTCCGCCTGTACGCCACCTACGGACTGCCGCTGGAGATAACGCGTGATGTGGTCCGTGAACGCGGGATGGAGGTGGACGAGGCTGGGTTCCGCGGGGCGATGGACAGCCACCGCGAAGCCTCGGGCGCCGGACAGGCCATGGGAGAATTGGGCGGCGAGGATGTGGCGATCTACCGCACCCTGCGTGAGCAATTGGTGGCCGAGGGTGTCTTGCCGGAGAGTGGGGTGGAATACGACCCGTATTCGGGATTCGAAGTCGTTGAACCGATCCTGGCCATTCTCAAGGATGGTTTGCGGGTGAGCGAGGCCGCGGTCGGCGATAAGGTGGAGGTCGCCCTAGGGCGGACCTGCTTCTACCTCGAAGCAGGGGGGCAGGTGGCCGACTCGGGCGAGCTTCGCTCCAATAACCCGGCCTCGGATGAGGTCAAATGGCAGGTCACGGTGAGCGACGTGCGCCGCCCTGCGGCCGGGATGATCGTTCACGTGGGTGAGGTGACCCAGGGCCGGATGCGCCAAGGCGACCTGGCCACCGTGGCCGTTGACGAAGAGCGGCGCTGGGACATCATGCGCAACCATACCGCCACTCACCTGCTGCATGCGGAACTGCGCTTCGTTCTCGGCAATCACGTGCGGCAGGCCGGCTCCCTGGTTGCGCCCGATCGCCTGCGATTCGACTTCACGCATCCCACCATGGTCAGCCAGCAGGATCTGGAGCGTATCGAGCGCTTTGTCAACGAGGCCATCCTGGCGAATTATCCCGTCAGCACCGCCCTCAAACCGCGCGAACGGGCCATCAGCGAAGGCGCGATGGCGCTCTTCGGAGAGAAATACGGCGAGACCGTGCGAACCATCGCCATCGGCGAGCCAGAGACCTTCTCGCATGAGTTGTGCGGAGGAACGCACGTTTTCCAGACGGCGGACATCGGACCCTTCCTCATCGTGAGCGAGAACAGCGTGGCCGCCGGCGTGCGGCGCATCGAAGCTGTGACGGGGCACGCGGCGGTCGACCTGCTGCAAGACCGCAATCGCACACTGCAAAACGCGGCCACCCACCTCGGCGTGGGCGTAGACCAACTCGACCAGAAGGTTCGAGAGGTCATTGAGGATCTTGATCGAACGCGGCGGGAGGTCCAGCACCAGCGCCAGGAAATGGCGCGGCGCGAGTTCGAAGTGGCGATGGACCACCCGCAGTCCATTGCCGGTGTCCCCGTTGTCACCGCATCGGTGGCCATGGCAGATGCCGACACCTTGCGCCTGCTGGCCGATGCCTTCCGCAAGCGCTACCCTTCCGGCGTGGTGGCCGTGGCGGCCGCGCCCGAGGGCAAGCCAACCCTGGTGGTGGCCGTCAGCGAGGATCTCATCCAACGCGGGGTGAACGCTGCCGATCTGGCACGCGCGGCGGCGAAGATCCTTGGCGGAGGCGGGGGCGGCCGGCCTACCTTGGCCCAGGCCGGCGGCACCGATCCGTCACGAATGGCTGAGGCGCTCCAGGCCGTCAGCCAGATGGTTGCGGGTGCACTCTCCTGAGCAGCCCCCGGCCGTGCGAGCACAGCCGCCAGGATAGCGGCAATGCGTGAAAGACCAAATCATCACCGTTGAGCCGCACGACGACCTCGCCTCACTGCGTGACAAGATACTGCGCACCCAGGCAGAACGGATACTCTTCCTCCCGGCGAGTGCCTCGTCCTTGCGCCGGCTCGACCTAGCCCTCTGCACGCGTTGGGCCGCCGCCGTGGGCGCCAGCCTGTGCCTCGTCTCATCGGATGCGTATCTCGCGCGTGCAGCCACCCTGGCCGGAATTACCTCATTCCCCACACTCGACCAAGCGCTTGCCGTCGGAAAAAACCACCTCAAGACATCGGTCCCGCTCTCTCAACCGTGGCAATCCAAGGCACGGTCTGTCCCTCAGAATAAGCTGGGCGAAGAACACCTCTCCAGAAGGCTGTCTACCTCTGGCCTCGTGGCTATGCGCAGCGCGAGCGAAATAGAGGACTCTGATCAGAACAAGCTGACCACATCCAAGCCCATCGGCCGCCGACTGCGAGACGCGCTCTTTCTCGCCCCCCTCGCGCTTCTTGCTACAACTGCCCTCCTCGTTCTTCCATCCGCCGAGGTCGAAATCGTCCTACCCTCCCGTGCAAGCCCTCAGACTCTCCCACTCGATGCGAGTGGCGTGACATCCATGGCCGTTGACGCCGTCGCGGACGGCGCGATCCTCTCAACCGGCAGCGCGGTTGTCCCAATCCTCTTTGCCGCGGGCAACCTGAGTTTGACGAATCGCTCATCGCGGGTCGTCGCCATTCCGCCGGGCACTCGCTTTCGTGATCCGGCCTCCGGCACGGAGTTCGAGGCACTGTCCGGCGGATGGTTGGACCCGCAGGCAAGCGCGCTGGTGGGCATCCGCGCTGTGAAACCCGGGCCGCAAAGCAACTTGCCTCCCGGCCGAATTCGGGAAGCGGTCGGATCCGCGCAGGAATCGCTTGAAGTCCGTCAGCTATCCTCCACGAAAGGCGGGCAATCCGCGGCCCGCGCCATTGCCAGCGCGGCCGACGTTGCCTCGGTGCGATCTCAGACCCAGGCTTTGCTTGTCAAGAGACTCCACGAGGCCCTTGAGCGCGAGGCAACGACCCAGGGATGGCTTATCGTCGAAGGTAGCATTGTCATTCGCAGTCAACAAGAATCCTTCTCGTCCTCCGCGGGCACCGCGGTGGACGAGGTCCATGCAACACTCAAAGCGACGGCCGAGTCGCTTGTCATTCCTCAAGAGGTCGTCCTCGCCCGTGCGCGGCACTCTCTCGGTATCGCGGACAATACCGACGGCCCGCAATTGGCTGGGCTGCGGGTCGAACAGGATACGCGAGGGGCACTCCACATCCTATTCTCAGTGCAGGAGATCGAGTCGTCGATTCCCAGCCGGCTTGCAGCTCGTCTAGCGAACAACACTCCGGCCGGTGCACAGCGCGTCATCGCCGGGCTGCTTCCCGACAGCCGCACCACGATCCGCCTCGCGCCTGCCTGGTGGCCGCTCCTGCCGGCCTTTCCGATGCGCATTCACATCCAAAGCCTGCCCGCGGCCGTGTCACCCCCGGTGCCGCGTGCCGTGGTTGGCGGGGACCACTGAATGATGGCCCTGACTTCGCGAATTCTCGCGGTGGATCCGGGGGCACGCCGCATCGGCATCGCCTTGAGCGATGAGACGGGCACCGTCGCCCGCCCTCTGCTCGTCCTGCCCCACCATAGCCTGAGCGAAGATGCGGAGAGGATCGTCGCCTTGGCCAAAGCGTATTCGGCCGGGTTGGTCCTCGTCGGCGTAGCACTCGATTCCGAAGGCGAGGCTGGGGCTCAGGCACGCAAGGGCCTGCGCCTCGTGAAAGCCATCCGCGAGCAATCGGAACTGCAGGTCGAATACTGCGATGAGTCGTTTTCGACGCAGGCAGCCGCTCAGGCGCGACGAACCCGCGGCGCCACTCGAGCCAAGCAGAAAGAAGCCATCGACGCAGCGGCAGCGGCCTTCCTTCTCCAGGAGTATCTCGACACCCATGCCGGCAAAGCGTAGGCCCACCGCTCGCGGCGGAGCGTGGCGGGCTCTGGGCCTGCTGCTGGTGGCGGGGTTTGCCCTCGGTGCGGGGATCTTTGTCTGCGGCCTGACGGCTCGTACGTTGGATCCGGCGCGCATCGGTTCGCCCGCGGCGGGCCTCTCGCTGGTCGAACGGTTGGCCTTGGGGACGTATCTGGGCATGCGAAGCGATGCGCTCAATCGGGCGTCACCCAACGCGCAGGGTGGATCGCTCACGATCGCCGAGGGCGAGAATGCATCCACACTCGCTTCGCGCCTGGCCTCCGAAGGTTGGATCTCCGAGGCGGCGGTCTTTCGCACCTATCTGCGGTTCACCGGTGGAGATCGGAAGCTCTTCCCCGGACTGTACGCCATGCCGCCGAATATCACGACTCGCATGTTGGCCGACCTGCTGGTATCGGGAAGCAGCCGTCAGATTGAGTTGACAGTTTTCCCAGGATGGCGAGTCGAGGAACTGGCCTCGGCCCTCGCGCAGCATGGCGTGCCGATTCCCGCCGCCGATTTCATCGCCGCCAGCCATCGTCGCCCCGGCAGCCTCGCGCTCTACCTGGCCATCCCCGCCCAGACCGCCCTGGAGGGGTTTCTTCTTCCGGGCCGCTATCTCGTCGAGCGCAGCGCCAATGCGGATCTGCTGGTGTTCGAGATGGCCAGCGCATTCGAACGCGCGCTCACCGATGACCTGCGCCGAACGCTCGAGACCCGCGGGCTCAGCCTGTATCAGGCCGTCACGCTGGCCTCGATCGTCGAACGCGAAGCAATGCACAACGACGAGATGCCGCTGATCGCCTCCGTGTTTCTCAACAGAGTGGATTCCGGCATGCTGTTAGAAGCCGACCCCACGGTACAGTATGCGCTCGGCTTTTACCCGCCCCAGGCGACCTGGTGGCGCAGCCCGCTCAGTTCCGGCGACCTTCAGGTCGACTCGCCCTTCAACACGTACCTCTATGGCGGTCTACCGCCAAGTCCCATCTGCAATCCATCGCTCGACGCACTCTTGGCGGTGGCCAATGCTCCCGCGACATCCTATTACTTCTTTCGCGCCGCATGTGATGGCTCGGGCAGGCACCTCTTCGCGGAGACCTACAACCAGCACTTGTCCAACGCGTGCCCGTAGGGCATCCCGGTCACCTTGCACTTCAAGCCGGGTTGAGGCAGCATCAAGGAATAAGGAACCGATCGGCTCCTAGTCGCGCTCGTGGCAGAGGGAGTATCGCGATGACAGCAAACGAAAAGCCGTTGGACTGGTCCTCAGATTCGGAACACGGCTACAGCGTGGCCCGCCGTCCGGACGGCGGGCTGCATGTGACATTCCACCATCTCTCGCCCGCCGTGCTCGCCCATTGGCAGGCCTTTGCCCAGAGGCATCTGCAAGGTGCGGAACGGTTCAACCGCAATCTGTACGACTTGCGCGCCGTGGCGATCATCCCGCCCGACGCCATTCGGCTCGCGGAGAATGTCAACGCCGATCCGGCCGCTCGATTTGTGCGGGTAGCCGTCGTCGTCTCGTCCAAAGCTGGGCAACAGGCGTTGGCGGGGCTGGCTCAGCTATCCTCGGGGGTGGAATTGGAGGTGTTCAGCAACCTTGAGGAGGCCGAGCATTGGCTCGCCCGCCCGGCCAGCCGCCTCTTGCGTGACGAGGCATGAGCCCAATTCCAGGCGTGACTGAGGCGCAGCTCTCGGGCTGACGCGTTCAAGTTTCGCGCGACTTCAGGCGGCGGTAGTCTTCGTCCGTGTCGACATCGGCAAAGTCCCCCGGGTGCTCCCACTCCACCCATTCCACAGGGTAACGATCGAAGAGCGCGCGTCCGCCCTGGTCGCCCGTCACCTGGCTGAGGTCCGGCCATGTCGAGCGGTCGAACAGCACCGGGTTCGCCCGTTGGCCCGCGTGGCGCGGCGCGACCACCGAGGCCAAGGTACGAGCGTGGCAATCCATCAGCGCTCTGACCAGCTCGTCCGGGATCCCCGGTTGGTCCCCGAGGAAGAAGACTGCCGCGCCGCAGGTTGACCCCACGGCGGACAGGCCGGCGCGCAACGAGCTGCTTTGCCCTTCCCGCCAGGCCGGGTTGCTAACCGTGCGAACCCGCGCCAGGTCGACGCCCTGCAGAACGGCCTCTTCGCGCGCGCCCAGAACTACGATGACCTCGTGCATCTGCTCGCGCGCCGAGTCGATGACGTGCTGAAGGATTGGCCGGCCGCGAAATGGGAGCAGCAGCTTGTTGCTTCCCATGCGCGAGGCTTCGCCGGCCGCGAGGACAATCCCGGCCATCCGAACGCGGGATTCGCTCACCGGTTCATCGCCTGCGAGCGCCGCGATGACAACACGCTCTACAAGAGGCGACTTCAGTAGCGCCGCGGCGATGTGACGCGCGGTCTCCCGCGCCTGGTCGGTGTCCGCCTTGTTGAGGACGATGGAAAACCGCGTGGAAGGACGACAGACTTTGGGGTAGCTCTGCGGGTGCGTCAGGGCGCGAGCCAGATTCTCGGAAGTAATCGTTTCGCCCGGCGAGGAGTCTGCGAATTCCGCGAAGCGATTGGCACGATGGACCGTGTCCGCGTCAAGTCTGCGCCCCAGGGCATCCAGGCCCGCCATGACCACGATATGCGTTGCCTCCCGAGGAACGGCCGGCTCGTGCGGCTCGGGCGCTTTGACCGGTAACCCCCGCGCTCCATCCGCCTCAACCAGGACGGTGATCCCGGCCCCCTGCACAAGTTCGGCGAGGCGCGAGAATTGGTCGGCAGTTAGCCCGGCCACCTTGCCCTCGCGCGGCAGCGGGGGACCGGTGATGAGCACATGCCGGTGCACGCGCAGCAGTTCACCCAGCTCTGCCAGACGCGACACGTCGTCTAGAATGAGATGATGAGGCGCAAATCTGGTTTCGGAGAGTGCCAGGTGGGTTGTGGTGGAGGAGACGACGGGGCCAAAGGCCAAGAGATCGCTCGCCAGGCAACCGAGCGCGGTGGTCTTGCCCCCCGCCCCGACCAGCGCCACCACCTCGCCCGCACGAAGATCGAGGGCTGCAGCTAATCTCACGGCGGCTGCCCCATCTCCGTACCGGCCGGCGGCCTCAATCCGCCTTGCGGATTGAGTAAACGTCGGAAGTCGTTGGATTCCAGAATCGCGGCAAGCGCACCACCGCCAACCGCCAATGCCTTGTCGGATATCGTGAAGCAGTGTTCACGCAGGCCACGCGGGTCGATGTCGCCGATTTTCAATCCCGTGGAGACCGCCACCCCGTCGTGTATCAGCCCACGGACCACGCCGTCGATGGCGGCACGAATTGGCGTGCCATCAATCTCGGCAACGGGCACACCCGCGCGGACTGTGTCACCGATCGCCGCAATGCGATGAACAACGCCTGCAACCGGCGCGCGCACGACCCGTTCGTCCAGGTGTCCGTGCACGGCGTCGGGAACGCCCGAATCGTCGCTCGCGCCGCCCTGCCAGTAGACGCGCCCAAGCCAATGGCCGCGCTGAGTCTCCACAACCGCGTGACAGTCCATGCCGGCCCGGAACCCCGGGCCAAGCCCCACGGTGAGCGGGGCGCCCTGCCCGATCGGATCGCCCGCGCGTTTAAGCATGCGTGCATCGACGATGGCTGAGATCGCCACCTCATCCCACGCCTCGAACCCCGGCGCAATGATGACCGGTACGGCTCCGCTCATCCAACAGTCCCGAATGGCCTCCGGCCCGGCAACACGCCGAGCCGTCAGTCCATCAACGTGGGCTTCGCCCTCCCAAACGGCCATGGCAAAGGAGGCACCCAGGCGCACTGCAAGTGGCGCTGCCACTTCCGCAACGACAACGGGGAAGCCGGCCCGGACCAGGCGGTGAGCCACACCCGACCCCAAGTCGCCTCCGCCGCGGACAAGGACTGGGAATCGAAGAAAGGTGAATTCCAGTTGGTTGCCAGAAGCGAGCGATGTCACAGGCGCTTCAACTCCGCAAACACGGCCGGCACCACCCAGCTGCGGCGAACACGCTCATGAAGCGGATCGCACACATCTCGTGTCGGGACTCTGGCTTAGCACGCGCAAGATGCACGGATGAGACTCAACCCAACTTCCCCAGGCCGCGCAAAACACGCTCGGCCGTCAAGGGGAACTCGTCAAACCACACCCCTGTCGCCTCGTGGACAGCGGCGATGACGGCCGGCGCGTAAGGCAGGTAGGGCATCTCGGCCATACCGCGGGCGCCGAACGGCCCTCGTGGGTCGGGATGTTCGAGGATGAGGCTTTCAACGTGCCCGGGGATGTCGAGCGCGGTTGGGATGAGGTAAGTGGAGAGGTGAGGCGTGAGCACCTGCCCGTCTTTCATCACGAAGTCTTCGAGCAGGGTGTATCCATGGGCTTGGACAATGGCGCCTTCGATCTGTCCCTCCACCTGCTGTGGGTTGATGGCGCGGCCGACGTCGTTGGCGCAAACGACATTAAGTACACGCACCTCGCCGGTGTCGGTATCCACCTCCACCTCGGCGCTTTCCGCTACGTATCCGTAGGCGAAGTTGGGCATCGACTGCCCGGTTTCTGGGGCGTACGGAGTCGTCGCCGGCGGACGGTAGACGAAGCGTGCCAGCGCCGGGCGCTCCTCGGCCTTCCACTTGGCCAAGGCTTCCTGCGCCGCGCCTAGGATGGCGTTGCCCGCCATGAAGGTCATGCGGGAGGCCGACGCCGATCCGGAATCATCGGTCTCTGCCGTGTCGGAGACCACCATGTGCACCTTCCCGATGGGCAGGCCCATGGCCTCGGCGGCCATCTGTGCCATGACCGTGTGCGCGCCTTGACCCACTTCGGCTCCGGCGTGGCGAACAATAGCTTCCTCGATCTCGGTAGCCCCACGCAGCTCGACGGACGCCCAGCATTTCTCGGGGGCTCCGAAAGAGAAGCCAACGTTCTTGAAGCCGCAGGCAAAGCCTTTGCCCCGCCGCACAGAATGCCCTGGCTTCGGCTCGGGCTGTCGTGCCGACGGACGCATCCAGCTCGCGGCCGTCCGCTTCCAACCAGAGCGCTCGGCGCAAGTTTCCAGCACTTGCTGCAGGCTGATCCCAGGTGGCAGCGGCGTCCCGACCGAGAGCAGCGCGCCCTCCGTCAACAGGTTGCGCTGGCGCAACTCCACCGGGTCGATGCCCAGCCTCTCCGCCAGCTTGTTCATCTGAGTCTCGGCGACAAACAGACCCTGCGGCCCGCCAAACCCGCGAAAGGCGCCACCCGGCAGATTGTTGGTGTACACCGCGCGCGAATCCACGGCAACGTTGGGAATCTCATAGGGGCCCGTGCACATCAACGTTGCGTTGCCCAGCACCTTGGTCGACGTGTAGACGTACGCACCGCCGTCCTGGATGATATCCACCTCGGCTGCTACAAGCTTCCCGCTGCGGGCGGCACCCCAGCGAGTGCGGAAGTGGAACACGTGCCGCTTGTGATGCCCGATGATTGATTCTTCCCGAGACCAGATGGTCTTGACCGGCCGTGAGATGCCGCGCTGGTGCAGCCGCCATACGGCCAGGGCCAGCACAATCTGCACCGACATGTCCTCACGGCCTCCGAACGCTCCGCCTATGGCGGGATAGATGACGCGCACTTGGTCCCGCGGCAGGCCAAGGGAATGGGCAATCTGTTCCTGATCCTCATGAATCCATTGCCCGGCCACCACCACCGTGATCCGCCCCTGGTCATCAATGTAGGCCAACCCCGCTTCGGGCTGCAAGTAGGCGTGCTCCTGCATGGGGGTGTGATATTCCCCCTCCACAACGACATCCGCCTCGCGCAGCGCAGCCACCGCATCGCCTTTGCGGATGCGATAGGAGCAGAACACATTGGTAGCTTTCTCGGGGAAGAGCAGCGGTGACCGCGGGTCGAGGGCCTGACGCGCGTCGCTAACCACCGGCAGGTCATCGTATTCCACGCGAATCAGGTCTCGGGCGTCGGCGGCGATGACCTCACTCTCTGCGACGACCACCGCCACCTGGTCGCCGACGAAGCGCACGCGGTCCGCTCCGGATTTGGCCGACCCCGGCCCGCACAGCACCGGTTGATCGGGCATGATCAGGCCGTACTCGTTGACCGGGACATCCTTGGCGGTGAAGACAGCCACCACCCCGGGCAGCGCCTCCGCTCGGGATGTATCTAGCCTCCGGATAACGGCGTGCGGTCGTCGCGCGAAGAGCAGCTTGAGGTGCAGTTGCCCAGGGCGGTTGATGTCGCCCGGGTAGAGGGCCGTTCCACTGACCTTGGCCACCGCATCCGCACGCGGCGGGGAGGCACCCACTGACGGCATAGGACCTATTTCCTGTAGCCGCGCAGGTTACTCTCGTGGCCCTCGACATCATAACGACCGCCCTTCACCGGCTGGACCAGCCCGTACAGGAGGGTGAAAACCGCGCCGCCTAAGAACAGCGCAATCAGCGCCACGCCTATCTTCAGACCAAGAAAGGGCGCCGCTGCAGGCCAGGTCAGTTCCGGCGGCAGGTACACCCAGTGGCTGACTTCATTCTCGAGAATGAACCAATCCGCGCCCAAATACCCGGCGACCCCCATGACGATGGCGAACCCGAACCCGAGGATGTTCCATAGCATCTCGATCGGCTTGCGCCCCGACCGGGATTCACCCACACGAGTCTGATAGCGTTGCGAATCCGACATGGTGTCCTCCTCGACCAGCGATTGACGGTTCGGTTGCTCGCCGTCGGCAGCCGCCGGCCGGGTCAAGAGAGTGATTGCGGGGAATGCCTCTGTGATCGGCTCGCGCCGTCCCGCGCTCACTCATTGAATGATCAGCGCCACTTCTTGATCTTGGGCAGCGGCTTCTTCATGTCGGGCACGTCGTACTTGCCCGGCCGCACCGGCCAGATCAGACCGAAAACGGACGTGAAGAGCGCTGTACCGATGAGCAGTGAGAGCGCCGCGATGGCCAGCTTAACCAAAAGATACGGCGAAGCGGGCGGCCAAGCCAACTCCGGTGGGAGATAAACAAAGTGCCGCTGGAAGTTCAACTGCAGCAAGTACTCGGCCAGCAAATACCCGAGCGCCGGCAAGCCCACCACAAGCACGCAGCCCACGCTGATCCACGTGGGATGCGGCTCTGCGCGCCGTGTGTCCTCGCCGGGAAGCCTAATATGGTAGGAGCCGCTCATGCCGAACCTCCTGCGCCCAGGGCGGCGCGCTCGATGGCATCCAGTATTTTGTAGTAACCGGTGCAACGGCACAAGTTGCCGGCCAACGCCTGGGCCGCCTCGTGCCGCGAGGGGTGTGGGTTCTCCTCGAGCAGCTTGACTGCCGACATGACGAACCCCGGAGTGCAATACCCGCACTGGACCGCCCCCGATTCCACGAAAGCCTGCTGGACCGGGTGCAATCGCCCCTCAACTGCCAGACCCTCCACCGTCTCGATCACAGCTCGATGGGCGCGCGGGGCGGGGACCAGACAGGCCATCACCGCGACACCATCGAGGAACACCGTGCAAGCACCGCATTCCCCCTCCGCGCAGCCTTCCTTGGTGCCAATCATCTCAAGATCTTCTCGCAACATGCGCAGCAAGCTTTTCTGATTTGCGCCCCTCACGACGAACTCGCGGCCGTTCACACGGGTGTGGATCGGCTCTGCGGCCGAGTGGTGTTCGGTGCGCTCCAGCTGACCGCCCATCGGCCGCGCGCTGCCCCACAAGAGCGGTGGCGAGGCAGGCAGGTGCGCCGTCGGAGCTCCGTGAGCCGCCTCACGCAACACCTGTGCCACCGCGTGGGCCACCATGGCGCGGCGGAATCGCGCCGATCCGCGCACGTCATCGATCGGACGGGCTTCGTCGGCGGCGGTCTCGGCCGCATGGCGCACTACGGCCTCCTCCAATCGCTGGCCCCGGAGGGCGGCCTCAGCTCGCGGGGCACGCATCACGACCGGCGCCACGGAGCCGAGCGCGATGCGCGCCGAGAGCACCCGCCCTCGGTCGTCGCATTCCACAACGCAGGCGGCATTCACAACCGAGATGGCTTGAGCGGCGCGCAACGCGTGCTTGAGGAAGCTGCCGCGTTCGCCCGAACGCAAAGCGCGGAAGCGGATGCCGACCATCAAATCGTCGGGCGCCATCACCGTCCGGCGCACGCCCTGGTAGAAGTCGGCTAGCCTCACCACCCGCTCTCCGCGCGCCGAGAGAAGGCGAACTTCCGCCTCCAGGACCATCAGTGCCGTGATGCTATCGTTGGCGGGTGAGGCCGTGATCAGGTTGCCGGCGATCGTCCCGCGATTGCGAATCTGGGGTGCACCCACCTCATAGCACGCACGGGGCAGAGGCCAAGCCTGCTCAACCAGCAGCTTCGAAGCCACACATGCGTTGTGTGTAACCAGCGGCCCGATTTCGAGCATGCCGTCGTCCAAGCGCTGGATGCGGTCGAGTCCTGGGACGCGGGTCACATCGATCAGTACATCCACTCCTGTGCGCACGCCGCGCTCGAGCTCGAGCATAAGATCGGTCGCGCCGGCCACGATGCGTGCCCGGCTCTGGAACCGATTCAGGGCTGTCACCGCCTCATCCAGCGAGACGGGGCTGAGGTACTCCCTCCACATGCGTTTCTCCGTGGACCCGTTTTCCATCATCCTGTCTATCATAGCGCAGGTGCAGTCCCCCCCGCAATGGCGCACAGCCAGGCGGCTAGCGCACCATCCATATGCGAAGCGTGTCGTCCCAGCCGCCCGAAACCAGCGATCGTCCATCGGGTGAGAAGGCGACCGCCTTCACCTCGCTGAAGTGACCGGAAAGGGTCGCCAACACGCGACCGTTGGGCACTTCCCACAGGCGGATGAGAGTGTCGGACGAGCCTGCCGCCAATACCCTCCCATCGGGCGATAGGGCCACCGAGTTCACTGCGGCCGACCCGCCCTGCAGCGTGTTGATCACCGCGAACTCGCGCGTGTCCCACAGCTTGAGCACTCCGTCAGAGGCTCCCGTCACAAGCACGGTGCCGTCTGGAGAGAAGGCCACACTGTGGATGAAGGCTGCATGGCCGAACAGTGTGGCGCGCAACGTCCAGTCAAACCCGCTCCACACCCGCGCCGTCTGGTCACCCGCACTCGAAACGAGCAACTCACCATTTGGGCTGAACGCCAATCCATAGACCGGACCCGGCCCGGTGCTGATGATCTTCTCCACCTGCCCTTCGGGGAATGAGAGAACGAGAATCTGCTCCCACCCGCCGGCCAATAGGCGCCTGCCATCGGGGCTATAAGCCAGGCTCCACAGTCCGCGCGTCCCGGCCTGGAAGCTCGCGAATTCCTTCCCGGTCGCCGTCTCCCAAACCCGGATCCGGCCGTCTTGGGAGGTGGAAGCCACAAGGCTTCCATCGGGCGAGAAGGCCACGTCGGAAATGCCGCCAGCATGGCCAAACAACACTTGTGCCAGGCGCCCGTCGGAGGCGCGCCAGATGCGCAGGTAACCGTCCCAGGAACCGGAGGCGATGAGGTGCCCGTCGGGCGAATAGGCGAGGGCCTCCACCGGGCCCGCATCGCCTCCCAAGGCTTCGATGAGGCCCCCATCGTTGGTGCGCCAGTGTTGGACGTTGCCCTCGAGGGACCCCGAGAAGAAGGTCAATCCATCACGCGCGAACGCCAGGCCGCGCACCCGGCCCACGGGCCAGGTCAGCGTCCGCTCAAGTGAGCCTTGCGGAATCGCCCACATGCGCAGCGTTTGATCCTCGGCTCCGCTCACCAGGAGGCCGGCGCGTGGGTCAAATGCCAGCGCGGTCACTCGGCCGGTATGGGCTCTGAGTACAAGAGGAAGCCCGCGCACATCCGTCGGCCAGAGCCACACTTCGCCGTTCGACACCCCGCTTGCCAGCCACAGCCCATCCGAGGAGTAAGCCAGCGCGGTGACAGCTTCCGGGTAGGAAATGAGCGAGCGCTCCAACCGCCCGTTGCCGACGCTCCAGACGCGCACTGTCTTGTCGTCGGAGGCCGAGGCCACACTGAGCGAATCGGGGAAGAACGCGACCGCATTCACCGCGCCCTTGTGCCCCTCAAGCATCTGCGCCAACTCACCTGTCGCCACTCGCCAAAGCCGAACGCGCTTGTCGTCTGCGCCCTCCGCCAGGTAGTGTCCATCCGGCGAAAAGTCCAGGCTGGTCACCACGACTTTGGGCGCTTCAAAGCCCAGCACCAATTCGCCGTCCGCAACCCTCCACACACGCACCTTCTCGCCCCACCCGGCCGCAACTTGCGATCCATCCGCGCTCACTGCGACGGCCCGCACGGGGCCGCCCGTTTCGAAGAAGTGCCGCTCCTCGAGCGTGCGGGCATCCACTACATACACGCCGAGCGACGTGCCCAGCCCCAGCCACAGGCCGTCTCTCGATAAGACCATCTGCTGTATCGGCCCGCGTCCCCACCGTCCAACCTCGCGCAGGCGGAAGGTATTGGGCGGGGCGATGGTTTCGATCACCGCCGGCAAGGGCGTGTAATTGAGCGCTGGCAACTTCGGCGTCGGCGATGGAGTGCGTGAGGCCGTGGGTGTCTTGCTGGGTGTGGGCGTGAGGGTGAAGGTGGGCGTCACGGTGGGGCTGGCCGTGGCCGTTGCAGTCGGACTGGGCGTCTCCGACGGAGGCAGGGTGGGCGTCTCACTCGGCGTCGGGCTGGGCAGCGCAGTCTGGCTGGGTGTTGCCGTATCGACGGGCGGGAGGGTCGGGGTGAAGGTAGCGATGAGCCCGGCCCATTGCGCGCTCTCGCCGCAGCCCGCAACCGTCAAACCGATCGCGATGCTGGCAATGAGAATCCCCGTTCGCCTCCAGCCGGCTCTGTTCAGGCGAGGCCCGGGCTTCCCGTTGGACCGCCAAAGCGGATTGACCCGTTCTTGAGTGGGCGATCGTGCCGCGCGTCCGGGCGAGTTCATCCTTGGCCAGGTGTGCCCATCGAAAGGCCCGTGCCGCCGCGGCGCACCATGATGACCTCCGCCAAGATGCTGACCGCAATTTCCTCCGGTGTCTCGGCATGCAACTCAAGCCCGATGGGCGAATGCACTCGGGCGATAGCCTCGGCGGGCGTTTCCTGCTCGGCCAGCGCCTGGGAAGTTGTTATCCAGCGCCGCCGGGAACCGATAACGCCTACGTACGCAGTGGGCGCCGCGAGCAACGCCGGCAACCCCTCCACATCCACGTCGACGTTGCGTGTTGCCAGCACGACGTAGGTATCCCGGTCGAGGCTCCAGCGCGAAGGAATCTCCCGCATCGCGCAGACAAGGTACACGTCAGCCCCGGGAAGCGCCTCTGGCGTGCACAATTCGGCGCGGTCGTCCGACACGACGACGAAGAAGCCAAGCTGCTTGCCGAGGCGGGCCACAGCTCGCCCAACGTGGCCCGCCCCGACAACCACCAGGGTGACGAGGGGACGGATGGGGTCAATGAAGATGTCGGCGGTGCCGCCGCACTGCCCAGGATCGCCCTCGGCGGGGTTGCTGAGCTCATAGTGGACCGTACGCGGCGCGCGCTCGCGAAGCGCTTCGGCCGCCTCGGCGCACACGCGGCTCTCCATTTCGCCCCCGCCGACCGTTCCGAGCGTCGAGCCATCCGCATAGATAAGCATCTTGGCGCCAACGTGGCGCGGCACGGATCCGCTGGCCGCAACGACTGTCGCCAGGGCAACGGCGATCCCTTTTCGGTCGGCTTCCGCCAAAGCTGCGAAGAGGTTATCCATGCACTCCATTCGCACGCACGCTGGGTTGAATGGCCCGCCGGGAGACGATGAAGTATAGCGCCATCGGCTTGCGCCCCAACCCGCGCGACGAGCACGCCGGATCCTCGTCATGCGTCACGATCCGCACAAAACACGGCTTTGCCATTCGCGGACTCAGGACCAAGGTCAACAAACAGGGTCTAACACGGCCGCATCCCCGCTTCTATATGGAAGCGAGGCGCACTCATCCGGCGCTTCTCAGCGCTCGCCACACTCGCTCGGGCGTGGCCGGGATTTCGTTGACCCATGCTCCGACCGCATCGTGGATGGCATTGACGACCGCCGGGGCGACGCCATCCATGGGGATTTCTGCGACGGCTTTGACGCCGAAAGGATGACTGGGCTCGAACGTCTCGACGAAAATCGTCGTGAGGTCGGGCATTTCATTTGCGGTGAGGAGGTGGTAGTCGCGCAAGTCGCGCACCATCGGTTTGCCGAGCGAGTCATAGCGCATCTCTTCGCACACGGCGTATCCCAACGCCTGGGCCATACCGCCCTCCACCTGGCCCGAGGCCGTTAGCGGGTTGACAATGACTCCCGAATCCACGGCCATCACCAAGCGTTCGACGCGCACCTCGCCGGTCTGGGTATCGACCACCACCTCGGCGAATTGGGCTGCGAAGGGCGGCGGCGAAACGGGCGACATGAACGAAGCCACGGCCATGATTTGGCGCTGGTTGGAATGGTGCAGTGAGCGCAGCGCGATATCCGCCAGCGTGAGACACCGCCCGTCCGGCGCGGCGGCCGTGCCTCGCTCCAATCGGATCTCCTTCGGCGCGACGAGTGGCCCCTTCTCGCCCCACACCTCGCTCGCTACCTCTCGAATCTGGTCGGCGACTTGCTGCGCGGCTTTGACCACCGCCGCCCCCGAAACATAGGTCGTCGACGAAGCGTAGGCGCCCTTGTCGAAGGGCGTGAAGTCCGTGTCGGACGAGTAGACGATTATGTCCTCGACCGAACAGCCAAGGACTTCGGCCGCCATCTGCGCCAACACAGTATCGGACCCCGTGCCCAGGTCGGTGGCACCCACCAGCAGGTTGAAGGATCCGTCATCGTTGATCTTGAGCGAAGCCCCACCCATGTCGAGGTAGGGTATCGCCGTGCCTTGCATGACAAGGGCCGCCCCCACCCCGCGCCGCAAGTGAGGCTGTCCGGCCGAGGCGCGCCAGGCTGCGTTGCCGCGCTTGTCCTCCCACTGTATGGCTTGAGCACCCTCCCGCGCGCATTCTTCCAACGCGCAGGTCTGGATGTACTCGGGGCGCGGCTCGCGGCCCTCCGACCAGGCGAGTGAGAACGGATGCAATTCGCCGGCGCGTACGGCATTCTTGAGGCGGAATGCGATCGGGTCCATGCCCAGCGCATGAGCGATGCGTTCCATGTGGACATCCACAGGGAAGAAGCCCTGCGGGACGCCGTAGCCGCGAAAGGCTCCCGAGGGCGCCGTGTTGGTGTAGACCACGTCCGCATAGAAGTGGATGTTAGGCGATTGGCGGTAGACCCCATCCCCCACGTAGAGCGCCATCGCCTTGTGCCCGGTGTTCCCGGTCACCGTCAGACCGTGGCAGCCGTAGGCCCCGGTGTCGGAGATGACGTACATCTCATTCGCGGTGATGCTGCCGTCGCCCGCCACGCCGGTGCGCATGCGCACGCGCATCGGGTGTCGCGAGCGCGAGGAAACGAATTCCTCTTCGCGCGTGTATTCGAAGCGAACCGGCCGACCGGTGGCAATCGTCAGATGCGCCGCCACATCCTCGATGAGGACTTCCTGCTTGCCGCCAAACCCTCCGCCGATGCGGGGCTTGATCACCCGGATGCGCTTGGGCGGAAGGCTGAGCACCGGAGCCAGGATGCGCCGCACATGGAACGGCACCTGGGTCGAGGTGCGAATCACCAGCCGGTCGTCCTCGTCCCAATAGGTCACCACGGCATGCGGCTCGATGGATGCCTGCTGCACTTTGGGGACCAGGTACTCGGCTTCAAAGATCCGCTCCGCCTCGTCGAAGCCCTTACCGGGATCGCCGATACGGATGTCGAGGTGGGCTGCGAGATTGCGTGATGGATCCGATTCGCCGAAGTTGACGAACTCGGCTTCATCGTGGATGCGCGCGGCACCGGGGTCCATGGCCCGCCGAGGGTCAAGGACGGCCGGCAACTCCTCATACTCCACCACGATCAGGCCCAATGCTTCGCGAGCGATCGCCTCGCTTTCAGCGGCGACGAACGCGACGCGGTCCCCAACGTAGCGGACTTTGGAATCAAGCGAGAACATGTCCAGCGGTCCGGGAATCGGGTCTGACTGCCCGGCCGTCGAATACACTACCCGGGGAAGGTCCTTGTAAGTTAGCACCGCCGCAACGCCAGACAGCCGGCGCGCGCGGTCGACCTCGATGCGCTTGATGCGCGCGTGCGCCACCGGGCTGTACAGCACTTTGGCGATCAGCATGCCTCGCAGCTCGATGTCGTCGGCGAAAGCCGGTTTGCCCTGGACGAGTTTGAGGCCGTCCACCTTGGGCGCCGGTTGGCCCACCGATTGATACGCGGCCGCCTGCGGCGTCAGGCGCAGCGTGGGCAGCGTCTGAGTCAAGACAGGCAGGGCGCCGGGCGTGCCGCCGGCTGCGCTCCCCCGACGTGAGCCAGGCGCGGTTTCTGAATGCGGGACCAGATCCACCGGAATCGGTCGCGCCTCGAGCGGCGGCAGTACTTCGCCGCGCATGCGCGCCGCAGCACGCATCACCGCCTGCACTGGTTTGACATATCCCGTGCAGCGGCACAAGACTCCCGAGAGGGCTTCGCGCACATCCTGTTCGCCCAGCGGCTGCGGCAATCCGCCGGGGGAATAGCCTTTCGCGTCGAGCAATTCCTTCGCCGCCAGGAGCATGGCCGGCGTGCAATAGCCGCATTGGATGGCGCCGACTTCGACGAAGGCCTCCTGCAGCGGGTGCAGGCCGGGGGTCGACTTCCAGCCTTGCGCAGCGAGGTTGCCCAACCCCTCGGTGGTGAGGATGTGCTTGCCCTCGGCTTGCACCGCGAGCAAAGCACATGAGTTGACCAGCCGGCCATCCAAGAGCACTGCACAGGCGCCGCAGTCACCCGTCTCGCAGCCGTGCTTCACACTCCAGAAGCCGGACGCGCGCAAGGCGTGCAGCAACGTGGTGCTGCCATCGACCTCCACCTCGACCGGACGCCCGTTAATTGTCAGGCTAATCTTCATCGCATCCTCAAATCGGGCCAGCAGCGCCCAACCCAACGCACTTCAGCGATGCTAGGCGCCCGCCGAAAGAAGTTGTGCAAGCGCGCGCCGGATTAGGACAGGCGCTACCGCTGTACGGTACTCGGCCGTCCCGCGGATGTCGTCGACCCAGGCCGCATGAATGAGTTCCCCCGCAGCCTGCACCGACTGTTCGAGATGGGCGAGGGCCACCCCTTCCATCATGCGCGCCGCGCGGGGTTGCATCGCGAGAGGCTGCCCGGCGCCCGCGAGGACGACCCGCACATTGCTGAGCCGCCCGCTTGTGACATTGGCTGCAGCGGCAACGCACGCGATGGGCCGATCGGCCGGGGAGCGGGCGACATCGACATAGGCCAGTGATTGCTTCGAATCCCACGATGCCCCGGTGATCAGCTGGACAGGCTTGCGCCCCGTGACCCTCCGGCGCAGCCATCGGTCGAGCGCCTCGCCGACCTTCCCGGGCTCGAGCGCCACTTCCGCGCCGAGAGCCAGCAAACAGGCGAGCAGCGGTCCAGGTTCGCGGACAGCCAGCGCCCCGCCCAGCGTTGCCTGCTGACGCAAGTTGCGATTGGTTTCGCGCCGAACCGCCGTCCGCAGCGCCGGCGGAATGCGCGAGCTGGTGGCGATCTGGGCCAGCGTCGTCATCGCGCCCGCCTCACAGCGGCCACCCTTCACGCGGATTTCAGCCAACGCCAACTCCGAGAGATCGACCAGAACTTTGGCCGACGGGGGTACGAGACTCACATGCGTGCCGCCGCCGAGAGGCAGCGCACGTGGGGAGGGGCGGGCCAGGATGCGCAGCGCCTCGCGCATTGTCGAAGGCTTGACTATCTCAATCATCGGGTCGGCCATCCGGGTAGACCCTCCATCCTAGGCGATCGGCCTCGGAGAGGGCGCTCTCCGAATGCGGCGAATGCGCCAGAAGCACATTCGCTTCCGCGGCCACGGAACCGTCGCTCAGTGTGAGCTGCGAGTGAACTTGCGCCAGCCGTCCGCGATCCTTGATCACTCGCCCGCTCAGGTGCAGGTCTACCCCGAGCGGAACCGGCTTGCGGTACTTGACGTCCAGGGTGACGGTAACCATGAAGCGCGGCTCCTCACCGCCCATCACCGCTCGCCCGGCGACCTCATCGAGCAGTGAGGCGACAATACCACCATGCACGACGCCCGGGTAGCCCTGAAAGTTGTCCGGTGCAACCCACTGCGCCTGGGCTTGGCCCGGACCCGATTCAAAGAAACTCAGCTTGAGCCCAGCTGGGTTCTCCATGCCGCACACGAAACACATGCGCGAGTTCGGCTGCTTGCGCATCGATCGACCCGCCTCCCTAGCCCGGAGCAAAGGTGTCGATGAGCAGACGAACGTCGCCGCCCACCGGGTAGAGCACCGGGCAGGTACAGCCGCGCTTCCGATACTCCTCAACCTTGGTGCGTGCCTCGTCCGGTGTGCCCGAGGCCGTGATGCGTTCGATCAACTGGTCGGGCACCAGGTGTTTGGCGCGCTCGATCTGTTCGTGAGTTGCCGGCCAACCCAAGATGGCCTGGATCTCGTGCACCACACTTTCCGCCACGCCCGAGGCCTTGGCAATGTGAGGCTGCTGAGCGAGATACTGGGTGAGCAGCCCGCGCGTTGTATCGAGCGCTCGTTCTCGATCGCGGTCCACCGAGCAGACGACCAACTGCGGCCGGTCGAGGTCGCTGACCGTCCGGCCAACCTTCGCCGCACCCCTGGCCAACAGTTCCATGGCGTGATCGTCGTATTCTGGCGGCACACAGTAATTGAGCAGCGCTCCGTCGGCGATTTCACCGGTCATTTCCATCATCTGGTCGCCCGTCGCGCCGATATAGATGGGCACATGCCGTGGTTCCCGGCGCCCGTGAACGACGTCGAGTTCGATTCCTTCCACGTTGTGAAACTCGCCATGGAACGTCACACGTTCCATACGCAGCAGGCGGCGCAATACCTCCACTGTCTCGCGCATTGCGACCAATGGCTTCCGCCGTTCGATGCCGACATTCCGTGCCAGCGGGTCCCACCAGGCCCCAATCCCGCACAGAATACGGTTCGGCGCCAGGTCGTCGAGAGTGAGAAACGTTGCTGCCAACAGCCCGATATTGCGCGTCCAGTTGTTGATCACTCCGGATCCGACCTTGAGGCGAGTGGTGACCGCGGCATAGGCCGCCATGGGCACGATCGCATCCCGCACGAGCCGTGATTCGGCCTGCCACACGGCTTCGAATCCCTTGGACTCTGCATACTGGCAAACCGACAACCCCTCGCGCAAGTCATGTGCGTCTTGCAGATAAAGTGCTACCCGCTGCTTGGCCATGGCCGGTTCTCCTCCGAGGGTGGGTGCCCTCCGGGTTGCTCAACGATTCGGATGCCGCATCCCCAAGTGCAGTTTACCCAAGCTGCGCCGTCACGACAAGATGTCCCTGGCTTGCTCCAGGTCCTCCGGCGTGTCCACGTCCAATGCCAGCGCCGCGTTGCGAACGACGACGATGCGCGCGTTTCCTTCTCGGGCCGCGGCCCAATGGCGACGGAAGGAACCCGGCCCGAAGGCCGGCTCGAGCACGCCGCACGGTTGCAGCGCAAGTGTATTGGTGCCCTCCTCGCGCTGGTCGGGCGCAATAACCACGCCCGGTGCCGGAGGCAGCGGGTCGAGTACTTCTCTGAGCGCGTCGGCAGTCAAACTTGGCAAATCCGCAGGGACAATGACAACTCCCTGTGCACCGAGGCGCCCGGCCTCGTGGATCGCCTGAACCAAAGCCGAGTTGAGACCATCCCGTCCTGACTCCGCCAAGGGTACAACGGCGTGCTGCGCCGCCAGTGACAGCACGCGCGGATCACTCGACACCACGATTGTGCCCTCGAGCGGCGGCCGGCACGCCCGCAGGATCTGCAGCGTGTGCTCGAACATCCGCTGCACCAAGTCCTCCCGGGCGGCGTCGGAGAGGACCTGCGCCAAGCGTGACTTGGCGAGGTTGAAAGGCTTGACCGGGACGATCGCCCACATCGCCATGCTATCCGCCGGCCAGTTCCTGACCAAAGTCGAGCACTACCCGGGCGAGCGCTGCCCTCCCGCGCAGCCCGCGCATGAGCGAAGGCGCTGCGCGAACACGCAGACCCAGGGCTTCGATTTCGGCGGCATCCCCCGCATCGGCCGTGTCGATGACCAGGCCGCGCACCGTGCCTGCATAATGACGTGCAATCTCGCGGGCGCTCGATTCGAGCCCCAATTCGCGCATCATCTTGGCGGCCGGGCCCTTAACAGCCGCGCCTCCGATGATCGGGCTGACCGCCAGCGCCGGTCGGCTTCGGACTCGCTCGCGAACGCCGGGCAAGAACAGGATCGGGTCCAGGCTGACATATGGGTTGGAGGGGCATAAGACCACCAGTTCCGCTTGCTCAAGGGCTACCAGGACGTCGTGTGTCGCCTGCGCCGTCTCTGCGCCCTCGAATCGAAAGCCGACCACACGCGGTTCGCTGGCTCGCTTCACAAAGTAGTCCTGAAAGTCCAACTCGCCTTCGGTCGTGACAACACGCGTTCGCAGTTCGTCATCCGTCATCGGCAACACGTGCGGCCCGACGCCCAAGGCCTCCGCCAGCACGTGCGTCACCTCGGTCAACGTGTGACCCTTCCACAGCAATTCGGAACGCCGCAAATGAATCGCCAAGTCGCGATCGCCAATGCGAAACCACGTTGGCCCGCCCATTGGACCGAGCGCCGCGAGGACGTGGCTCGTGTCGTGCGCCCGGCCCCAGCCATGCGTGCGGTTCTCGACGCCAGCCAGGGTGTAAAGCACCGTGTCGAGATCCGGGCAGACGGTGAGACCGAGCCATTCAAAATCGTCCCCGGTATTGACAACGACGGTCAGGGCCTCGGCCGCCAGGACCTGTGCCAAGCCTTGTGCAAGGCGCGCCCCGCCTACCCCTCCAGCCAACGCAACGATCCGCGCGAATGGCATGCTGTGCGTTGACCTCTCTTGTGAAGTTTCCGCCATGGCGTGTGAGCGAATCCTGAGACCGGCAGCCGCTACCGCCAAACGAGGATGTCGGCCAGTGGCCGGCGCTCGGGTGCGGTCGGAGAGCGCTCGGGCATACCCAGAAGGATCAAGGCCTGAGGTTCCCACTCACGAGGCAGGTCCAATTCGCGAACGACGAGGTCGGGGCAAAAGAGCGGGCTGCACAGCCAACAGGCACCCAGCCCCGCCTGGTGAGCTGTCAGAAGCAGGTTCTCAACCGCGAGGGCCGTGCTCTGCACCGCCATCTCATGCTCGGCGGCGGCGCGCTGCTCGTCGGGGTAGACCTGGGCATCCTCCAAGGTTAGGCAAGCCAAAACCGCTGCCGGCGCCTCGCTCAGGCGTGTCTGAGCCCGCACGGCGCGTGCGAGAGCCTCGCCTTCTGGTACGCCGTCGGCCAGCAAATCCGTTTGGAATCGGCTGGCCATCGCGTGCGCCAAGTCGCGACGCCGTTGCTGGTCTTCGAGCACAACGAAGCGCCACGGCTGCGCGTTGTGAGCTGAGGGCGCCCAACGCGCCGCCTCAATCAGCCCTTCGATCGTCGCGTGCGAGATAGGCTCTCGCCGGAAGTGACGCACCGAACGACGCGAGCGTATGACATCGGCAAGCCAACTAGAATCGGCGATCATCTATCTGCCGAGATCCTTTCGCGTTGGGCTGTGTGAACTACTCTCAACCCGTGGGTAAGTCGCGTGCCTCCCTGGCCCACCGGTGTGCCTCTGAGAGCGGGCCGCACAGGCCCCTGCGCCGCGGAGCGCGTGCCCGATGCTAGCGGAACGCATCTACATCGCGCGGGCGGAGCGATTCCGGCAGGCCCGCCTCACGTAACGCATACGGGAAACCGCGCGCGTGAATGATGGGCCGGCCTTCGTCGGCCTGACCCATGAGCAAGGAGGCGGCCGCGGCCAGTTCATCCGCGGCGCCTATCTGGGTCACCTGCAGCGTGTAGTCGAAGAGGTCCGCGTGGCCGCGCATATCCTGTACAGCCGGCACGCCGGCCACTCCCACGGCGACGCCCACCGTCCCATTGCGCCACGCACGACCATGCGAGTCGTTTATGATCAGGCCCACCCGGGCGCCGCTGCACGCGTGGAAAGCCAAGCGCAGCCGCTCGCACGAAGCGTCCGGATCCTCCGGGAGCAGGAGCACCCATTCCTCCGCCGCGTCGTGCGGCGCGACGTTTGATCGGTCCACGCCGGCATTGGCGCACACGAACCCCAACCGATGCTCGACCACAAGCAGCCCGGGCCGGACGCGCAGGACCTCACGGCTCTCGCGCAGTACCACCTCGACGAAGCGCGCGTCCTTCTCAGCATATAGGGCAAGGGCCTGGGCGCGCGGCGAAGGCACAATGTGCGAAAGCGCCACTTGGCGTCCTTCCGCCTTTGAGACGATCTTCTGAGCGAAGATGAGCACATCCCCGTCGATCAGGGTGAGCGCAGCGCGCGCCAGGCCATCCATCGCGATGGCCACCAGATCTGCCCCGGCCGAAATGAGCGGAATCCCGGGCAGCGCGGTCAGCGTGAGGCATTGCGCATCGCTCACCGCGGCACCCCCACGATGCGGATCCCCGCGCCTCGGACCTTGTATTGTTTGTTGATGCCAATCAAGATGGAGGTCAATCCCTCCGCCACGGCGGCATTCTCAATGGAGCCGGCGTCCCAGCCGCGCATGCCGGCCGCCTCGGCCAGTTTGAGCACCTGATCCCGCGCCGCGGGATTGTTGCCGCACACCAGCACATCGCAGTCGATCGGCTTCTCTTCATCCGCCAGGTGGTCTTTGGAGACGTTCTGGAACGCCGACACGACGCTCACGCCCGCGCCAAGCGCCGCCTGCGCCTCAGCCCCGGCCGATCCGGCCGGCGGCATCTGCACCACGGTCACCCGAGGCGGCACCAGCGGCACCGTCACATCCACCAGGACTTTGCCTGCCAACGCGGGGCGAAGTTCCTCAAGCATTGCACGATGGGCTTCGAATGGCACGGTCAGCACGACCAAATCGCCGGTGCGCGCGGCATCGAGATTTGCCATGCCCGAGAGCACACCATGCCCGCCCAACCGGTCCACCAGGGACTGGGCATGCGCCGCGGCCTTGTCGGCCGAGCGCGATCCAACAATCACGCGGTAGCCCGCACGGGCCCAGCGCAGCGCCAGGCCTGTGCCCTCCGGACCGGTGCCACCGATGACGGCAATGGTAATCAGCAGATGCTCAGGCACGGTCGCCTCCTTGTGCGTGTCGCGCCGAGCGGGACCTCAGGCGATGCGGCTCCACAGCGCCTGGGCCAGCTCGCGGCTGTCGCGAGTGATGTGCGTTTCGTTGAGTGTCAGCACGTGCCGGTCGCGCATCAGCCATACCCCCTCGACCATGGTGGCCGTGACCATCGAGGATTGAAACCCGAAAAGGATATGCCACGGAAGATTCCCCGCGGTGAGGGGAGTCGTGGGCTGGTAATCGACCAGGATGAAATCCGCGGCGCACCCCACGGCCAGTCGCCCGATCGGCGCGCCGAAGTGCAGACTGGCCAGTTCGGCATTGTTGTACGCCGCCAGTTCAATCACCATGTCGCCCGGCATCCTTCGTGGATCGCGCGCAGCGAGCTTATGGACCAGATAGGCCGCCTTCCACTCGTCCCACATGGCGTTCGAGAACCCGTCGTTGCCCAGCCCCACCCGCACGCCCGCGGCAAGAAGCTGCTCCACTGGCGCTGCACCTACGCCATTGTTCATGTTCGAGCGAGGCTGGTGGGTTACCCAGGTGCGCGTGCGGGCAAGAACCTGCATCTCGGCGGTATCGACGTGTACGCAATGCACCGCCAGCGATCGCTCTCCCAGAAGTCCCAGTCTCTCGAATCGCTCAATCACCCGCAGGCCGCTCTTCTCCACGCTGTCGCGCTCGTCCACCTCGTGCTCCGCCACGTGCACATGAAACCCCACACCGCCCGGCGCGGCGGCGCGGCACTTCTCAAGAGTCGCCTGGCTCAGGGTCAACGAGGCGTGCAGCCCGAACATGCATGCCAGCCGCGACGGCTTGACCCGCCGGGCAAATCGCACGTTCTCTTGGATGCCTTGCTGCGCGCCGACCTCGCCGTTGCGATCGGTCACTTCATAGCACAACGAAGCGCGCAGCCCAGACTGTTCCACAGCCCCGGCGATAAGATCGAGCGACCCCTCGATGCAGTTCGGGCTCGCATGGTGATCGAAGAGGGTGGTCGTCCCGTGGCGGATCGCATCCGCTAGGCAGACCAAGGCTGAGGCACGAACATCATCTGGGGTGAGCGCTCGATCGATGCGCCACCACAATCGATCCAATACCTGCGGGAAATCCGCGGGCGCGGGCCCGGGGACGGCCATGCCGCGCGCGAAGGCGCCGTAGAAGTGGGTGTGCGCGCAGATGTTGCCCGGCATCAGCAACTGGCCCCCGGCGTCGACCACCTCTTCGGACGCCGAACGCGCGCGCAGCGAGCCGGACCGCGCAATGGCCGTGATGAGGCCGCCCTCAATCCTCACCGCGTGCTGTGGCAGCAATCGGTTCGGTTTCTCCCAGGTCACCACCGTCGCGTTCGTGATCAGCATTTCACCACCCTGTGAGCTCCCCTCGCCGCACTCCGTCCCTCCTGTCAGTCGAACGCCGGCGGGCGAAGCGGATCGTCGAGATGAGCGAAGGCTTCCGCGATGAGACGCGCGCTCGTTCGCGCGGACGAAAGCGGTGGAATCTCCTCCCGCCCGAAGAAATCAACGGCGCTCGTCTCCGAACTGGGCGTGGGTTCGCCGGACAACAGGTCGCACTGCAGCACCACCTTGTAGGCATGGAATGCGGCCAGCGGCGTGCCGTCGCGATTCGCATCATACACGCCGATGAGTTTGTGCGCCGCCACGCGGAATCCGCTCTCTTCCCAGACCTCGCGCACGACCATGGCCGAGGGCAACTCCCCCACGTCGGCCCAGCCGCCCGGCATGCACCAGCCTCCGTCGGACCGTTCTCGCACCAGCAGGATGCGCCCCTCGCGGAATATCGCCCCTCGCACGTCCACCTTGGGCGTCGCGTATCCGGGCTGCACCAGAAAGGCCTGTTCGAGCAACGGAGGAGCGGCCGTTGTATTGTCGGCCATGATCTCCGCCGCCAACTCGATCAGGCGTCGGTAGCGCCTCCGGTCATATTCGTCGCGGGCGAAGTGGAGGCCGGTTTGAGCCAGGCCTTGGATCTCCCGCGCCCACGCCAGCCAATGCGGGATGGTCGATTCGGTCATTGACGGATGCGCGGCCGGGGGCAAGGGTTCACCCCTCTCTCGCGCGGAGGACATTCTATCGCGAGATGCGTCGGCCTTCCCGCACGCGGGTGAGAATCGCCGCGGTTCGTTCGGCCAGCATGCGGAAGGGCGCCTCACTCTCGGCCTCGCGCGCCGTCGGCTCCTTGGCGAGCCACTCGCCAACCCCCGCACTAAGCTCAGCGATTCCCTCAGGCGCGGTGCCCAGCTCGGCCAGGTAGTCGCTCAACAAGTTGTGCGCGCTCTTGCGGACCAGGACTTCCATGCCGTCCAGGATTTGGCGTTGAGGCGTTCCCTCCCAGATGGGCAGAATCATCGCCTCCCGCAACAGTCGCTCCACTGGGAACTCGGCTAGGATGCCCATGCCGCCGTGAACTTCCATCGCCCACTTGGCCATCTGGGCCGCAACCTCGGCGGTGTAGTACTTCGCCAGATGCGCGATGAGGCGGAATAGATGGTAGCGATCGGAATAGCGCGGTCGCTCCTGCCAGCACTCGTTGAGCAGGAGCACCGCTTCCCAGGCCAAGGCAAAACACTGGTCGAGAAGCAGCGCTCGTTCCTCGAACTGGCGCCGCAGCAGCGGGTGCTCTGCGATCGGTCGACCGAATGCATTTCGCCCCTCGGCAAAGTGCCAGGCTTCGGCGAGGGCGCGCTGCGTGAGCGCCACACTGCCCATGCAATTGCCGACACGCGAGAGATTGAGCGCTTCCAGGATCAGATAGACCCCCTGCCCCGCTTCGCCCAGCAGGTAAGCCTCGCTGTCGTGCAACTCGACCTCGCCGGTAGGCACGGACCGAGTCCCGGTCTTGTCTTTCAGCCGTCGAATAAGATAGTTCAGCGTTCCATCCTTGCGCCAACGAGGAACAAGGAAGAGGGCCAGCCCGCGCACGCCCGAAGGCGCATCCTCCGGCCGCGCGGCGACAATCGCCAAGTCGGCCCCGGCGTTGCTGGCAAAGAACTTCTCGCCGGTAAGCTTCCACGCCTCGCCCGCACGGCGCGCAACGGTCAGCACATGCCCACCGAGGTCCGAACCCCCGCCGGCTTCGGTCATCCATGTGGCGCCTTGCCACACGCCGTCGTCTTGCTGAAGCAGGTGAGGCAAGAAGCGCTCCCGTACTGCCCTCTCGCCGTACTTCGAGAGCGGCACCGCCGTCGAGAGCGAAACGATGTAGGGGCAGTACAGGCCGGGGTCGAAGAAGGATGTGACGTAACCGATTTGGTACGGGGTAAGCAATGAGTTGTCGGCGAAGGCGCGCCACACTGCGCCGGCCTTGTAGCCCCGACGCAACATCTCCCAATACGCGGGGGGCAGAAGGATTTCGTCCACGCGGGAACCGAACCGATCGTACATACGCAACCACGGCGTGCCTGCACGGTCCACGGCAGCCGAGACATCTTTCCCGGCGCTGAGCCACCATTGCTCAAGCTCCTTCAGCGGCGAGGCATGTGGCAATGAGCCAAGTTTGGATTCGAGGAAGGCCACAGGAGAAGCAAAGAGGTTGAAATCCATGATGTCCTCCTGAAGTCCATGGGCGGTGTGCAGGCGCTTTCAAGCGAAGGGAGCCCCGATCGTGCATGAACCCGGGCGACCGACGGGGCCATCCTCCACGCTCGTCTCTATTCTATACGATGGCGCTGTGAAGATGCGGGTGGACTCGACTTCAAGCGGGGCCCGGGCGGCCTGGCACGCACCGTACGGTCCGGACGGTTACGCATCCGTAGGACACCGCCGGGTCACCCCGCGGCCGCAGCCCGCTTCGCGCGAGACCGCGTGCACCGACTAGCCAGCCCGAGCTCGCTCGGCCGGGTTGGAGAGCGCCCGGTCGCATGATGCGGTGGGGCCGATCAGCCGGATGGTCCCGATTATGCGTGATGTCAGCGCGGCCGACCAGCGCGGCTGGCCGCGGAGGCCAACCTGCGCTCCGAGAGGGGGCGTACCTTGCCGCGCCATAGTGCCCGACCGCTGCGTTGCCCACGGCGATCGAGATACACTTCCAGCCGGGTGCCGTCGGGGTCGTCAAAGTAGAGCGCCCAACTGATTCCGTTGTCGACAGAATTGATTTCGATTTTTCCGGCGCGCAAACGTCGATAGACGCGCAGGAACTCGCGCAGTGACCGCACTTCAAAAGCCAGGTGGTCAACCGTGCCGGGGCCGGGCGTGGTGCGGGCAGAACGCCGCGCGCCCGCCTGGAGCGCCACCTGGTGATGAGCCGCGTTGCAGGTAAGGAATGCGAAGGCGCGACCAACACGCTCGGTGACCCGCAAACCCATGAAGTGCGAATAGAATGCGATCGATCGCTCAAGGTCGCGGACGCGCACCCGGGCGTGCGCCAGGTGCACGCCTCGAGGGCGAGCGGCCCGCTCCGCGGCCTCCGTTGTGGGCTTGCCGTACGATACGCGCTTCCGCCGCGATGCAATAGACATCGGCTCACTCCTGGGCGGCGCATCCGACCCAAAACGCCGGCCGTCGCATCATGCGCGCTGCTGGCGCGCCTTCCGCCGTTCGTTGACCACATCAACGACCACCGCGAGGATGAGTAGCGCGCCCGTGACAAGGTTTTGCCAGTAGACGTCCACTCCGAGCAGGTTTAGGGCATTCGCCTGAAACGCCATGAACAGAGCCCCCAGGAATGCACCCAGCACCGAGCCCTCGCCGCCGCCCAGGCTGGCGCCCCCGATGATGCAGGCCGTGATGACGCGGAGCTCTTCTCCGCTGCCGATGGTGACCGACGCCGAGCCAAACCGGGCAGTGACAAGGAGCCCCGCCACCCCCGCGAGCAATGCCGCCAAGCAGAAGTTGAGGACCCGGACCAGAGAGACGTTGATCCCCGATAGGCGCGCGGCCTTCTCATTCCCGCCCACGTAGTAACACTGGCGGAAGAAGCGGGAATTTCGGACAAGGATCTCGCCCGCCAGGACCAGAATCAGCATCACGTAGATCGGATACTGGACCCCCAGCAGCCGACCTTGGCCGATCACAGTGAACGAGTCGGGCAGGTTCAGCACAGCCCTTCCTCGGGCGATCACAAGGACAATCCCACGGACCCCCATGGCCATGCCAAGAGTGGTGATGAACGAGTTGATTCCCAGGCGGGCCACCAGGAAGCCGTTGGCCAGCCCCACCGTCAAGGCGGCGCCCAATCCGAGTAACATCGCGAGTGCCGCCGGAACACCTGCGTTGAGTGCCAGACCGGTGACCACCCCGGTCAAGGCCAGGGTCGATCCAACCGAGAGATCGAATCCTCCAGAGATCAGCAGGATGACCATCCCGATTGATATCGTGCCTTCCATCGAAAGCGCGATGAGGATGGCCTCGATATTCTGCCTGCTCAAGAAGACCGGGGACACAAGGCTCATGATGATGCCCGCAACCAGGAGCACTAGGCACAGGGCAAACTCACGCTGCGAGATGAGGCCGAGCATCCGCTCCCGCATGGAGGTGGAGCTCTCGTGACCTGGCTCCTCTCCGTCTTTCTTCACTCTCTGTGTCGCCCTCAGAAGGCTCACGTCCCCTCCGTTCCTCCACCCCACCGCGCGGTTCCACCGGTTCCTTCTGCGGTCCGATCTCGCGTCAGACCGTCCAGTCCCGACCCCGCCTCGGGCTCACACCCGACCCATCCCATGTCTCCCCGCCCGGGGACCGGCAGCCGCAGCCCAGCCTAAGATTCCCCGTTCACCAGTCCAGCCGCGTGGGCCAGAATCTGAGCTTCACTAAAGTCCCCTCGGCCGACCTCCCAGACAATTCTGCCCCGGTACACGACAAGGATCCGATTGCACATTCCGATCAGCTCCGGCATGTCGGACGATATGATGATGATTCCTGCACCCTGAGATGCAAACTCCCGTATCTTGTGGTAGATCTCCGCGCGGGCCCCGACATCCACGCCCCGGGTGGGCTCATCGCAGATGATGACCTCGGGCCGCATGCCCATCCACATCGCGACCAGGACCTTCTGCTGGTTCCCTCCAGAGAGGTCCAGAACCTTCTTCTCCATGGAGGCAGTGGCGATTGCAAATTCCTCTACCTTCTCAGCGGCGTACGCCCGCATCCGGCCCATGCGAAGGAACCCGGCGGCCGACGTGAACCGGCGGATCGCCGGAGCCACGATGTTATCTCTCACCGACATGGTGAGGAAGAGTCCGCTGTTCTTGCGGTCCTCGGTCAGATATGCAATTCCCCTCTCAATGGCCTCCCTGGGTTGAGTGATGCTCAGCTCCTTTCCCTCCAGGTAGATGTGTCCTGAGTCCGCGGGTTCCGCGCCGAAAATGCACCTGCCGATTTCGGTTCTTCCGGCACCCACCAGCCCGGCCATGCCCAGGATCTCCCCTCGCCGTAACTCAAAGCCAATGTCTTCGAACGCCCCTTTCCGGCCCAGACCCTTCACGCTGAAATAGGTCCTTTCGGATTGCACCTGGGTTGGATTGCCGTACAGGTTGGAGATCTCGCGCCCCACCATCATGGCTACAAGATCCCCTTCGTTTACCTCGCTGACCTTGCGGCTGTCCACGTGCCGGCCGTCCCGCAGGACAACCACCCGGCTGGCGATCCGGAAGACTTCAAAGAGCTTGTGGGTGATGTAGATAACTGACAGCCCCTGCGCTTGGAGCTTTCGTATGGTGTCGAACAAGGTGGCGCTCTCGCTCTCGGTCAGCGGAGAGGTGGGCTCGTCCAGGATCAGCACCTTGGGCCCGGTGGAGATCGCCTTAAGGATTTCGAGAATCTGCTGCTGGCCCATCGAGAGGTGTTTGACAAGCTGGCGGGGGTTGAGTCTCAAGTCGAACCGGCCCAGGAAATCCTCTGTTACCCGGTAGAGCTCGCCCCAGCGGACATTGTTGAGAGGTCCCACCGGCTGGCGATTGGCGAAGATGTTCTCCGCAATCGACAGGCTGCCCACCAAAGAGAGTTCCTGGAATACCATGCTGATGCCCGCGCGAATGGCGGCTTCTGGCGAGTAAAACGAGACCAGACGATCCTCCAGGTAGATCTTGCCTTCGTCCGGTCGGAGGGCTCCTCCCAGAATCTGCATGAGCGTGCTCTTGCCTGCACCGTTCTCTCCCACCAGAGCCAGGATTTCCCCGCGCCTCAGGTTCAGGCTGACGTGGTCGACGGCCAGAACACCAGGAAAGCGCTTGGTAATCCCTTCCGCTCTGAGGACGTCTTCCATGAAAGGCCTCGGGAAAGGATGGGGCGGGAGCCACCCCCGCCCCATCGATGCACCGCTTTGCAGCCGGGCCTACTTCGTGTAGGTCGAGTTGGCGTCGAGGAAGTACTGCAGGTTGGACTTGTCGATATAGTTGGCCGACGTGAGGACGGTGTTTGGACCGGTTTGGACTCCGGCCTTGGCGTTATCCACGGTCAGCGGCGCCTGGTTATGCTTGTATTGGTACAGCACCAGCATGGCCCAGAAGGCCATGGCCGCGTCGTCCTGGGCAACGGTTCCGGTCAGGTCCCCACTCTGGATCGCCTGGAGCACGTCCGAGTTGCGGTCCATCGCGACGGTCTTGACCTTGCCGCTCAGACCGGCTTCCTTGACTGCCGTCGCCGCCCCCATGCCCGCCGTGGAGTCGGTGCCGACGAAGGCTGCCAAGTCCGGGTTGCGGGTCAAGATGTCCTTGGCCACGCTGACCGCTGTCGCGATGTCGGCTTTCGTGTCACCCACTTGGACCACCTGAATCCCGGGGAAGGCCTTGAAGGCGTCCCGGAAACCAGCCTCGCGGTCATCAAACATCTTAGTCCCAGGCAAGGTCAGGATCGCGACCTTGCCCGTGCCGTTCAGTGACTGGGCTAGATGCGTCCCGCCGACAAACCCCAGGAGGTGCTGATCCGACCCGACATAGGCCAGGCGCTTGCTTTCTGGAAAGTCACCCAGGATGGTGACGACCGGGATCCCGGCCGCGGTGGCCTTGGCGATGTCCGGCACCACGGAGGGGTCATATGCGAAGACGCATATCCCTGCCGGGTTCTTGGCAATCGCCTGGTCAAAGGCAGCGACCTGGGCGGGTACGTCGTTCTCGGCTGGCCCGACGTACGTCGCCTTGACCCCGAGGACCTCCCCGGCCCATTTCCATCCGTACTTGTGGGCATTGAAGAACTCGAGGTTGCCCATCGAGGAGACGTAGATGTACTCTTCATTTGCCGTGCTGGGCGCGGCGCCACTCGCGGCCCCGGTCGACGCCGGGGCCGCCGTCCCGCATGCCGCCAGGATGACCGCCCCAAGGATGACCAGGCATGTGAGACGCCTGACAAGAATGCTCTTCATGGGTTCCTCCCGTCCACTCTCAGCGAGTCCGCTCACGACAAAGGGTTCCACTCTCAGCGGGTTCCTCCCATCCTCTCTCCTTTCCTCTCGGCCTCCAGCCGGTGCATCGCGGCAGGGTGTGCCTGTCCCAATCATTGGACCAGAGTCCCGTCGGCGCGGGATGCGCCTCGCGCCGGCCGTGAGTCCTTCATCTTGGGAACGGGTCCTGACCTCTGACGGTGATGTGCCCAGCAATGAAGGACGAGCCGACGCACAGGGCTCGTGCCGCCTACCAGGATTCGAGTTGGGCCGTCATCCCATTGTCGACCATGATCGACGCGCCGGTGATGTAGGAGGCCTCCTCGCTGGCCAGGAAGGCGGCGGTCTCGCCCACCTCTTCCGGCTCACCTAGCCGTCCGAGTACCTGACGCCGCTCGACGGCCTGCTTGGCTTTGACCGGGTCGGCATCTCCCGCGAAGATGCCCTTGATGAGCGGCGTGTCGATCCAGCCCGGGCATATGGCGTTGACGCGGATCTTGTCTCGTCCGTGATCAATCGCCATGACCCGGCTCAGCGCCACCACCCCGCCCTTGCTGGCCGCGTAGGGCGCCGTCCCGCCCACGTTCTGATACGAGTGGACCGAGGCCACGTTGACAATTGCACCTCCGCCCGCCTGCTTGATATGCGGGATCGCGTATTTCGAGCACAGGAAGACGCCGCGCAGGTTGACGGCCAGGCAGCGATCCCATTCCTCAATGGTGGTATCGAGCACGGTCTTGTACACGCCGATTCCGGCGTTGTTGACCAGCACGTGCAGGGCCTTGAAATGTGCGAGCGTCTTCTCGATCATTTCGCGAATAGAGCTCTCGCTGCTCACATCGCAGTGAATGAAGACGACCTCCCCTGAGCCGGCCGCCAGTTCGGCGGCGGCCTTCTCGCCCTCGACGCGGTTGACGTCGGCGATCACCACTCGCGCGCCCTCGCGCACGAAGACGCGCGCAATCCCCTTGCCGATGCCCATTGCCCCGCCGGTGACGATAGCGACTTTGTTCTTTAGTTTCATCGTCGAGCCTCCTGGTGGATGGTGCGACCTGACGACCCGTACTAAAGCGGTTGGCGGGGCGTCGAGAGAAAGTCCGGGCCGCTGGCACCGACTGCCACGTTGTCTTCAATGCGTATCCCGCCAAAGCCCTCGATGTACACTCCCGGCTCCACGCTGGCGACCATGCCTTGGCGCAACACACCGCTCGCACCGGGCGCGAAAAACGGGATGAACTCGTGATAGCGCAGGCCCACGCCGTGGCCGGTGATGTGGACGAAGTACTGGCCCAGGCCTGCCTTCTTGAGAACCTCCCGCGCGGCCGTGTCCGGATCGCTGAAGGACGCGCCCGGGCGAAGCTCACGCGCAGCCGCTTGCTGCGCGGCCAACACGGCGTTGTAGACCTCGCGCTGGCGCGCCGTGGGTGTGCCCGCCACAGCGCAGTAGGTCAGGTCCGACCAGTATCCGTCAACCTGCGTCGCCAGTTCGACCATGACGATGTCGCCTGCTTCCACTCGGCGGGTTGTGGAGGGGACCAGCAGCGTGCCCTTCGTGCTGCCGACTGGGCCCGTCCCAACCTCTGCCATGGCCCGCACCAGGCGCGCCCCCTTATGCCCGGGGCCCTCCGAACGGATTTTGGCCTCCACCATGGCCCCCACTTGAACCTCGCTCAACCCGGGCTTGAGTCGGGCGAGGAATTCGCGCATGCCCATCTCTGCAATCTCGTTGGCCAGACGCAGTTTGCCCAGTTCGTACTCGCTCTTGACCGACCGAACCGTTTGCAGAAAGTCCGTCGCGTCAACAACCTCGCTACCTGAAAACACCTCGGTCAGCAGCGTGGCCCACGGGAGTGCGGGGACAACCGGCTCAGCCGACCGGTAGGTGGACCCGATCACCTCGAAGCTGCGTTCCACACCGACGCGCGCTCCCCCCAGCCGCAGCTCGTCGCGTGCGCGCGAGAGGAGCGCGCGGTAATTGGCATACAGGTCGCCATCCTTCAGCAGACCCCAGCCAAAAGGCGTGACGTCACACCACGCATCGTCGGTGTACTCCTGCTCCACCTCCGGCACGAAGAGCCGCGCGCGTCCCTCGCGCGGAAAAACCACCACGGAGAATCCGTGATGCGGCCAGTAGTCGGTAAGGTAGACCACGTTTTCCGACAGCCGGCAGACCAGGGCATCCAGCTTGGCGGACTTCATCTCCTCGCGTAATCGGTCTAGCCGTGCGCTATCAACTGCACTCATGATTCCTCCTCTCACCCATCGCCGGCCCGTGAGCCTAGGGGGCCACGTGCCCCTGGCGATCGATGCGCGAAATGCCCTGCCCCTCGTAGGCCACTGCAACTAGATCGGTCTCGATGACTTCACCCGCGTTCATGCTGCGCGCACTGCCGTTCTCGATGGCCTTCTGAATGCCAGCTGGCGGGAAGCTGGTGAACGGCTCAAGCGCGCAGTTGTAGGTCCGCCCGTACCAGGGAAAGTCATTGTGCCCGCCATACACTTGCCACATCCACAAATACTTGAACAAGGTCGGGTCCCAGGCCATGCCGAAGCCTACTTGCCGGCGGGCATTCGTCAAGCCGTACCAGCCTTCGCGCAGGCCCTTGAAGATCAGCACATCGACCGAATGGGTTTCCTTTGGCAGGACTTGGCGAACGTCTTGGAGCGCGCCGCTGCGCCGGTTCTTGACCTGGGGGAAGGCGTAGCTCCCGCCCGGCTCCCACAACCCGTTCGGATGGAAGGACAGCACCTCGGCCTCGCCCGCCGGTGCATCCACCCGGCAACTGTCGTCGAGGAACGGTGCGCCAAAGGCCGGGTGATGACCCCACATGATGGAGTATGCTTCGGCCGATTCGTTGACCAAGCGCTCGTGAATGAACAGGCAGCCTTTCTCGCGCTCGAGGGAAAGCACGCGCTCCAAGGTCAGGGGCGAACGGTAGCAGCGCGTCGAGAGACGCAGCGAGACCCGTTCGGGCGTGTCTTCGAGACGATCGGCTTGGAAGGGAAGCAGCGCCACTTCCCCATGCAGCCCCTGGTTGGCTCCCAGGTAAGGTTCTTTGGCCCAGCCTGCCGAAGGCAGCACCTCCTGCCAGCCGCCGAAGTAGTAATCGTGGAAGGCCCCTTCCGGCAGCGCGCTGGTAGCGACGAACGGCGCCCGAAGTGGAAGGGGGGATTGCCACATGAAATCGATGTCTCGCGGCTTGTACGTGAATTCGAAGATATCCGCCCCTTTGTCAAGCACAAGACCGACGCGAATCAGCTCGTTCTCGAGGAAGGCGACCCGCATCCCCTTGTAGGTGTAATCCAGCGACAGCCGGCATCCGGTCTTTCGTCCCCAGGTGTACATGGCAAGCCTCTCCTTGTCGATCAGGCTTCGGACAAACGATGCCCCCGCGCTCAGCCCGAGGGTGGCGGTTCACGCCGCGACCCGACTGGGCCTTTGCCCCGCGCCGTCAGGCGGCCAAACCAGCGGGCCGCCAGCCGCCCGAAGTCGGAGCGCCACATGTCAACGAAAACCGCCAGGGCAATGATCCCGCCCAGGGTGATGTTCTGCCAGGAGGTGGGCACCGCGTTCAAGTTGAGGCCGTTCTGCACCACGACGATAATGGCGGCGCCGACCATGGTCGCCAGGATGTGCCCGTAGCCGCCGGCCAGGCTCGCGCCGCCGACGACCGCTGCACCAATCGCCTGCAACTCGGTGCCCACGCCGTAATTTGGCGAGCCGGAATTGAGGCGCGCCGTCATCAAAATGGAACCGATGCCCGCCGTGAACCCGGCAATGACGAAGGCCATGAACCGCGTCTGGTGCACGTTGATGCCCGAGAGGCGCGCGGCCGCCTCATTGCCGCCGATGGCATAGATGCGCCGGCCGGCGGGGGTGTACTTGAGGAAACCCCACGCCAACGCATAGAAGATGAGCACGTAGAAGAACGGCAGGGCAATCCCCAGCATCTTGCCGTAAAACAACGGCTCGAGGAAGGGTGAGACCGAAAAGATGGGCGAGCCGTCATTGAACAGAAACGCAATGCCGCGAAAGATACTCATCGCCGCCAAGGTCACGATGAAGGTCGGGATGCGCCCGTAGGAGGCCAGCAGCCCGTTGAAGGCGCCCAAAAGTGCACTCAACACAAGCACGATCAATATCGCCACCGGCACGGGTACGCCGTTGATCTTGATCAACTGCGCCATGATCATGGTGAGCAGGGCAATCGCCGAACCAGGCGAAAGATCGATGCCGCCCGTGAGGATGACCAAGGTCGATCCAATCCCGACGATGGCCACAATGCTCGCCTGTAACGCAACGTTGTTCAGATTGTCGAGCAACCAGAAGCGGTCCGTCGTCAGGCCCACAACCACCCCGACCGCAATCAGCGAGAGAATCGGGCCGAGGATGGGGACTCGCAGTAGACGGGTCAGGCTAGCTCGCATGGGGGGCTCCCTGGGGCTGGTTGTTCCCGCGCGAGGCGATCTCGAGCAGGCGGTATTCGCTCAACTCGCGTGCGGGCGAGATCTGTAGAATGCGTTTGTCGCGAACGATGGCGACGCGATCGCTCATCGCCAGAAGCTCCGGGTAATCTGAACTGATCAGCAAAATGGCGATACCCATGGCCGTGAGTTCGTTGATGATGCGATACACCTCGATCCGCGCGCCAATATCCACCCCCTGCGTCGGTTCGTCGAGGATCAGCAGCCGCGCTTTGGTAAACAACCAGCGCGCGAGGATGATCTTCTGCTGATTGCCCCCCGAGACGAACTGGACGGTGCGGTCGAGCCCCGCCCGGCTGATGTCGAGCTTGATGAAGTAATCTTGGCTGACCTTGGCCTCACGGCCGAGGTTCAAGAAGGGGCCGGTGAGTAACGCCGCCAGGCCTGCGATCGTGATGTTCTGCGGCCCCTGGAAATTGAAGAACAACCCGTCCGCCTTGCGGTTCTCAGGAACTAGCGCCACTCCGGCCTTGATCGCATGGCGCGGCGAGGCTAAATGCAGCGACGTGCCATTGAGGCGGATGGTCCCGGCGGTGGGCGCGTCGACGCCGAACAGGGCCCGCGCGATCTCCGTTCGACCCGAACCAACCATCCCGCCCAGCCCGAGCACTTCGCCGGCGTGAATTGAGAAGCTGATATCTTCAATCCCGCTTTCGGTGCTCAGCCCTTCGACCTCGAGTGCCGACTGGGCGGTCGCGTTGTGCTGCTTTGGATAGTGCTCCTTGAGCTCCGCACCCAGCATCATTCGCACCACCGAATCCTCATTCAACTCCGGTGTGAGGCCCCCCCCCGCCAGCCGGCCGTCTTTGAGGACCGAGATTCGATCGACGACCTGGAACACTTCGTCAATGCGATGAGAAATATAAAGAATGGCTTTGCCCTGCTCGGCCAAACGACGAATCAAGCCTTGCAGCCGCCGTGCTTCGCTCAGGCCGAGTGCGGCCGTCGGCTCATCCATCACCAGCAGGGTCGACTCTTCCGAAATGGCCTTGGCGATTTCGATCAGTTGCTGCTCGGCCACCGACAGGCGGCGCACGATCACGTCCGGGTCGATCTCAATCCCCAGTTCGCGCAAGGTGCGTACCGACTCGCGCCGCATTCGTTGCCAATTCACCACGCTTCCCCGGGCGCGGGTGGGCAGCCGACCCAGGAAGATGTTCTCTACCACCGTCAGGGAGGGTACCAGTGAGAACTCCTGGTAGATGGTTGCCACGCCCTGGGCGCGGGCGACCGTGGGTGTGGTCATCGCGACCACCGCCCCGAGGTGGCGAATATCGCCGCCATCGGGTTGATGGACCCCGGCCAAGCACTTGACCAGAGTCGACTTGCCGCTGCCGTTCTGACCGACGAGCGCGTGGATCTCGCCCGACTTAAGCGCCAGCGAGACCCTATCCAGGGCTTGTACCCCTGGAAAGGCCTTTGAGATTTCGCGCACTTCCCACAATGCAGGCGCAGTGCTGGTCATGCGGCATGACCTCGGCTTCCAGCCTCTGGTCGCGGGCCGGCATGGCTCGCGACCAGAGGAGAGTTGCTATGCGTGTTGCAGCTTGCCCCCTAAGGGCACTTGTACTCCTTGGAAGGCTTCGGATCGAGGGTCTCCGGATGGCAAAGGAAGTTGATCGCGTTGGTTTGGTCCACGATCGTCACCGGGGTCTCCACCCAACCGCCTGGGTACGTGCCCTTCAGGCAGTCGAAGGCCACGCGCATCACCACTTCGCCCATCACGAACGGGGTCGTGTTGACGGTTCCGTCCCAGAGCCCGGCGTAGATCTGCTCCATCCCGGTCGTATCGCCATCGTTGCCGAAGATGGCGACGTCCTTCCGGTTGAGCGACTCGGCCGCCGTGGCGGCGCCGATGGCTTCGTAGTCGTTAGCCGCGACCACGACGTTGATCTCCGGATGGGCCTGGAGCATATCCATCATCGCCGAGTTGCCCGTCTCGACGTTCCAAGCCGTGGGCAGGCTGGCGACCACTTCCATCCCCGGGAATTGGGAGAGGGCATCCACGTAGCCGCCGATACGTTCGGTCGAGTGCCAGCCCGGCTGACCCTCGAGGGCGCCGACCTTGGCCTTGCCGTGGAACATGCCGGCGATGTACATGCCCATCTTGTAGGTGCCGCGCCGTTGGGCGTAGCCGACCACACCATGCACCGGCGCAGGGAAGTTCCCAATATCGGAGTTGACGATGATCACCACGATGCCTTGGTCCACCGCGCGTTTGACCAGCGGCGCGGCAGCAGCCTCGTCATGGGTCGAAAGAATGATCGCATCGACGCCTCGGGTGATCACGTCCTGGATCATGCCCATCTGGCCGGCAATGTCGGCCCCGCTTTGGGGCGCCAGCATGAAGGTCGTGGCCCCCAGCTTGCCGGCCTCGGCCTCGACTCCCGCGCCGATCGCCATGTAGTAGTTGAACTCGGTCGCCGGAGGCATGTAGGCGATATTCGGCGTGCCGCCCTTGAAGGCGGAGGTGGAGCACAACGCTTGCGAGCCGGCCACCAGCGCCACCGGCTTCACCGCGCCATAGGGCGGTTCATACGAACTTAGGTCAGGTGCTGCGGCCGGGCCCGGTTCCACAGGCGCCGTAGTCGGCGCAACCGGCGCCGCCGTCGGAGTGCCGCAGGCGGCCAGGGTCACGATCAAGATCGCCGCGAAACCCAGGCGCCAAAGGCTCAGGCTATCGGAAGAACGCATGCCAGACATCGAATTCCTCCTTAAGAGATCTGCGTGGAATCCCTCGATGTACGCGAGCTAAGTTCGAATGCAGCTCTCTCCTTCCTCTTTGGTGCACCTCCTTTCGCCTCCCCCGTAGCGCAGCAGCGTGCACGGCCGGCGGTAAGGTTCATCGGCATCACAGCCGACCGAACTCCGCCAACAGTTGTTCGACCGTCTTGCCTTCGCGAATGCGTTGGCGCGTGGCTTCCTCCTGTGCCGCCAGAGCTTGCGCCCGGGTCAGCACATCCTGCGCCTGGGACTGGGGAACGACGACGATCCCGATCTCATCCGCTAGAACAATGTCGCCCGGCGAGACGAGCGCGCCGCCGCAGTGAATGGGAACATTGACTTCGATGGGTTCCATGCGCTTGGAATACGGCGAATGGGTTGAGCGTGGGACGATGGCTCGGCTGAAGATAGGAAAGCCCAGTGCCTTGATTTCATCCGTGTCCCGGATGGCTCCATCCACGACAGCTCCGACCACCTTTTTCTGCAGGCAGAGCCCGGCCATCAGGCCCCCCCAAATGGAGGTCTCGGTTTCGCCCGCGGCATCCACCAGGATGACATCGCCCGCCTGGGCTACGGCCAGCGCGTCCAGGCAATCCACGAGGTCGCCCGGATACAGCCGCACGGTGAGAGCCACCCCTGCGAATCGCGCCTCGTACAGAGGTCGGATATCGCTGCGCAGCACGCCGGCTCGCTCCTGGCAATCGGCCACAACGCAGGATGGGCTGAAGATGGAAAGCAGTGATCGATAGCCTTCGACCACCGCCGCCGGCGGGCGGCTGGAGTTGGGATTCACAATTCGTCGCATGGACCAATCCCTCCCGAATACCTACGAGGCTGCCGAAGGCCGGGTACCGATGATGCACCCACCCTAGGCGCTGCGCGCCGAGGCCACTGCCTCCACGAACTGGCGTGCGGTCGCGGTCAACTCGTCGAAGTTCTTGGCGGCGATGGCGCTTTTCTTAACGAGATTCCCGCCTGCCGCGACCGCCGCCGCACCGGCGCGAATGAAGTCGGCGGTCGTCTCCAGCGATACGCCACCCACCGGGATGAGCTTGACCTGCGGCAAGGGCGCGCGAATGGCCTTCAAGTAGTCGGGTCCCCCGAACTCCGCGGGAAACACCTTGACGAAATCCGCGCCGCATTCCCACGCGGTGAGGATTTCCGTCGGCGTGTACGCGCCGGGGATGGCGACCACGCTGTATCGCCGGCAGGTTGCGACCACATCGGGATTCAGCGTGGGTGCGACGATGAACTCCGCGCCGGCGAGAATCGCGGCGCGGGCCGTCTCGGAATCGAGCACCGTCCCCGCCCCTAACAGGACCTCGCCGCCCAACTGCTTGGCCGCCTGGGCGATGGTCCCCAGGGCGTCTGGAGTGGTCATGGTGAACTCGATGGCGCGCACCCCGCCCTGCGCCACCGCGCGTGCCACTCGCACCAACTCCTCTGAGCGGTCGAAGCGCACAATGGCCACAACGCCGGTTTCTTCAATGAGGCGGATTCGTTGCTCCCGGTCCATGGTCTCTCCTATCGCGCAATGCGCAAGCTCGTCCCCGATGCGCCGCGCATCAGGGTTTCAGTCTCTTCGCGCGTGGCCCAGTTGAAGTCGCTCCACGAGGTCTGCTTAAGCGCCGAGAAGGCATTGCCATAGCGCACGGCCTTCTCCACCCCGCCGCTCAGAAAGCCGTAGATGAATCCCGCCGAGTAGTTGTCGCCCCCGCCCAGGCGGTCGACGATCTCCAGGTCGTAGGTCACATCCTCGTAGAATCTTCCTTCCGAGTACGCGAAGGCGCTCCACGTGTTGCGCCAGACCGAGGGCGTCCCGCGCAAGGTGATGGTGACGGCTCGCAGGTGATAGCGCTCGGCCAGCTGCCGCGCCGCTTCCTTGTAGTCTGAGGCTTTGATGCCAAAGACGCGCTCCGTGTCTTCCTCGGTGGTGAGGAGCACGTCGATATTGGGCATGAACAGTTCCTGCACCGCCCGCGCCTTCTCCTGCGACCACAACTTGGCCCGGTAGTTGAGGTCGTAACTCACCAGGCAGCCTTTGGCACGCGCCGTCTTCAGCGCTTCACCGGTAACGGCCGCTGCGCTGTCGCTGAGGGCGGGCGTGATGCCGCTGGTGTGGAACCATTTGGCGCCGGCCAAGACCTGCTCCCAGTCGACCTCTCCCGATTGAATGCGGCTGATGGCGGAGTACGAGCGATCGTAAAGCACCCCGCTGGCGCGCGGCGACGCGCCGTATTCCACAAAATACAGCCCCATGCGGTCGCTCTTGGTCCACACCAGATGGCGCGTGTCAACACCGAACTCGCGGGCTTTGTTCTGCGCCATCCGGCCCAGGGCGTTCTCCGGGACGCGGCTGACCCAACTGGCGCTTAGGCCGAGGCGGGCTACACCCGCGGCCACGGTCAGTTCCGACCCGCCCACGGTCATCCCCAGGTGAGTCGCTTGCTCCAACCGCTGGAAATCAGGAGGGGCAAACCGCACCATCGCCTCTCCGAATGTGACGACCTCAGCCATGCGGCCTCCTGTGCATTGAGCGCGGCGGTCAGCCCGCCTGCGCGCTCCAATCGATGAAGATGTCGAGGAAACGCAATGCGTGAGGGCCCGGATTGCGCACGCCGTGGACGATGCCCGGTGGGATCGACACGGCCAAGCCCGGACGAAGAGGATGATCCTGGTCGCCGAGACGGAGGACACCCTCACCCTCAAGAACGTAATAGAACTGCTCTTCTTTCGGATGGGAATGAACCGGCAGCGCCTCGTTGGCGCGAACGCTAATGAGCCCGATCTTCAGCGAGTCCCGCCGGAGCAGGTGTTTGTTGTCGGAGTGTTCGCGAGACACGGCTTCGAGTGTGTTGGCGTCGACGATCAGATCCATGTCCGGCCCTCACTTTGAATGCGACGACGTCTCTCGCGGTCGTTTCGTCCGGCCTTCCGCCGCGCGGAGGGGCGCGGTTTTCTTCGCCTGGACCCGCGTGGCGCGGGGCCGGTTGGAGCGAACCTCCGGCCGGCGTCGGGTATCCGCTGCAGCCAACGGTTCCTGCTCGAGCTGCTCGACCCCACGCCCCCACCCGAGCTGGGCCGAGAGTTGCGAGCCCGCGCGCTTCAATGCGTCGGTCAGCGCGCCGCGCGTCATGTGCTGCTCAATGCGGTCGACCGGCCCGGCCAAGCTGACCGCCGCAGCGATCCCCTTGTGGTCGAAGATCGGAACAGCGACGCACATCACATCCGCTTCGTGTTCTTGCTGGTCGATCGCGAATCCTTGCTCGCGCACCCGCGCCAATTCCGCCCGGAGGGTGCTCATGTGGACGATCGTCTTGTCGGTAAATCGCGCCAGTCGCTCGTTCGGATAGCGGGCGCGCAATTCCTCTTCGGCCAGGTAAGCCAGGAGAACCTTGCCGACACCCGTGCAATGGGCCGGCGAGCGATTACCCACGCGCGAGGACATGATTCCGATGGGGTGCAAACCGGCCAGCTTCTCGAGGTAGACCACTTCCGTCCCATCCAGAACGGTCAAGTGGATGGTCTCGCCGAACTTGTCGCGCAGCCCTTCCATGACTCCCACTGCTTTGTGACGGATATCGTTGTTCAGCAGAAAGCGGCTGCCCAGTTCCAGGCACGTCACCCCGGGCCGGTACTTGCCCGTGAGGGGATCCTGTTCGACAAACCCCTGCGATTGAAGGGTGACCAACATGCGGAAAGCGGTGCTCGGGTCGAGCTGGGTGGCCTTGCTTATTTCCATCAGAGACAGTGGAGGCTCGCTGGAAATGAAGGTGCGCATCAGTATCAGCGCGCGGCTGACTGCGCGGATCTCATACCGGGCTCGGGATGGGCGGTGATCGGGCGCGGTCACTTTGATGTTTTTATCTAATGAAAATGGCTTGCGTGCAATGAAATGATATGCGAGAACAACCCGGTTGTCAATAGCAGGGCTGAGGCGACGATGGAGGAGGCCGCCATTGACCGCTTGCGCTCGTTGACCCCAGATTGCGCGCCAACTGCGTGTAGATTTCGCCAAGACATTCCTCGACCGGGCTTTGCCGGCGAGCCCGCTCCAGGACTGCCCGCCCCTCCATCGCAGGCTGCGGCTGGCTAACACGTGCGATGGCGATTGGGAGGATCCAAGGGAATGCGTGTGACGATTCGAGAGAAGAGACCGTGATCGGAGTGAACGGGGAGAGAGAAGTGCGTTACGTTGGGACCTAACCCTGAAGCCCAGGCCTTACCCAATCAACCGAACCGGCATCTGTCGATCCGCCTCGGAAAGCGATGGTTGTGGCGCTTGGGGCCCGAGTTGCCCCGCTCAGCCCTTGACCACGGCAACCGGACGCAGGCGGGCAACTTTGGTGGCCAAACCCGCTTGATGGATGACATTGACGACTCGGTCGACATCTTTGTAAGCCTGGGGAGCTTCTTCGGCCAGCCCCGGGAGGGAGCCGGCCCGAATCTGGATTCCTCGCTGCTCGAGCTCTCCCCGCAAACGGTCGCCGCGCACCTCGCGCTTGGCCTGCGCGCGGCTCATGACGCGCCCCGCCCCATGACACGCCGATCCAAAGGTAAGCGCCATGCTGGCCTCGGTGCCCAAGAGCACCCACGAGGCGGTGCCCATCGAACCCGGCACAAGTACCGGCTGCCCCAGCGCACGGTACTCCTCGGGTACCTCGCGCGCGCCCGGGCCAAAAGCGCGCGTCGCCCCCTTGCGATGGACGCACACCTGCACCGGCCGACCCTCGATCTGGTGAGTCTCTACCTTGGCCATGTTGTGGGCGATGTCGTACACCTGGCGCAAATGGATATTGCGGACGTGGCCGGCCAGCACCCGCTCAATACTGCCTCGCGCCAAGTGAGCCAACACCTGGCGGTTGGCGAAGGCATAGTTGGCAGCCGCCTTCATCGCGCCAAGATAGGCCTGCCCCTCCCGAGATTCGAACGGGGCGCACACCAACTCGCGATCGGGCAGGTCGATGTGATAACGGTGCACCGCGCTCTGCAGATCCTGGACGAAATCCGTGCACACCTGATGGCCGAAGCCGCGCGATCCGCAGTGGATTTGCACGGCCAAGCACCCCTCGCGCAGGCCCATCGCATGTGCTGCGGCATGGTTGAACACCTGCTCTACAAAATCGACCTCGATGAAGTGGTTTCCGGCCCCCAGCGTCCCCAGTTGCGGCCGTCCGCGTTGCTTGGCCCGCTCGCTCACAACTTCCGGCTGCGCGCCTTCGAGGCAACCGTCTTCCTCAGTCCGTGCCAGATCTTGCGCTTCAGCCAACCCGTGCGCCAGGGCCCAGCGCGCCCCCTCCAGGCACACGCGCTCGAAATCCGCCGCGCTCAACGGGATGCGCCCTTTGGTGCCCACACCGCTCGGGCAGTCGTTGTAGAGCGCAGCTGCCAGTTCGGGCAGAAGCCCACGAACCGCCTCAAGTTCGATGGCAGATGACAACAACCGCACGCCGCAATTGATGTCGTAACCTACCGCCCCCGGCGAGATGATCCCATTGGGCAGTGAGCTGGCCATGACGCCCCCGATGGGCATGCCGTAGCCCTGATGGACGTCGGGCATCACGACCACGCGACCCACCACCCCCGGCAGGCTCGCCACATTGAGCGCCTGCTCAATTGACTGGTCTCCCAGCGCGTCGTCAAGCAGCGGTTCGTCTGCAAAGAGCCACAGCGGCACCTTCATCGCCGGACGAAAATCGGCGGGGATCTCCCACAAGTACGGTTGGCGCCGGATGAAGGCGTTCTTGGCAACCATCGCGTATTAGCCTCGGCCGCATTTCGCGGCTACACGTCGAAGACGATCGTCGCCCGCCATCCCGCCGGACCCTCTTCGACATGCAGATTGTGGAATGTGACCGCCTTGATGTCGCGCGTCCATGCGATCACCCGCCCTCCGCCCAGCTCAGCCTGCAGCACTTCGCGATCGACTGCCACGATTCGGATCTCGTCGTACGCCAGACCTTCATGTTCTTGGAGGAAGAGAAGTTCGTTCAGCCAAGCCACGAGCAGGCTCTCCCAGTCGACGCCCGTCAACTGCAGTCGGCGTTCATGGCGCGGCGTCGCAGTGAGGCGCATGCCGGCCAGATGGTAGAGTCCCAAGGCGGCGCGACGGAAGAGCTCTGCGGCGCTGGGTGCCGAGACACGGATCGCCCAGTCGGCGGTGTGTTCGATTTCTTCAACTCCGGACGGCCACGAAGCGCTGGGATCGTCCACGATTACTCCCATGGCCTGGGGCCCACCCGACGGTCTGCATGCGTGGACCACACGTCTCGTTGGCAGTATAGCCCATTGGAGCCGCCGCACGCCCTTAGCCCACCTCCCGTCGCCCGATTGCGCTACACTGGTGCAAGCGAAAACAGAAGGCGTGGCGAGCTGGGGCGGGTCGCGAACCGAGGGGGATGACTTTTCGATCGCCGCCCACCCGCAGTAGCCAGGAGGCGAAATGCCGGACATCCCTACTCTTGCGGTGATTGGGGGCTCAGGTCTCTACTCCATTGAAGGGCTGAGCGATGTCCGCGAGCACGACCTGACTACGCCTTTCGGCAGGCCGAGCGATCCCATCCTCGTCGGCACGCTCGAAGGACGGCGCATCGCATTTCTGGCACGCCACGGCCGCGGCCATCGCTTCGCTCCGAGCGAGGTCAACTATCGCGCGAACATCTTCGCCCTCAAGCTGCTCGGGGTACAGCGCGTCCTCTCGATCTCGGCCTGTGGCTCGCTGCGAGAGGACTACCGCCCGGGCGAGATTGTGGTGCCCGACCAGCTCTTCGACCTGACCCGCGACCGTCCACGGACCTTCTTCGGGCGCGGGATCGTGGCCCACGTGGGCACGGCGGACCCGTTCTGCGCCGACCTGTCGCTGGCCGTCGCGGATGCCGTCGAGCGCACGGGGGCAACCGTGCATGCCTCCGGTGCGTTGGTCACCATCGAGGGCCCTCGCTTTTCCACCAAGGCCGAATCCAACACTTACCGCCAGTGGGGAATGGCCATCATCGGCATGACAACCTCTCCCGAAGCTTTCCTGGCACGCGAAGCAGAGATGTGCTACGCGGTGATGGCCCACGTGACCGACTACGACGTTTGGCACCTGAGCGAAGCCCCGGTGACCGTAGAGATGGTCGTGCGCATCCTCAATCAGAATACAAGCGTTGCCCAGGCGGCAATTCGCCTCATGGCCAGGTCGCTGCCGTCGGAAAGGACCTGCGCCTGCCCGCACGCACTCAGTTCAGCCATCATTACTGCCCGCGAGGCCATCCCCCCCGCTGCGCTGCGGGACCTTGACCCGCTGGTGGGCAAGTACATTCCCTCTCGCGGCTGACCCGACCCGGGCCGCTAGGACCCCCCGCCCTCGAGGCGCGGAATTGCGCAACTGTCTCGTGACATCGTTTGGGGGCGCCGAGGCTGGGGTGGAGTCCGCATCGACTGCATCGGACACCTCTCCCTTCATCTAGGTCTGGGGTGCCTCGCGCTTCTCGCCCAACAACGCGAGGCTCAACGCTCGTTTGGGGGCGAACAACGGGGGGATCCGTTGGCGCACTTTCGTCTGGCAGCTAGCGAATGCGCGCGCTCGCTTTGTCGACGTACATGGCCTTATCCGCCCGGTCGAGCGCCTGGCGCAGGTCCTGACCCTCGCCGGCGGTGGATGCGCCGACGGCAACATCCAACGGCGGGCTGCCGCTCGAGAGACCGTGGCGCCGCACGGCGTCTCGCAATCGCTCGATCGCGCGCTGAGCGTTCTCGGCTGAGGCGCCGGGCAGGATGACGGCGAACTCATCTCCGCCCAGCCGGGCGACAACATCTTCCTGGCGGAATGTGGCGCGCAAGACATGGGCCAGCGAGCGCAAGAGCAAGTCTCCCGCCTCGTGACCCCGTTCGTCATTCACTCGCTTGAGCCCGTTCAAATCGAGCATGATTAAGCTGACCGGCCACACCCGTCCGCGGTCGAAGCGGGCAAGTTCTTCATCAAAGAACAGGCGGTTGTAGGCCTGAGTCAGCGGGTCGTGTATGCTCATCGCGCGCAGCCGCTCTTCCTGCTGGACTCGACCGGAGATGTCGCTGAAGACAGCCAACGTCCCCTGAAAGGACCCGTCCGCCGCAATCTGCGGCGATCCGCTCACCTGCACAGCTAGATGCGTACCGTCGGGACGCCGCAGTGTCAAATCATAGCGGTCGGCCTCTCCCCGGTGCCGGCGCAAGTCGGCGGCCTCCACAACCTCTTGCTGGTCGCTTGGGATGACGCTTTTCCAGTGCGATCCCACCAGGCTCGCCGCGGGTGCACCAAACATCTCCGCCGCCGCATGGTTCACGTAGAGAATCCGCCCTTCGCTGTCGAGCAGGGTAATGCCTTCGGTCACGCTCTGCAGGATGCTTTCCTGAAAGCGGCGCAATTGCTCGAGTTCGTCGCGCGTGCGGTTGCGTTCTGTCATGTCGCGGATGATCGCCTGGAAGTAAGGGTGACCTTCGACCTCCACGACATGCGAGCTTACTTCCACCGGGAACTCAATCCCGTTGCTGCGCACGTGAACCGTCTCGAACAAACGGCCGCCGCTCTCGAGGACCAGGCGCATGTCGTCGCTGACTCGACCGCGCGTGCTCGGCGGACGGAGCTCGCGGACATTCATGGCCAGGAGCGCGTCGTACGAATACCCGTATCCGCTCACGGCGCGTTCGTTCGCCTCCACGACCTGGCCATCCGGAGCCACAAGGAGGATGATGTCGTTGGCGTAGCGTGTCAGTGCGGAGATGTGTTTCTCGATGGCCTTGCGCTCCAGTTCGAGTTCCAGGCCGCGCTGGTAGAAGCGCGCCTCACGCTGGCGCCAGAACCACCCGGCCACTGAGGCCAGCGCCAGGTCAAAGACGAGAACGATCAGGGCGATGCGGATCGCCAGCGTGTTGAGCGGCGCCAGGAACTCATCCCGGTCGATTTTGGCCACCAGGAACCACGGGGATTGACCCACCGGGTGTATCGCGGCGAGCACCGGCTGGCCGCGATAGTCCTTGCCCTCGACCACCCCCTCGACACCCAGCACAGCCATCGCGGCTGGCAAATCCGCCTGCGAGAGAGGAAAGCGCAGGCTGAGCGCCGGGTTGTCGCGCTGGCGCAGTTCGTTCAGGTAGACCCCCTCGTAGCCAACCCTTTCGACGAGCAGTGTTTCGGCAGTTGTGCTTTCGACGGGCCATGACTGAATCAACGGGAAGAGAAAGGCCTGAGGGTCGAACCTCTCCACGACCGCCCCGAGCAGAACGGCCTGCGATTCACTGCCGGACATGATCGGCACGACCAGGTCGATGTAGGTCCTCCCGTCCTTGCTGTCGCGATAGAAATCCGTCAGGGTTGCGGCGTGCGCGGCGAGCGCGCCGTCGAGCAGGTCGACCTCATATGCCTCGTCTGGAGCGAGGGTGTATGCGGCACTCAAGACCGCCCGGCCATCTGCGCCGACCAAGATGACGTCGACGCACTTGAGGCCGGACTGGAGGGCCGCCAGCCATTTCAACCCGTCGGTCCGCTCCGCGTGGGTGGCCGTGCCGTGCAGGATGTGACTCAATTCCGCCAGCCGAAGGCTATCGCCCAAAATCGTGCGGCCGTCGGCCAATCGTTCCTCGCGCCACAGCTGTATCTGGCCGACCTTGAGCTCCGCGATGGTCTCAAGCTGAGCACCCGCCTGATCCCGGATCCCTCGGCTCTGGCCCCAATAGGTCAGGCCGCCCGCGACGATTGAGAGCGCCAGGAGAACGAAGAAGAGCGCCCAATAGAGTGCGGGCCGCATGCCGGGTATTTGCCCTTTGGCCATCGTCTCACCTCAACCGGCAACTCCCGGAGGCGAAGCAAGCGTGAAAACACATGTCCGCACGCGCCGGAGGCGTGCGGACAAGAACGATCAAAGCCGAAGTCAATTCGTCATCGGGATGCGGCGCTAGCGCGGTCATTTTCTCATGCGGGTCAATCGCACGAACCGCCGTTTGCCCACCTGTAGCACAACCTCGTGAGCGATTGTGAGAGTCGTATCCATGTCGCTCACGCCGGCCCCGTCCAGCTTCACCCCTCCCTGTTCGATCAACCGGCGAGCTTCGCTGCGGCTGCGAGCCAAGCCGTGCTCCGCCATCCAATCCACCAGGCGGGGTGACCCATCAACCGCCATCTCAGGCATCGTCTCCGGCAGATCGGATTGCTGGAACACACGCCGAAACGCAGCTTGAGCAAGTTCCGCCGACGCCTCTCCATGATAGATGGAGACAATCTCGCGGGCAAGTGACATCTTCACATCTCGCGGGTGAGCCCCACCGCCGGCAAGATCGGCTTCGAGGCGATGGATTTCATCCGGCGACCAGCGGCTCAACAGGCGCATGTACACAGGCATGGCCGCATCGGGCAGGCTCATCACCTTGCCATACATGTCGTCCGCGCCCGCCAAGAGAGGTATGTGATTGCCGAGACTCTTGCTCATGCGCACCACGCCGTCGGTGCCCGGAAGGATGCCCGTCAGGACGCCTACGTTGGGGCGGGCGCCCAGGTATTCCATGACCTTGCGCGCCGCAGTGAGAATGTTGAAGAGCTGTTCGCTGCCGCCCACTTGCACGTCGGCCTGCAATGAGTAGGCGTCGTAGCCCTGCATGACTGCATAGAAGGTCTCATGCAGGTATACCGCGTCGCCCCGCTCCCAGCGCAGCCGGAAGTTGTCGCGCGTGACGAATTGCTGCAGGGTGAAATTCGAGGCCAGGCGGATCATCTCGGCAAAGGTCAACTTCGAGAGCCATTCGGAATTGTGACGCACTTCAGTCCGCTCGCGGTCAAGAATGCGGTAAGCCTGCTCTGCGTAGGTGCGCCCGTTGGCCCCGATCTGCGCCTCGCTGAGCTGCGGGCGCAGCTTGTCTTTGTCGGATGGATCACCCACACGTGCAGTGTAGTCGCCGATCAGGAAAACCACCTGGTGCCCCAGATCCTGGAACTGGCGCAGCTTGCGCATGGTGACGGTGTGACCGAGGTGCAGATCAGCGCTGGTCGGGTCGTAGCCACAGTAGATGCGCAACGGGCGCCGCTCTCGGGCGGCCGATGCCAAGCGCTCCCGCAATTCTTCCGCCATGGCACGCTGGACCTGCGCGTCCCCGTATTCGGTTCCTTGCATCAGCAGAGCGACCTGCTCATCGATGGACAGGGGCATGACCGATCACCTTGGGAAGATCCGACGTCTCGGACGATGATTCTGGCGTGATTATAGTGCACTGCGCGCCATGCGAACTGAGACACCTAGCCCCGATGGTATAATCTCGTGTTGCGCGCAATTTCACGCAGCGTATCGAGATCGTCGGCAATGCCGGTTGCGCTTGGATGAGCGCCCGGTCGAGGTGCTGAACCGTGCGGCACTAGGAGCAGGCGTTGGCTTTCAACCCCCTCAACTGGCTGCTGGGCCTGTTTTCGCTCGACATCAGCATCGACCTGGGCACCGCGAACACACTGGTCAGTGTCCGCGGCAAGGGCATTGTCATTAACGAGCCCTCCTGGGTGGCCGTCGAGAAGAAGTCCCGCCGCCCGCTGGCCATTGGCACCGCCGCCAAGGAGATGGTCGGCCGCACACCCTCGAGCGTGGTCACCTTGCGCCCTCTGCGCGACGGCGTGATTTCCGAATTCGATATCACCCAGGCTATGCTGGAGTACTTCATCGGCAAGGCGCACGAGCAGAGCGTAGTGCCGGTCCCGCGACCGCGGGTCATTGTCGGCGTGCCGTGCGGGGCCACCGATGTGGAGAAGCGCGCCGTCTACGACGCGGCGATCTCGGCCGGAGCGCGCGAAGCGTACCTGGTTGAAGAACCGGTCGCAGCGGCCATGGGCGCCGGGCTGCCCCTGCGTGACACACGCGGCACGATGCTCATGGATATCGGCGGAGGCACAACGGAGGTGGCCATCTTCTCCATCGGAACCGTCGTCGCCTCGCATTCCATCCGCATCGCTGGCGATGAGATGGACGAAAACATCGCGCTGTATCTGCGCGACAAGTACAACCTGCTCGTCGGCAGCGGCATGGCCGAGCAGGCCAAGATCTCAATCGGCTCGGCCTACGCCCTGCGCGAAGAAAAGGTCACGACTGTGCGCGGGCGCAATCTGATCACCGGGTTGCCCGAGGAGGTCGAGGTCTCGTCGATCGAGATGCGCGAGGCCCTGAACCCTTCGCTCAAGGCCGTGTCCGAAACCGTGCGCGACATTCTCGAGAAGGCACCGCCCGAAATCATGGCCGACCTGCTCGACAGCGGCTTGTGTCTGACCGGCGGCGGGTCGCTTTTACAGGGTCTGCCCGAACGGCTCAGTGACGAGTTCCACATCCGCGTGTGGCGCGCCGACGATCCGCTGACGTGCGTGGTGCGCGGCGCGGCCGCCATCCTCGAGAACCTCGACATCGAACGCCAATTCCTGGCCAGCCTCGAGCGCTCACGAGGCGTGTCCTGACCCCTGCCCATGCCTGTCTTATCCAGTGAGCCCCGCCCGCGACTCCCGACCCCCTGAGAATGTCTGAACTGCGACGCCGGATGCTCCTCGCCTCGGCGCTGGTCCTGTTGGCGCTTGGGCTGCTGGTCATTGAGCGCGCGGGTTACCTCGACCCGCTCAAGAATCTGGCCGGGCGTCCCTTACTCGGCTTGCAGCGATCTTTCTCCACCGCCTATTACAACCTGCGTGATTTCCTGACGGCACCGCGCAACCTGGCCGACTTGCGCAGCGAGAACGCCCGGCTGCAAGCGCAGGTGAGTCAACTGGAGGCCGAGGTCGTGACCCTGCGCGAGCAGGCCGCCGAACAGGAAGTGCTGCGCGCGTTGCTCGGCTTCGCCCGCGAGCAGCCGGCCAATCGCTACGTCACGGCGCGCGTTATCGGCCGCGACACAAGCCCCTTCCTGCGTTACCTGCTGCTGGATCAGGGCTCCGACGCAGGCGTGCGGCGCGGCATGCCGGTGGTCAGCGAAAACGGGCTGGTCGGGCGCATTTCGGAAGTCTCCGCCAGCGCCGCGAAAGTGCAGTTGATCATCGATCCCCAATCCGCCATCAATGCGCGGGTGCAGGAGACGCGCGCTGAAGGCGTGCTCATCGGCCAACCGACGGGCGAGCTCACGCTGACCTACTTGGCGCAAGATGCGGTGGTCAAGGCCGGCGATCTGGTGGTCACCTCCGGACTGGGAGGCGGCTTTCCAGCCAACATTCTCGCCGGCCGCGTGGTCAGTGTGCGCAAGCGTGACTACGAGCTGTACCAGACGGCCACGGTTTTGCCGCGCGTCGACTATGGCAGACTCGAAATCGTGCTGATCATCGCCAATTTCGAACCCGTCGATATCGGCCCGCTGTCGCCCGGCCAGCCGGCCCCGTGAGGCGGAATGATCTGGGCGATCGCAATTCCCCTTCTGGCCCTGGTGGCCGTACTGCAATCGGCAGTGCTGCGCCAGATTGAATTCGCAGGCGGCAACCTGGACTTGCTGCTGCTGGTCGTATTGTGCTGGAGCATGTTGCGCCCAAAGGAAGGATTGGTGTGGGCCGCGGTCGGCGGGTTGTTCGCGGATCTGCTCTCGGGCGGGCCGTTCGGAGCCACGGCCATCGTTTACATCGTGACCTCGCTTGCCGCTGGGCAGATACAAGGTCGACTGTGGGGCCGCCATCCGTTGATCATCATGGGCCTGGCACTGCTCGGCACTGGCACCACGCATTTGCTCGGCCTCGCGATTCTCAGCCTGACCGGGCGGCCGCTCGACGTGGGTTACGCGCTGGCCTATGTCACGTTGCCCACCGCATTCATTAATGTAGCCCTGGTGCTGCCCGTATACTCGGCGTTGCGCGCGTTGGACCGGGCGACCGGGCCGCGCGAGCTGCGCACCGAAGTGGAGGAGTAGACCGTGGCAGGCCAACCTGGCGGCAATCGGGTTGACCCACGGCGCATCCTGCTGCTGGGCGCGGTTGTCGCCCTCATCTACGGCATCTTCAGCCTGCGTCTCTTCGCACTGCAGATCCTGCGTGGCAGCGATTACGTGGCCGCCGCGGATGAGAACCGCATCACGCGGGTCGTCCTGCCCGCCTCGCGCGGCGTGATCTACGACCGCAATGGCGTGCTGCTCGCTCGCAATGTGCCTTCCTTTGAAATCACCATCACGCCGGCGAACCTGCCCGATAGCCCGGCCGAGGTGCAGGCGATCTACTCCCGCCTCTCGGCGCTCACAGGCGTACCGATCGTCGTGCCAGGCTCCAAACCCTCGGCCGAGTGCGCCGAAGGCCGCGGCATTCAAGATCTCGTCGAGGAATGGACTGGCCTGGCTCCGTATTCGGCGGTGAAGATCAAGTGCAATACCGACCCGCACATCGCCATGCTGATTCAAGAACTGTCATTCACCATGCCGGGGGTCGGAGTCCGGGTCTCGCCTGCGCGCGACTACCCCACGGGAGCGTTGACCGCCCATATCATCGGCTATATGGGTCCCATCCCGGCTGAACAGCGCGAGTTCTACGAGTCGCGCGGACTGCGCGTCGGCCAAGACCGCATCGGCTATGCGGGCATCGAGCGATCTTTGCAGGAAATCCTGGCGGGGGCCTACGGCCAGAAGCTGGTGGAAGAGGACGCGGCCGGCCTTGAACTGCGCCTGGTGGCCCCCCCGCAGGAACCCGTCGCCGGAACCAACCTGCGGCTGACGATTGACACCCGTTTGCAGGCCGCGGCTCAAGCGGCGCTGCAGAGCACAATCGATACGGTACGCGCTCGCAAGCTCGAATTCCTGCGCAGCCCCATCGTCAGCGGCGTTGTGATCGCGATGAATCCGCAAACGGGCGAAATCCTGGCCATGGTTTCGTTGCCCACCTACGACAACGAGCAGTTCGCCCGCCTCATCCCCCTCAGCTACTACAACTCGTTGCTTGCAGACCAAAGCAATCCGCTCATCAATCACGCGATCCAGGGCGAATACCCGCCCGGATCAGTGTTCAAGATGGCGACGGCCATCGGCGCGCTCAACGAGCAGGTGATCACCCCTGAGAAGCAGCTCTTCGACCCTGGGGAGATCGTCATCCAGAACCGCTACTTCCCCAACGATCCGGGCAGGGCGCAAACGTTCGTGTGCTATGACCGCAACGGCCACGGCTTGGTCAACTTCCTCAAGGGAGTCGCCGTATCGTGTGACGTCTACTTCTACAAACTGGGCGGCGGGTACCCGGGCGAGGTGGAAGGTGGCACGCCCGGGCAGTTGGAAGGCGGGGGTCTGGGTATCCTGCGCATCAAGCGTTACGCGCAAGCCATCGGCTACGGCCGCGCCTTAGGAGTCGAGTTGCCCGCCGAAGCCTCCGGTTTGCTGCCGGACCCGGACTGGAAGCGCATCAACCTTGGAGAGAACTGGGCCACCGGCGATACCTACATCGCCACGATCGGCCAAGGCTTCGTCCTCGCCACCCCCCTCCAGGTTCTCGAAAGCATCGCCACCTTGGCCAATGGCGGGCGGGTGATGAAGCCGACGGTGCTCAAGCAATTCCTGGATGGCGAAGGCAACATCGTGCGTGAAATCGAACCTCAGGTCCTGTGGGATATCACCCAGGACGTGACCAGCGATCCGGATCATCTGAAAGTCGATGAGCAATGGGTGCGCCTGGCGCAGGAGGGCATGCGCGAGGTGGTGGATTACGGCACAGCGGCCAAGTACGCGAAGCTGGACAATGTCGTAACGGGCGGCAAGACCGGCACCGCCGAGTACTGCGACAACATCGCCCAATCGCGCAACTTGTGCCAGCCCGGGGCCTGGCCCACTCACTCGTGGTACGTGGGCTACGGGCCCTTCGACAAGCCGGAGATCGCCGTCATCGCATTCGTGTACGACGGGGGCGAAGGCGCCGTGACCTCGGGGCCGATCGTCAAGCAGGTGCTGCAAGCCTACTTCGAACTCAAAGCGATCGACGCCGCAGCGCAACGCTAGCCCAAACCTGCATGCTATAATTTTGACGATGAGCAGCATGCTCGCAATCAAAGGAATTCGCGAAGGCCTGCTGATCACTCTTGGAGGGAGCACGTGGGCCGAGGCGCTCGAGGAGATGCTGGCCCACATCGACTCCAAGGGCGATTTCTTCTTGGGAGCCCGCATCGCGGTACGCCTGGGGGAACATCTGCCGCGCGCAGCCGACCTGGCCGATCTGCGCGGACGCCTGGCCAAGCGCGGATTGACCTTGTGGGCCGTGTTGACCGATGCACCGGCCGTGGTCGCCGCAGCTCAAAGCCTGGCGCTCGCCACCGCTCTGCCTTCGCCACCAGCAGGTTCGGACGCGCCGTTGGAATATGCGATGACCGGCACCGCGGCGGTGCTGGTGGAAAGCACGCTGCATTCGGGGAAACGAATCGAATACGCCGGGCATGTCGTCGTCTTGGGCGATGTTAGCCCCGGGGTCGAAATCGTCGCCGGCGGGCACGTCATCGTGTGGGGCAAACTGCGAGGGACGGTGCATGCCGGCGCCCACGGGAACGAGCACGCGATGGTGTGCGCACTCGATCTCTCTCCGATGGAACTGCGCATCGCAGGTCATGCGGCCACCCCCCCGTCGCGCCGCGGATCGCCACAGCCCGAGGTTGTGCGCTTGCGGAATGGAAACCTGGTGGCCGATGTGTGGAAGCCCGGCGGTCGGGAACTCAAGTAGCCCGGCCCTTTCATCCGGCAGCGGCGAGGCCCTCGTGACAGGTCAGGAAGTGACGATTACCTCCAGCAAACGCGGCGTGGGCAACACAACGGCCACGGTCAAGCTGGGTGTCACGCTGGCCGCGCCAGGGAAGGATGATGCGCGTCCAGGTCACGACATCCGGATGCACAACCCGGGCGTCATCTTGGGCCGCCAGAACCGCGGCCATTACGACCTGGCGGATGGGGTCGAAGGACATGAGCGGCCCCAACAGGCCCTGGTCACAGACCAGCGCCTGGTCGCCGACATCTCGCTCGGTCCGGCCACCCGGCGCCGCCGGCTCAACTGAGGGCGAATGTTCAATCCGCGACGCTGGCGTCATTTCGATTTCTGGCTGTTGGGCGGCGTGGCCGTGCTGGTGGTGTTCGGCATCGCCATGATCCGCTCGGCCATCGCCGGAAACGAGACGCTGGCGGGACTGCCCGCGCGCCAGGCACAGAACGCGCTCGTCGGCCTGGGAGTGGTGCTGGTCGCGGCCGTCGTGGACTACCACTTCTGGCGCGCCCTGACGCGCCCGATGTACATCGGGCTGCTGGCCGTGCTGCTCTATCTCGAAATCAGAGGCGCCACCACCTTCGGCGCGGCGCGCTGGCTCGACCTGGGTTTTACCCAGGTGCAGCCCTCCGAACTGGCCAAGGTTCTTCTGATCCTGATCTTGGCCGATGACATTTCGCGCAACGAGGAACGCATCCGCACCTGGGGCGGCGTGCTGCGCAGCCTGGCGCTGGCCGCCCTCCCGGCTTTCGTCATCTTCCGACAACCCGATTTGAGCACGGCCATCCTCACCATGGTGCTCTGGGCGGCAATCATCTTCGCCGCTGGAATCAAACCGAAACATCTGGCCACCCTAGCTGGTGGCGCACTGCTCGTCCCGATCATGGCCTTCCCTTTCCTCGAGTTTTATCAGAAGCAGCGCCTGGTGTTGTTCCTCGCTCCGGAGGCCGATCCGGGCGCTCGCTACAACGTGGACCAGGCCTTGATCAGCATTGGCTCGGGCGGGTGGTTTGGCCAGGGCTACGCCCATGGCTCGCAGGTGCAGTTGCGCTTCCTCAAGGTGCGTCACACGGATTTCATCTTCTCCGCCCTGGCGGAGGAATTCGGATGGGTTGGCGCCTTCGCCGTCTTGCTCCTGCTGGCCTTCGTCATTTATCGCTGTCTGCGAGCAGCACGCATGGCACGCGACACGTTCGGCGCGCTCATCGGGTATGGCGTGGCCACGCTGATCTTCTACCAGGCCGCCTTCAACATCGGCATGAACCTCAATCTGCTGCCGGTGGCGGGGCTGCCGCTGCCCTTCATCAGTTACGGCGGATCCGCACTATGGTCGGCGCTGCTGGGCGTCGGCCTGGTCGAGAGTGTCGTCATTCACCGCCAGGAACTGGAATTTTGAGATGACCCAACCCGCACGCGTCCGCTTCGCCCCCTCGCCGACAGGCTTCTTGCATATCGGCGGCGCTCGCACGGCGCTCTACAACTTCCTGCTCGCACGTCAAACGGGTGGGCAGTTCCTGCTGCGCATCGAAGACACAGACCAAAAGCGGTTGGTGCCCGGCGGGCTGGAGGACCTCCTGGCCAGCCTGCGCTGGCTCGGGCTCCAGTGGGATGAGGGGCCGGAAGCGGACGGAGTCTGCGGCCCCTATCTCCAGTCGCAACGCAAAGAAATCTACCAGGCGCATGCGGACGAACTGATCGCGCGAGGCAGCGCGTACATCTGCTTCTGCACGTCGGCCCGTCTGGCGGAATTGCGCACCCGGCAGCAGCAACGTAAAGAGTCGCCGCGCTACGATGGGCTTTGCCGCCGGCTGACCCCGGCCGAGGCTGAGGCGCGCGTCCGCGCCGGCGAGCCGCACGTGGTGCGCTTTAAGACGCCGCGCGAGGGCGCCACCTCTGTCGTGGACGTGCTGCGCGGCGAAATCACGGTCCACAACAAGGACCTGGATGATTCCATCCTGCTCAAGTCGGATGGCTGGGCGCTGTATCACCTTGCGGCGATGGTGGACGACCACTTGATGATGATCACTCACGTGATCCGCTCCTCCGAATGGCTGCCCTCCCTGCCGCTGCATGCCATGATCCATCGCGCGTTTGGCTGGGATGAGCCGAAGTGGTGTCATCTCTCGGTGTTCTTGAAACCCTCCGGCAAAGGCAAAATGAGCAAGCGCGAAAGCGCGGAGCTGATGAAGGAGGGCCACTCCGTCTTCGTGCGCGACCTGCGCGAGCTGGGATACACGCCGGAAGGCGTGATCAACTGGATCGCGCTGATGGGCGCGAGCTTCGACGAAAAGCAGGACGTGTTCTCACTGCCTGAGCTCGTCGAACGCTTCAGCCTCGACCACCTGACCCCGGCTGCGGCTGCGGTCAACTTCACCAAGGCCGACCATTTCAACGGCGTCCACTTGCGGCGCCTGGCGCCCGAGGAACTGGCGAGGCGCATGCGCCCGTTCTTCGAGAAAGCCGGCCTCGCTGCCGACGAGGCCCTGCTGCGGCGAATCGCGCCGCTCATCCAGGAGCGGGTGGTCACGCTGGACGACGGAGTGGAAATGGCGGGCTTCTTCTTCCGCGAACACGTGGTTTCCGCGGCAAGCGATCTGGTGGGCAAGGGCATGACGTCGCAGGCCTCGACGGAAGCCGTGCACGCGGCGAGCGAGATTCTCGCTGATCACGCCGACCTCGCTGACCCGGCGTTGGAAGCCAAGTTGCGCGACTTGGCCGAACGCCTCGGACTCAAACCCGGGCAGCTCTTCGGCATCCTGCGCGCTGCGGTGACCGGACAGACCGTCAGCCCGCCGCTCTTCGGGAGTATGGCGATCATCGGACGCGAGAAGGTTCTGGCGCGGCTAGGTGCCGCCGAGCGCACTTTGCGCGCAATGTAAGTGGGCGGTGTCCAGACCCAGAAACGCTCGAGAGCTGTCATGTGAAACGGCAGCTCTCTTCTTGTTGTTTGGAAACGGGGCGACTCTTAATGGCACGTGGAAGGGATCGCTGTCCGCGACTCATGCCGCGACCAGCGTGCGACTCGCATGGCCCGCTTTTCCAAGAGATTCAGCATCGAGCGTGCTCAGGTCGAAGGGCGTGCGCATGCTCAGATCACGTGCACCTTTGAGCCCGGGGGACAGCCGCAGCCTATGCGACCGTGGTAAAATGGAATTGCCTTGGGGGTTCGTCTAGCGGTAGGACAGCGGACTCTGGATCCGTTTGCCGAGGTTCGAATCCTCGACCCCCAGCCAAAGCAAAGCGGCCCGCCCTGCGGGCCGCTTTGCTTTGCGCTAGATGATGAAACGAGGCATCGGCTTGGCGGCGCGCCGCTTTGCCCCTCTTAACGCCTGCCCTTGGGCTGCCGGTAGTCCAGCATCACCAACGCTTCGAGGGCGGCCAAGCGGACATTCTTGTCGGGATCACTGCCCTCGACGGCTTCAAGCGCAACCCGCACGCGGGCATCCTTGAACCCGAGTGCCGACAGCTCCTCGGCTGCCGTCTGCCGCTGGTAGGGATCGGCGGCCTTGAGCCGATCGAGAAGCTTTTGCACTTTTGGCGTCAACGGCCTCATGCCCGCAGCCGCCTCGCCGGTGGCGCTCAATCGCTCCCGGACAACCGTTGCACGCTGCTCCGCTGTCGCCTGCCGATAGTCGAGCATGACCAGCGCCTCGTAGGCCGCATCCCGAACGTTCTTCTCCGCATCATCACTGGCCGCCTTCTCCAGCGCCAATTGGATGCGTACGTCGCGATGGCCAAGGCTGGCCAATTCCTCCGCAGCCGTCTGACGATGGTAGGCGTCGCCCTCGCCGAGCTGTTCGATCAAACGAGTCGCTCGCACGGGCAACGTCTTCTCTTCGGGGCTCATCACGCTACCTCCGGATGCCCGCGTCCTCTAAGCCCCCTCGACTCTCGTGCGGCACCCCATCAAGATCTTGCTTGTCTCTGACCCATGCCTAGCATACAACATCTGGCACCTTGCATGAAGGGCGATATTGCTGCCTCTCACTCGGCAATCGGCGATCCGGCCCGCGCGGGCGAGAACACTCTCATCGCCGGCCGGGTCGACTCTCCTCCCTCCTTGACATCTCAAGACCGGAGTATTACCATCTGCTATATAGGATATAGCACCACCAGCGTTGGGAGAAGGCGGTGGCGACATGCCAGATATTGGGCCTAGCGGGGCTCTGGAACGGCCAAACGGCGCTGTGGTATTCCGTACACCTGAGCCGGTCCATCATGCTCAGGAATGCCCTGTGGCAGCCACGGCGCGCATCCTGGGCGCCCGATGGACGATCCAGATACTCTTCCATCTTGCTCGACCTATGCGATTCTGCGAGCTGCAGCAAGCGGTGGGCGGCGTTAACCCCCGCACCCTCTCCCAACGCCTGCAATTCCTGAGGGCGGAAGGCCTTGTCGAACTGCTTTCCACCGGTGGGGCCGCCCGCTACAACCTCACCCAGGCAGGCTCCGACCTTGTCCCGCTGCTTGACGGCCTGCGCTACTGGCAGTCAAAGTGGCTCACAGCCAGCGGCATACAAAACTCACCTGCCGCGAGAGTCCGCCCGATCGAGAACGAGGTGGCAATTGGATAAGCCGAGGATCACCCTGACAGTGACCCGTCCAATCGATGAGGCCACCCATCCCGGCCTGGTGACTTTGGGGGTCATGGACCTGCAACGGACAGCGGGGTTCTACAGACAGGTCATCGGACTGACGGAGCGCTCCGCCGGCCCGGATGAGGCAATGCTCGGCCCGCTCCTGGGAGGGTCCCTGGTGCGCCTTGAGTCGGGCGCCCGGCCCCGAGTCCAATCGATTCAGACGACCGGGCTCTATCATATGGCGCTCCTCTACCCTTCGCGCGCCGCGCTCGGTGCTGCCTTGCTGCGCTTGGCCTCCACCGGATACCCGATCCAGGGAGCATCCGATCACGGCGTCAGCGAGGCGATCTATCTCGCGGACCCGGAAGGAAACGGCATCGAGCTCTATGCGGACCGGCCAAAGGCTTCCTGGCCGCGCCGAGGTGCTACCCTAGCGATGGTCACGGGGGCGCTGGATCTTGAGGCGCTGATGAACGATGCCCGGGCGGCAGGGATGGAGGGCCGCGAGCCTGTGCGCGAGCTGCGCATGGGGCACATCCATTTGCATGTCGCTCACCTCGAGCCGGCGGTCGAGTTCTATCGCGACGGGCTGGGGCTCAACCTCATCCAGCGCTACGGAAGCCAGGCGGCATTCTTGGCGGCCGGCGACTATCACCATCATGTCGGAATCAACACTTGGGCCGGGATAGGTGCCCCCCAAGCGCCTGCCACCTCCGCGGGTTTGCGGCACTTCACCCTGGCCTTGCCTTCACGTGAGGCCCTGCTGATAACCCTGGCCCAATTGCGTGCGACCGGAGCTCCGCTCCTTGAGATCGACAGGCTGCATCAGACGCAAGACCCCTCGGGGAATCGCGTAAACCTGGTGGTCCCATTGCCGCAGGACTCCTGACCTGCGCAATGCAATCCCGTGTGTCTGAGGACTATGGAGGAGCCATGGACCCTGAACGCAAGAAGCAGGCTTTGCGCACGCTTACTTACGGCATGGTCGTCGCGAGCGCCGCCGCGGGGGAGGAACTGGCCGCGGGCGCGGTCAACTGGATCTCGCAAGCCTCGTTCGTTCCGCCTCTGATTATGCTGGCGCTAAGGAGCGACAGCAATCTGCATCGGCTGGCAGAACGATCTCAACGACTGGCCGTGAACGTCCTCACTGGGCAACAGAAGGATCTGGCCGCCGCATTCTTTAAGCCTTCCCGTGTCGAGGCCGATCGTATCCAGGGCTTCTCATTCCAACGCGGATCGTTCTCGGGCGCAGCCATTCTCGCGGATGCCTGGGCGTGGGTCGAAGCGCGGGTCACCGATACCGTGAAGCGCGGCGACCACACCGTGTTCGTGGCGGAAGTTGTCGAGGCCGATATCCGCGAGGGCGAGTTCCATCCGCTCGTGATGTGGGAAACGGGTTGGACGTACGGCGGATGAACTCTCCTGCCTCGCCGAGCCGGGCTCCAACACCTGCTGCCTCGAGTCTCGGGGGGTATACTGCCATGGCCGGTGTTCCGCAAGTGATAACGCGTTGGTGCGCACCGAGTGCGCGCCCCGCCAAACTGACACGCACGCGGAGCGGAGTTCTTTGGCCGAATCTTCACCCGGCACGATTGCACTGTTTGGATCTGGGGAAACGTCGCTGACCGGGGCGCGAGTCTTCGAGGCGCTTGCCCACAGCCTGACTGCCCCTCTGGATATCACCTTCGTCGAAACACCGGCCGGATTCGAACTCAACTCGGCCGAAGTTGTCGGTCGCGTTGCCCGATTCGCGCGCTCGCGGCTGTACAACTATCATCCGGTCGTCACGATCGTCGCTGCGCGCCGGAGAGGCACACCCTTCAGTCCGGATGACGAGCAGGTCGCAGCGCCCCTGCTGCACTCGAATTTAATCTTCCTCGGACCGGGCAGCCCCACCTACGCCGTGCGTCAATTACAGGGGAGCCTTACCTGGCACATTATTATTGCGCGCCACCGTTTGGGGGCGGCCCTGGCCTTGGCCAGTGCCGCCGCTATCGCGGCCGGCGCATTCGCTCTCCCCATCTATGAAATCTACAAGGCCGGCGAGGACGCCCACTGGAAGCCTGGAC